>Ga0194123_10005889_pt1 | contig 12918 bp, 10 predicted proteins | sample TA2MahsurfametaG_5_FD_155479 | JGI IMG/M metagenome (GOLD analysis project Ga0194123, IMG submission 155479) | Freshwater microbial communities from Lake Tanganyika, Tanzania - TA2015023 Mahale A surface | ecosystem: Environmental > Aquatic > Freshwater > Lake | place: Tanzania: Lake Tanganyika... | reverse complement strand
TAGGTCTGCAGCCGCCCCGAAGGTCTTGTCACCGAGCTTACTGCCAACCCACGCGCCGCCCGCATACTTCAGGAAGTACTTGTAGATCGCGCCGTTCTGGTCGACCTTGCGAGCCGCCATACGCATCACGACGGAGCCCGCCGCGCCCGCGAGGAGAGGAATGCCCACATCGTGGTTCTTCTCTTTCGCGATGAAGTAAGCGCCCACGCCGCCAACGAGCGCCGCAGGGGCGAACTCAGCAGCATAGTACTTGCCACCAGATGTGGCTCCGTCCTTATTCACAAGACGCTGAGCGACCGATGTTACAACATTGGTGCCCACATACGCGCCTACACCTAGCCCGACCTTGTGCAGTGTGCTCATCGCAGGGTTTCCTCTTAAACGAATACTCGGATCTTGCAGTGCCATAGGCAACAGCGCCTCTAGACGCGTCTGGAGTAAAGACGCGATATGAAGCACAACCGCATTAATTAAGTCCTCTTCTGCACGCTTCAGATTTAGCTCTGCAATGTCATCAAGCGCCTGAAGGGACTCTGTCGCAGAGTCAAACAGATCATCGTTTGCTTGATCATAGATCTCAAGGCGATTCCCGTTAAGGAGGTCCTCAATCACTGGAGCAAGAAGCGTCACTGTCGTGGTTGTGTCAATCTCCTGAGTTGATTTAGCAGAGAACACATTGGCGCTTGTATAACCAGTAAGCAGTCCATTCAGCGCATCAACAGTAAGGACTTGCGCTCTTGCATCAACTTTTACAGGGTTGGCAGGCGTAGAGCCAGAGGCAGGTTTGTCAAGATACGCTTTGATATCCTTTAATGCCTCTTTGAATGTCGCGTTTGCCAGAGCAGTGAACTTAGCGGACACCTCAGGAGTCCGTAGCTTTCGCCCTTTTGCGCCAGCCGCTGTGAAAAGTGAACTCTCGAACCAAGCCTGCACTGCATCTGCTTCAGCTGGAGTTACGACGAGGGCCATATACTGATCAAGAAGGTGTGAGATGTTGTCGATGTATGCAGCGGCTTCTTCTGCCTCAAGCTCACCTGCAAACCCAGTACGCTTCGGACCAGGAGTTGTTGTGGCGGCTAGGGCAGTTGCAAACAGCTCCGCGATCTCCTCGCTAGTGATAATATAAGCGCCGATAGCCTCAACGCTCGTTATTGGTGTCGAGTCCTGTGCCTGAGCTATCAAAACTCTAATATCTTTGATATCATCGATGCTAGGCTTAGCCTTGAGACACTCAAGCAGGCGATCTTTTAGAGTATTTAGCTCTGAGATGTTCTGCTTGGTGCCAAGACCCGCTAGCTCAATGGCATCGATAAGGCGTGCAAAGTTCTTAGAGACACCGCTACGAATCGCGTTGAGTTCCTCAATATCGTGAATCTGAGAACCCGCGCCAATCGCGTTCACAGCTCTTGTCACATAATTGAAGGTTTCATCGATCTCATACTCGGGGTGCGTTGTGAACCACTTCTTGAGACTTGTCCCGATTGTAGAGGCAACAGTGGCAGTGCCAATAGCACTTGCAATCATATTGGGCGTTGGCACTGCCTCAGGAAGCGGATCCTTCGACAGATAGGCATACATCGACTTGTAGTTCTTGCCGATGAATTGGCACTTCTCGCTCTCGCCAACAAGCTCTGCTGTCACAAGAGATGACATGTACTTGATGTAGGGAGTATTGAAGGGATAGACTGCAGTGGGGTACGCGGATGAGCCCCCGCTCGCCGTCGAAAGCGTGTCCTTGATGGCTACGGCAGTACCCGCTGCAACCGACGCAGCCGTGTTGACAGCGAGAGCTTTTTCAATCGCATCTGTCAGCAAGTTGGAGGCGAGGAACTCTGTCGTGAACGCAGATTTCGCTGCCTTCAGGTCAGCCGCACTAAATCCCGCCTCCGAGATCGACAGGTTGTAGATAATTGTCATACCTACAGCGGCGGCGAAGCCCGCATAGTCGATCAAGTGAGTGGGGACTGCGGACTCAAACTGCTTAAACATCTGCGCCATAAGCTGCTTCGCGCCAATAGCGGGACCGAACACTTTACCAAGCTGCTTGGCAGTCGTGCCCTCGATGTCTTTGAGCAGACCCTCTGCACCACCCTCAAAAGGAACGCGTTGGAATTTGGCGGGAACTTTACGCTGAGGAGTGAGCCCACCACCCTCTTCCAACGCCTTCAGGCTACGAAGCATCGAATTGATGTCTCGTCTCGCCGTCGCAAGCTGGCGCTCAACGCCTCTTGCTTCTGGGCTTTTGTTCTGTCGCTTCATAAGAAATCTTCCTTATTTCGTTGTGAGATGATGGGCGACAATCATTACAGCTTAATGTTACCGTCCATGAACGCATAGCCATTGTCGACCGAGGGGAGCACGGACGAGAATATGCTATTGCTGAAGACGCCAGCGCGGCGGGGGAAGGACGCACCCTTAGGCATGTCCGCCTGACCACCAATCTGAGTCCGATTCACAGCCTGCACAACATCGGTGAAGAGCTGGACGATCGTAGCCCCCTCAATTATCTTGCTAGGACCAACAATCAGACCAAGATTCTGCTGAGCGATCTGGCGAGCGTAGTCGGGGAGCGCGCGGATGAAAGAGGTCGCCTCGGGAGGAGCGTTGTCGAAGCCCTCCTCGCGGAGCTCGTTCTCGTCAAGAGTGTCGATGCCCTTGATCTCGTCGATCAGATTGCCACCTCTGTTGGGGTCATACCCGAAGCCACCACCTGTGACTAACTCGGGCTGACGGAGGAGGGGGTTGGCAGTGCCAGCCGAGAAGGGCTGACCCGCGCCAGGAATCACAGTTTCATCACGGTCTGAGGGCACATACATGCCCGTCGCCTTGCGAGCCGATATCTTCTTGCGACGGGTCGCGCCAAAGCCGTCCAGAGAGCGATCAAGGATGAACTCGCTCAGAGCAGCCTTAGGAGCCACATAATCGTCATAGTCCACGACATCATAGGTGTCAGGAACATAACGACCCACGCCTGTCTTGAAGTACGAGCCCGTGCTCATGCTCTTCCCGCGACGACGCACGGGGCGACGACGCGTGAGAGAATTTATCGCACCTACGCTGCCCACGCTCTGCTGAAGGAAAGTGATCTTACGCCCATCGGGGAGACGCTTCTGCATAGAAGCCGCGCCCACACCGCTCAGCTTACCTGTCGCGTTACCTGTCGCGAAGAGTTTATCCGCATCCTCGTTGACGTTGGTCACGCGGAGGAGCCCGCCGATGAGGGGGATCTTGGCGAAGGTCGCAGGAGCGGCGAGGCGCGCAACCGCTGTGCCAGCGACGCCCGCGAGCCAGCCATACGCCATCGCGGTGTGGCGCTCGCCGTCAGCATCCTTGAGCGTATTGCTGGACTTGTAGAGGTAGAGGACAGGGAGAGCCGCCGACACGACATGCGCGCCGACATCCACACCGACCTTCTTACCTGTCGAAGCCTTATCACCGACCTCAAACATCTTGCGACCAAGACCCGAGAGAGCGTTGGTCACGGCGAGAGACGCCACGAACGAGGCGGAGCCGAGGGCGATCTTCTGACCCATTGACACTTGAGGAACAGCGCCCATCGCGCCTGTGAACATGCCGAAGGCCGAGGGGTTGTGGCGATGGCTCGTGCCAATCGCGCGCACGGCGGGAAGATTGCCGACTGCGCGGATTGAGGGGGGGTTGGCGCGGCGAGATGTCTTCGCGGCGTGCTTGTTGAGGTGGTGCCCATCAAAAGCACCAGCCCAAGCGTTGAGAGCCTTCTGGATCTCATCGATGGTCGCGGGGCGGTTGGTGTTGAAAGCCAAACGCACAGAGTTCACATGAAGAACGCGATGATCATTCTTCTTGCTGTAGAGCGACTTGAAGCGACCGCTTAAGCCGTGCGACTTGCCATCACGATACTCAGAGGACGACTTCTTCGCCTCAATGTGATGAGTTTTGCCGCCACGCACCACATAGAGGTCGTGGGGGCTGTAGGAGCGAATGGCGCGGAGCACCTCGCGGGGAAGACCTGTCTTACGGCTCTTGCGCTTCGAGCCGCTCACGCGACCGAGGGCGCTGATATTGCCGATAGCGGAGATCGCGGGGGCGGCGTTGCGGCGAGCCTTGCGACGCGTGGTCTTCTTGGCGGCGGCGGGACGAGCGCTCTTGCGACGAGCCGCTGTAGCCGAGGAAGCCTTGCGGCTCTTGCGGCGACGGCGAGGATTCGGGCGGGTGTCATCAGCAGGAAGAGCGGCGGGCGCGGGGGACATCCCCATCGCGGCAATGTGGGGGAGCATGCCTAAGCCGCTCACAAGATCAAGCTCACCGAGCGAGCGGCGACGACCGAGAGAATGCACGCGACGAGCGCTCGACTTGCGAGCGGCAGATTTACGAGCGGCGGGCTTGCGAGCGGCGGGCTTGCGAGCCGCAGTCTTGGCGGCAGGCTTGCGGGCGCTGGTCTTGCGGGCGCTGGTCTTGCGAGCGCTGGTCTTGCGAGCGCTGGTCTTGCGGGCGCTGGTCTTGGCGGCGGAGGACTTACGGCGGCGGGGGTTGGCTCTCATCGAAACATCCTTTAAAAGTTTTTCCATTTGATCAATTGATTTCTGGTCGGCTCTGAGATCAGCTTCAAACTCTTTGAGTTTGGCTTTAGCGGCATCGAGTTGCTTCTTTGCGCGCGTGGACTTCGAGTGGTCATAGATCGCCTGAGCGTCTTTGACTAACTCCATAAGTGTGTTCAGCCGCGTCTTACGGTCCCCTCTCGCCGCAACAAGTCTTCTGTTGCGACCACGAGTTTTAGACGCGAGACGAGGGTTCGATCTAGGCTCATCTTCCGAAGAGCTAGACGCACCCGTCCGCTGTGTCTTCAGCTTCTCGATCAGCGATTGCAGACGCTGCTCTCTGGAACTGTCCGCACTGCTCTTGAAAGCAGGGCTCATGCTCGGTGAGCGAGGCATCGGACGAGCTTCAGCGCGTGCAGTATCGAGAGTGGTGCGAGGAGTGGCAGACTGCGCTGTCGCCCCTCGATGTCTCTTGACTAGCATTGACTTCTCTCCTTTTGGGATAAAAGGGTTGGGTCTTGCAATTGTCAAAAGAGATACAGCAGGGTTTTCCCGAATAGACATACAAGACCCCCCAAGAAAAAAGGTTTTTCCGTTGTTTTTGTTTTTTCTTGACGGGGATCGCGTCCCTCTGTTATTTCATGATAACACAATAAGAGAACTTGTCAAGAGAGATGAATAAAATTGTGGAAAAAAGTTGGAGTTATTTACACCATTGTGCGGAATGACCGTCTTGAGGACACCCTCTCGGGGGGACTCGCAGGCGGTTCAGAATTCTTTAGCAAAAAAGAAAATGCCTTAAAATATAAGAGCTTAAACACATCTCTTGTCGAGGTGACTATCTATGATTTTGAACTGAAAGATATTATCCCTATGGCGGGTCCCCCGCATAAGCCCAATCTAGAGAAAAACTTTTGCACTCTCGCTCAAGATATAAAACTAATACCGTGGGACTAATTACCCGCCCCCTGCGCACATCTATTTAGCGCACTTCTATTACACTATAGCTTCCACATCGCGAGCAAAGCACGCTCACAACGCTCCCACGAGATGCTTGTAATAATAATTTATTGCACTCCGCGCAATGAACCGCTGTTAAATTAACCTGAATAATACGCCCTATCTTTTCATCGGTGTAGACATACTCCGTATCCACTTCCTCAATGATCTCTTGCTCATGTAATGGAGCAACATCTCTTTGAATAGGTTTTGAGAGGTCCACAACAGACATTCTCTTCGAAGCACCTACCATTGCACGGCTTTTTGTCAATTTATAATCCCTCTCCAGTTTACTCTTAGGTCAGGCGAGCACCAAAATAGGACTCTGTCGACCTCTTCACCATTCGGTAGTGCCATTAAGGTGCTCATGTCGTTGAACATATACAAATAATAGTTGTGCGTCAATAGCGTTTGAGTTTTTTTATAAACATCTACATACTCTATTTTCTTTAAAGTTCCTAACCAACCCGCGTCCGTTGGCCATTGATCAGGAAGACAATAACGCTGACTTCTGTTCAAATACTTACTTAGCTGCCCCTCGGTGAAATAAGTGTTAATAGGAGGCAGGTCCTCTAACTTCAACTCATATAACAACACATCCGCGCCCTCGTGTGTATGGAAAAATGACTTATCAAACCCTTGCTGCCCCTCGCCTTTAGGGTCTGCGGGGTCACGCTTATCGCTGTTGTAATACAATACCTTTGCAATCCCAAAACATTGAGCGAGCTGAGGCGAGTCCCACAGCGCTTCTAAATCCACATATTTCTCGTAATTCAAACTGCGCCCATGAAACCCCACAAGCGCAGACTCTAGTGATGCAGGGGTTTCTTTCAGATGGTCTTTTTTCACACGAGAGAAAATGCTCTCTCTCTCCGCATTTGAGAAATTTCTTCGAACGCTCATTTTTCAATCCTTTCAGCAACCCTTTTTGTAGCTTTCATACTCTCGACCAATTGCAATGCCCGCTGCAACCCCCCCCGCCGCAATAAGAAGTTTGTATGTCATTACCGATGTCGTCTCCTCGGGTTGCTTCGCAGCCGAGTAGCCCACCGCTGCCCCCGCCACTAGCGGAATCAAAAAGAAAACAAGGGGTATCTCCTGCACGTTGTCTTGAGGAGACGGAGCGTTAGGCTTCACGCCCCTCTCCGCAGGAGGTCCATCTAAAGATGTTGTGCTATCTAGTTTTTTTTTACGCGCAGAGATTGTCTTTTGTGTGGGAATTCTTTTCAATTTGTGCGCTGGCTTTACAATACGACCGAGAGCTTCAACGCCCTCGCCAACCCACTCCGCATCGTTCGGCAAATCAGGCAGTGCGTCCTCAATGTCGATCCCCAAGCTCTTCGGATCGCCATCATAGCCAATACCAAGCCCCTGTAGATCGTTCCACCCACCTAAGTCGTTCTCAAGCTCGTTCGTTTCATAATAGTCATATGCGAGCTTTGACCAATTGAAAGATGACAATATCATTTGTCTCTCCTCGGCGCTTCTGTCCACTCAACTTCAATCACATCCTTATCTTCGTTCTCGCGCGATTCCTGCGGAGTTGCGTCATTTGTCGGAGGATTGAGAATCGAGTTTACAATTTGATGCACATGCAAAACCTCAGAGGGAATCTTTTTTTTCACCTCGTTTTGCACAGAAGGAGGGAGATTTCCCCAAACTTGCATAATCCCTGAAAGCACACTTCCCATATTCCTCTCCTTGTTCTCAGATTCTTTTCAAATAATACAACCCCAAACCAATTGCGTCAACAACATTATGCCTTTTTGATTGTGAAAATTTCTTTGAATCTAAAATAATACTTTCTTGCTCAGTTAAACGCCCCTCAATTCGCTTTAAAAAAATATCTTTAGGGACTTGCCCTTTCCATTCTTTCGGTAAAACTAATTGAACACTCGCAGACAAATGGTAGTGAAACATATATGTTAATGCGCCGCCCGTGTAGGCTAACCCTTGAACAGCACTCCTCGGCGCGGGGGAATAAGCGTATTGCTCAGGGTATTCAATCACAACCCTTATATCCTCGCTCACCCCTTTAAGAATATTATTCACTCGAACATTCTCGACTAAAGAGAAAACATTACGCGCTCCGTTCTGGTCTTCCTGCTCACTTGAACTTATATAGGCGCAATCACACAATTGCGTATTCTCGAAGCGCGATATGCCTATATACTTAACCCCACAATCTATTCCAATTAATGTCTGAGAACTCATAACATCTCCATATCTGCCCTGAAATGAAAAGACCCGCATTTTTACATGCAGGTCTTTATAGTGTAAAGGGCAAAGCCCTCTTAGTCAATCTTTAAATAGCGTTTTTTACGACTTAACAGGCTTCGTCACATCGCCCTCAGTGTCCGCCTCGTTGTCGTCCTCGCTGCTCTCCTCGTCAGACGCATCCCCCTCGTCATCAGCATCGTCCTCGCCCTCGGCGTCCCCCTCGTCGTCTCCCTCATCCGATTCGCCGTTAGGATCAGACCATGCGAGCACTGTATCGAGCGCGTCCGCGACCTGATCATGGATCGCGTTAAATTCCGCAAGTAGCTCAGGGGGCAGCTTCTCAGCAAATGTCACCATCATGTCATCAGCGGAAGTTAGGCTTGAGGCGACCTGCGTCAGCGTCTCCCCCGCCAATGTCTTCTCGCTCGTAATCAGCGCGACACTCGCGGTCTGCGCGACATTGTTGAGTCCCGCAAAACTCTGCTCAATCGCCACCGCCATCGCGTGGAGAATCGGGCAGATGTAGTCCTCAATAATATCGTGGACCTTTGAGCCGCTCTTTAGCATCGAGCCAATGTTCTCGTCAAGCATCTTTACTTGCTGAACAAGAGTCTGGATAGGATCAACATCAGGAGTTTGCGCTTGCTTGTTCTGTGTAGCCATTTTTTTAGTCCTTCTTCTCAAAACGAGTGCAACTGTAAACCATTCTCTCAGAAAGGGCGAACAACTTGTCGGCAAAAATGCAGAAGTCCTCTCGCTGAGTGAATGGCGAGCCGTCAGGCTTCAGGTTTTTGACTGCGGCGAGGTTTTTAATACCCCAATAATTCTTGCAGTTCTCACAAAGACGAACTTGCTCGGCATCAAAACCCGCCCCCGCGCTCGTCTTCTCGATCACAGCGTCATCGAGGAGCAGGTTTTCCTGCATCTCCTCTAGCTGCTCAATAAATGTAGGGTGAGGCGGCATCGCGGGTATCGAGAGCGAGGAAGATGCGTCCTCGAATGACTGTGGGGGCTGAGCAGGCGAAGCGCCATAAGGCGGCTGTGGGCGTTTCATTGATTTCCTTACTTCTTAAGTATGGTATAGACTTGTTGGCAGAAGCTCAGACCACGAGGGCTGATTAGTTTAGCATAACCTTTTCTCGTGGCGACCTCGCTGATATTAGAGTATAGCACATCAAACGAATCCGCAAGTGTTTCTTGCAATAATCCCTTAGGAATTAAACCGAGCATAGAGGCAGTCTTGAGTTTATTACTTACCTCATCGGCGGGAAGCTGCTCATTAATACTCTCATTCAAAAAGTCTGCAAGTCTCTCATATCCGCTCATTTCTGTCTCCGTTTCTGTTTGAGAGGATGTTTGTGGAAGTGTGGAGGTTGACTCAACAATTTCCTCTTGTGTGACGCTCTGTGCTGGCTCTTGACGAATCTCTCTCTGAGGCTGAGCAATCGCGCGGCTCGACGCTCTGCGTCTTACTACGGGACGAGGCGGCTCGTCGTCCTCGCTCTCAAAGCGATCTTCGATGACCTGCGGCGCGCGCTGTAAAGGCATCACACGAGGTGGCTCTTGACGCTGATTTATCTGCTGAATCTCACGCGCGCGTCGCTTCTCGTCCAAAAGCGCCTTCTTTTCTTGCAGACGCTGCTGCATCTGCATCTGCTGTGACACCGCGAACGCCTCTTTTTGCGCGTTCTCTGCGGCGACTTGCTCACTCTCAAGCTGTCGGCGCTGAAGCTCTAGAGCCTTTGCCTGATTCTGAAGCTCAATCTTTTGCGCGCTTAACGCTTCATTCGCCACTGCGGTCGCGTTGTCCACGCGCGCTAGAACGGGACCTAAGAAATTCTGTGCAATACTCGGTCCATAATGCGCGATCTTTCCAAGGAAGTCCTTAGGCGGGTCAATACGCTTGGGCTCATACTCCTCGCCGTCCTCGTCATCACTGCGCCCCCTCTTCGAGAGCCCACGCTCCTCTTCATCAGGAAGGAAGCCAAAATTCTTTAGGTTCTCCTTGAAGGATTGGATTTCCGCCAACTTCGCGATAGGATCTGTCTGCGTGTTAACACGATCCTTAACATCTCTTAATTCATTTCTAAGCGTAACAACCTCGTCACGCAGACGATTTCTCTCTGATTCAATCACGCTATACTGCGCGCGATGCGTGGACTCAAGGAAAGTCTTGAGCTGGTCCTCTTTTCTGTCCGCGTCGCGTAAGAATTGCTGAATTTTGTCATCAGAATTCGACTTTAGAAAGTCAACCCGATCCTGAAGCCCCTTGATCGTGTTTTCATAGCGCGCCTCTAGTGACTCTCTCAGCGCGCGCTCTTTCTCATCAAAATTATCTCGAATCTGCTTCTCTCTAGTATCGTGCGCGCTGCGAAGCTCGTTCTCACGAGAGGTTTGCTGAGTCAACATCTCGCTTATTTTCGCGTCATGGCGATCCTTTAGCTCCCGCTCACGAGAGAGCAATTGATCTTTCAATTCACGCTCTGTTTTTGTGAGATGGTCTTTTAACTCCCTCTCAATACGCTCGAATGTCTCTTTTCGATCTCGCTCGCGCTGGTCAAACTCTCGCTTGATCGCCTCTAAACGGTCAGAGTAATCGTTGCGCGCGTCCGACAAGTTCTTATGGTACTCGGCAGTTAAACGCTGCTCGCGCTCAGAATACTCACGGCGAATATTGTTCTCACGCTCACGCGAATCCTCACGCAAGCTGCTCATTTCTTTATAAAGATCTCCGAGCTTGCGCTGGTGTTCATTCTGAAGGTTTGAAATTTGATTCTGATGGTTGTCTCGGAGAGAGTCCATCTGAACCCGAACCTGCCCAAAGCTCTGCGTCGTGTTGGAATCCGCTTGCTGACGCAACTCCATCTCGCGTTGACGCCACTCCGTCTCACGAGCCTGATGGATTTTCACGAGATCATCGACCTTGTCGTGATGAGCGCGTGTAATCACCTCAAGCTTTTCATTATACGACCTTGTAACACTATCAATTTTGTCATTATATAGAGCGGTAATCTGATCAATCTTGTCTTGATTGCTCTTATTAATAACATCAATCGAGTCTCTTAGAATCCGCTCTTTGTTCGTAGACTCTTGTAGAGACTTCTCTAGATTATCACGATAAATTCTCTCACGCTCCGTGTGCTCCTTTATAAGAAGGCGCTCACGCTCGGAGTAGTCCTTAATAATAAGCTCGACTTGTGACTTATGTGCGTTCTTTAGGTCCTCCTTCTCGCGCATGAAATTATTGAACTGCTTGTTCAGCTCATCGCGCAAAGAGTCAACCCTGTCTCTATGCTCCTGTTCAATACGGGACATTTGCTCTTTAAGAGAAAGCGACTCTTTTTCCGCGCGATTGCTCACGAGGTTAAGGGCTTCTGAGAGAGGGCGCTGTGCGTTCTGAACAACCTTCTCTTGCTCCGCGCGCATACGCTCTAGCTCTCGGCGCTGGTTCTCCAGCATCTCTTTATAAAGATCTTGTTGCATCTGTGTGGTTTGGCTCATCTGAGATTGGAAGTCGTTCTGCGCGAGCCTCAATATCTCTAGACTCTTAGAATCCTCTCTTCGTTCGTTGTTGCTCGCCTGTGCCAATCTCAAAAGCTCAACTGCCGATGTGGAAGGCTGCTTTATTGGGGAAGGAGCCGCTGAATTGTACTCAGACTCATAGTCTGAGGATCGTTGGTTGAATTTCTGTAGACCGCGATTTCGTCCCATTAGCATCTCAGAGCCGCTCCTGATAATTTTTGAGTTTGTAGGCAGACGGTGAGGGTTGCCTTGCTCGTCCGCGAAATGAGTGGGGATTCCGCTAATTGTGACGATGCGAGAGTCTTTAGTGCGTGTTTTTCCAGCCTTATCGAGCTGAACAGCCTCAAGACGATATGTGCCGCCGCCCCAGTGCTCGGCAAGCCATTGCTCATCGATGGGCTCGTAGATATCGCATATCCATCCCGCGATCTGTATCCCTTCCCATAGTTTAGGGTGGAGCCTTTTTAAGCGAAGGTACTCGACAGCGGGTTGGTAGCGGAATGTCTCTCCCCACTCAAGCAGAGACACCTCCTCCTCATCTGAGCTATCGTCATCAGCGTCCCGCTGTGGTCGATTTTTGGGTTTGGCGGGCTGCTCAGGGCGATTTGAACGAGTTCCTAGAAAAGAATTGCCCTGTAGGCTAGGTAATGCGAAGGACCCATCATCAGAATTGAGAGACGGCGCGGAAGCGGAGGGTGTTGCTCCTATATTAGAGAGCACACCAAACATGTCATCTTCCTCTGCGCTCGGCTCATCAGGCGAGTCATCAGAGTCCTCTGACTCGCTGAGAGCGTCTTGGTCTAGATATTCGTCTTCATGATCAAGGGCTTCGGTGGGGTCGAGTTCAGATATCTGCTCCTCGCTCTCGTAATCATCATCTGTTGAAACATTATTTGTTGAAGAGACGTTTAATCGTCTTAGCATAAGTTACCTCCTGTCCCCCATTAAATAATAACTTTCTCCTTATTGTCAACTTTTAATTTGCATTCCTCTCCGAAGTGCTATATTTATACTTATGTCGCCCCTCACATATGAAAGGATTTTTATGAGCAATGTAAAGGGCTCTAGGACTGCGACTGTTGCCAATCGCGGTCGCGCCAAAATGCCGATAATGGTCGGAGAAGATGGACTTCCCGTCCCGCAACTTGAAGAGACCATTGAGGATCACTTCAAGAAACAATTTCTGTGTATTTGCCCGATATGCCACTCCCATGAAGCAAAGTTGCAGTTGACCCAGAAAGGGACTTACTACATTCAGTGTAAGGAATGCAAGATCGTTCTTTATCTAAATCACAATATTTCGATTTCCCTGTTCAGGGGTCTTCAGAATTTATTTAAGAGTGAGCCTGACATTCTTCACAGCTTTACCCAAGCAATCATTGAAAATGCGCCGAAGGACGAAGAATAAATGGTAAAAAGATATTGACACTGGTAATATAAGAGAGTAAAACTAAGCCGTTGGGTAAAGCGTAAAGGGGGGCAGGGCTGCAAGGCTCTGTCCCCCTTTATTCTTTTATCGTTATAAACGAATTGTTTATAAATGATGGGCAAGGGGTAAAATCGTGGGGGTTGGCGTGCAACAAGCCTGAGAGATGCGCGGGCGGAATGGGTGAGGGGGGGCGCTTTATAAACGAATTCTTTATAAACGATGGAGCGTGGG
>Ga0194123_10005887_pt1 | contig 12920 bp, 10 predicted proteins | sample TA2MahsurfametaG_5_FD_155479 | JGI IMG/M metagenome (GOLD analysis project Ga0194123, IMG submission 155479) | Freshwater microbial communities from Lake Tanganyika, Tanzania - TA2015023 Mahale A surface | ecosystem: Environmental > Aquatic > Freshwater > Lake | place: Tanzania: Lake Tanganyika... | reverse complement strand
GTCATCCAAGGTTTCAAATATTATTTTTGTGACCTTTCCATTGTATGCCCCCGGGACAACCGAACGCCAGGGATCATTAAAATTAAGTATCACAAATGTTGTTGACGACACGGACCAGAACCTAAACACCTATGAATTTTCTTTTTTTCTCAATGATCCCCCGATCGTCGTCACGAGCGATTATATTTTTATCGCAAGCGCGGACATTCTCACAAAGCCGTTCCGTATGACCATCAGCTCCATATCTGGAAAATACCTGTGCAACAAAGGGACTGTTTCTATCGTCCCGGTTGGGACGGAACGCCAGGTCACCATTAAGATCCAAGACAAGCATTGACGCATATATCTGTCTTGAAGAAATATTGCAGTATGTGTAGATTTATCGTTCTTCAAAAGATAAATCAATAACAATGTGGTGTGCACAAAAGGTGCTCAACATTGACACTTCAATCTTCCTGGGAGGCCTTTCGTGTGAGCATGGATGTATTTTCCACACCGCGAACAATTTATCGCCTGAAGGATAACCTCATCGCCGTCACCAAATGCCCAGTGTTCGTTTTCAGAATCAAAAATCTCCTGTTTATGAAAACCGTTTTTCCTGCTCATACACGCGTGAATAAACTCTCGTATTTTTCTTTGACAAACTTTTGACGACAGATGCCGAGCAAACTCCATTGTGCACACGTCCCACATAACGAATGAATGGACGTGTCTGACAATCTCTTCAGGCACGTGCACCTCGCACTTCGACAAGATGATTGAGGAGACCGTTCGCGTCCGTACAACCATCCCCGATAGTTATCAATTATCTGTGGATGCAGAAAAGATCAAGATGTATAAAAAAAAGTCCTTTTTTTTATAAACAAAGCGAATGCGGAGCATATGTTGTATTTGCGATATTTTTATCGCACCTTCAATTTTTTAAAAATAACGTACCGAAGCGTCACTTTCCATGTGTAGGTAGTAATCTCCAACATAGAAAACAGATACAAAAAATCAGTAAAAAGGGAATGAGAACCGATACCCGTTCTAAAATACGAGAAAGCGTCTTGAAAGAAAAACGCACCCCCAGGTAGTCACAGGCTTTTGTGTACAGAGCCGGATCCTGGTTTTGAAAACTCACCATTGGGAACAATGCAAAACGTCGAAAAGATGGGATCTTTGAAAATAATTTATCAATGTGTAGAGTATGAGTGCCATTTTTTTTTGTGTACTCCAGAACTTTCTCCATCCCACTCCTGCTCAGAATATACGCATGTGTGGTTAATGGTGTATATACCCTGACGATACGACGGGTGGTCAAGAGTGAAAAAAGAATGGGCCACGGACAGTATCCCAGATAAAAAATATCCCAGTGTGATCGCTTCATCCAATCGCGAACAGAAATCTGTGCGTGTATTGGGAATTCTTCAAATTCCGCGTCGTCCTCTAGAAACAGACACGTCGCCACTCCCTTTGTATACATCTCCTTGATCATGTGGAGATGGTTCCGTGTAATATCCAACGCGGTGTCATCAACGGCATCGTGTCGAAGGATCTTGAAAAATCCGGTAGTGAGGTTCCCACTATTGGAATTCTTTGGGGTCCCTTCCGCCTCCAAGATATGAAGGCGGTCGTCGCCAAACATGTCTGAATATTTTTTTTTTAACATAGGAACATCCTTTCCTTTCAGTGTTAATAGGTATACCGATTGTATAAATTCAAGCATTTTTAGCACATTTATTTTTCTATTAAACCAATGGCACCGTTGATACTATAAATGTATTTAAAGCCGTGGGAGATTAAAAAAAAAATCATGGAAGATCGGAAGCTTCAAATCATGATGGAGTTTAGAAACCAACTCGTGACATTTTTAGATGAACTTATTGATCAGTTCCCCCAAGAAGGAGATTTTGTTATTATCCGGATATTTATCAAGGACCAGATCCCAATGGCTGATGTCATTGGGAGGTTTATACGGGACCTGCTCCCTCTCAAAGAGCAGGTCACCACACGAGATGAAAAATTTTTTCTTCACAACACACTCTTATATACGGGAGCATCAGTCGCGACCGACAAAGTGAACCACTTCAAACAGCTCTGGTTATCCGAACAGTTGGATGACAAGGACCGTGAGATTATATGGGAATGGATGGATGTATTTATTTCTCTTGCGGGGAAATACTACAAAAATTTTGGACCGGTCCGCGGGTGGGAACCTATCAATTCCAAATCATAATAAACATGCCGTTACACGATGGAGTACAAAAGTATGCAACCTTGTTCAGTGTTGTACAAAAATGTGGGACGTCCCACATTTTTGTCTATTGCCAAAGAATGGTGGTCAAGGATATGTTAGCTCTTGGATACAATTCAAGATGTGTGCACCGTTGACACTATTTTTGAAAACATATTTTTTGTTTCGGGGATCGCATACTTTATCGTGTTCGGGTTGTAATACCCCACACATGTTATTGTTGATTGCGAGTATTTCCGAGGGCTTAAAAACAGGTGTGGAACGGACATAGATGCATACCCTGGTACCTTTTTGGAAATTGAATGTCAGTCTATTCTTGATGGGTTTTTGGACGGGACACACAGTATTTGACAATGAAAAATTTTGGTCGGATGTTTTCCAATCAAATCTTTGAAGCGGGCACGAGGTTTTCCGACCGAGCCTCCACCCATTAAAGATATATTGATTTTTATCACATGTAATCCCTGCGATCGCATGTCCACACGTTGCTTGTTCTGGTTTTTGATGTTCAGTGAGTATGCATGAATCCAGGACATACCGTAGACGCAATAAATTAATTTGTGTACAAATTAATTTATTGCGTCTACGGTATGTTATAATATCTTTACAGTCCATTTTTAATTTAAAATATTTTTTTGGCAAATATTAGGTCTTTTATCGGGTATTTTTGGCTATGTGAGAAAAACTCTGTACAGACTTGTCGCGGTTTTGCTTGTAGTCAAAACCGTCAAGAAGATGAGGATCGACATCGCCCGTATGATAATTACAGGCACGACAGCAGACCAAGAAATTGTGTGGACCATCCGACCCGAGTTTTCTCTTACGAGATGGGACAATGTGTGCCCTTTCCCATTCGGGACCATCGCGATGGAGTTCCTTATTACACATCTGACACTTCCTGGTGTCTTGTCCGTAAAAATGTCTCCGTTGGAAGACACGCCGCGATTCGGGGACAATGTTCTGGTTGCGCACCTTGAAGAGCGTGTCTTGTTGATATCGTTCCATCGCGTCCGGTGCATAATACCCTGTTTTGTGCAACCGGTCCAAAATCACATACAACCGGGCAACCATAATGATCCACCCACGTACGACCCATCGTTTGTGGGTAGGGTTCTTTTGCACAAAATCGGTCAAAACATCGAGTAGGTGTCGTTGACGTTGCAGACGATACTTTGTTGATGAGACGGTTTCGTCAGCTCCTCCGACAACGTCTTCCTTCTTCAGAGAATACGACGGTTTGAAAGAATAGTCGTCGGTGTTCTCCAGAATAGTATCAGACGTGATCACCATTGTAGGAGCGGTAACAAGTGCGCGGCAATCCTGTTCCACAAAAATGGTCGATGAAGCCACTCCCGCCACCGGGATCTGGCTGACCTTCTTTTCAAAGGCCATCTCGTGTGCTTCTGTGGTCACCGGCTGACGATAGACGGACATCATGGTCTCGCGGTGGTCTTTCCAATCCGAGGCGACCGATGAATACGGGAGTGTCGAATACATGTCAAACACCTTGAACTCAACTTCCTTGTTCGACAGTCCCAACATCTCTCCAATGTCCTCGGCAACCATCTCCCACGCGGCAACCTCGACAAAGTTATCCTTGCTCATGGCAGGGATCGTCCCACGATAGTCAGACAGGGGTTCCATGAACGTGTCTTGGAAGGACATTGAATCAATGACGGTCTCCATTGCTTCACGGACCGGTTCAAATCCAACAGGTGGGTCCTCCCATATGTAGCCGTTGCAGTACGCCACAAGTTCCGTCTTCTTGAAGAGAGGACGTCCCGAGGTTCCGTAGATGACAAGCTCGTCCCTCCCATGGAGAGACTTGTCGCACGTGGACACTCTCCGGTTGTACTGGTCGTAGCGACGGCGGTTGGCCTCCACCTCGTCGAGATACCGGTCGCGTTGCTCGAGCTCCTTCATCCGGGCCTCCTTCCACTCGTCGATGGCCTTTTCCTGTGCACGACAATACTCAATCATACGACGGGTTTTCTCCTTTTCGGTCTCCAGGTTGAGCCGTCCGTTTTCCCTGATCGCATGCATCCGATTCTCGTGCTCCTCTCGACGCTTCTTATCATCCTCCTGACGCCTCTTCTCCTCCAGCTCGTACTGAACCTGACGTTCCTGACGCCTCTTCTCCTCCTGTTCCTCACGGAGGCGTTCCCGCTCACGCTCCTCCTGACGCCTCTTCTCCTCCTGTTCCTCACGGAGGCGTTCCCGCTCACGCTCCTCCTGACGCCTCTTCTCGTCGCGTTCCTCACGGAGGCGTTCCCGCTCACGCTCCTCCTGACGCCTCTTCTCGTCGCGTTCACGGTCTTGCGTCATGAAAAGCAACAAGTTCTTGATCATACTGTCGGTTGATGTCTCCACAAGGTGGGACGCAACAACAGGCTCGGCGGGCGTGGCGACAACCGACGCAACAACGGTGTTGTTGTGCTTGTGCATCTTGGTGCGATGCAACTTCATCCCACGCTCGGTCTTGAACGGCTTGGTGCAGATATTGCAAGGGTACTCCATTGTTGATTATGATTGATTGGTAGAAAACCTGTGAAACAAGAAAAACTCATCAGTTTTTTTTGCAAATAAAAATATCTTCCCTTGATATCTCGAGAACATCATACGTTGGAGAGCATAAATGTACCAATTTTATCAATTTTTAGTGGTGGGACCACGCGTCCCCGATATATCACCCTGATATGATAAGATTATAATCATTAACCGATAAATTTATCGTGTTATTCACTTTTTCACGCTAATGTATAGGACACGCTTGAAGTTGAATTTTGCTTAAAGACGTCATTCACTAGAGTAAAGATGAACTTTCTTATCAAGGACCCTATGGCGATCCTTAGCCAGCACCAGAAGAAAAAAATAAAGACGTGGTTCCGAGAACACTACAATGAGGAAAAGAAAAACTACCGTGAGATTTTCCGTATACTCCCGGAGGAAATCCACACCAAATATAAAGAAGTGTCCGTCTCACCGGAACCGTCGATCCAAGGGTTCCAGATTGAATTCTCAGAAGGGATATCACGAGATGAGCTTCGCGCCCGTCTCCGCGCACGTATAAAAAAAAATGAGATGGAAAGAACCCCATCGAACGAAAAACGAAAAGACTGGCAGATGTACTATTCATTGCTCAAACACCCGAACCTTCATAACGTTCCCGCCGAACAGCTCGCGGTCATCCTGCCATCGCCCGACAAGGTGAGGGAGAACCGGGCTATGTACGAACAGTTCAGGACCCAGCTTCAAAATACAAACCCACTGTTTTATGATTATTTTTCAACATGCCTTGAACAAACTTGAGAGATGCCATTATCGAATACTGAAATTAAAAATCAAATGACGAAAATCACAAAAAAAAACGTATCCATTTATTTTTATTTCAGAAGACTGAAATTCTTGAGAAATAAAAATGTTAATCATTGGAGCATCAAAAACAAATAAACTACCGTCATCACCATAATTTAATTTGTTTTTAATTTAATTTATTGAAAATAACGCCTATTTTCAATAGGCGTTATTTTCAATGCCTTTAACTAAAGAACAATTAACTTGGACAACGATCCCCGACATGTCGGGGATCGTTGTCGAGGCGTATTGTACAAGTATCCCTTCAACGGAAGGGATACTTGTCAGGGTGCGCAGCACCAGACAAAATTGTACATAGATGTACAATTTTGTTCTTTTGCATGTATAAATAACCCCGTGCACGGGGATATTTATCAACGTGTTGCCAGGTTAGCCGGTGGTTGCCAGGTTTGCGCTCTAGTCGACTAGAGCGCAAACCTGGGTGCAACACACCATGCTAACCGGGTGCGTTGCACCCAGGTTTGCGCTCCAAGTTAACTGTACAAGTATACACCGCATTGCGGTGTATACTACCATACTCCACGATATGTGTGACAGAAAGTATAAACTGGAAAATAATCTTAAGAGCATTGAAGGACACTTGAAACAAAATCATCCTTCAACTAGAGAAATCAAAGCAATCATTGATATCATTACAACAATGTCATATAGTAAAACTTTTGTTGATGAAAAGATAGTTTATCCATCTTGGATTAATAATAGCATTTATCAACGTTCCTATCACATTACTCGTGAAGCCGATTTACTCGCATCTTACAATATAGCAAGAATGATTGATTTTCGCCAAAGAAGTAATTACACCAAAGAAGAAATTATTGAAGAAACAACCTTTTTATATAATACAAGAATAGGCAAATTAGTAGAACGTGGTTTATTCTATCATAAGCGTAGTCAAGAAATAGCAAAAAACTTAGAAGCTGTTTCACATTACAAAATGACCACTTTGAAAAATTATAACCTCTAAAAAGATTTAGATTATGTAAAAATTGTTGATTATATTTCACTTAACGACCTCATTGCTAAAATAAATGAAATCTAAAAAAATTGATATTTTAAAGATTTGATATTGTATTAAGTATAATATGTTATCAAGAATTATTTTTAGAGAAGTCAAAAAACCTTTAGGCCGATGGTTCAATAGTGGTGAATATAGTATTCCTAATATTGTTGAACATCTAGACAAATTAAAACACGAGAGAAATATTGTCAAAGAGAAGCAAATTGACCCCTACTATCAAATCATCAAAAAAGAAGAGGATGATATATTTCCACCTTACTTCTACATACTATGAAAATTCGTCGTCTTTTGTCTCAGCTGTATAATACATCATCATCTGTTGTTGTACCACCAATCCTTTAAAGTTTTAACCATTTTGTTTTATATTTAATGTACTTATTTGTATAATTCATACGGGAATAAAAAATTTGAAGTTTAATTATCCTAATCCAAATGTGTTTTAGTATATAAAATGTTCTTTTCATTCATTAACTTTCTTCAATTACAGCGAATTGTTGAATATAATACAATCTTGCGAGATTACTATCCTGTGATATCTTACAATACTAATATTTCTGAACCACTCTTTGTCAAAAGTGTTAATAAAGTGCCATTTTACTTTAAAGAAGCTAATGTATCTGAACTACTGTATGGTGTTCCAGAAGTTTACGCTAAAAAAGTAAGAAATATTAAACAAAGGTATCCTGAAATTGTTTCCGTTTTAGACTACTCTAAAAGTGTTGTCAGCGCAAACACACAAGCGCCGGCAAACCAGACGGACCGATATAGCAATAAATAGGCAAGTTGTCGGACCACGGTCCGACAACTTGCCCATTTGTGTACAAATTAATTTATTGCGTCTACGGTAGTACAAAACGGTCATCCGTGGATGACCGTTTTGTAGGGTATGTGCTCGGGTTCACCCGAGCACATACCTAGCGATAACAATTTTATTTACGTCTTTTTTTGTGTACTATCGCCAATTCATTCAATAGATTACTAAACCCATGATATACATATTCTGGCATTTTTGGAAGTTTTGGACACTTTTCGCATTGTTCTTCATACTCTTTTCTTGTCGCGATCTCTTTACCGATACAAAATTGTTGCCAATCATTCCACGATAAGAATAATGATTCATCCACATTCAAAAAATCTTTCCATCCTCTCCATACACCTTTATTCTTGAAATACGATCCAGCATTCTCAATGTAAGAAGGATGCCGGGTGCGAGATAACATATATTCCTTCTCGGATGTGAGCCCAAGACTCTTATTCAACGAACGGATGTATTGATACTCATCCTCTTCTTCTGTGTTTTTAGACCTCAATGTTTTGCTCCAGCGTAATCGCAGTTTCAATTGTTCCAGATCCGACGCACTCTCAAACAAATATTGTTCAACTATCGATGTTTGTTCCTCAACTAACGTTCTCTCGTCAAGTGGTTCTTGAACAGTACAGAAACAAAGTTTCTGTTCGATCGTGTCATCCGAATTTCTCATCTGCGATATGACCTTGCGGATTTTTTCAAATGACCTGTTTTCTCTTTCCCAATCATCTGTGTCCATGTATGGAAGCACGATAAATGCTCTTTTCCCTGGGTTCTTACGATCCAATCGGTTCGGACGCAACAGATACTGGACGATACGGATCTCACTCTGCATATTCTCTGCCACACAGACACCATTTAATTGTGGCATATCGCATCCTTCCCCGAATAAATAGACACACGAGATTATACCTCGACGTGATGCTTTGAATTTTTCTTTTTCTCTATGTATGGTGTCGATCTGTAGTAGACTATGTAGAGCGTTATTGTAGAAATCATCAGCATCGAATGATGAAATCAATCTTTTCGAAAGGATAGCATCAATATACTGTGTCGCCAGTATTGAATTATCGACCGTGTTTGTGTACAATAACATATGAGTCAGACCCTCATATTTTTCCATGGCTTTTAAGCACATGTAGCACGATAAAAATAATTCTTTCTTTTCAACAGAGAACCCATTATTTCGGATGATGGTGTCGACTTCTTCTTCTGTGTTTTTCAAGACAAGGATGCTGTAGTCCGTGATTTTTTTATTCTCAATCGCCCATTTCACAGTCTTGTGGTCGATACAATACCCAAATACATTCTCATCGTCCATCGAATAGATGGTTTCATCCGAAGGACGTTTTTGTTCAATCGTTTTTTCCGTCGCCGTCATAAACAAAGATTTAGCGGACTTGATCTCATGAAAGGCACAGAATGCATTCTCAGGAGTTCCAACAAGATGATGCGCCTCATCCCCAATCTTGACATCAAATGTAAAATCAATATCACGAAATAAATGACATGAACGATATGTGGTGATCACAAATCGAGGTTCTTGAGTGTCTTTGAACAGGAAATTCGTAATTCTATTTTTTGATGTTGTCTCTACATGACCAATACACAGGATATTGTCTTGTTCGGGAAATATCCTTAAAATCTCTTCTTTCATCTGTTTCTGCAAATCAATACTCGGGACACCAATCAATACCGTCCTGAACCTCATCTTCTTGGCAACAAATATACTGAACAGTGCTTTCCCGAGACCACACGGCCAGATGAGTTTTAATCTGTTATGCTTCTCAAAAAAAAGAGGAATATGCTGTAAAACATCTCTTTGGAAATCATAGGGCTTCAAGGCGTTCTGATACTGATGATTCCAGCGGTCAAACATTTCTCGCAACAACTTTCTATATTTTTGACGTTTCTCGTATCTGACCCGATTATGGATATCATCTTCTTGTAGGATCCGAAACGGGATATTGCGGTCAGATAAGAACGATGGTATGTGGTTCATAATGGAACGATTATAAAACTCCCTTCCACCTCCTTCATTATAACGATGGTAAGAATGGAAATGATCTGCCAAGAGGTTCTCAATCACACGCAGTCTCGCCCGCGAACACGATCCGACATCAATCACCAACGGAAAATGTCCTCCCTGAAACTCACCTGTTCTATAGGTATCTTCGCGATCCAAAAGAGAAAATGAAATGCCCATTTTATACACATTCTCCGATTGATACCATGGATTATCACGAAGATAAATATATCCAATTTTTTTATGATTCACTAACGGCATCCTGATTATTTTGATTATTCAAAATAATGCTACACGAAATCAATTTTTTGTTTTTTTAAGTTGATAACGATGGCATGGCTTCCTGACTCAGTTCTTGGATGTATTGCTTGTATCGTTTATCAGCATGATAAATCTCATGCTGAAGTGTTTCGATCTCGTGAAAAATAGGCTCAAGGTCACGAATCAGCTGCTTGTTCTTGGGGATTTGAATGAAGAGGTTGTGTAAAATTTCCTTATTCAGATTCCCATGCTTGCCAATGGTTCCTCTGCCATATTTTTGTAAATCGAGTATGCTTAAAATATAATAGAGAAACATTTGTGAAATTGATTGATTTTTCGAATTCAAATAAACAATTGCTTCATTACAATACATTTCTCTTCCTGCAATTCCCAATTTTCCGATTGATAATTTAAAACTTAATAAGATACTGTTTTTGGGGATTTTACGTTTCGCCATTTTCTGTGCCCCTTCTGTTGTTAAACACTTGTTTGTTTCATAAACAACATTACCATGAAGATCGGAGACAGCAACCCATGGTATATTTCCATTTTCCCAATATTTTGATTGATTTGTTTCAGGGGTTGCACCCATATTTATATCTGTTATATCACCCAATTTTATACTCTCACACTTCTCATTCTCCGTAATCTCTCGTATCCTATTCTGAATATGTTTTTCCAGCTCTTTAACCCTCTCTCGCTTTGTCTGGACCTCATGATACGGCTCCGAGATCTTGCCCGTCCACTCTTCGAGTTTTGCGGATGATTTGGGGATTGGAATCAATATCTTGGCTATGTTTTTCCTATTCAACCAATTGATTACGGATCCTTGTGTTATAAAATTATTCTGTAATTGAGGAAGCATATAATAAAGATAATTCAGTAGTGAATCCGTTTTATGTTTTGTTTGAATGACACAGACATGTTTTGAAGGTGTAAAATTGCTATCTATATGGATATTGAAATTGCCCCCTTGTCCAAGAATAATACTCTTTTCTTCTACTTCACAAAAATCTACAAACAATTTACTATCTTGTGATGAGTTATAAAATCTATATTTACCCTCCGGTTTTCCTATATTAGAACAATGCTTAACTGTTGGTAATAAATCAACAATATCCCCCAATCGTTTCAGTTCGTATCCCTCCCCCACTCTAATCTCTCTCTTGAGATATTCCTTGGGGTTCAATGAACACATTTCATGTGTCAGTATCTGTTCTCGTGTCGCTTCACACACCAATGATGCAGACACTCCTTTAATGTCTCCCTTGTTCTCCACCAGATACACATCTCCCCCAATCTCTTCAAACTTATCATCAATGTATCGTTCCACCACCAAATCACTGAACTTTACGGTGGATGTCTTCTCCTCCGTATTGTCAAAGATGACGATCGATGTCTTGGTCGATGTATTCTCAAACTGATCCGATGGAACGCTGATGATTTCTCTCACATTGAACTTCTCAACCAGAACACGTCGGATGTCCTTGTAGGACTTGTTGAAAAATACACCTTCCTTCAACACACCGACAGCCGTTCCCCCAACATCCAACAACTCCATTATCAGAACAAGAGAACAGCTCTCCTTGTCATTCGCCTTGGAGATCTTGTTCTCTACAATGAACCGATTGATACGTCCACTACATGTGCGACGACTGACTTTTAGTTTGTCCTGTTCTTTCTTGTAATTTTTCTCATGTTCCTCCAATGCTTTCAACTGTCGCTGTCGTCGCACACGTACCGCATCATCTTCTAACGTCGCCAATTCTTTCTTGATATAGTCTTTAATTTTATTTTGTTTGATCATGGCTTCTGTTGTGTCCTGTTTATCTCCACCATACGGTGGATTGGTCAGGATATAATGGAATTTCTTATCCCCGAATTCATCCGAGAACGAGTTCTTGAAACGGAGCGATTGTTCATGCGGGATCGCCCCGGTGAGACAAAACAACTCCAGTCTCGCGGATTTGACGACATCTTCGTTCATGTCATAGTGAAAAACCTTTTCCATTTCTGTCCTCCAATCAATCTTATCAGGATATTTTCGTTGGAGATACTGGACGTACCCCGTCGTAAATCCACCAGAACCACCAAACATATCAATCATCGGGTGGATCTTTCCGTTATCTGTTATACAAGGATCTAATTTCTTTGAAATAAAGTCAACGATATGGCGGTCGGTGAAATAGGCACCCAATTCACTGATTGCGGTTTCATCTCGACCGATAAAATACTCATAAATCTTTCCCGACAATAGAACATTACAGGTCTTTTCAATAAGACCAACTTTGTCAATCTCTTTGACGAGCCACGAGAAAACAGAGGCTTTGACATTCATAGGGATCTCATAAAACAATAAGTGTCTTAATGGACTGTCACCAATAGAATCAAGGGCATGTCGTAAGATACATTCCGTCAATTCTTCATGTTTTGCGTCGTTGGCAAGTTGAACCATGTATGAAAACTCACAATAGGGACGTTTCAAACCACATTTATCAATAAGACCGCCATCTTCAATTTTTTTAAGACCATATAAGACATTGAAAGTCTTCAGGGCATTCATACCATAACCAATCCCATGATTACGCATATAATTATGGATCTCATGGATCTTATCTCGTAGTGCCTCTTTATTTGAAATGGATGTATTATACTGTTTCTCCATAGTTGTTCTTATGGAAACACAAAATAAATCAAAGTTCATTTTTTCAGGTTGAGACGACGAATACAGATATGTTTCAAATTCCGACAGGATATTATCGATACTTGACGTTTTAAATAAAGAAACTAATTGTTCGGATGAAAATTGAGAAAGATAAAAAGAGAATAATTTATGTTTGTCGTCATGTTTTTGGGTTTTGAGATGAGCGAGATGATGAGATATCTGATCAGGAGAAGTTCCACAAATTCTACAGGAATATAATTTCTTTTTCATTTTATTTTTATATGAAATATAACAAAAAAAAAGTTAAATTTTACGAGATTTCAGATATTTTTACCCAAAATATCTGAAATCTTTTCAGCAAAGTTTGTTGTTGGTCAGAAAAATACTAAGGAGGAAAGAGAGGGCGTATCACAGCATCTGATGTGTAGAGATTTGTTTCAGTGCTCTGGGCAAACGTGTCGTAATAGGTTTTAAGTTGAAGATATTTCTGCAAAACGTCTTTGTAGCCAACCGGATATCGTTTCTGTAGCC
>Ga0194123_10005880_pt1 | contig 12931 bp, 11 predicted proteins | sample TA2MahsurfametaG_5_FD_155479 | JGI IMG/M metagenome (GOLD analysis project Ga0194123, IMG submission 155479) | Freshwater microbial communities from Lake Tanganyika, Tanzania - TA2015023 Mahale A surface | ecosystem: Environmental > Aquatic > Freshwater > Lake | place: Tanzania: Lake Tanganyika... | reverse complement strand
AACACAAACCATAACTCCTACTCAAACTATTACACCAACTAAAACTATAACACCTACTTTAACAATTACACCTACACAGACTATTACACCAACTCAAACAATTACACCTACACAAACTATAACACAAACACAAACCATAACTCCAACTAAAACCATTACACCTACTTTAACAATTACACCTACTCAAACTATAACACCAACACAAACTATAACTCCAACTAAAACTATTACACCTACTTTAACAATTACACCTACACAGACTATTACACCAACTCAAACTATAACACAAACACAAACCATAACTCCAACTAAAACTATTACACCTACTTTAACAATTACACCTACACAGACTATTACACCAACTCAAACAATTACTCCTACACAAACAATTACACCAACACAAACTATAACACCTACTATAACCATTACCCCTACAATTTATAATAGTTTTGGATTACACTATGATGGTAATAGTGGTGCAGGTGCATGTGATTTTCCTGATAGTACTTATCTCACCACATACTATTCAGAGTGTTCTACATTAGCAAATAACTGTGTATTATGGTCTACTGCTGGACAAACTTATGCTGGTAATGGATATTATTCTGATGGAGTAAATAGTTGGTATATAAGTGATAGCTCAGGTACATTACAATCACAAACTGTGTGTCCAACTCCAACACCAACTATAACACCAACTCAAACAATTACTCCTACACAAACAATTACACCTACCCCATTAGATTCGGCAACTTTAATTTGGACTTATTCTGAACGTAGTGGAGGTCAAGGTACTTATACATTAAAAATAAATGACACAACAGTTTTGACAAGAACAAGTTCAGATAGTGATTCTTATACTGTTTATGAAGGTGACGAAATAAAAGTAGAATGTAGTGCAGAACAATGTACTGGTAATAATAACTACACAAATGTGGTTGTAAGTAATTTGATAAGTGATTCGGCCTGTGCACAAGATGGCTCAATTGAATATGTTTCAACCGCGTATACTGTATTGAATGCGGATTTAGGAACGAATTTAGTTATAAATTTGGAGGTAAGTTGTGATTCTGCTTGTATATAATAAAAAATGATTAAAATTTTAAATTTTTATCATGGACTTAGTTTTGAAAAATAGTATATTTATTTAAAAGACTTAAAATTAAAAAAATATGGCATATAACGTAGTTTTCACATTAACGTCGGCAGGTTCGAATACGGGTCCGTTTAATATATCTGGTACAACGTCTGATGGTGTCACTAGCGAACTTGCAAATGGAGTTTCAAAAGCAGTATTAGAAGGTGGTTATGAAATAACAGTATCAAATGACTCAATCACAGGTGGTACTGTTGCAAGTACAGGAACATGTACAACAACACAATCTTGGACTAAACCGGTTCCTCCAACAATTAGTTTAGCGGTTTTTGGTAGAGATTTACATAGCACACCTCAAAGTCTTACATTATTTTATAAAATAAACGGAGGTAGTAACATAAATGTACCGGGTTATACAAATAATGCTTTACCAACGAGTTGTACAGAGTTATATACAATAACAGGATTAACAAGTGGTGATACTGTTGTATTTGGAACTTCAATTGATTGTGTGATGGCAGGTACGGACGATAGCTCAACGTGTCCTTCTTCTGTTGGTGGTAGTTCTATCACATATACCACAACAATTAATGGGACGGCTCCTACTACTGATTTAGTAGCAATTGCTATAAATTCAGATGATATTCCATAACAATAAAATATTTTCAATACAAAACTTAATCACAAAACCTCTTTAAATTAAGGGGTTTTTTATTTAAATTTTTATCTGTATTTATAATAAAACTTACAAGATAATATTTATGGAATATGCCAAATATTAATGTAAATGTAAATTTAGGCACGGTTGGTACCGGTGTTTTAGGAAAAACCGTTTTAATATCGGGATGTACATTATCTTCCTGTGGTGGTACAAAAACCGCTCTGTCTCCTGCGCAATATAATGTAAATGATTTTCCACAAGTATTATCTATACCCGATACAGCGAAATCGTTATTTTTAATGGTAAATAGTGGTGTGTGTTCTGGTAAAACACAATGTATAGAAATTTTAACGCCAACACCAACTCCTACACCAACTGTAACACCAAATATAGATGTTACTCCTACACCAACTGTAACACCAAATATAGATGTTACTCCTACACCAACTCAAACTATAACTCCTACACAAACTATTACACCAACTCAAACTATAACTCCTACACAAACTATTACACCAACTCTAACTATAACTCCTACACAAACTATTACACCAACTGTAACATCAAGTACATGTGTAACACAAGTAGGTTTTGAAGTTGATACAGCTGGTGATGTTAGATATGTTAATTGTTGCAATGAAACAATTTACTTAACATTTAGTATTGGTCCACAAGCTATTAATGATTGTATACAGATTAATTCTCTATTCGGGGTTGGTGCGAGTATTTCATCTGTAACTTATGGTGTAACAGCATGTAGCTGCCCCCCTCCAACCCCTACACCTACACCCACATCTACACCTACAGTTTATACATATTATAGAGCATCTGAAGTTTTAGACGCAGAATTAGCCACAACTTATTGTGATAACTTTGGCGCAACTCCCCCTGGACAAGGTTATGTTATGTCACAAGCTTTTTATACAACAGGAGCAACACTACTTAATTCAACAATTTATAAAGATTCAAATTTAACAATTTTAGATACCGGTAATTGGGTTGCTGGTATTGATACAAGAATGGCATATATCACCGAACAAGAATATCAAATAGCAAGTAATAGAACAACAACTGATCCAGATGGAGATGGAACATTTGCTGGAGGTAGCTACAAATTTATGAGAGTAGATTCTAATGGTGTTGTAATATCTACCGGAACCGCAAGTTGTACTAGCGGAGGCGGAGGAAGTGGAGAAGAAGATATCGAATAATAAAATAATTAAATAAAATATGAGTTTTTTAGATAGTAATAATTCGGAATTTGTATCAGCAAGAATTACTCAAAAGGGTAGAAATTCTATTGCTAAAGGTAGTTTCAATATAGAATATTTTCAAATCGGTGATTCTGAATTTGATTATAATCTTGTTTACTCAGGATTAACAGGACAAACAACTCATCAAAGAGTACTATCTCCATCTGATAGAGAAACAGGTTTAAAATATCCGTATAAAATAAGTTCAGCAACAAGTGGTACAACTTATGGTACACCTGTTCAACAATCAACAACGGACACAATAAGAAACGTAATGGGTCCCGCTGGTTTTGTTTCAGAATTTAATTTATTTGAATCTTGTAGTACAGGTTCTACTAATACAACTATTCAATGTGAAAGACAAAGTATTAGTAAAACATCTTTGACTGGAGGAACATCATCAATAGAAGTTTTGACTGGTGCTAGTTTTAACAACTGTGAATATATTACAATTGTATTTGATGACTTTTGTTCATCATTACCAATATTAACAGGAAACTCAAGTAGTTTAGTATATAGAATTGAAAGTATTTCTGGTAATACTTTAAATTTAGATAGGCCATTACCAAATGTATCAAGTGCAACAGGATTTACAAACGTACAAGTTGTATGTAATAAATGTGAAATCGAATACCCCCCAAGTGAATTAATAGATGGTTGTATACCTTATCCTGTTGATAACTTAGAACAACAAAATCCTTGGACATTGAATATTGTATGGGGACAAAAACCCGCAGGTGCGGATGTAGGAGGAACAAACGAAAGTCTATCGGGGTACACAAGTAATAGATTTGTTTCCACAAAAGAATTTTTGGGATACACTTCTACAGGTCAAACATTTGAAAATTTAACAGGTGGAACTATCAGTCCATTTAGTTCAAAAACAATTGGAACTGGTTTTAAAAATTCATTAAACGAATTGATTGAGGTTTCACCAAAAGAACAAAGATGTGTTGCAATTATACATTATTCTGAATTAGGTGATTTAATAAATGAACCTGAAAGATTTTTTAAGTATGATGATTATATAAGTTATAAAACAGGTACCACAGGTGATGATATTTCCTTAGTAACGGATAGAGATGGTGATGATATAAGTGACACACAATATTTTGAAGTTTATATTCCATTTATTCATTACCACAGAAATACAGGTACAACTTATGGTGCATTATTCTATATGGACACCACAGATTATTATGTTAGATCAACAAAGAATGATAGACATGATTTATTATTTAGATATCTAATTGATGAACAAAATAATAGAGTTGGTAAAGTATTCCCAAAAAATAAAATAGTTGTATTTGATGACCAAGAATTGGTTGCGATATTGGATTATAGAAGTAACAGAAAGTTCACATTAGGTGCACCAAAAGTGACTACTGTACCAAGTAATGACACAGCAGTGAATTCTTTAATATCTGGTACAACTGAACAGACTTTTTATGTAACATATATGTTGTGTGAGACAAGTGGTACAACCTCACCACTTAATACGTTACCATGTAATTATTTTGTTAAATTATCTGTTAATGGTACTTCAGATAGTACTTGCCAATCAGTAACATACCCATCAAGTATTAACATTAAATTTAGTGGAAACACATTTAATTATTTTAGTGGAGATGGTTTCTTAACACAATTTAAACCAAAACGTTTTTTTATTTTGGTTCAAGATACAACAAACAATACAGATAAATTACCAACATCTGATGATTGGAAAATTATTGATTTTACAACTGATGCGGGTGGTGATGGAACATCATATTTAAGTGCAACAGGTTTAACAGGTACAACATTTACAATAACAAATGCAATGTTTACTGGTGCAACTTCCTTTGATTTGGAAACATACATGGGTTTAAATTATTTGTTAAGTGGGACAACAGTAGATTCACAATTTGGTGACGAACAACCATTTCCTGGTAGTATAAGATTAGTTAGAGCAAGTGATGTTGAACAAATGAATTTTTTAATAAATCTACCGAGTACACAATTCACACAAACACAAAATCCAACTTATGTAAGTGGTAACAAATATCTTACTGAAATTGTATTACTCGATTCTAATAAAGAGGTATTAGTAAAAAGTAAGGCCGCTGTTCCGGTAAAAAGAACTGGTACACAAGTTTTTTCACTTAGATTAGATTTTTAATATTTACTTATCGAAAAATATTATTTATATATTTTGATATGAGTATAGATATAAAATTTAAGAACAAACCAAAGATTTTAGGTTTAGACATATCAACCAAAACAATCGGTTTTGCGTTATTTGATATTACAGGTTCAAAACTTCTTGAACTAACTCATTTTTCCCCAAAAATCAAACCTCAACCTGAAGACAAAATTGAGGAATTAATCAAAAAAGCGGATGCATTCAAAAGACATATTGAAGGATATAAAGACGTTGGAATTACAAGAGTCATTATTGAAGAACCATTATTACAATCAAATAATATATTCACAGTAGGAACGTTGTTAAGATATAATACCTTAATACTTAAAAATTGTTATGATGTATTAGGAGTTTTACCAACATTTATTTCTACATACAATGCTAGAAAATTTGCCTTCCCCGATTTAGTTGGTAAAAATGATAAGAACAGAAATGTTTTATTCGGTGGTTATCCCAAAGACATTGATAAAAAACATATTATTTGGGAACACGTTAATGCGGTTTGTCCTGAAGTAGGTTGGTTGTATGGAAAGACAGGTAATCTTAAAAAAGAGAACTACGATATGGCTGATGCCGCAACGGCGGTGATAGGTTATATTAATATGATTAAACAGGAAGAAAAATCCGGCAACTAACATTTCGTTATCAAATGATTTGATGATATATTTATACACAGGACGGGACCTATAGAAATATGGGTTTAGTTGGTGTTCCCCGGGGAGTGGTGTACCCGGGGATTTTTTTTTGAAAAAATTTTTAGTTATATTATTTCCTAAGTATGATAGAGCAAGAAGTAGACTATTCAGGGGTTATTGATATACTAGAAGATATCTTTGGTGATTATAAATTTCATAATGACTATCGAGGTCAAATATCCTTTGATTGTCCCGTCTGCTCTTATGATATAAAAGGACTTGAACATGGTGATGGTAAAGGTAATTTGGAGATAAACTATAAACATAGTGTTTATAAATGTTGGGTATGTGCCGAATCACACGAAACACATGGGTCACTTTTTAAACTGATAAAAAGATACGGAACGTCCAAACAATTAAAAAAATATCAATTACTTAGACCCGAGGATGTTGATTCACCTAAGAAAGTTTATAAACAAGTAAGATTACCAAAAGAATTTATACCATTTAAAGATGTAACATTAGGTCTTAAACTTACACCACAATATAAACAAGCAATCAATTACATTCGAAGTAGAAATATTACGGACGAAATGATTGAAAAATTTAATATTGGATTTTGTTATCAAGGACCTTATGAATATAGAATAATCATACCATCTTATGATAAAGATAAAAACTTGAATTATTTCGTTGCACGTTCTTATCTGTTAAAAACAAAAATGAAATATAAAAATCCTGAAATCGATAAAGAGAGTTTAATATGGAACGAACATTTAATAAATTGGGAAGAACCAATTTATATTGTTGAGGGTGCGTTTGATTCTATTTTTTTAAATAACTCAATACCGATGCTGGGAAAATATATGACACAGAATCTTTTCGATAGACTTTATAATTTGTCAAAAAAAGTTATTATAGTGTTAGATCCGGATGCTTGGAGTGACGCTGAAAAATTATATCATAAACTTAATTGTGGTAAGTTAATGGGAAAGGTTTGGATTGTAAAATTAGAAGGTGATAAAGATATTGCAGACCTCAAAGGAGATTTGGGTCTATATAAAGTAAAACAATTAGATTAATGGATTTAAAACAAATTTCAAAAGAAATAAATGAGCTTTTAGAACAAAGAAGAAAGGAACTTGATATAACATTTGTTGAAGAAGAACACATTTATTATATGAGAGATACCGAAGGTATCCTTAGAAAAACATTTCCCTCGGTTTCTAAACTTATAAAAAAATTTCATAAACCATTTGATGCGGAAGGAACGGCATTAAGAATGTGTGGAGGTGACCCTGAAGCGGCGGCACAATTACAAGAACAATGGAGAGATTTGGGTAAGTATGCAACGAACATGGGGAGTAGAGTTCATTTTGAACTTGAAATCGATGCAATTAATAGAAACGGAAATTACAAAGATGTAAGACAACCAATATTTGAGTGTGATGAAACACAACTTACAAGAAGTGATAATATGATAAAAGCGGGAAAAGATTTTCTCACTCTTATGGAAGAAAGGGGAGCCATACTTCTTGATACTGAAATTGTTTTAGGTGATAATGAGTTGGGTTATACCGGACAACCAGATAAGTGTTGGTTGATGATGAACAAAGAGCAAACAGATTTTGGTTTGGTGATAACTGATTGGAAAACAAATCAACCTAAAAATTTTGAGGTTCATCATTACACAGGAAAAATGTACTCACCTTTTGGTGAATATGATGATACGGCATTGAGTCATTATTATTTACAATTACCATTGTATGCAAGACTTTTATTAAAAATGTTGAAGGGTACAAAATATGAAGATTTAAAGTTATTAGGTTGTGTTATTGTACTCTTAAAAGAAGATGGTACGTATCTTGAATATAAAGTACCACAGAAAGTAAATAACTTAGTAATGGATATTGATATCACAAAATATATTAATTATGGTAAAAAAACTTATACATATCGCTGATATACATATTAGAACATTTCAATTACATGATTTATATAAGAAACAATTTGAACTTCTTATTGAACATTTAAAAAAAGAAACAAAAGAATATGATTATGATGAGACTCGTGTTGTTATTGCTGGCGACATTGCTCATCAAAAGATAAACATTTCTAATGAACAGATGATGTTAACGTCGTGGTTTATCACACAACTTATTGATTATATAGGTAAAGTTGTGATTATACCTGGTAATCACGATTTTTTAGAAAATAACACACAAAGAATGGATAGCATCACACCAATTGTTGAATTACTTAATCGAAAAGAAATTCAATACTACAAGGATAGTGGTGTATACAAAGATGAAAATATCAACTGGGTGGTTTACTCACTTTACCAACACAATGAAAGACCACAATTTGAAAAATCTATTGATGGAGAAATTAATGTTGGGTTGTTTCACGGAGTAGTCCAAGGAATGTCAACCGATATGGGATTTCAATTTGAGGATGGTTATGATAGATTAAACTTTGTTGATTTAGATGTACTTCTTTGTGGAGATATTCATAAAAGACAACAGTTTAAATTACCTAACGGAGGTAAGGCAATTATGGTTGGTTCTCTAATCCAACAAAATTTCGGTGAAACTGTGACAAATCACGGTTATGGGATATACGATATTGAGAATGATGAATATTCGTTTTATGATTTACCAAACGAACAACCATTTTTACATTTCACAATAAACGATATTAAAGATATCGAAACAGAAAATGAAATTTTAATTAATAAATAATATGAGAATTGGTTTTATAGGATTAGGTAAACTCGGTTTACCATGTGCATTAGCAATCAATCAAAAAGGACACCAAGTTTGGGGATATGATATTAACCCACAAGTGAAGGACATATTAGAATCTAAGATTCTTCCATATAAAGAAAAAGGTGCAGACGAACTACTCACATTTCACTCAATAAATTTTGGATTAGTAGAGGATGTTGTTTTTAATAGTGATATAATTTTTGTACCCATCCAAACACCTCACGAATATATCTATGAAGGTTGCACAAGAATACCAGATAAAAGAGACGATTTTGATTATACATCTTTAAAAGAGGGAATTAAAAATTTATCTGATGAAATAGAAAAACAATCAAACGATAAAATTGTCGTTATTATTTCCACAGTGTTACCTGGTACAATTGACAGAGAAATAAAACCGTTAATTGATGGTAACAATAAGTTTAAACTTTGCTATAACCCGTTCTTTATTGCGATGGGTACAACAATTGACGATTTCCTAAACCCTGAATTTGTGTTATTTGGTACAGATTCTGACGACGCTCGTAAACTAGTAAAAAGATTTTATTCAACGATACACTCAAAACCATTTTACGAAACCTCAATTAAAAACGCAGAATTAATCAAGGTTACATACAACACATTTATTGGGATGAAAATAGTTTTCTCAAATACAATTATGGAAATGTGTCATAAAGTTGGTGCAAATGTGGATGAGGTTTTAGGTGGGTTAAAATTAGCAAACAATAGAATCATATCTACAAAATATCTAAATGGAGGTATGGGAGATGGTGGAGGCTGTCATCCGAGAGATAATATCGCGATGAGTTGGTTAGCAGATAAAATTAATTTATCACATAATTTTTTTGAAGATATTATGAAAGCTAGAGAGGAACAAACAGAGTTTTTGGTGGATATTATCACACAACATAATGGACCATATTATATATTGGGGAAAACATTTAAAGAAGAAACAAATTTGATATTAGGTTCACCCGCAATTCTTTTGGGTAACATACTAAAAGAAAAGAATATTGAATTTACACATTATGATCCCTTTGTTGATAATGTGATACCTGAATTTAAAGTGGGCACCTATTTTATTGCAACACGACACTCTGAATTTAATAGATTTAAGTTTCCTGATGGCTCGGTTGTAATAGATGTTTGGAGATATCTTGATTTAAATAATAATAAAATAAAATACATAAGAGTGGGAAATTAAATGATAAAGACAATACAGTTTAATAACGATGAGTAATATTCTAACAGGAATATTTAAAAAAATATGAAAAAGAAAACCACAATGGTCTTAGACGATGAGTTTATTCTTTATTGTCAATTGAATAATATTGTTAATGTAGAAAAATTAGCTACAGAGACTTTTAAACGGGGGTTTTCGGCGTTAAAATATCCCGAAACACCAATCAGTGCAAGTAAACAAAAAATTATAGAAAAAGAAATTATTAAAGAGGTGCCCATTGAGGTAATTAAGGAAGTTATTGTTGAAAAAATCGTGGAGAAAGAGATTATAAAAGAGGTTCCTGTTGAAAAAATTATAGAAGTTATTAAAGAAGTTCCTGTTCAAGTGAAAGGAGAGACACAAATAATCACAAAAGAAGTTATTAAAGAAGTAAAAGTGGAAGTTCCCGTTGTAAAAGAAATCAACAATACAGCAGAAATTGACAAATTAAAAGAAGAAAATAAAAAATTAAAATCTGAATTAGAAAAAATTCAGCAATCACTTGATAAATTCAATAAGGCAAAATACATGAAAAATAGTGATTTAGGTAGCCTTTATTCCGAATAGATTTTTAATACGAACTTTTTTTCTTATATTATATTATATTAAAATGATAAAGTATGGATATATTACTATTATGGATTCTCACCGCATATGGAATGACATCAATTATTGTGTGGGGATCAATTTTCGAATCAACAAGAGAATTTATTAAGAAACGTTCTAAGTTTTTTGGAGACTTAGTAAGTTGTACATTATGTACATCAACTTGGGTTGGTTTTTTTATGTCTCTTGTATTAGGAGGTTTGGTTACTAATGTATTAAGTGTACATTGGTTATTAGGTGTTTTCTTTGACGGAATGTTTACAGCTGGTTCAGTTTGGGCACTTAACGCCATAATCGAGTTCTTCGAGGAGAGTAGACTAAAATAATTTTAATGCCATTTTTAAGAGGAGCAAGTTTCAATGACGGACCAGTTAGAAGTGCCGTAATAGATTTTTTTAATAATAATTTTGGTGTATTATTAAATGAAACACCACATGAAATGAAAGTTATTGACTTAACAGGTGCAACAGAAACTCTGTTAGGTGTGGAAGTAGAAGGTGGAGGTTGGACCGGTTGTTTTTGGAAGAATGAAAAATATTGTATGATTTCAAATACAGGATTTCCAACTATAAACATACCAATTAGAAAACACAAGTATTGGATGCAGGTTTATAGTTTTTATGGTAAAATAAAAGAAAATCCATCTTATGATAAAAACATTTTTGTAAGAGCGAATAAAGATTTTACACAAATGATTGTCATAAGACCTGAAACAGTTAGAAACCCCGATAAAGTACTTAAAACAACATTTCAACCAAACAACAGTAACGAACCTGAAGATTGGTTATCATTTAAAAAAGAAGACGTAGAAACATATAATTTAACTAATGGAGAGTGGAAACTCGACAAATAATATGAAATATCAAAATCCCTTTATAAAAGTTACGTGGGAAGATACTCCTGAAAATTTTACTCCTGAGAAAATCAGAAGAGTAAAGTCGTATTTTCAAGATAAATATAAAACCAAATCTATACAGGTTATCACAAAAACCTTATCGAATAAATCTACTATTAAATTAGAGTCATTAGAGGCGTCGGATAGTATTTTAGACCATCAATACCAAAAGAAATTAATGAAGGAATTCATTAAAGAAAATGATATTCAAACCAAATGGGAGTTAATTGATAGATTGGATAACAGAGTTAATGGTGAAATCGACAAACTAAATCAAAACAAAGTAAGATATAATAAGTGGTACATTAAGAAAGTAGAGTTTTCTAACTTCCTTTCTTTTGGTGATAATAATACCATTGACTACACGGACTTAGATGGTATAACTGTTATCGAATCCACTCCCAAAAATTTTGGTGGTAAATCTACATCATCAGTCGACTTGTTGATGTTCTTATTTTTTAATTCTACAACCAAAACAAAAACTGCGGGTGAAATCTTTAACAAATTCACAGATAAAGATGAGGTTAGTGTAAGAGGTGAAATTACTATAGACGGAGATGATTATGTTATTGAGAGAAAGTTATCAAGAAAGAAAACCAAATCAAATGATTTTAATGTAACCAATAAACTTGAATTCTACAAAAGAAAAGAAGATGGTACTATAGAAAATTTGACGGGTGAACAAAGAAGAGAAACAGAATCTTTCATATCATCAGCAATCGGAAGTGAGGAAGATTTTCTTTCTACAATTATGACAACCGGAAATAATTTAGAACAATTAATAGAATCTAAACCAACGGCAAGAGGTCAAATATTAACTAAATTTATGGGATTGGAAAGTCTACGTGAAAAGGAGGAAATAGCGAAAAACATTTATAATGATTGGAGTAAGAAATTAGTTTCTAATGTTTATAATATTACACAATTAGATATTGACAACACATCATATCAAGATAGTATTACTAATTCAGAAAATGAAATTGAGAGACTCAATAATGAATTAGGTAGATTAGAAAAAAAATTACAGACTCTTGAAACAAGAAAAGATAAATTACTAAGTTCAAAGAATAATGATGTCGATCAAGACTTGATTAAAACAAATCCAACGTTATTAAAAAGAGAAATAGATGATTTAATTTCACAAAGAGAAGGTAGTAAAAGAAATGCCGATTCGGTAAGTGTTATCGAACCGTCAAAATATTATGATGAAGATACACATAAAGAACTGAGAGGTAAATTATCCAACCTTCAAGGAATTGATGCTGCTTTAAAATACGAAAAAAGTGATAAAGAAAGATTAATCAAACAACTTACTGAGGGTACGATATGTCCAACATGTAAAAGAGCGTTGGAAGATGTTGACCACACTGATGAAATTGAAAATATCAAAAAACAGATTGAGGAACTATTAAAGGACATTAAATCAAATCAAGATAAGTACGATGAACTCAAAAAAGAATGTGATGGATATGAAACTTTAAAAACGGAATTTGATAATTACGAAAGAAATAAACTTCGTAAAGCTCGTTACGAATTAGAGGTTGACCAGAAGCAACTTGAAATTGATTCAAAACAATCTAAGTTAGACAATTACGAAAGTAACAAAAAGAAAC
>Ga0194123_10005875_pt1 | contig 12935 bp, 11 predicted proteins | sample TA2MahsurfametaG_5_FD_155479 | JGI IMG/M metagenome (GOLD analysis project Ga0194123, IMG submission 155479) | Freshwater microbial communities from Lake Tanganyika, Tanzania - TA2015023 Mahale A surface | ecosystem: Environmental > Aquatic > Freshwater > Lake | place: Tanzania: Lake Tanganyika... | reverse complement strand
ATTTGATTTATATTTATGGTCTTGAATATGTACAGTTACTAATAATGGATAAGACGAACTTTTTAAAACTTGTACATCAATAATATTAGTTATTAAATATTTAGTATTAAATGGATAAATAATTGGTAATAAATTTGTATCAACTACACCAATTAAATTATTTTTTTCAATACTAATTCTATTTAATGTATTTATTGTTTTTGATATCATATTTTTTAATTCTAAACTTAATTTTGACTTCAAATGGTTATTAATTAGATTAATTATTTGATCATCATAATTTTGTATATTCTTTTTATTTTTTAAATAATTATACTCAAATGATAATAATATTAATAAATTTTCATCTTGTTTCTCAAAAGTTTTATTTGTTGTAAAAATATTTAGAATATTATTAATAAATTCATTTGCTTTTAATGATACTAGTGAATAATTTTCTGTTTTTTGAATTAATAATTTTAAAGATGAAATTAAATAAGGTACAATTAAAAAATTATTTTTATTATAAATATGTCTATTAATTTTATTACATAAAATATAAATTATTTCTATTAACTTATCATTATACCATAAAATATTATCAAAATTTGGAAGTAAACTAATATATTGAATTATTTCTATTAAATCAATTTGATCATTTTGCATGTTACATTTTCTTGAACACATTAAATCCCAACATTTAGTTTTCTTATGTTGAATATAAGTATCATTAATTATATTTAACAAATCATCTATAATATCTTTTTTAAACACAATAATATTTACTAATGCTGTTTTAATTAAAATATTAAACCAACTATTATGATCTAATAAATTTTCTTTAATATTCCATACCATGTCACATTCCCATTTTGTGTATATATGATCTGGAGGTTTATATTGTATATTTCTAAATTTAGAAAGACAATGAATTCCAGCATTATAAAATTGTTTATTTACCAATAATACTTTATATAAATCTGGAATTGATAAATTCTCACAAATATTTATAATTGGTTGAATATTAGATAAATTATTTATTTTATTATAACATTCATTACAAACTAAGCTAATTGAATCATCATGTGTTCCAGCTATTTTTGTAATTGTATTTTTTAAATAAATTGTAAACAATTCACTTTCTTTTGGTATATCAAATAAATTTTTTGGTATTTTAGTGTATTTACAACAACAATAATAACAAAAAACCCCACCACATGCTCTACAATGATGTTTTCTTAAAAATAAAGAAAATTTAGATGGACACGATTGACATTTAGTAACTTTAGTTGAATCTACCCACTCACTCGTATTTTTTGGATATATCTTATAAATATGACTTTGAAGGAAATCTTCAGTTGGTGGGGTATTACTAATTTGTGAATCTATAAAAACCGAAAAACTTAAATCATTATTTTTATCAATGTTAATTGGTTTTGACATTTAATCTATAAGAAGTTATATTTTATTATAATAATAATTCTATAAATTAAAATATTCTTAGGACAAGTTGTAAAACTCCTAAACTGATTATAATTGTAAACATTTGGAATTCACCAATACTATTTGTTAATGAAAAATTTTCTTTATTTTCTTTCAATACAAGCTTTCTTGTTTCTTCCATATATTTCTTCATATCTTTTAGTTGATTGTAAATTACCATTTGTTTGTCTTCTTCTGGTAAATACTTAAATCTAGCTTCTTCGATTGTAACATCTTTATTATCCCAAAAATTAATCAAAATATCGTCCAGAAATTCATCAGAAAGTACAAACGATCTTACTGAATCTTTATCATTTAGATTTAATTTACTCCATAGTTCTGTAAATTTAACTTCAAGAACTTCTTGCTTTCCAAAATTCATTTCTAGTTTTCCTTTTTGAACAGGTACTCCATTTGAAATATTATTAGCAGTTAGTACAACTCTGCCATCAGAACTATAAAATTTACCAGCTCCATCAAAATTACCATCAGAAAATTCTCCTTGATATCTTAATTTTTGTCCAGGCTTATCATAGTATAATTTGCCATTACCGTGATATTTTACTGGTACCATATTAGTTACTACTTCACCTACATATTTTAGATTACCTGATTTTGGATAATATTCTGTATCAAATTTTGAATTCAATGCAGTCTCAAAGTTATTCTTAAAATCAGTAAATGCACTTGAAGAAGATGAATCGAAAATAATTCTATAATATCTGTATCGAGAATAAAATGTACATGTTAATGTTGGATGGTCAAAAGTAAATTTTCCCATATTTTTAGTAACATACATATTCAATAAATTTACATTTTTGGGATCAGTTGAATCTTTACAAGTTCTGACAAAAATGGTTGGACAACCATTATCAGAAACTAATTCCAAAAATCCATCATGAGTAGATGATTCGCTAATAAACTTAACAATATATTGGTTTGACATTAATATATAGAACTTTCATTGAATAAATAAAGTTATCAATTTTTTTTATAAAAACTTTGGTTTTTTATTAAATAATATGTATTGTTAAACAATTTTTATAAATTAATATTTAATTTTAACATCTGCTTCATTTAAAATACATAATAGATATTCTAAACCAGTCATACATCCTTCAACTTCCTTATAAGATGTCTTGGTACTGAAAAATCCTGATGTCTCAGTTTCAATATGAGTATCTTCTTTTATTGAAATTAAAAAATTTCGGATTAATTTGTGTCCAACATCTCTTTGTAAGTTGCATTCACGTAATTTAACTGATTCACTTTGTTGTAAATTATTTAATAGATCTGCTTTATTACCAACAACAGCAACTGGAACATTTGGACAAACTCTTTGAACCTGTTCTAACCATTTAGTAATATTTTCAATTGTTTTTCTTTCAGTTACATCATATAACAAGAGAATTCCATCTGCTCCTTTCAGATATGCATCTCTCAATTGACCTCCTCTATTTTCTTGACCTGCAGTATCCCAAAGATCTACAACTATATTACCTCTGTTTGTGTTTACTTCAAGTCGGTTAAAATCAAAATTATCAGTAGCTTTGTATTTTTTCTGAAATTGATAATCAGAATTAGTTAAATTGGATAATTTATTGAAAAAAGTAGATTTGCCAATACACCCATCTCCTAATAGGACAATTTTAACGGGTTCTTGTTTTGAATCTTTAGTAAGCTCATTATAATTACGTTTCATTAAATACTGGGTAATTAGGTCAAAAATAATTAAAATCAATTTTTTGTAAAATATTGAAATATCATATATTTCTTAAATAATAACTTACATAATGGAACATTTAAGAGCTAAGTTTGGTAATAAGCTTTCATTGGAAGGTAATCCGAGTTATTATGACTATATACATTCAATTAAACTTTTTTTTGATTCTGATAAATCAGGATCTTTTGAATTGATTGATGGAGGCGGTCAAACTATCACCGGTAAATATAAAGGAGATTTTACAATAGAAAATAATGTATTAAATTTTAATTTCAAAGAAAAAATAAATATTTATTATAATTCTATTACTCCAATATATTTAGTTAAACAAATTGAATTTAATATAATTGAAGAAGATAAAGAACATTTTAATGGTTATTGTAAATATATTTCAGAATATACGATTCAATTAAATTTATCACCATTTGATTTTGATGAATTAAAACATGATAGAAAGCTATCTCTTTATAATATAATGAACGATAATCAATTTACATTAACATTTTATACTGGATTAATTCAAATACCGTGTGATGTTATATATGAGAGAAATAGTCGGAACTATAAAAGAATACATAATTAATTTATAATCTTAATAAAACAAATAATTTCATCAAATATTGGAAATAGAACAATTGATGCCATCAATAGTCAATTCAATGTTTGTCGATAGTCGTCCTCTTTCATCACAAGCGCTCGTTCCTACTCCAAAAGCTAGAGTTTCACCAGAAGGAATTTCCAACTTCATGGTATTCTTTAGTGCTTCATAAGCTTTTCCACAAGTACGTCTATACTCTGATTTCAAAAACTCTGGAAATGTATTGACTGGAGTATTTGCTGACATGGATGCACCTTCACAAACAAACAAAATGTGCTTGAAACTGGTATTTTCCAATCTTTCATAACCTGGAATGATGTGAGTTACTGAGGAGCCAGATTTGATATTCCATTGAGAAAGTGTATTATAATTTTGAAATGCCCAAGTAAATGGATAACACAACTTGTCAGAACCAAGAGTATTGCTTGAATAGTACAACAGAGTTCCTCCAAATAAAAATTTGATATTTGATTCAGGATGTGATCGACAATAGTCAACCAATTTCTTACATGTTGTGATGGCTTGTATTTGACTTTGTTTTGTTCCACCACAACGATCAGCAAAGGTTTCTGACTTTTCTTTCTTTTGAGCAGATATCTTGAGAGCTTCAAAGCCTTGCATTGCAGAAAATTCAATGCTCTTAGTGATACCAATAGGCACTGCATTTGGATGATCAGAGATTTTGTCAACAGTAATTTTGAAATCACCAAGAAGCCTCATCGCAACATCAACATTGCCTTCAGAAGGATCAGCAGTTGGACGTTGGTAATTTGAAGGATGCAAACGTTCTTCCACCAGCTTCCGCATGGCATCTTCATTTTTGGCACTTTCCATGAGACCAACCAACTGATTCAATTGTTGACATGCAAATGAAACTGCACCAGAAGACAAATCATTGTCAAGCTTTTGTTTGATCAGATGCTTAAAAAGAAACAAACATCGATCTTTGTCTGACATGTGTTCTAGTGAACTAGATTCAAGATCATCAAGAATTTGCATTGCCCAACGAAGAGTGGTAAGAAATTTGTCACCATAATCCACCCCTTGAAGGATCTTTTCAAAAATTTCACAAGATGGCTTTCCTTGAAGAATCAAACGGTGAATCAATCTTTCCATCTGACCCTGAACAATGTAACGTTTGAATGCTTCTTCAAGAAAGCGAATTGTATCATGTGATAAATCAGAATTGAATTCAGGAGAAAGTCTAGTGTAAAAATGAGGAAATCCTTTTTCATAATCATGATCAGGAAAATTAAAAAGAAAACCATTTCCTGATTTTCCAAAAACAATTATTCCAATAATTTGCTGTTTGACACATTCAGATGCAAGCTTGTGAGCTTTTTGATAAGATTCTTGATGCATGTCATCTTGAGTATGATACATGATTTCAGAAGGCAGGAATATTTGACCTTTTTGATCAGAACACTCGCATGCTCTACCAGCAAATGATGCACAACAATAACAACCAAATGTTCTTGAAATTGCTCTTCTTGCAGCAAGACTTTGACTTGGACAATCGTGTTTTAACAAAAAATTAAATGGTTCACCCATGTATTCACCATTAAATGGTGTAAGACTACGCTCGCCATTAGCAACAGCGAGTTGGTCAAAATTATCAATTAAAACTCTTCCTTGTGTAGACATTATTTACTTCTAATTTAACTAAAAAGGATATTTTTTCAATTTTTTTATATGTAAAAATTGAAATATTATTTATTATTAAATAACAACTTTGATTTAATGGAAACAATTATCAAAGACTCAAAACCAACCTTTTTTAATAAAGGAAGATATGTTAATGTTCAAGAAATTACTAAAATTGATGATTGGGACTTAATTTTTAAACATGTGATTGGAGTTCCATTAGCTGTTTATGATACTGCTCAACTTATTTATGACAAAGAATTTCTTGCTTGTCATAAATCAAGATATCCTAATGTTATGTATATACCACTTTATTGTTCATTACCTGATTTTCATCGATGTATTCTTTTTGTTGAAACTTCAGAAATGGATCAATTATTTGTTCCAGTTGAAGTTACATATCATGTTAACCATTTGGTAGCAAAAGGAATTGAAAAAGTATTTTTATCTGAAGAAAATTACACTTTCATAACTGATAATGAACTCATACATTATTATACTATTCAAAATGAAGACTGTTTACGAAGAATTAAGAGTCTAATTAATGAATCTGATAATTTTGAAGAATTTAATCACACATATCAAATACCATTATCAAATTTTTTTCCAGATCCAGAACGCGTATTATATGCTAAAACAAATATTACCTATTGTGATCCAGACGATGATCCAATTGGAGCAAAAGAAGCTAATCGATTGTGGAAAGAAATTATTTATCCAAAATCTTGTAAAGAAGCTTTCTTACAATTTATATTTAATCAAATAAATATACATCGTAGACAAAGAATTAAATGGCAAACACAAAATCCTGAAATATTTAATCCATTTATTTTGCCATCAGACAATGAAGTAGTCGAAAATCCTCTTTTTCACAAACGCCATAATTTAGCAAATCAATATGTTAACAAACTATGGAAAACTTTGAATGAAGATGAAAGATTACAAGTTGTTATAATCGAAATGAAGCTTTAGCTCGATAAAGATAATTTTTTTTAATAATTGTTATTAATTTATAAGTATGAATTATTATTAAAAATATTATATATTAAATATCTAAATTATTATATAATGAGTTATCAAAATAAATATCGAAAATATAAAAATAAATATTTTGAGTTAAAAAACATGATTGGTGGAGGTATAAATGCTACTTACAATATAAACGGTGAAAATATAGTAGTAAAATATGATTTAAATGGTAAAAAAAATGAATTAAAGTATAAAATAATAAGAAATTTAGGAAAAGGTGGTAATGGTACAGTAGATTTAATTGAAAAAATAGGTGATACAAAAAATTCATATGTTTTTAAAAGAGGAATAAATATAGGTTCATATGCTTCATATGAAGAAGGTATAGCATCAGATCAATTAAAGGGTATTTTAGATGAAGATATGTTAGTTTTATTTCAAGGAAAAGTTCCAAGTGATTTTTTAATTTCAACATATAATGGAAATGATTTAGAAAAAGAATATAGTGGAAATATTTTAAAAATAAAAAATGAATATATAAGTACAACAACTCAAATATTGAATTTACTTCAAAAAATTAATCAAAATAGATTGTTTCATAATGATATTAAATTACAAAATATAACTATTAAAAATAAAAAAGTTTATTTAATTGATTTTGGTATGTTAAGAACCTCATCTCATCCAGGATCATTAGTAAATTTGTCATTTAAAAGTTTAATTATTTTTTGTGAATCTAGAGGATGGAATCAATATGTAAATTATCATCTAAAATTAAAATCTTTTCTTCCAGATACAGATATTGTGGGATTTTTATTTTGTTGTTTAGATTTATTTTCAATTGGTTTAGGACAACCTTTGTCAATAAATGTATTTTCTGAATTAGGTATAACAGGTTATGAAGCTACATATATGTATAAATTATTTAATTTGTATTATTTTATTTTACCATCAACAAATAAAATAGATATACCTGAAATTGATTTAAATTATTATAATTCTAAATTTCCAAATTTAGAAGAAGTTAAAAGAATATTTGGAATTTTTAATGGTGATCATACTAATTTATTTAGATTTATGGCTTATATTTATAATAAATTAAAAGATATACCAAGAAAATTTAATCTTAATGAACAACATTTTAAAGAATTTTTGAAAGTTATTAGTGATTGTTTATTACCTAGTTTTAATTATAATATTTTTGTACCTAAATTTATTAAATCTGTAAACACATTATTTTCACAATTACCCGAATCAGTTAAACTACCTCAAATTAAACTACCTGAAATATATGAAGACAGTAAACTACCTGTAATAAATCAACCAAATATTATGAATCAATTAAAAGAAATATGTAAACAATTAAAAAATTAGTTAATATTTTGTTAAATATGGTAATCCAAAAATATCATAATTTACTTGAATTATATTATTTTCATCTTTCAAAGTCAAATAATTTGGCACCATACTAAATAAGAAACCACCATAACTAACAAATACATGCCACCATATATGACCAAATAAATATTTTATAAAGAATATATGATTACATAAATTTTCTGTAACAATCCAAAAAGCACCACTAATTGCAATATACTTAATACCATCCCAACCAAAATTTATTATTTGTTTAGGTATTTTCAAAGTGTTTTGATGTTTATCGAATAAATACATATATACTACTAAACTTGCTAAAAATAAACCAAATAGAATATTAAATAATGTTTCTAAATGTAATCCAGCAACTGTAAATAATATTGTAAAATATGTTGTTACTAATATATGTAATGTTTTCATCATAAAACCAGTATTTTCACATCTATGGATTCTTATAATTTTATCTAAATGATACATAAATATATAGGTACTTGATGTTGCAATTAATATCATACTCATTCTGTCTAATAGTCCCCATCCAATAATATTATAATAATGATACAAACAAGATGTAATACCATTTATAAATAAACTTGAATATAATATTTGTAAAAGAAAATCAGTACCTGATTTAAAAAATGCATTAAAACCAATAAAAGTAATAAATAAACTAGATATTGCATTTAAATATTCAGGATGGGGATCTAATGAATAAATTGTTGATTCACAAAAATTATGATCAAAACTATAAAAATCTATTTCGAACATTATTTAATTAAATTAAAATACTTGTTTATATAGATATCATTGATAAGAAACAATCTAAACAGGCTACACAATCTGATAATGCCCGATGATCTTGAATAAAATCTTTATTAAATAGAAATTTATATAATTCAATTAACTTTGGATTTTTGTCACTTTTCATAAATTTCTTACCAATAGCCATTGAACAAAGATGTAATTTAGAACTAAATAATTCAATTAATTCTAATTTATTTAATCTTAAAGCTTCCGAAAGAATAATTGCCATATCAAATGATATATTATGACAAATAATTCCGTCTACTTTCTTTAAATCTACTGCTAATTGATCTAAAACTTGATTAATATCTATACCATTTTGAACTGCATTTTCATGAGTTATACCGTGTATTAAAGTATTGGTAATCATAAAATTATTTGGTTTAACTAAACTGTCATATTTTTTAACATCTTTTCCTGTTTTATCAAAAATAATATAACCAAGTTCTATAAGACGGGCATTATTAAATTTATCTAATTCTTGGTAATTTCTACTTGATGGTAATCCAGTTGTTTCAGTATCAAGTACCATTAAATTATTTGCTGCTAATTTTTCTTTTTTAATTGTTCTTACAAAAAAAGAATCAGAAAATGTTTCATTTACAATTACTTTTGTATTAATAATTAATGGAATAATTAATTGATAATAATATTGTTGTTCAACAATAATAATTTCACCAAATTCATTTAAATTTGCAGTTAACAATTCTAATTTTCCAATTTTTTCTTCTGGAGTTAAATTTGTATCAAAAAAATGATTTGTAACAATAATATCAAATTTTTGTTTTGTTTCAGTCATACAATTAGTAAATTTAATTTGTTCATCAAAATAATTAGAAACATATTCAAACTGATTTCCAATATAACCAATAGATAATTCTTGATCACCATAATTTTCTAACCAATCAATAATTTTTTTACTAGATTCAGTATATGAAACAACTCGATCAGTAATTGAATCAATCAAACCAAATATTTTACCTCTGCTTTTATTTACTTCCCAAATACTGTAACCATTAGTAATAAATTCTTGATTATTAATCATAATTATTTTATCTGATTCTTGTTTAATTTTTTGTATTCCTTTTTTATGAGTATTATAACCTCTTGCATATTTTTTATCTAAAATTAATTTATTCTTTAATAATCTAGCAACAATACCACCTGGTGCTCTCTGATGAATTTGAGCTATTTGAAATATATCTAACTTTTGATCATTATATAATTTAGCTAACATCTTATCTTCATCAGATGTCCATTGTTTTCCAATATTTAATATTTGTAGACTCATTAAATCTAAAGTATATATGTTATAGATATTTGGTTTCAATATTTATTATTAGTAATATAATATAAGTTTGTTGTGAAGATATTAAATAATAAAATATGAAAATATAATTACTTAAAGATTTAGGGATGAATATTTATAATGTCTAATCATTTAGAAATATTTGAAGATATATATAATATTAAAGATAATATCACAGATGGTCAATTTTTAAGCTTAAATAATAAAATAAAAGTTCTTATTCAAGAAAATAAAGATTTAAGAAATTCTTTGTCAAAATATGTCAATGAAGAAGATGTATGCACTTGTTCTTCAAGGTATATATTTCCAGATATATTTAATTTGATAGAAAATGACATATCTGAATTTTTTTGTGTTCAATCGTATTTAGGAATGGTTAATTGTGAAAACTTTAAACGACTGATGGAGAAATTTCCGCATTTAGAAAATATATTTCGGAGAATTGACATACCATTTGTCGAAAAACCAATATATCAAGAATATGTAAAAGATGAAATAATTTTAATTAACGAAATCCTTTTATTTTTCATTAAAAATGTTTATGAAAAAAAAGATAAGGCAATTATTACTTTTGTTCTTTATGATCTCATGATAAAAAATGCAAATTTTATGAAAGATTATCAATTTTATACAAAATTACTTATTAAAAAATTCGAAGAATTATTAGAAGATGAAGAATATATACAAATTGCGTCAGAGTATAATGTAAATTATACAAGATGGATCGATATTATGAAAAGCACAATTGTTCAAGAATAAATTTAATTTTTCGGTTAAATATTATAAATCACATAATTTTTTAATTTCATTTTACCAAATATTAAAACTACTTAAAAACTTATTATTATTATTTAATAATGGGATTGTTAAATTATTTGTACAAAAAAGCATTCGGTTCTAATAAAGTAGAAAGAAAATATGGATGGAAAAAAGGTGATAAATATGCCAAACATTGTAAGATGTTATTTACAGTAGAAAAATATCATTCAAATATTAAATTAGTTGATTTGCGTGATAAATGTCCTGATGTTTATGATCAAGGTAATCTTGGTAGTTGCACAGCTAATTCTTTAGCATTTTGTTATCACTATGATGAATTATTAAATAAAGAATCTAATAGAACAGTTGTTGATAATGAAGACACTAATAAAATCACTGTTCAATTAACACCAAATGAAACAAGTGTTTTTGTACCTAGTAGATTATTTATTTATTACAATGAAAGAGATTTGGAAGGTACTGTAAGTAAAGATGCTGGAGCTGAAATTCACGATGGTATTCATGTTATGAATACTCTTGGTGTCTGTCCAGAGACTGACTGGGTATATGATATTTCTAAATTTGCAGTAAAACCAGATGAAAAATGTTATACAGAAGCATTAAATCATAAAACTATTTTATACAATGCAATAGATCAAAACTTGGATCAATTAAAGGCATGTTTAATTTCTGGATTTCCAGTAGCATTTGGATTTGTTGTTTATCAAAGTTTTGAGAGTGAATATGTAAAACAAACAGGTCAAGTTCCAATGCCAGAACCAGGTGAAAAAGTATTAGGTGGACATGCTGTAGCATTAGTAGGTTTTGATGATAAAAATAAAAATTTTATTGTTAGAAATAGTTGGGGATCAAGTTGGGGAGATCGTGGATATTTTTACATGCCATATGACTATGTATTAAATCAAGAATTATCAAGTGATTTTTGGACAATTAAAAAAACAGAAGATTAAAACGAGAATTCATTTCTAAATAATCCTTTTGAATAATAAATTTTATTGAGATTTATTGTATTAAAATCTACCAAGTGAGTTAAATATTTTTTTATAAAGTATTCTCTTGTTGAATTACCTTCAGTTGACAAATAAAATACATAAAAACAAATTGCTGTCCAATCATTGATAAAATCATTTGTATTAAATAAATCATTCATTAAGTTATGAATGATTTTTTGAATAGTAATAAAGTCTTGTTCTCTTTGAGTAATCATATTAGATGTTTGAGCTATTTTATTTTTAATTTGTATATCTTCTAATTTGTCTCTAAAATTATTTTTAATTCTGTCATAAATGGTACAATAACTTTTATGCCGATATCTACTATCTAATATTTTTGATAAATTTTTAAAAAACAACGCTGGTAATTCTTTTTGATATTTTGTTCCAGTTGTTGCTTGTAATGAACAAAATAATGATACAACTAATGTTGAAATATATGGCTCTTTTTCATCATAATTTTCTACAAAGTCTCCAAAAAACGGATCATTATATTCATCAATACAAATGTATATATTTATTTTATTATCTACTAAATAATCATACAAATTAAAATACATATCTCTAAATCTCATATGGTATTTATCAGCATAAAAATCATTAAATATTCTTTTAGAAAATTTTTCCATTACCACTAGAAAGGTATTTAACAGTTAATGATGATTTCAATTTTTTATAAAAGATGTCCCATATGAGTTAATAATTGAGGTATACTTTTTTGAGCAACATCTCTTAATAAAGGTAAACTACCTATATCAAACCATGCACCAGCTATTGTTTCTCTGTTTTGTCGAAAATTTATAGATATATTTTCATTCGATACATGCCACCATATTTTAGTATGTCCGTTATATATAAAAGGATGAAATTCTTTTCTAGGATTTCTTGAATTAGCCCATCCTTTTAAATCAAAACCACCTGTCTCTTCCCTAAATTCTCTAAATGCAGCGTCAAAACTATTTTCACCCTTACCTCTATGAATGCCACCACCAGGTATATTCCATAATCTACTATTTCTTTCCTGTACTAAATAAATACGCCTATTGTAAAATAAAGCTATACATGCATTTGTAATACGAGAAGATTGTTGATGTACGTACATCATTTGTTGTAGTTGCTGATACTGTTGCTGTTGCTGTTGCAGTTGCTGTTGCTGTTGCTGTTGCAGTTGCTGTTGCTGTTGCAGTTGCTGTTGCTGTTGCTGTTGCTGTTGTAGTTGTAGTTGTAGTTGCTGTTGCTGTTGCTGTTGCTGTTGCTGTTGCTGTTGCTGTTGCTGTT
>Ga0194123_10005874_pt1 | contig 12936 bp, 12 predicted proteins | sample TA2MahsurfametaG_5_FD_155479 | JGI IMG/M metagenome (GOLD analysis project Ga0194123, IMG submission 155479) | Freshwater microbial communities from Lake Tanganyika, Tanzania - TA2015023 Mahale A surface | ecosystem: Environmental > Aquatic > Freshwater > Lake | place: Tanzania: Lake Tanganyika... | reverse complement strand
GGAGCTAAAAGTTAGGACAATAAACGTTGTATGCAATTTAAGTCGCCAGAAAGTGAAAAGTGCTGTAAAAAATGGTTCCTATTTGATAATCAATGCACTTCCGAAGGAATATTTTGATAAACAACACATTCCACATTCTGTCAATCTATTTTACAAAGATGCAAAGTATATGTCTGACAAAAAAATAGACGGGTTTATCAAAAATAATCTGCAATATTTGAATAATGATTTGAAAAAGCTAATAGATAATAAAAAATTATCTATAAAAGATATACCAATTCTGGTGTATTGCTATAGTAAGACATGTGATGCTGGTAAGCAGCTTATAAAAAGACTGCAATTGGCGAATTATCATAAGATTGTGGAATACGAAGATGGTGTCACTGGATTCTTCAAGTAGCCATCCAATTTTATTATATAAAATATAATAAAATGCTTATTATTGCATATTTATATTTTGTATTTATACTAATATTTTTCATTATTTTTTTTTACAAGAAATAAATAAAAGTTTATTTATATAATTAGCAATTTTAGGAAAAGCATTACTATAACAGATATTATATTTGTCACATGCATCAGGTTTAGCATTTGCTAATTCTGGATCAGCGAATTTTTTTCCTGCAGATGTATGTAGGGTAATAATGTATTTTTTATTACATTTTTTACATTTTTTACATTTTTTACATTTTGATATATAACCATGATCTCCACCAGCAAAATCAGTTAATCCTGTATTATGTGCAAATTTTGTGTTAGCTTTTTTTAAACAATTTGACATATCATAACCAAAATCTAAAATAAAATCAATTTCTGGTAAAGGTACAACCAAATTATTATTTGCACCAATAAATTGAGGTGGAACACAAGTTTTAAGCCCTTGAATCTTATAAGGACTACCGCATAATCCAACCGGGTTTAAAACTTCTGCAAATGCATTATTATAAAGTAAATTCTGTAAAAATTTTTGTGATTTTTTTGATAATACTTTATCAGCATAAATCTTTTTTCCATCTAATGTTGTCCATAAAATACCAGTAACACCAAAAATAATTAATAATAATTTTGAAGTATCAATAGATCCCATCCCAAAAAAACCATCATACGAATTTTTGCCACATTCAGGATTTGCTGGTGGTCCAAACTTCAATGCATTTAATCCAAGATTATTAAATTTATCTTGAGAGTTTTTCAATTCATTGTTTAAATATAAGTATTGTAATAATACTTTTTGATCAAAATTTTCTGATATAGTTATCATTTGAGTAAGCCATACACTTAACAAATTTGATTTAGGAATATTAGGTACTGGATGACATCCAGTTTCTTTATAAGTAATAATACTATTTAATTTTAATTTACCTTCATCAACTAATGTCATAAATATAAATGCTATCATTGTTTTAAGACATGATGCTGGATAAGGCAACATAAAACTAAATACAGGATTTGGTGGATTAGTAATAACATCAATTACAGCTGGTGGTTTATTCCATAATTCAGGATTTATCCATCTTTCTTCTCTCCATATATTAAATGAAATCTTATTATTAGCAGTTATCGTTTTTCTATTTAATTGAACTTCATAACCTTCTGGATGATCTCTATCATATAATATATTACAAGCAGCTAATATTTTATTATTTTTAGATATTTCAATAACTGATAAATCTACTTGAGGTAGAAATGGAGATGGTAATGCAGTTCCACTAGAATCTCTATTGTTATAATAAACTAATTTATTAAAACCAGAATTAAGTAATGCATCTAAAATATATTTAGATAACTTCTTAGAATTACTTTCAAAACAACATTTTGAATATTTCTTTGTCATATTATATATTATATTATTTTTTATAAATATTCTTAACTTCAAAAATATTTATATTATTGGAAACTAATATACAATTCACTTATTTATTTTGATAAAAATTTAATATAATTTTTGCTATTTGATTTCTCTTATTTTCTAAAAAATTATTCCCAAAATAAATATCTATTCCGTGGTTCATTACAATAATTTTCTTATGTAGATAAATTCAAAAAATTGTGGAATACGAAGATGGTGTCACTGGATTCTTCAAGTAGCCATCATGAAATACAAATTTCCTGGGAAATAGTCCGCTATTATAAACACTCGGGTCATGTGATACAATTATACAAGTAGCATTTTTAGTCAATTCACGCATCATTTCCATTACAAAATTCTTATGATATTGATCCACTGCAGCTGTTGGTTCATCTAATAAAATAATTGGATTTTCTCTGAAATAGCATCTCAACATATAAATGATTTGTTTTTGACCGCCACTGAGCTTATCACCGTATTTACCCGCTATTGTATCTAGTCCATTTGGGAGCTTTTCGAAAACTTCCATTACTTTCAGAGTGCTTAATTTATGTCTAATTTCAGCAAATGAATATTTTGTGCCAAAGGCGATATTTTCCAGAACTGATCTATTGAAAAGTTTTACATTTTGATGAACAATTGTGATTTTATTTCGCAAATATTCCTTCTTCAAGTTATTTATATTTACTCCATCTATAAGTATTTCACCAGAAGATAATTTGTAAAATCCTAATAGTAATTTTATGATTGTCGTTTTTCCACTTCCATTTCGACCAATAATAGCAATATTTTCTCCTGCATTCACAGTGAAATTAACATTTCGGAGGGATTTTTGAGCGCTATTCGGGTAATTAAAATTTACATTCTTGAATTCTATTTTGCCAATTATTTTGTGATTGTCAATATGCCCATCAAAAATAGTATCTTTTATTAGAGAGGCTAAATATTTATTATTTTCCTTTATAGTCCCCCAGAAAACAAATATTTCACATGCTCTTGGAATATTGAATCTGATTTGTTTAATAAGAAAAATTAGGATAATAATGAATGTAATTGTTAATGAATTTGAAACTGAATTTTTATTGTGAAGATAAATAATAAAAGTTACCAATATAAAAAAAATTATTAAATTAATTATTCCGGATATATAGCGAATATTTGCAGTATATTTCATCTGGTCTTTATGTATATCATCAAATCTGGCATGTTTTTGATTAATTCTATTTGTTTCTTGTTTTATTCTTCCAGCAGTAATAGTACTGAAAGAATTATGGAGTGAATCATCAATTTCATCGATTAAATTATTTTCATCTGTTTCTTTCACTTGCGCTTTCTGAATATTTTTTTGACTAATTTTAAATAAAATGAAAATATTTATGGTGAATAAAATAATTGCAAGAATACCCAATTTCCAATTCATTACTAAAAAGAATATACTGACTCCAATAATTGATATCGCCATTGGCATAGCAGTCCGATTAAATTGCTCAAAAAAGAAAGACAAAAAATTGGGGATTTTCAACAATCTTCCTATAAATTCACCATTATTTATGCTTTCATAATTTGTAGATATTTTCTTGTATATAACGTCAATCATTTGAAGACGAATATCATGGTTCATTTTGGGGAAATAATAGGCGTCATACCTTTCTTTGACATATCCAACTGTTTCCAGAATAAAATAAGCAGCTATAAAAATTCCTAAGAAGAATAAAATAGAATTCATATTTTTTTTAATATCACCAATTTGGCTAAATATTTTTCCAAATAAATAGCCAAAAATTATCATTTCAAGTGGGTAATAGATAAAAACAAAGAGAATATTTATAATGGGCCACGTAATATTTTTTTTATGGAATCTTAAACATGTTTCAAATAAATTCATTGGATACTATATAAAATATAAAATTTGCAGAATTTTATATTTCAAACACTATTATTTCAACCTTTATTTTCCTCTTTTCGATTATTTATATAGTAACATAAAAATAATATGGTTCTTATAATTTACTCATAAATATACTTAGATAAATTAAATTTTTTTATTCAATTTATTATGTTTAATGAACAAATATCTAAAGATAAACTAATTTTTTCATTTACTTTAACCTATATCTTACTTATTACAACAGGAACAATTACTTTAATTGAAGCATTAAGGACAAAAATTCCTCTTGTTCGTCATATTTTCAATTTAGAGACTGTTATTTCTATAATTGCCGGATATTTTTATTCAAAATTTGTGGATAAAATTAAAGATGCATATAAAGAAGGAAAACCAATTGATTGGCAAGAAATAATAAAAACTCGGTATTTAGATTGGGCGATCACGACGCCTCTAATGTTAATGGTTTTGATAAATGTAATTGCACATCATAATAGAAGAAGTCCTAGTATCCGCGTTTATTTTTTGATAATTTTACTAAATTACACGATGTTATATTTGGGCTATAGGGGCGAATTTGTTAAAAATAACCTGTATTATATTGGCTCATTTTTTGCATTTTTTATTATGTTTGGGCTAATATTTTTCTTATATGTAAAGCCAAAATATAATTTCTTCAATTATGCGCTATTTTTCTTTTTCTTGATTGTTTGGTCTTTATATGGAATTGTTTATAAAATGGATCTAAAAACTAAGAATATTACTTATAATTATTTGGATTTAATTTCAAAATGTTTTGTTGGAATCGGATTATGGATTTATTTTACCGATATGTTTAAGTACTAAAAATTGATTTTTTAGAGAGATCAATATAAAAGCAATAAAAATGTCGCAGTCAAAACAGTTCAGAAAACACCTTAGCGAGCCGTGGTTCAGTCTGATTATGGTTGATAAAAAGACCATAGAAGGTCGCCTTAATCAAGGTGATTGGGCGGAAATGCGAGAAGGTGACAAAATAGATTTTTACAATGAAGATTTTGGTCTCAAAAGAGAATTTCGAGCTGTTATTGTTTCAAAAAAAGTATATCCTTCTTTTGAAAATTATTTGCGATCCGAAGGATTGCATAAAACCTTGCCTTCAATTGAAAAGATAGAAGATGGACTCAAACTATATCGGTTTTTCTATAAACCGGAAGAAGAAATAAAATACGGTGTTGTCGCATTGGAATTGAAGGTTTTTTGTTAAAAAATGATTAAAAAAATCGGAATTTTTATAAAGAATAAAATGGAAATTAACCTCGATCTGTATAACATTATTCATTTGCGAAATGGCAATATTTTGCTCGAATTAAAGAAAGCCATTGAAACAGAATATAATTTGGTTTTAACTGACACTTCATTTTATAGCGCTTGTGAGAAAAATATAGGGAAAATCAATATATATGAGCCCACAACTTTAACGCCCAAATTATTAAAAATTATTATAGATGATGGTGCTAAAATTGAATCATGGGATGAATTTTTGGAAAAAATAGGCTGGATTCAGGAAAATATGTCTGCTAGTGAATTGGGCGAAAGGTATAAATCATATATTGATTTTTATATGGAAGAAATCGAAGTACGAATTGATTACTTTATGAAAAATAACGAATCCGAAATTAAAAGCACGACATTGGCGTATTTATTTACAAAACTGATCGCTCAAATATCGGGGCATTATACGAGTTTTGGAGAAGAATTCTTCCTATTGAAATTAATTAACCAATACTTTCCGGATATAGAGTGGGATTATGAACAAATTTATATATTTGAAACGCGAAATGATATTGATACGGAATGTTCTGAACAAGGTGGAAGATTTCATGAATTAGTGACAAGATTATGTAAAGGAAATAAAACCGCATTTGACGGCATGGAAATTGAATTTTTCCCGAGTTCATTTGAGAGAAATAAGATGAATATATCACAAGAAATATTCAGTTGTATTCAACATAATTTAGATAATGATGGCGTAAATTGGAAAGATTATGAACCACGAACTTCTTAGTTATTTCAGAATTTTTTATATGATTTTATAATATGACCGATTCTATCCAAGTCATTAGTTAGAATATTCTTAATCCAGACCCAGATTTCGTAAAAATGTCTTTGCGTCCTGTTGTAAATCAAAGTCCAGAAAAAAGAAATTTCAGCGCACCAATTTATGAAAGAAGCAGAAAATTAGCTATTATAAATGAAAAGCGTTATCAAACACAAAGAAAGCCCAATATTCTTAAAATTATTGAAAATTGGTTCGCCCAATATCCAAATCGTTTTATTCTTTGTTTGCAAGAAGTCTGTGGAGATATGTATGCGGCATTATTGGCAATTTACGGTGAAAATCGAGTAAGAAAAACTACTGAGCTCGATATAAATCCTAAAATAAGTAGAGAAATTACTGATCATCGATGCACAATAATTTCAGAGGATTTAGTATTTTTAGAATCTCGCGATATTGTTTTGCAAACTAGCGAACCTGAATTAGTAATAAAAAATGCTTTGTATTGTAAAATTAGAATAAGAGAGATAAGTCTAGATTTTGATTGTGTGAATTTACACTTTTTTTATACATGGACCGAAGATATATTACAGGGTATATTCCAGACTATTTTTTCAAATCTATCGCAATCGCAGCGATTTTTTCTTTGCGGTGATTTCAATAAACCATATGAAAGAATTTATGGGATTTTAGGAAAAATAACGGTTAATAATAAAGATGGTCGATTATATATGCCGGCTCCACCAATGCCCGCCATCAGCAATAACCCCCAAAATAGTTTTACATCGTTCAATACAAGATTTCGCAATAATAGAATTAATCCACCATCAGTGGTTAATGATTTCTTTTCATTGCAAGTAATTGATCATATTATTGTAGGAAATCATTTTTCAATTCCAGAGAATCCGAAAATAATATCAAAAATTAATGAGCGCGAAATATTTTATAATTTGAGCGGAATTGAAACAATGTTGCGAACGCATGAATTATTAAATTTAGAAAATAAAAATTCAAACAGACTGCTAGCAGAATGGCAGAGGTGTGAATTTAAAAATATATCTGATCATAAACCTGTAAGTGCAAAAATAAATATTTTATAAATGCATATTGAATAAAAATAAAGGTCAAATTTCATCCAATATTTACGAATAATACGAAATCCTCCAAAGAAGAATTATTTATAGGTTATTCTCATATAAAATGGGCGTTTTAGATGAGAAAAAGTGTAAAAAAAATTGATGGTAAAAAATTATAAAAATCTAATTAAATAGGATCGATAAATATGAATCCCAGAGAATTCAATTTTTTACTTCGTGTTTGTGCCATGATTTGGCGAATTCTTCAAGAACAAATCCGCGGTGATTCTAAGGTCGAAATGGAATACAATCAGATTGAGCAGAAATGTCTGGAACTAATCGAGTCTAAAAACTGGGAAGAAGCAAGTCCATATATTCTTGGAATGATGGTTGCGACAGGATTTGACAAGGTTAAAGAAAGACCTTTTTGGAAAGAACTTCCTGAGGAAATCAGGACACAGCTGGATGGAAAATTTCCAGATGCGTTGAGAAATTCTCGCGTTTTGTACCAAGAGTACCTGAAATCTCTTCTTGATCAAAGGACGTCCTGCATGAAAAAGAAAGATCACTTGAGAGATCAACCTGAGCATATTGTCATACTACTGAAGAAATACGAGACATTTCTCAAGAAGATCAGGAATTTTACTGGGGATAGGTCTCGTGTCGAATCATCAGTTGTTGGTCTTTGCATTAAGCAGCAAGATTACAAGAGTCTTTCAGTCATCATCAGGAAGTTGAAGTTTCCTTTACTCAGTGGCATTCTGTATTTTGACGACCATAACACTTGGAATGCTAAGCAAAAGCTGGACAGGATCTATGAAATGATCTCACCGGAAATAATGGAACAGCTCACTGATTTGGACACTCAGTTCCCATTTGAGTCTGAGTTGCCAGCAAAACCAGTGGTTTTAGAGCCTGTATTACAACCCGTGAATGATGAAACTCTTCAATCTGACTTGGATAAGCTAGACCCGACCATTTTGAGCGCTCTTTTTGCTGTCTTGACGAAAACTGGTATTACACCGGTTCATACAAAGTGTGATAACCAGCGCTATAAAGGCTGTTTTGAAGGGCTCCGCGAAAGAGTTGAGCAAATGACGAGTGGTGAAATTCCACCAAATCAGGATACCCACTGGAATGCCCAACATTGTCGCAATCACCATGGTTGTTCAAGTTGTCGAGCACTTTGCGCGATGATGACGATATTGCAGTATCCATCAAATCCAGACATTAGAAAGCATATTGCTAGGTGCGTTTGGCATGGAAGCATTTTTGCTGAACTTGCAATGCGTCATTTTTTGATTATGACTCTTGGACCAACATGTGCTTTGGCACAAGTGGTCAATAATCCAGAAAGCCCTCATCGGGATTTGCTTATTCAGCGTCTTACTGAACTGAAAGTCCAAGAGACACCAGAAGAAAAGAGGCTTCGTGAGCAACAAGACGCTGCAGACAGGCAAATTGAGATTGCTGAATTTAGGCACCACGATGCTGTGGAGTGTCGTCTGAACGAAGCCGAACTCAGGTTTCAAGAGTTTATATATGGGTTGGGATATGACCCAAGAATAACCGGATCTATTTGAGATGGAATTTCTGATACTTAATATATTTATAATTTTACAAAATGTTTCAAACTATCGATTCTGAAAAATAAATACTTTTCTTTTTTGATAATCTTAGATAAAAATTGATTAAAAATATACACCATTTTAAAAATAGTATCAAAGAAAATGAGCATAATTTCTCTTAAAAATTTTCTTAGTCAAGTAGAAGAACTGGAAAATGCTGGAATATCAATTCCAGATAATTTGCTTCAGGCAATTGATTCCTTAGCAGAACAACTTGAACCTTTCCTGAAAAACTCTCCTCAAAAAGCAGAATTTGATGAGATAGAAACACGCGATTTAATCATCGATATTTATCTTTCATTGTGGAAAATCTTCTATGAAGATCTTTATCAAAGAATACTATTGGAGCACTTACAGTTTTGTGAGATTATTGGAGACTCTATTTTCCATAAAGATTATTCTAAAGATAAGCGAGAAGAAGATATTCGTATAAGACTGACGCAAATTCATCAGATGTTGGTTTCGCAATGGAAATCTTCAATTCCTCCTTCTATTGAACAAATCTGCTTACCAGCCGGTTTGTTAAATTCTGAAATGTTGTATTATTATGTTACAGATGGAATACAATGTGGAAAAGAACCAAAATATGGATACCAGACAGAGCCTTCTTTGACACCAGATGCAAGACCACTTTCACTTGAAGAATATATCGAATATAAAACTGAAAAAGATGTCTATGATTGGATTGAAAAGTGTTACAACTTCACCAGTGATCGACAATCATACAATTTTATGTGTAATTCAGAATCTAATACTTCACTTGGAAAGAAAGCAATGGAAATGTTTGGTTCAATGACATATGAAGAAATTTTCAAACTCTTGAATAAAGAACATTGTATTTCAAACCATTTCTGGATACATGATGATGATTGAGAAAGAATCAATTGATTTTGGTTTATTTATAAGCTAGAAAAATAATCAGCTTGATGCTACATAAGCTCTGACATAAAAAAGGGTTAAATAGGTTAGCAAATAACTCTATTTCTTCACTGGCTATCTCAAACCAGATAATTATAAAAAAATCATTAAATACTTATTAGAATTTTAAGATTCTTTCCTTTGTTTTAGTAAAACCAAGGCAAATTATCCATTGGTCTATTGAATTTTGATAGGCAAGTATGCAAAAATATAATTTTTCTAAATTATCCGGTAAATTATCTACTTATTTATCAAAATCAGGACCAAATCTAGGAACTAAAAGAGATTTTGGTAAATTATCAATTAGTTGATAGAATCTTATACCAAAATCCATTTCTTCTATACCTTTTTCTGCTAAAGGAATCAAAACTAGAATTAAAATTATTGTTTGAATGTGTAATCTTTTTTTCCAACATATTCATATTTTACAAAGTATTTTTTGTAATTTTTAAGTAAATATTCTGGTATATTGTGGTGTAATAAATCCTCTAATTTTTTTATTGATAATTTTTGCACAATATAATCTATAAATGACTGGATTATATCAACACTTTGGGCACTCCATATAATACATTTCACATCATTGTTCGCATCCAATTCTTTCCATTTTTCAGAAATATCTTCATAAAATGCTTTATGTGTTTTTTTCTGACTTGTAATAAGTTTATATTTTCCATCTTTATAAATAGCTATAAGATTACCTTGTGCCAATGTGCGCCACCATTTTATCAATTTATGATAGATAAGTTCTCCATAGTATTCTTTACTAATTGCTTTCACCCATTTGCCGTCTTTTTTTATCCACATATTTCCATCTTTTCCTTTCATTTTTATGCCTTCTTTTTCTCCAGACGCGCAAAATCCTAATCCTTTTGGAGAAGGTTCCATGCCAGTGTAAGTTTTTTTGGGATTATTCTTGCAATACATAATATATAATAGACAAAAAAATGGAAGAAGAAGGTTATGATTATATACTTTATTTAGACACTAAAACTTGAGAATTTATAGATGGTTATACATCTCATATTTCCAATAAATACAAAAAAATGATTTATAATAATATAAAAGTTTGTATATTATTATAAATATCAAAATGGAAGAAGGAGAAGGTTATGATTATATACTTTATTTAGACACTAAAACATGGGAATTTATGGATGGTTATACCTGTCAAATTTCCGACAAATACAAAAAATTGATGAAAAAACATAAAATTGAGAAAATCATTTTTAGTTATGACTATAATGAAGTTCCAGAAATACCAAATTTCATTAAGAAAATTAAATTTGGAAATAATTTTAATTCAAGTGTTGATAATTTACCAAAAAATATTGAAGAAATAAAATTTGGAGATGATTTTAACCAACCGGTTGATAATTTACCAAAATCACTTCTAGTGCTTGAATTTGGTAATCATTTTAATCAATCAGTGGATTCATTGCCAGAAAATCTTAGAGAACTTTATTTTAATCGAAAAATGATTTGTAAATTTAATAAATCATTGGATAAATTGCCGAATAATTTGAAAATACTTGGAATATCGTCTTCATTTAACAATACACTGGACAATTTGCCAGATTCGCTTGAAGAATTATTGCTAGAGCCAACATATTGTAGGTCCATATTTTCACAGGAAATAAAAAGATTGCCTAAAAATTTGAAGAAAATACAATACCCAATGAATTATCCATATAAAGAACAAGTAGAAAAAATGCTTGAAGAAAAGAAATGATTAAAAAATTTGTAAAATTACAAATATTCTCTAATTTCTGGTGGAATTGGATATATTTTTTTTTTACCTTTTACAACATTTGAATAACTTCTTTCTGCATTGTTAATTTCTGTTTTATAAATTCTATCCGGACCAACAAAAGAAAAGGAATTAAAACTATATGGTTGAGTTATATTATATAATTGAATGATTGAATCATCTTCATAAATTCTTATAATTATATATTTATTATTTGGTATATCTTTTATCATAACATAATCTCCAACTGAAAATTGTTTTAGTTTTTGAATATTTGTATTACTAAAATTAAAGTTAAGATAATTTCTTGAACGATTATATGATTGATTTTTTATTCTATTATGAAACCAAAATGGTTTATTATTGTATATACCAACATATGTATTTGTATCTAGCATATTTATATGCGATATATTACAAAAAATAACATCATTCGGTATTAATCCAAGACTAATTAAATGCTCAATAACAGATTCTATCTCTGAATTTAAAACATTTCTAAATAAATATATTTTTGGTGATTGATTATTTTTTCTAAATTTTTGAATTACTTGATTCATACGTGAAATAGCCAAACCACCTCTTTTAAAATCATGTGGAGTTGCATGTTCAAAATAATTTATCCCCCCTCCTGATATACCAATACCTAAACATGGTATAATTCCAAATGTTGCAATTGGATTTGTTGATGAAGTAAATTGACCCATTCCAACAATTTTAGTTCTATTTTGTAATGATATGTTTAATTTAGGTAATTGTGATAAATCTATTTGTTGTATTGATTCTAAAATATTTTCAAAATTCATATTTTTTTATAGAAAAATATTTTTTAATAATCCGGCAATTGATGTCGATAAATATAGTATCCTGAGCAACTAAAATCTTTCAAATTCTTCGGGAATTTATGAATTTTCTGTGCAAACTTATAATTCAATTTTAATTCTTCTATTGAATCCGGGAATTTCTCAATATTATGGTCAAATAGAAAAGCAGTTCGCAAAACTTTCAAATTCTTCGGCAAATTATCCATCGGTCTATTGAATTTCGCCAAACAACTATGCGAAAAATATAATTTTTCAAGATTCTTCGGCAAATTATCTACGGATTGGTTGAAATCTGGTCCCAATCTAAGAACTAAAAGAGACTTCGGTAAATTATCAATTGGTTGATTGAATTTCATACCAAATTCTATTTCTTCAATACCTTCTGGTAAAGAATCGACACTGGAATTAAAATATTTTCCAAATGTGATTTTTTTTACAAAATTCGGAATATTCGGAACAAGATTGTATTCATCTCCAAAAATAATCTCTTTTATTTCGCATTTTCTCATCAATTTCATATATTTATTCGGAATTTTATTTGGAAATTTGGAATTAAACACGAAAGTTTTTCCAGTTATCTTATAATCCATATTCATCCATTCAACTAATTTTTTCACTCTGCGAATAAATGCTTGTTTATTTTGAATGCTCGGATTCTTTTGAAAAACAAGATGAAAAAAATTTATTAGCGAGAACCAAAATTGCGATAGACAGAGCTGGTTAAATTTCCTGTAAATTTTTCTCTGGATAACATCGTGAATTTGACATCTCTTAAAATTTTTGACTTGAAAGTCCTTTTCATGAAGTTGTCTATGGTCAAAACACCATGAATTTATCCCAATAATTTCGCCTAATATAATTGCGCAAATTGAGAACAAATCAATAATCCGATTTCCCAATCTAATAGCGATACTCGACTCCACTAAAATATTAGGAGGATGACAAACATCTGTGCTAAAATCCATTGA
>Ga0194123_10005873_pt1 | contig 12936 bp, 13 predicted proteins | sample TA2MahsurfametaG_5_FD_155479 | JGI IMG/M metagenome (GOLD analysis project Ga0194123, IMG submission 155479) | Freshwater microbial communities from Lake Tanganyika, Tanzania - TA2015023 Mahale A surface | ecosystem: Environmental > Aquatic > Freshwater > Lake | place: Tanzania: Lake Tanganyika... | reverse complement strand
CAGCAGCGGCATGGACCCCAAGCCCCTGCGCATCTTCAACCCCGCCACCCAGGCCAGCAAATTTGATGCCGACGCCACCTACATCCGCACCTGGCTGCCGGAGCTGCGCCATGTGGCCACCGCCGATTTGATCAGCGGCGAGATCGCCCCCCTGGAGCGCCGCGGTTATCCGGAGCCCCTGGTGAACCACAAAAAGCAGCAGGCCCGCTTCAAGGCGCTCTATGCGTCGTTGCCGAAGGCTTGAGCGGCTTGTCTCTGATCTCACGCACGAGCTCAACGGCCGTGCGCGTTGTGCTGGGTGCAGTGGCGTGGAGTTTTTGAAACCGCTTGGCCCATGAGCTTGCGGTTTCCAGAGTCTCTTTTCCCGGCTGAGAGGGCATGGGCTGTGCCTTGCTCGGTAACCAGAGGTCTTCTTCATTGTGCTGCTTGCTGGATCGCCCTGGCTACGCTCATCTCATGGCTCAAGCACCTGCCACAACAGCGTTTCAGCCGCCTGAGTTTCCCTGGCACACGCCACAGCCGCTGATGGCAGAGCTGGATCTCGGCGCTGGTTTGGAGTCAGAGCGCTTGCAGGATGCACTGGGCCCCCTTTGCGCTGATCCCAGCGTTCGAGCTGTCTTGGTCTTTGGATCCAGGGCGCGGGGGGAAGCCCGCCTCGATTCTGATCTCGATCTGGCGGTGATCTGCGCTGAGCCCAGCTTGGAGCCTCCTTCGAAGACCGTGCGCTGGAGTCATTTCCGTAACCTCATCGGCCAGCTGGGCTGTGGTGTGGATTTGGTGGTGCAGGGCAGTGCGGACGCTGAACGCTTGGCGGGTTCGCGCTGGCATGTGATGGGCGATGTGGCCCGTGAGGGGAGGGTGCTTTATGTCGCCCGCTGAAGATGCGGCTCTGTTGCTGCGCCTTGTTCGCCGGCATCTCCAGGCGATGCGGCTCTACTTCGACTCGGGCTATCCCGATGAGGAGTGGGGTTTCCAGGCCCAGCAGGCATTGGAGAAGCTGTTGAAGGCGCGCTTGGTCTTGGCAGATCGGCAGCCTTCGCGCACCCTGAGCTTGCGCTGCTGGCCGATCAGCTGGGTGAGCCATTGCCCTCACAGCTGCTGGAGTTGCAGGTGTACGCCGTTGAGGCGCGTTACGAGGAGGGTCCGTTTGCCTTGAAGACGCCCCGGGAAGAGCTCCTCGCGCAGCTGGAGCAGCGGCTAGCCGGATTGGAGGAGAGCCTCAAGCGGTAGCTTTGCGGGATGGGCGGTTCTCACTCCTGCCAGATCCAGTTTCCTGTTCCCCTCGGCAACGACCTGCCTTTGGTGGTGATCGGCGGGATCAATGTGCTCGAGAGCCTGGAGCTCGCTCTTGAGGTTGGTTCTGCTTTTCGCGATGCCTGTGCTGTGCTCGGGCTCGGCTATGTGTTCAAGGCCAGCTTCGATAAGGCCAACCGCACAGCGCTGAACAGTTTTCGCGGACCCGGCTTGGAGCAAGGCCTGGCCTGGTTGGCCCAGGTGAAACAGCAGCTGCAGGTGCCGGTGCTCACGGATGTGCATGAGCCCTGCCAGGTGCAGCCGGCCGCGGCGGTGTGCGATGTGCTGCAGCTGCCGGCGTTTCTGGCGAGGCAGAGCGATCTGGTGGCGGCACTTGCGGCTTCCGGGCGGCCGGTGCACATCAAGAAACCGCAGTTTCTCTCGCCCCAACAGATGGGGCCGCTGGTGCAGAAGTTTGAGCAGCTGGGCTGCCGGGATCTGGTGCTTTGCGAGCGGGGCACGGTGTTTGGCTACGACAACCAGGTGGTGGATCTGCTCGGTCTGGAGGTGATGCGCCAGGTGAGCGGCGGCAAGCCGATCAGCGTGGATGTGACCCATGCTTTGCAATGCCGCTCGGCTGGGCGAGAGCAATCGGGGGGGCGGCGTCAGCAGCTGATGCCTCTGGCAAAAGCTGCCGTGGCCGGTGGGATTGCGGCAGTGTTTGTGGAGGCGCATCCGGATCCGGATCAGGCCCTCTGTGATGGCCCCAGTGCGCTGCCGAGCCAGCAGATCCCGGCGTTTGTAGAGCAGCTGGGGGCGATTGATCGGCTGGTGAAGGCTCAGCCGGCGCTGGAGATTGCCTGATGACAGCTGGCGACTGCCTGATCGTGATTCCCGCGCGGTATGGCTCTACCCGGTTGCCCGGGAAGCCGCTGATCCCGATCGCGGGCAAGCCCCTGATCTCCTGGGTGGTGGAAGCAGCCCTGCAAGCCGAAAAGGCCAGTGGGGTGGTGGTGGCCACGGATCACCCTGAGATTGCTGAGGTGGCCCTGGCGGCGGGAGCCCAGGCAGCGCTCACCAGCAGTGCGCTGCGCAATGGCACCGAGCGCCTGATGGCGGTCATGGCCGATTTCCCTGCGGGTTACTACCTGAATCTTCAGGGCGATGAGCCGCTGGTGAACCCCGTGGATCTGGATCGTTTGATCACTGAATTGCACAGCAACGCCGCCGATGTGCTGAGCCTCTGCCATCCGATCACTGCTGATCAGGCCCAAGAGCCCAGTCGCGTGAAGGTGGTCCGCGGCCAGAACGGCCGAGCAATCTATTTTAGCCGCAGCCCGATTCCCTACGGATCCAGCCGCTTTGAGCAACACGTGGGGGTGTATGGCTTCAGCGTTCGGGCCTTGGCAACGATTTGCCAGTTGCAGCCCACCGCCCTGGAAGAGCAGGAAGGCTTGGAGCAATTGCGCTGGCTGGAGGCGGGCTTGAGCCTTCAGCTGCTAAGCACTCAGACCCCAAACCTCGGGGTGGACTGCCCTGAAGATGTGGCGCCGGTGGAGCATATGCTTAAGCTTCGCCAGATAAAGGCGCTGTTGTGTGATGTGGATGGGGTGCTTACCGATGGCAGGCTTTGGTATGGCCCTGAGGGGGAGGAGCTCAAAGCCTTCCACGCCCGGGATGGCTCGGCGATTAATGAATTGAGGCAGAACGGGATCGAGGTGGCCCTGGTGAGTGGGCGCGATTCGCTGGCGTTACGGCGCCGCATGGCGGAGCTGGGGATCCAGCACGCCGTCTTAGGCCAGGCGGATAAGGCTTCGGCCTGCCGGCAGATGGCTGCAGAGCTCGGTGTGGATCTTCACGCCTGCGTCTATGTGGGAGATGACAGCCTTGATCTGCCGGGTATGGCCCTGTGCGGCTGGAGCTTTGCGGTGGCGGATGCTCCAGAGGTGGTGCAATCAGCGGCCGGCTCGGTGCTGAGCACGCGCGGCGGTGAAGGCGCCATCCGCGAGGTGGCTAAAATGCTTCTGGTGGCGAAGCCATGAGCAACACCTCTCAGGTGCTGGCGACGGCCAAGCGGGTGCTGCAGCTGGAGTCCGAAGCAATTGCAGCGGCGATCGATCGGCTGGATCAGCGCTTTGCGGAAGCGGTGGAGTTGATCCTGGCTTGCGAGGGCCGAGTGATTGTGGCGGGGATGGGTAAATCCGGCTTGGTGGGCCGCAAGATTGCGGCCACCTTTGCTTCCTTGGGCACGCCCTCGGCCTTTGTGCATCCGGCGGATGCCATGCACGGGGATTTGGGCATGATCCGCCCGCAGGATCTGGTGTTGTTGCTGTCCCATTCCGGTGAAACAGAAGAGCTGCTGCGGCTACTTGTGTTCACCAAGAGCCAGGGCAATGCCACGGTGCTGATCGCGGGCGTGTCTACATCAACGCTGGCCCGCCGGTGTGATGTTTGGCTGGATGGATCGGTGGCGCAGGAAGCCTGCAGCTACAACTTGGCGCCCACCAGTTCCACGGCACTGGCGATGGCCTTGGGTGATGTGCTGGCTGTCAGTGCTGCCGAACAGAAGGGCTTTCAGCAGAACGATTTCGCCCGTTTCCATCCCCTCGGCCGCTTGGGTGCACGATTGCTACGGAGTGTTGGAGATATAATGCATTCATTGCCTTTGCCCTGTTGCAAGGAGATTACGACCGTTGCGGAGATGATTGCTGTGATGACTAGCGGTCGTCTTGGGTTAGCGCTGGTGCTGCGGGGTGAGCAGCTGGTCGGCATCGTGACGGACGGGGACCTGCGCCGGGCCATGGAGAGGGGCAATGTGCTCAACGACTTGGTGCAAGATTTGATGACGCCTTCACCGCTGCTGATCGATGTTCAAGAATCCGTAGAAACAGCAAGGAACTTGATGTTGCAACGCAAAGTTGGCGTTTTGCCAGTTGTTGACGACGGTAAGTTGTGCGGGGTAATTCAGATTTATGACTGCTAAGGGTGACTCTTTGGCCCACCGGCAACATCAGAGGTTTTTGCCTCTGAATCGTTTAGAGCGCTTCCGCGATTGTCATCGCGGAGAGCGGCTGGTACTGGTATGCAATGGCCCCTCGCTGAATCAAACGGATTTTTCGCTGATCCGCAAGGAAGTGAGCATGGGCTTAAACAAGATCTTCCTGGGTTTTCGCCGCTTTTGCTTTTACCCGCGTTACTACGTGGCTATCAATCGCCACGTGATCGAGCAGAGCTCCCAGGAGATCGCGCAGCTGAATTGTGTGCGCTTCCTGAAAGACATGGGCAGCGCCAACCCTCTGCCCGAATCAGCACTCACCTACTTCTTACAGCCCAGATCAGAGGAACGGTTCTACCCAGATGTATGCAAGGGGTTTTTCGAGGGCTACACCGTAACTTTTGCTGCCTTGCAACTCGCCTTCTTTATGGGCTTCTCCACGGTGGTGATCGTGGGGATGGACCATCGCTACAGCTACGAGGGATTACCGAATGAGCCCCATGCGCTCCAAGGTCCAGATCCCAACCATTTCGACCCCAGCTACTTCAGCGGCCACACCTGGGACAACCCAGACCTCGCCAACTCTGAGAACTTCTACGCCATGGCGCGCGCCGCCTCTGAGGCAGACGGGCGCCGCATTCTGGATTGCACGGTTGGCGGGGCCTGCCAGGTGTTTGAGAAGGCCCGGTTGGAGGAGGTGCTGCGTTGAGCCCTACGACCTCACAGAACACTGTTTTGATCACCGGCGCAGCCGGAGGTATCGGCGCCGGCCTTGTGGAGGCTTTGGCAGAAGCCGGCTGGACCGTGATGGGGTCTGATCACCCGTCCGCTTATCCGTCCAACCACCTGCGCCAGCGCTGCCAGGCCTGGATTCCTGCCGATCTGGCGGCCCTGAGCCGTGATCCCCATCACCTGGAAACCTTCCGAGCCGCTGTACTTTCAGCTTCAGACAATGGGCACCTCATGGCGATTGTGCATAACGCAGCCGTGCAACGCCTGGGATCGTTTGAACAGCTGGAGCCAGCCGATTGGCATGAAACGATGGACGTGAATCTCATGGCGCCCATGGTGATTAGCAGAGCGCTGCTGCCCCAGCTCAAGCGCCAGCGCGGCTCAATCGTGCACATCGGCAGCATCCACAGCCAGCTCACGAAGTTTGGGTTTACGGCCTATGCCACCAGCAAGGCAGCACTGGCTGGGCTCACGCGGGCGATGGCGGTGGAACTGGGGGGCTCGGTTCGCGTGAACGCGATCGAACCAGCAGCCATCGCCACTCCCATGCTCCAGGCTGGCTTCGCCGATGCCCCTGAGCTCAAGGCCCAGCTGGAGGCCTTCCATCCCACAGGCGCGATTGGCAGCCCTGTGGATGTGGCCCGCGCTGTGCTGTTTCTGCTCGATCCAGCCAACCGCTTCCTCAATGGCTGTGTGCTGCCGCTGGGCGGTGGCATTCACAGCCGCCTGCACGACCCCGCTTGAACCCCATGGCAGCCCATCGCGTCCTTGTGTCCTGTCCGCCGATGCTCGGCATGCTCGAGGCCTTCGTGGCTCCGGCGCGGGAGCTGGGGCTGGAGCTGGTGCCAGCCGAGGTCACCCAAACCCTCAGAGAAGCGGAGCTGATCGAACTGCTGCCGCAATTCGACGGCTGGATCATCGGCGATGACCCCGCCACGCAGCAGGTGTTTGAGGCGGGCCAACGGGGATCGCTGAAAGCGGCGGTGAAGTGGGGCATCGGGGTGGACAACGTGGATTTCAAGGCCTGCGAAGCCCTGGGCATCCCGATCACCAACACCCCGGGCATGTTTGGGGGCGAGGTGGCTGATGTGGCGGTGGGCTACGTGATTGCCTTGGCCCGCCACACGGTGGAGATCGATCGGGGTGTACGCGCAGGCAGTTGGCCCAAGCCGCGTGGCCTGTCTCTGGCCGGGCGCACGGTGGCCGTGGTGGGCTATGGCGATATCGGCCGCAACACGGCCCGCCGGTTGCTAGCGGCCGACATGGACGTGATCGCCTACGACCCGTTTGTGGATGCCAGCAGTCTGGAAGCAGGCGTAAGCCTGGCGCCCTGGCTAGACCGTCTTGGAGAGGCGGATTTTGTGGTGGTGAATTGTGCGCTCACCCGATCGAGCCATCACCTGCTCAACGCCGAAGCGTTTGCGGCGATGAAGCACGGTGTGCGCGTGGTGAATGTGGGCCGTGGCCCGGTGATCGACGAACAGGCGCTGATTGCAGCGCTGGCCAGTGGCCAGGTGCATTCGGCGGCGCTTGATGTGTTCGAGCAGGAGCCGCTGCCGCTGGATTCGCCCCTGTGCAGCCATCCGGCTTGCATCTTTGGTTCGCACAATGCCTCCAACACGGTAGATGGTGTGGAGCGCACCAGCCAGAAGGCGATTCAGCTGTTGGCGGGCTTCCTGCGGGAGGCCACAGCATGAGCCCAGCCACAAGGGCCCGCATTGAGCACCTAGGCCAAACGGGCCTGCGGATCGATCTCGGTGAGCTCACCGTGCTCGTGGATCCCTACCTGAGCCACTCGGTGCAGGAGCTCGATGCACCCGATCTGGTGCGTCAGGTGCCGATTCCCTACCAACCGGATGAGCTCACCACGGTGGATTGGGTGTTGATCACCCATGAACATATGGATCACTGCGATCCGCACACCCTGCCAACCCTGGCCCTGGCCAGCCCCCAGGCTTGCTTCATGGGGCCTCTGGCGGTGCGCAGGCAGCTGGAGCAGTGGGGGATCTCGGCTGAGCGGATCATGCCGGCGCCACCAGACGCGTTTGATCTAGGTGAGGGGCTGAGCGTACAGGCCATTCCAGCCGCCCATCCCAGGATTCGCTTCGATCACGACGGCCAGCCGCAGGCCGTGGGTTATCTGTTTCGGCACCACGGCCGGAGCCTTTATCTGGCGGGCGATACATCTGTTTGCGATGAACTACTGGAAGCATTGAAGGGTGTTGGATCCATTAATACTGCTCTGTTGCCGGTGAATGAGGATAATTTTTTTCGCAGGAAGCGCGGCATTGTGGGCAACATGAGCATCCGCGAAGCATTCGGCTTGGCCGCCGAGGTGGGGATTCAGCTTGTTGTGCCCGTGCACTGGGACATGTTTGCCGCGAACAGTGCCAGCCCAGAGGAGATCAAGGCTGTTTATAAGACAGGGGCCTGGTCTTTTGAACTGATTGAAGCGGGAGGCATCAGCTTATGAGCAAGCCAGATGTTTCGATCATCATTCGCACGCTCAATGAAGAGCGCTACCTGCCTGAGCTACTCAGCAGCATTCAGGAGCAGCAATCAACCTTCTCCCATGAAGTGGTATTGATCGACTCTGGCTCAACCGATCATACCCTCCACATTGCCGAACAATTCGGCTGCCGGATCCTGCACATCAGCCGAGAAGAGTTTTCCTTTGGGCGTAGCTTGAATCATGCCTGTGAAGCAGCCCACGGGGCCTATTTTGTGTTGATCAGCGGCCACTGCATTCCCTGCAACCCGCACTGGCTGCAGAATCTTGTGCAACCACTGGCTGAGGGGCTCGTGCAGTATTGCTATGGCCGCCAGGTAGGGGGTGCGCAGACCTATTGGAGCGAAGGCCAGATCTTCGCCAAATACTTTCCAGAACAGAGCTCGATTCCACAGCAAGGCTTTTATTGCAACAACGCCAATAGCGCCATCACCGCCATCACGTGGAATCGTTTCAAGTTCAATGAAAAGCTAACAGGCCTGGAAGATATGCATCTTGCGAAGCGCTTGGTTGCTGAGCAGGGGGTAGTGGGCTATGCAGCCGATGCCAGCGTGAGCCACATCCATCATGAAACCTGGCAGCAGGTGCAGCGGCGTTTTGAGAGGGAAGCGTTGGCCTTGCAGCACATTTGCCCAGAAGTGATCCTGAGGCGGCGCGACTTGTTGCGCTATTTCAGCTGGGGCGTGATCTGCGACCTTGCGGCGGGGCTGCCGACCACATTGACACTGAAAACATTTCGACAGATCATTCGCTATCGCTTTCATCAATATCGAGGCAGCTATCGTGGCAACCATTACCACAAAAAGATGAGCAGTCAGCTCCGTGAAACGTATTTCTATCCAACTTCTTACATTGGGGAGCCACTAACGAGAAAATCATGATCGAAACCACGAATTCTCAACTATATCCAATCGTAGCGCTGTTACCGATGAAGGCCAACAGCGTCAGGGTTAAAGGCAAAAACTTCAAGGATTTTTGCGGTAAGCCCCTGTTTCGCTGGATTCTCGACACGTTGCTCGCGGTGGAAGAAATCGATCAAATCATCATCAATACTGACGCGCGCCACATCCTCGCCGAGAACGGCCTGGTGGACACCCACCGCATCACCATCCGCGATCGCAAGCCTGAGATCTGCGGCGACCATGTGTCGATGAACCTGGTATTGGCCGACGACGTGGCCAACACCCCGGCCGACCTCTACCTGATGACACACACCACCAACCCGCTGATGAGTGCCGACACCATACGCAAAGCTATTGCGACTATCCAGCAAGCGCAGGCGGCGGGCCAGGCCGATTCGCTGTTTACCGTGGACAAGGTGCAGACACGCTTCTACCGGGCCGACTGCAGCCCCGTGAACCACGACCCCGACAACCTCATGCCGACCCAAGACCTCGAGCCCTGGTTTGAAGAGAATTCCAATCTCTACATCTTTACAACCAGCAGCTTTGCCAAAACTAATGCTCGCATCGGCAAGCAGCCCATGATGTACGAAAGCCCGTACTTCGAATCCATTGATATCGATACTCCCGCGGACTGGGATTTTGCAGTATTGGCAGCACGCTTAATGCAGGAACGATGCCATTTCCAAAACTAGCAAAATAGCTATCGTCAAACTTATGAAATTTCTTCGCCACAGCCAAACATGAATTTGACCTCAGACAAGCCCACGCCCGTACCAGTGCAATCATCTGTAACTTCCGCCTCTGCGAGTCGGCCACGCTTGACCTGGCAACCTTACTTCCTTCTGTCGGCAGCAACAAAGATGTCAAAAGCATTATACTTATAGCAATCCGCTTCTAGATCGCATATATCGTATACTCGTTCATGGAGATCATCCCCAGATCCCCGCTACCCAATCTAATTCCACAGCATGATAATCTAATTTGCTTAATTTCTTGCTATCGTTACTCTACCTATATGAGTCTATTCAATGACCCTAATAACTGGAGCCAACAAAGCGTTTAGGGAATGCAAGTTTGATCAGGCACTTGCCACTTACAAAGAAATAGTTAGGTGTCATCAAGATGGGTCACGAAAAACACATGACATCATCTACTCTTACGCTTTAAGCCAGATTAAGTTGATTGACGAAAAATATGGCTACAAATATAGTGCGGAAGCGAATATCATCATTACGGCGGTGGACGGAACATATTTTCAATCACTGTTGCTACTGCTAGAATCGATCACAGAAAAGTCAATTTCAGTCGTCAATGAGATTTTAGTCTTTGACTTTGGTCTTGAGAGCTGGCAAAGAAAACTTATCGAGAACGTCGGCAAGGTTACAGTTTTTAATTATGATTCAAAACTTTGCACCGGCAAGTCTGCTAGATTTGATATAAGGGACTCCAAAACATACTTTTTTAAAACTTATGCATTTTATTTCTGGATGCAAAATTCTACTTATGGTAAAAGCAAAGACGTCAATCTAATGTGGATTGACTGCGGAATTGTTCTGCAACAAAGCTTGAAAAACATATTTTCCATCATTGATTCTGAAGGATGCTTTTTTGTTGACCACGCAGATGTAACATTCTTTTATAGAGAGCCGCAAAATCTCTTGGTCAATATTCTTAGTCCAAAAATTGAGGATGATCGAGAGCTCTATCGCCCGCTGACTTCGGAAAAGCTACTTACCCCCTACATAAAGGCTAACTTTTTCGGTCTTAGAACAGGGGGCGCTTACGGATATCTTATAGATGATTACTGGTCGCTTTGTACAAGGACCGATGTACTATTCGAGACAAGAGATATCAAAGACAAGCAAGCAAATGAATACTGGCTTATGAATACTGACTTAATGAATACCATCAATGCCAGAGGTCTTCAAAACTCAGGCAAATATCTTTACGGTAGGCACGAACAAACAATTTGGTCCTATCTGGTTGCACGCGATGAAATCAAAATTTTCAACTCGATAGAGTTCAACTTTACGGCAGCACCTGGAAGCGGGTATTGTAACGAGGATTATTGGGATAAGAAGATCAGGCCCTTGGTTACCGAGAAGTATGCCGCATTAAAAGATGACATGAAGAGCTTTCTTCTTGTAAATCTCAGTCCCGCTGATAAACTGGATCCAACAATGTTGGATTGTAAGGATGGCTTGATAGATGCGTATTTGAAGGTTGGTAAAGATCGCTACATCACCAAACCTAAATTTTGCAATGTTGGATTTCCCGTACCACCAACGGCAAAATGTTCTGTGGCTTTGCTTCACCGGGGGAGCCGTAGTAAAATTGACCAATATAAATACTCTGGAGCGCTTTTAAACCATTTTGGGAACATACGTGACGACATATTTATTCTTCTAGGCAACGGTCCATCATTAGCCAATGTAGATCTATACTCGATCAAAAAATATCATACAATGGGTCTCAATGCGGCTTATCGCGCTTATCGCAAACTACACTTCTGGCCAAAATACTTTGGCTGCTTTGACGGTCTAGTTTGTGGTAACCATTCAGAGGAATTTAAGAATTTAATTAGAAATTCGCCCATCGAACGCTTTTTCTTTATTAATATTGACGATGATAAGCAAAAAATTTTTCCGGAAGAGGAGATCCAGCGCCATCCCAAGTTTCAACCAATCGATTTTAGATACAGGACATCTGAAGAAAAAAATCGTTTTGATATCCTCGCGACAACCTTTGCGCCGTTTACCGATATGAGGACATCTGGATCAAACTCTATCCAGACGGCCCTGTTATTGGGCTACAGGAAGATAATTCTTTTGGGTGTAGACCAAAACTATACTGAAGTGGTTGATGGTGCTGCAACGAACCAACAATATCACAAGATGGTCATGACAGAGACCCCGAAGCAAAACCCGAACTATTGGTTTGCTGACTATCAGCAGAAAGGAGATAAATTTAACCGGCCGAACTTGCATGCTTCGCAGATTCCTGCGTGGAATAATCTCAGTCTCACGTTGGATCACTTGGGGATTAAGGCAGAGATTTATAACTGTTCTCCAATAACGGCTTTAGACTGTTTCAAAAAAGCTTCGCTGGAGTTTTCACTTAGACGGCTATCTGGTATCAACGTAAATGATATGTGCGCTTTCAAATCGCCACTTAAACTAAGCTTGGAGTCAAGCCCCATATCTCTAAGTTCATCCTTGGGCTGAGGCGAGACCACGATTTCAAACAGATTCCGTCCATCCACAAAGACCAGCAGGAAATACACCCGTTAGTCAGCTGAGAGCCAGTCGGAAGATGAATCCTTATAACTCAGTAATCCTGAAAATTCTATGTAGCCTCCGCAGCAGAGACCGAACTAACACTTCCAATCGGCCCTGGGTGCGGCGCAGTGGATAATGGACATGTTCTGTCTGGTAGTGCTAGTTCTCAAATCAGGGGAATGGACCTGCTCACACCTTGCAAGGTCGGTCACTTAGCTGGGTGCTGGGAGAATTACACCACTCCATGCGACCTACGCGATTCAAGTACCATGTATTACCAAAGTACCAAAGCATGGTCCAAATAAAAACAACTGCTGTAGATTCAGCGCATCGAATCACTGTTTCCCTAGTTGTTCTGTCTCAGCAGGCTGTCCAGCTGACAAGGGGGTGTGAGGTCGCTGTGGGTTGAGGAGCGACCCACCAACCCAGATCTCACGCCCCATGCACAGCCATCCCAATGTCCGTCTGACGCAGAAGGGCCGTCTCCGGCTCGCGACCCAGCACCTGGAGCACGGCCGAAGCCTCAAGAAACTGGCCGCCGAGAACGGCATCAGTCTGCGCTGCGCCAACCCCTGGCTGGCTCATTACCGCTCAGGCGGTCCATCCTCCCTGGTGGATCGTTGGGGTGTTTGCCGCATCCAGCGGCGAACGCTCGATCCACAGCGTCTCCAGCACGCCGTGGATCTCCGCCACCAGCGGCTCCACCTCCGCCACATTGCCCGGTTGCTGCAGGCGCCCTTCTCAACCGTCACCAGGGCTCTCAGTCGTCTGGGGCTGGGGCGTCTGATGAACCTGGAACCCAAGGTTCCAGTGCAGCGCTATGAGTGGGCCAGGCCAGGCGATCTCATCCGCATCGACATCAAGTCGCTGGCAAAGTCCCGGAAGGTGGGGCACAGCATCACCGGAGACCGGCAGCAGGGCCGCTCTTACCGCGTCAGCTACGACTAGTCCATATTGCCCTGGATGACGCCACACGCCTGGCCTACGTCGGGGTACTGGCGGATGAGCAGAAGCCAACGTTGATTGGCTTGCTCAGCCGTGCTGTCGCCTAGTTCAACGGTCAGGGCCGCGAGTGCCGGCGGGTGATGAGCAACAACGGCTCGGCCTACATCTCAAAAGTGTTTGCCAAGGCCTGCCGCACCTTGGGGTTGCGGCATATTCGCACCAGGCCCTACACGCCAAGTGACGTGACCCCCTTCGCTGGTCCAGGCGCAATGAGAGTGGGTGGTCATGCTGCAGCTGCTTGAGCTGCCTCCAGGGGCGTACGCCCCTGGAGGGCCGAGT
>Ga0194123_10005864_pt1 | contig 12944 bp, 12 predicted proteins | sample TA2MahsurfametaG_5_FD_155479 | JGI IMG/M metagenome (GOLD analysis project Ga0194123, IMG submission 155479) | Freshwater microbial communities from Lake Tanganyika, Tanzania - TA2015023 Mahale A surface | ecosystem: Environmental > Aquatic > Freshwater > Lake | place: Tanzania: Lake Tanganyika... | reverse complement strand
TTAACCGATACAACGAATAAATACCAATCATTATGAAACGCATAAGAACATTAGGAAAAGGGGGACTTGGCATTGTGTCACTTTACCAATCAACCAACGGTCAAAACTTCGCTTTGAAACAGATGCTTTACCAATGGGACGAGATTTACTACGAGCGGTTTAAAAGAGAGGTTGAGATAATGGCTACTCTTGTTCATAAGAATATCGTCAATGTTTTGAACTCTAATATTCTCAACAACAATCCATGGTATTTAATGCCATATTATGAAGATGGTAGCCTGAGAGATCAATTGATGGACATAAAAAGTAAGGGACAGATATATTCGTTAAAAGGTGCAACCGGAATTATTTACCAACTTGCCGATGCATTGCATTATGCTCATGAATTCGGTGTTATACATCGTGATATAAAACCTGAAAACATATTATTCAATGGTAAAGAGCCCGTAATAGCTGATTGGGGTATTGGTAAATTCATTCACAAAGAAAGCAAAGTACTAACCAATGTTGGCCTTGGAACAAAATCTTATAGCTCCCCTGAACAATGGGAAAGTGGTGTTTCTGATAGCCGTTCTGATATTTATTCACTCGGATTAATTTATAGGGAATTATTAACAGGATCGATAACAGGTCAAATACAAGAAAAAAGAATTAATGATATTATAAATAAAATGACGGCAACAAGTCCAGCTGATCGTTATCAAACAATGAGTGAGGTAAAAGATGCCTTAAGAGCTCTAAATGAAATATCCACTAGCGACCCGATGAAAGATTTTTGGGAAGGTATTATTACAGCAACAGCAGTGGTTGGTATTGCAATTCTATTGGCTAAACTAATAGAAAATAAATGAAAACCCAGCCACTAACAGCGTGCAAGCGCCATAGCCTGCCGCAGGCGCAACACAAGGCAACATCGCCTACACGCAAAACGTTACATGAAATTATTCACGAACAAGAACCAAAAGAAAATTGTATTTTTGAAACTGAAAAAGTTAATAAAATGAATAATGAAACTTTTGGAATTACATTCCAGTATGCAATCTGCCAACAATATAAACTTGATAATGATATTTCTTTAGAAAGGGTTGACAAAAAATTACTATTAACTTTTCTTAATTCTAGGATAATTCCTAAAATATTTAAAGGAAGAAAACCAATTGAATATTTATCTAACTCAAAAGAATATACTTCACCATTTATAAAAAGATGTCCTCACAATTTTTTACTCACAAATAACGAAACATTTTCTGTCAGAACATTTCAAGGAAGCGGAAAAATGTTTGCACCAAAAGTTGTTGGACAAGCTGGAGACGAAACTTTCAATCATTTCTTTGGGCATTTGTCTTCAGAAGAAATTTCTAGAAATAATTTTAAGACATTTTGTTTGAATCATATTGACGAAATGTTACCAATTATTGTTGATTATGCATTAGTAAGTGACCTAAATTGTTGGTTTTATATTATAGACAATAATTTTCATTATGAAATATTAAAAAGAGATGATTTACCTGAATTAACTTTTGATATTAAAAATTTCACATTCACAAAACCAACCGTAAATGAATGGGTTGAATCAAATACAGTTAAATACAAAGGAAAAACGGTTTTAGAATTACAATTACACACGAATCGAGCAGGTTATAAAATAAGACTTCACAGAGAAAACTTTCCAATTTTGTTAAAAGTTGAAAAAGAAATTAATAATTCTTTGCTTGGTGATACTGCCGAATTAGCGATTTGTAACGTCTTTAATCTTGATTCAGGTTTAAACAATGAAAGATTAATGAATAACTCAGATAAAATAATTCTAAAAGCGTTTGAAAATCATTATAAAATCAACAAAACTAATTTATTCCCTTTGAAACCTATAAAATATTCAGGAACACAAAAAAGAGAACGTGGTGGTCATAGCAAAAGCGGAGTTGATTTTTTTCTTGAAAAAAATACTACATTATCTGTAAAAACAAACAAATCAAAGTCTTTTAAAGTTTGTCCACCTGAAGTTGGACAACCTTCCCCAAAAACATTTGACCTATATTTTTCTAAAAAGGGTTGGTATGACGGAAATATAAATGAAGAAAAATTTAGGATTTTAGTAAAAGACAAAGAAAAACTTTCATTGCTTTTATGTGAATATGTGAAATTTTTAAATGAATGTGATTATCTTTTATGGTCATTATATTTAAACGAAAATAATATAAACTCTAAACTTGTGGAAAAAGCCGATTTGAAAAACATCACTTTCAATCCAGATTTAATTGAATATTCAAACGACTTTACAGAAAAAAGTAGTGTTACAATAAAATATGGTAAAGACCGCTTTACTTTAGGCGAATTTCAAGTCCATTCTGCTAGAAATTCATTAAAATTTAGATTCAATTTTAATAATTTATTGTCAGTTTAAAAAACTATATTTATATTTGACCAGAATTGGACAAAATTAGACAAATATGGACACAAATACTAAATTATTAAGAATTGATGATATTGCTATAAAACTTAATGTATCTCAAAAATCAGTTAGAAGATACATACATTCAGGAAAATTGCAATCAAATAAAATCGGAGGCGTACATAGAGTTGAGGAAAGAGCATTAGAATATTTTGTTCAAAAATCGTTGTTTGCACCTGAAATTGAAGATATAGAACTTACTACTCCCAAATCAACAAAAAATGACAAAATTAATTGGATTGACATTTCTGATGATTGGGATAATATTCAAAATTTAGATTTAACTTCAGCCGACTTATTCTGTGGTGCTGGAGGGATGGCTAAAGGATTTGAAATGGCAGGTTTCAAACAAGTTTGTGGTTTAGATTGGTTTAAAGAAGCTGGTATGACATATAGAGAAAACTTTTCTCATCCATTAATTGAAGGAGATATAACAAAAAGAGAAATAAAAGATAAGTTCATTAACACTGTAAAAGAAAAACTAAAGGGAAAGAACCTGACGGTTCTTTCTGGTGGTTTTCCTTGTCAAGGTTTTAGTATGTCAGGCAACAGAGTTGTCGAAGACCCAAGAAATTCTCTGTATAAAGATATGTTGGAGATAATAAAAGAACTTCAACCTGAATTTATTGTTGCAGAAAATGTAAAAGGTTTACGCTCAATGTTAAAAGGAAAAGTCGAAGACAAAATAAAAGCAGATATCGAAAATCTTGGATATAAAGTAAATGTAACTGTACTAAATTCAGCAGATTATTATGTTCCTCAAAAAAGAGAGAGAATTATTTTTATTGCAAACAGAATAGGTAAAAAAAACTATCATCCTGCTCCGATTTTAGAATCTGATTCTTATATAACTACAAAAGAGGCCATTGGAGATTTAGTAAAACTAAAAGATAACCCAAAATTTAATCATGTCAGAACCAATCATTCAAATGAAATGAAAGATAGATTAGCTAAAGTTCCTGAAGGTAAAAGTTTATATGACAAATACTCTGATTCATGGAAAAAATGCCCATGGAACGAAGCTAGTTGTACTATAAAAGAAAATCATGGGGGTGTGAATATTCATCCTATTGAGCCAAGAGTTATTACAGTTAGAGAAATGGCAAGATTACAATCATTTCCTGATGATTTTATATTTAAGGGTACAAAATCAAAACAAATGGTGCAAATTGGAAATGCAGTTCCGCCATTGTTGGCAAAAGCTATTGCGTTAGCGATAAAAAAAGCAATTAAAAAATAATAACTTCATGTAACAGCGGTTTTGCGCAATGGCGGGGCTTGGGACATATTTAGAAAGGATTTTTCTCAATCAAAATTAGTTGTATATTTACAGGGTTTTGGAGCAAACACTCCGCCACTGCGCCAAGCGCCAAAACGTTAGCGTTCATTGGTAAAAACGACAGAACAAAAAAACAATAAATTTGACAGGCGAAACCCTCGGAGCATTTTAATAGAGTAGAGAATTTAAAAACAAATAATATGACAAAAAACACTTGTCTGCCGAAAGAATCAAAAGTTCAATCCTTTAAAATTATTAAAAACTAAAAATTATGAAAAAGATAATTATAATTTGTGCAGCAATTTTAATGACTGCCAGCTTGTTCGCTCAAGCACCCGAAAAAATGAGTTATCAAGCAGTAATTCGCGATAATTTAAATGCTCTAGTAATGAATAGCTCTGTTGGCATGCGAATTAGTATTTTGCAGGGTTCAGTAAATGGAACTGCTGTGTATGTGGAAACACAAAATCCCACCTCAAACGCCAATGGATTGGTAAGTGTTGAAATTGGTGGAGGAACTGTTTTGTCGGGTAACTTCGCAACTATTGACTGGGCAAATGGGCCCTACTTCATCAAAACTGAAACCGATCCAACTGGAGGAATAAGCTACTCTATTATTGGAACAAGCCAATTGTTGAGTGTGCCATATGCCCTTTATGCGAAAACAGCAGGAAGTTCAATTCCTGGTCCTCAAGGTCCAGCGGGTCCAGCAGGAAATGACGGTGCTCAAGGTCCACAAGGTCCGGCCGGAAATGACGGTGCGCAAGGTCCAGCAGGTCCACAAGGTCCTGCGGGTCCAGCAGGAAGCGGTGGAGGATTCACGCATTATATAGGTGAAAAATTCGGTGGTGGTGTAGTATTTCATGTTTGGAAAGACTCAGCAGGCGTTGAACATGGATTGACTGTTGCCCTTACTGAACTTCCTCAGCAAGTCTGGAGTAACGTTGATTTTTTGAATACCGGTGGAACAGCTTGGAGTAGTTGGGATGGACTCAGTAATAGCAATGGAATAGTTGCTCAACAGGGACACACAAATAGTGCAGCGAAAGCGTGCTTGGATTTCATTAGTGGCGGTCAATCGGATTGGTATCTTCCTGCCCTTGATGAGATCATGTTATTGTTTACCCATAGGTTTAATATCAATCAATCACTCATGACTATTCAAGGAGCGAATCAACTTGGGGTTCATGGTGGTCAATATTGGACAAGTACTGAAGTCTCATTTGCTTCAACTACAGCATTTATCTTCTATGCCGGTAATTTTAATTCAGGATTTTCACCAAAAGATGTTGCGATTAATTATGTTCGAGCCATTCGAAAATTTTAGTTGTATGTAAGTTGAATTTATGATGTATTTATAGTGCAGTTTCTGAAATAATTTATTTGAATATTAGGTACATTCTTTTTTTATGTACAATATTTCTGTTGAATGACTGTAAGTCAAATGTTCAACCTATATCTGCTAAGCAAGTGAATGAAAACTTAGCTCGAAAGCTATAACTTAAACCTCGTAAAATCAAGCGTTTTACGGGGTTTTGGTTTCTTTTGAAATCTTTTCAGCGGAGAGTGAGGGATTTGCTTCGCAGGTCTTCGCTTCGCTGCGGCACGAACCCAAGGGTTCTCATCCCAAATAATCAAAATAAAAAAGGCCTTGTTTCCAAGACCTTACTTTTCTTTGCGGAGAGTGAGGGATTTGCTACGCAGGTCTTCGCTTCGCTGCGGCACGAACCCAAGGGTTCTCATCCCAAATAATCAAAATAAAAAAGGCCTTGTTTCCAAGACCTTACTTTTCTTTGCGGAGAGTGAGGGATTTGCTACGCAGGTCTTCGCTTCGCTGCGGCACGAACCCAAGGGTTCTCATCCCAAATAATCAAAATAAAAAAGGCCTTGTTTCCAAGACCTTACTTTTCAGCGGAGAGTGAGGGTGTAGAACCTATGCTCTCTATTGCTTGCCCCATAAGGGATTTATTTTTAAAAGTCGCAAACGCCCCGAATAACGCACCTGGTAAAACATAACAAAATAGGTCAATTCGTGTCAAAACAAATGTACGAATTTATAGGATTGTATACTCCATTTGGTGTTCATTTTTTGGTATGCTCTACCCTGTTTTTTATTTCAAATTTGTCCTTATTTGTGAGCTGTCAAATCCCATATATTGACAAAACTCTTCTATGGTCAATGGTTGGTGATGGGCTTTGTTGAAATTGGCTTTTATCTTCCTAAGTAGATTCCTGGAATAGCGTTCACTTCTCCCTGTTACAATCATGATGTCTTTTGGATATATGACTACTCGTTGCATGCTTTAATTCGTTTTATGCTGTTTTGCTTTTCACGATACTCTATCCTGCCTTAATTCATATAGTATCTTGCTTTCATCTTGAGGATGAAGCGACTATGAAGTGAAATAAGATTTATTGATTTACCGTGGTTTTACAAATGTAAGGTGTTTTACTTGAACAACTTTGGCTTACTTCGGCATATTTTGGAACAATAGGTTTTGAACGGCTTTGTTTCAAAGATTGGATGTGTTTTGGGCTGTACTTTTGGTTCATCTGATTTCAACTCGCGAGGAAAAAAGGATGTCGGCTGAGAGGGTCTCAGCTATGAATTATTAATCAAAATACACTTGAAAAATGGCAAAGCAAATTGGCATAATTAAGTTGAAAGGCACCATCGGGGATTTGTCTTTCTACAAAACGAAGGACGGTCACTTGGCTCGTGAAAAAGGTGGTGTTGATGCGGAACGTATTAAAAACGATCCTGCATTTGAGCGTACACGCGAAAATGGAGCTGAGTTCGGAAGTGCAGCAAAATCCGGGAAACTGGTGCGTGATGCGTTTCGAACGTTGATGATGCGTTCTTCGGATGGAAGGGTGACGGCTCGTTTGACGAAGCTGATGTCTGACATTCGCGCATTGGACACAACGAGTGCTCGTGGTGAGCGAAACGTGGCGGTTGCAATTGTAGATCCTGCTGCAAAGGATTTGTTGAAGGGTTTCAACTTTAACAACCGTGCAATTCTGGGAGCTGTGTTGTACCGACCGTTTTCTGTAAACACTGGTGCGGGTGAAATCGCAATTCAAGGGCTTGTTCCGAATTTGCATGTGGCGTATCCTTCGGGAGCAACGCACATGGCTTTCTCGGGTGCCTGGGCAAAAGTTGATTTTGCAACAGACACGTACAGCGTGGAATTGACAAACACGGAAAACCTGGTGATCGATGCAACGCAAACGGATTTGTTGTTGGCGGCAGGAACTGCACCAACGGGAACAGGAACCGATGTGTTTTTATTGATGGTGGAATTTTTCCAAGAAGTGAATGGCGTTCAGTATTCAATGAATAACGGAGCATACAACGCCCTTTCCATCGTGGATGTTGCGTAATCTTTTTAGACTATGGGACTGAAAAAACGATGGGATGAACTTTCTTCCATGGGAGAACGCATCCAACAAGAAACACCTCCTTTCTTCAAAAAACTGCGTGCGATTGGTTTAGTGGTAGCGGCTATTGGAACATCCATTGTGATGGCACCGATAGCTATACCTGCACTGCTTACAACGATTGGGGGCTACCTCATCGTGGGTGGTTCGGTGCTTACTGCAATCAGTCAAGCGACAGTTGAAGCAGGGGAATGACTTTCAAACTTTTTGGCATTGCCCCAAAAAGTTAGCAAAAAGGTCTAGCGCTGGAAAGATTTGACTACCCTCATTTTCCTCGTTGCTAAAATTTCTGAAACTCGCTTTCGTGCCTCGGCTCAAACAGCCAGAAATTTAAACGCAACTTCGTCGTGTGGGTCCCAGTCGAATCTTTCAATGCGCGGGGATTTGGGAGAGAATTCGATTTTGGGTTTTCTCTTTCAATTTCTTGAAAAATTAGTAGTTAGGGTACTTGTGGTTTTGATAAAAAAACCAAGTGCCTATTGTTTAATCTTTAAAAATTCAGAAAAATGGATACTGGAATTTTGGAAAATGGCTGCACGAACAGCGACTTTTTGTTAAACGTAAAAACTAAGAAAAACATTCGTTTCAAAGCAGGAGCTGACGTAAGCTCAAGCGTGAACATCATGGATGTGAGCTTGGATGAGGACGTGACAGAAACGCACGAGTTCTTAGGCATCAGCATTCGATTGGGTTCAAAGAACTGCCCGAAAGTTGATCCTGCGATAGCTAGTAATTAACCTTTCTTTTTTAGCATTGCCCTAAAAAAGAAACAAAAAAGGTCTAGCGCTGGAAAGATTCAGCTACCCTCATCTTCCTTGTTGCTAAAATTTCTGAAACTCGCTCTCGTGCCTCGGCTCAGACAGCCAGAAATTTAAACGCAACTTCGTCGTGTGGGTCCCAGTTGAATCTTTCAATGCGCGGTGATTCTTTAAGAGAATTAAGATTTTGGGTTAAGAGCTTGGAAAAAAACTACCATTTCAAAACAGAAAATTAGATTAAAAAAATAATTGAATGCCACATGCACACGACCATACCACCGCTTGGGGAACACTGTCGGGAACTGTATTGACAGTTTTAGCGACGATTGATTCCATGGATATAATTAAAACCGTGGTTCTGGCCATCATAGGTGCCAGCGTGAGTTTTTGCGTGAGCTTGTTTTGGAAATGGGTATGGAGATTCCTTCGGGAAGCCAAAGAAAAATAATTTATTGTTAAACGTTGAAATGCTCTCGGGAATCCGGGGGCATTTTTTAAATCTTAGAAAAAATGGAAAAAGTAATTGATGGTGGTTGCACCAATTCTGACTTTGAGTTGAATGTGAAAAAGAAATCCATCCGTTTTAAAGCAGGTTCGGAGTTGAGTTCGAGCGTGAATAGAATGGATGTGGATTTGGTGGAAGATGTCACAGACACACACGAAACAATGGGAATCAGTATTGTGATGCGCTCGGAGAAGTGTAAACAGAAAGCAGATGTTTAATCGCCCTGGGCGATGAGCCCAAGGCAAAAAAAGAAAGTCATGGAAAAAGTAATTGACGAAGGGTGTACCCATTCGGATTTTGTGTTGAATGTGAAAAAGAATACCATTCGGTTTAAGGCAGGTTCGGAGTTGAGTTCGAGCGTGAATAGAATGGATGTGGATTTGGTGGAAGAAATTAGAGACACTCACCATTTCTTAGACATTAGCATTCTATTTGGAACAAAGAAATACCCGAAAATCGATACGATTGTGAAAAGCAATTAATTTCTATCTTTCTTTTTCCGCAAAAGAAAGAAACAAAGAAAACTCGTCGCTAATGTTCAGTTCATGCGTTCCACTCATCAAACTTGACCGTTTCGGGGATCCTTCGGCTTCCTTACGGTACCCAAGTTTGAGTTTCGCTTCACTTTGAACGTGAACAAAAGGCGACAGGGGGATTTTGGGAATACATACGGAACTTCGTCGTGTGGGTCCCATGTGATTTTTCCAATGTGCGGGGATTTTGGGAGATAGTTTAGATTTTTTGGATAGATGAATAAGAGGGCTTAGGTCCTCTTATTTATTGTCTAAATTTTTATAACTTAGCGTAATTCAAAGGGAGTTAGACAGTTATTGACTCCCTTTTTTATGTTCCAATTCGCAACAAATGAAATTTGTTTTTCTATTTCTACTATTTAATTTCTCTTTGGCTTTTTCACAGGAATTAAAATTGACTGTTGTTGATGAAGATGGTATAGTTTTATCAAATTACTTTTTGTCGAAAAATTCCGAAAATCAACAACTTGTAAGCAAAGAAGAATTTGTTTTAAAGGTCAAATTAGGTGATACAGTAACGGTAAAAAAAACAGGGTATAATGACAGAAAATATGATGAGAATAAATGGAAAATGATAGAATCATGTTCATACGATCCACTAAAAAATATTTGGTTATGAAAATTTTACTTTTTGTTTTTGTACTAACTTGCTCATTTGCCAAGTCTCAAGTAAACTCTTATTATTATGCAAATTTATCTTATGCCGTTGATAAATTAGGATTCAAGCCTTTAGCAGATTCACTTATGGATCATTTTTTCGAATTGCAGAATAATAAGAATGTTCAGGCTCGCTTATATGTTAAATCATTTACATTGAAATCTCAATTGAAGCAAAAAAGAAAGTCTCTTTATAGATTGCATTTAGCAGTTCAAAATGGTGCTGATTCAGTATATATTATAAAACAAATTCGAAGAGAAAAGTTAGCAGATAGCACATCGTTAATTACTTTTTTAAGAAAAAACTATCGAAGCGATAGGATTATTCATTTGGAAAAAAGAAACGAAACTGCAATTTATATGCTTTCAGAACTTAACGCAATGGATCAAGGGATTCGAAAAATTGTTGACTCAAATATTCCTAATGTTGACAAGGATTGTATAGCATCAATTGCATTACACAATACTGGGATATTATATAGTTATTTCTATGATTATCTGCAAAACTATCCTTTTCCATCGGTAGATGAAGTCGGATATAAGGCTATTGACGATATTTCTACCTACACTTTACATTTTGGTTCTGAATTAGATACAGCGTTTACTTTTCTTGACAATGTTTTAAAGAATGCTATAAAAAATAAAGGATATATTCCAGGTTATTATGCGGTTTTTGTTGATTTTCATAGAAGAAAAATCGGATTAAACGATTATTATGGAAATGAAATGTTTAAAAGGAATGAAGATGATTCTTTTTCTTATTTTCAAATAGATGATATTTCAACTGTTGATTCTCGTCGCGCTGAGATTGGTTTAGCCCCGCTTTATTTTCACGCCAATCAATGGAATATGAAATTACCTGAAGATTACAGTTTTGATTTAGAAAAATTCTTGGCCGATTTGAGAAGGGAAATCAAAAATTAATTGAGTATTAAACTTAATAATTCTTCGATAGAAAAGTTTGATTTTAATGGTCGATTAGTCAAAGAGATGTAACACGTTTTAAAGCCGGTGCCGAGTTGAGCGGTAAGGTGAATAAAATGGATGTGACCGTAGATGAGGATATCACCGACGAAGCACAGGAATGGAAAATCACGCTGGTGCTCACATCGGAACGATGTTCAATGTAAGAAAACAGAAAAGCAGAACGCCACCTCATCGTGTGGCGTTTTTTGTTTGTATAAAAGAATTATGGTATTTATTATTTTATTGAACGGTTTGCGTGTAGGCGCATACCAGAAGGTTGTGCTTACACGCTGTTATGGGAATAGCTAATCAATTTTTTTATTTATCGTTATGTAATATGTTTGCTAAATCATGAATATTCTTTAGTTCATCCCAATCTTCCATTCCTTCTGTCCAAATTAATGTTGAACTATCAATATTCTTGAATTCAAGTAATAGTTTTAACTTCTCCAAATCATAGGGTCCCATCTGTTTACCGTCAACTGCTACAAAATATTCCGTTTTAGAATTAGCCCTCTTTATGGGTGGCGGATTTCTTGAAATCGGTTGAGATAATTCCTTTTTTGCTTCAATGTTTGAGCTTGATTTTGATGTTTTATTGTTTACTGGATTTAATTCCATTAATGCGCTATAAGCATGTTTATTAATACTGTTAATTCTGAAATTTTATTCCTTCTAAATTATTGGTATGCTCTGTTAAGAATCCTTGATAATAATCAATTCGTCCATTTACCACTGTTAAGTCATTTGATCGAATGTTTGAAATAAATTTATTACAAGTCCATGTTAAGCCACTCATTTCCTGTATTGTGGGTATTTGATTTGAACCTGTTATTTCAATGGCATTAACTCTTTCACTCTGACCTCCTATTAGAAGATTTTTAAATGTGTTATTATATATATCGTTATTAGCTGTACCGGAATTGTTTACAACAATACCATAAGTATTCCCATCCACCTCGGCAATTTCAGGTGAATCTAATAAATCAAAATTATTTTCCTGCACGATATAACCGGTTGAGGTATTCAATACTAAACCAGCAGTTTGATAACCGTTGTTTTCTCGAACGAAAAAGTTATTTCTTGTAATTCTTTCTAACCTAGTACCTTTCACGTATATTCCGTAACGACAATTAGTAAATATACTTTTATCACATCTGAAAGTTCTATTAGTGCCACCAGTTGTTGCAATACCCATATATAAGTTAGTGAATTTATTCTTATCTGTATTTGGACAAGGAGTTCCAACCGGAAGTAAAACTGCACTCTCGCATTTCGAATCAACAAAAAATTGTGAGTTTAATGAAAATATACCGTATCCATCTCCCTCTGCACCAGAACCAGCTGTTGGTTGAGAACCTGGTTGTAAATTAATAAAATCATTACCTAAAAATCTTACACCGTAAACTTCGTTCAGTTGAGCATGTGAGTAAAAAGTTTCATTAGGGTCTAAAAGTGGTCCATTCCATTTAAACTCAGTATTAACGAATTGAGATAAATTGTTTATTGCGCCATTTACATATGGTTGAAACCAAATGCTTCTTTTGTTTCCGAAAAAGTAAGAATTTGTAGATTGAACTATACCACCGTCATAAGTTGTATTAAATGTATTTAATAATGTAGGCGGTACTCCTGGAGTTGTAGAACTAATTTCATTTCTTCTGGATAGTAGAACCCCAATTATTGCGTGTTCTATTAAAGAATTGTTTTTAATTTCTATTCTCCCTTGATTTGAGTTGCCAAAACTCACTTGCGGTTGAGATTGATTCCCCCAAACTTCAACACCCAGCCACATGAGATCAGAACCACATCTATTATCAACTGTTAAAGTTGAATTATCTAAAATTAATTTACCACCAAAGCCTGTTGTTCCATTTTCAATTACGAGTCGAGCTCCTGGTGCAAATTTTAAAGTCATATTTTTTATTGTGATTGTTTTACCTTGTGGAATCCTTAATTCTTTTTCAATTGTTATTATCGCCTGATTATTTATAGGATTACCTGAAGGTAACCACGTACCATTTGATTGTGCCGTATATCGAAATACATCGTATTCATTCAAAACTACACAACATGAACTTGTACTATTTTGGAATCTATCCATATAATCTTCACCATCAATAGTTTTGGGTAAAAATTTATAGTCATAAGAGGATATTATCCCAGTTACAAAACAATTCGAAAAAATATTTACATCAGAAATATAGTTTGGAGTAAAATTAAGAGAATTCAAATCTAGGTTGTTTATGGCTCCCAAATTCGTTCCATTATCATGAACTGCATAAATTTTATAATCTCCATCTGGATTATATGCCATTTCTAAATCAGAATTACTGTAAAGCAATGATTGGTT
>Ga0194123_10005863_pt1 | contig 12944 bp, 7 predicted proteins | sample TA2MahsurfametaG_5_FD_155479 | JGI IMG/M metagenome (GOLD analysis project Ga0194123, IMG submission 155479) | Freshwater microbial communities from Lake Tanganyika, Tanzania - TA2015023 Mahale A surface | ecosystem: Environmental > Aquatic > Freshwater > Lake | place: Tanzania: Lake Tanganyika... | reverse complement strand
CACTCAGCGGATCAAGGGATTCGTAACGATACCCGCGGGCATCGCTGTACCAGCCGCAGTCGCCGCAACTCGTCATCGCCGCAGACATGGACTTTCCGCCCGGCGTTCTGAGGCGCCGAAACGGCGCGGCGGCCGAGAGGACCTCGACCGCCGCGACGAATTCATCGGTCGGCGCCGCGAAGTCGTGCAGCAGCACGACTTCGGACGTGACCGTGGTCAGCTTTGAAAAGATCTCAGAAATCGTAGCTGAGACGTCCGTAGATGTATCGACCCGATCGACCGAACGGCGAGTAGTTCGAGTGCGGGCTCGTACCCGTTGCATTCAATCTCGCCGGAGTTTCGGTCGGATACTGGTCGAACATGTTTTCGGCACCAAACGCCGCCTTGAGGCTGTCGGTGAGGTTCGCGCGGAACTCGAAATCGACCAGCGTGCGGGGTTGGAGGAGCACATCGTTCGCCGCCGCTGCGGCCGTAAACGCCGCACCCGAAGCCGGTGCCAGCGCCTCGCCGTACCGCGTCGCACGCAGCGTCGCGCCGTAGCGACCCGAGGTCCAGATGATGTTTGCGCCAAATTTGTTCTCGGGCTGCGCCTCCGAAAGGATCAGCGACTGCTCGCGGCCGTAGAGAATCGGCGCGGTACCCGGAATATTTTGCGTAAACACGGCTAAGCGCTCGATCTCGGTGTCGTTCCAGCTTCCTGTCAGCGTGAAGTCGAACTTACCGAAAGAATTGGTCTCGTACGGGTAGGCCAGTACGACCTCGACGCCTTCAGTCTTGGTGTCGGCGCCATTGATGAAGAAGCGAGCTCCGCCGATCCCGGTAAACCCCTGGCTGGCGAGGAAACTGATGACATTCGCCGCGTTGAGGTTTTCGGAAAGCACGATGCGATCATCGATATCGATGCGGTAAGCATCGATGGTCAAGCTGGCTACGCCAAGACGCAGCACCGCACCCAAAGAAAAGTTGACTGACTCCTCGGGCTCGAGATCCTTCGCACCCAGAGCCCTCGCTGCCGGCGCATCGACTCGGAAAGTCTTGATTTCAACTGGTACTGGCGGATTGTTGATGAAGTTAGTCGACGTCGTGCTGAAACGCTGCTGCTGTAACGATGGTGCACGGAAGCCGTTTTGCGCCGAGGCACGCAGGGCAAAGCCATCGGTGAAGTCGTAGCGAGCGGCAAGTTTGCCGGTGGCGTTGCTCCCGAAGTCCGAGTAGTTCTCGAAGCGGGCCGCCGCAGAGGCCAAGAGCTTGTCGGTCAAGTTGGCTTCGATATCGAGGTAGCCACCGATGGCCTCGCGATCAATGCTACCGGCGTCGGCGGGCTGGAACCCGGGGAACACCTGAGCGCCACTTACCTTGCCGGAGGCAGGATTCGCGTTACGGTAGGAATCCGGCTCGCCTGCTCGAATGGAGTATTTCTCCGACCGCGCCTCGATACCGAGCGCGACGTTCAGTGGCGAGGCCAGCGAACCGACATCGATCGCGCGGGTACCCGAGAAGTTGACGACCGTCTGCGAATACTTGTAGCCACCAGAATCCAAGACCGTCTTACTGGTCGGACCGATCGAGGCGTTCAAGGTATCTTTGATGGTGAAGTCCATCTCGTTGCTGCCGTGGACAAGCGAAGCATCGAGAGTCCATTCACCGGCATCCCAGGTTGCGCCACCGCCCAGGCTCAGATCAGCGACATCCGGCGAAATCTTGGGCAGGAAGCCGTTCGGATAAATCGCCAGATCGATTTGGGTCGTCTGCACCGGACGACGGAAAAACCCGGCGGACAGCGCCGAGCGATCCTGATAGCTCGCCCAGCCGTAAAGCTTCACGCCATTCGAGAGATCAGCACCCGCATTGGCGAAGAACGTGAGCTGCTCCAGCTCCGGCTCACCCCACCAGGCGTTGAAACGATTCGCGTTGATCTCGCGAGGATCGAGCACGCCACCCGCCAATGCCGGGTACTGCTGACGCGCATCGAATCCGGCACGCTCGGTGCGGGCCTGATCCTTGTACTCGAATGACAGCGTGAGGAAGCCCGTCTCACCCAAACCGAAGCCCGCCCAGCCCGATGCCGTTAGGACTTCGCCATCTTCGAGGTCGCGCTCGACCTCGGCCGGGATGGTGAAGTTCGGGTTAGCGGGGACGCCAGGAACAGAGCCCGATACACCCGCGCCAGCGGTACCGTTGACGCCGATTTTGAAGTCGGTCTTGCGGGTGCCGTAGCTCACCGAAACATTGCCACCCTCGCGAGCCTCGCGCAGACGGATGTTGAGAACGCCGGCGATGGCATCCGAGCCGTACTGGGCCGAAGCACCGTCGCGCAGCACCTCGATCGATCGGACCGCTGCGGCTGGGATGGTGTTCAAGTCGACCGCCGCCGACCCTCGCCCCACGGTGCTGTTGACGTTCACGAGGGCCGCCGCGTGACGCCGCTTGCTGTTGACGAGCACCAACGTCTGGTCGGGCGCGAGACCACGCAGTGAGGCGGGACGCACTGTGTCGGTGCCGTCCGACAAGCCCGGGCGCGGGAAGTTGAACGACGGCAAGGCCACCGAGAGTGCCTGGTTGATTTCCGTGACGCCGATATTGGTCAGTGCATCGGCCGGGATGACATCGACCGGCACCGCGGTGTCGAGGGCCGAGCGGTTGGCGACGCGCGTACCGGTCACGACGACCTGCTCGAGGTCATCGATACTGGCCGCGGACGAAGTGCCTTGAGCGGCCGCCGCTTGGGCGAGCGCCGCTGAAACAAAAACAGCAACCAGCTTGTTGCGCATGTACAACTCCTTAGGAGGGCGGGCGTGGGATAAAGGAATGATTAAACCGGAAATACTTGAGTTACTCAATGTCACACGTGTTCTTTTTTCACAACATTCCTTAATGGATCTATATTTAAAGGTTATACCCAAAAAATGGTTATCTTCCGTTATCAAATATTGGTCCGCTTTGAATCTGTTGCGGACCTTATTGCTTGAAGAGCTCTCAGCTCGCGACGGCCCATGGCTATGGAGGGGTACAAATGGGAATGGCGGAAGTGCGCGAATCAGCTGCGGAAGACGGCATACAGCTCTCGACAGACGGCCAGACCGAACCGCTTGCACTGCTGGTCGATTCCGACCCTTCGGCCGTCGAATTCATGGCCCGGGCGCTGTCGCAGGCGGCTGTCGAAGTGTTGGTTGCCGACCGGATCGCCGGACCCGACGGGGCTGCCGCCGTGCTGCGCGTGAAAAGCGGCATTCAATGTATTGGTGCTCGATCCGCAGACCGTACTGGGGCGGGATAACCTCGCCGAGCTGCAGGTCACGGGACTGCGCGACGATGTGCAGGTCATCTTGGTGGCCGAGCCCGTGACCCTCGCCCGCTACACCCAGCTCGCACACGCCGACGTAGCCGACTTCCTGCCCAAACCCGTGGCGAGACGAACCCTGCTGCGCGCCGTGCTCGAAGCGCAGCGGCGTCATTCTTCGTCCCGCGAGCCCCTGCTGCAGGACGGCAAATTGGTGCAGATGGTCGAGCGCGCCGTGGTGCAGCAATCCCGCCGCGCACCCGCCAGAGAGCAGCGGGTCGAACTGAGCACGCTGCAGCTGTTGTCGGATTTGGACGACTGTCGAATCCAGATTCTCGAGGGGATCCTCGAACCCGATTCGACTTGGAGCATGCTGACTGAGTTGCTGCGGGCGCGCCTCGCCCGCCGGCGGCTCTCGGTCACCAACCTCTGTCTCGCCTCCAAAAGCCCGGTCACGACCGGCCTGCGCCGCATCGAACGTCTGCTCGAAGCCGGGTTCGTCAGTTGTACGCAGGACCCCAAGGACCGGCGACGCAAGTACATCGAACTCACCACTCTCGGTACCGAGCGGGTTCAGGACGCGCTGAAGGCCGTGGCTCAGCGCTTGAGTGGCGAGGAAACCACAGTTTCGTGAAGGTGCGCGGGCCCTAGGGCTTTTTCGCGCAAGTTAGGTTTAGAATCGGCGTTGCCGTACAACACCGTGCACGGCCAGTTCGCTGCGTGCGGTAACAAATTCAAAGAGGGGCTTTGTCAATGAAGACATATTCAGCCGTCAGTCTCGCGGTGGCGCTCACGCTGCTTGCAAGCAATGCGGTCGCACAAGAAGGCGAGGGTCTCGAAGAGATCGTGGTCACGGCCACGAAGCGCGAGCAAACGCTGCAGGACGTCCCTGTCGCCGTGACGGTCACGCCGGTCGAGACTCTCGAGCGTGCGCAAATTCGCAATATCTCCGACCTGCAGAGCGTTGTTCCATCGCTGCGCGTGTCGACCAACCAGACCTCGATCCAGACCACGTTCCTGATTCGCGGCTTCGGTAACGGCGCCAACAACCCGGGCATCGAACCTGCGGTCGGCGTTTTCATTGATGGTGTCTACCGCTCGCGTTCGGCGGGTGCGATTGGCGATCTCGTCGATGTGCAGCGCGTCGAAGTGCTGCGGGGTCCGCAGAGCACCCTGTTCGGTCAGAACACCACCGCCGGCGTCATCAACATCGTCACGCAGAAGCCGAGCTTGACCGAGTCCTCGGGCTTCGTCGAAGCCTCGCTCGGCAACTACAACGAGAGAGTCCTGCGGGCAAAGTTCTCCGGCCCGATCAGCGACACGGTGGCCGGCAGCATTACCGCCGTACGCAACAAGCGGGATGGTTATTTTGAAGCCTTGAGGAACACCAAGTCGCCAACAGTCAGCGGAATGATCAATGACCGCAACAGGACAGACGTTCGTGGTCAGTTACTTTGGCAGCCCATCGATAATTTGGAGGTACGTTTCATTGGAGACGTCAGTTCGATTGATGAACTCTGCTGCGGTGTATCCAACGTGCTCGACGGCGCCACGGGACAAGTCATCCGCGGAATTGGTGGTCAGATCTACTCGCAAGCCCCTTTCGATCGAAAGGCGTATCTGAATCGATTGCCGGAGAATGAAGTAAACAACTCGGGCTTGTCGGCGCATGTCGACTGGAAGTTAGGAAATTTCACGCTGACCTCGATCACGGCGCGTCGTAAGCAGGATTACGACTTTGTCTACGACTTCGACTTTACCAGCGCCGCGCTTGGCGGCACCAATCGCAACGTCAGTGATACCACGACGACCACGCAGGAATTGCGCCTCAACTACGATGCGGGCGGCAGATTTCGCGGTTTGCTTGGCGGCTATTTGCTTGATGAGGACGTCAGTTATCGAAATCAAATTTTCTTCGGGGCTGATGCGCGCAACTACGCGGCCACTCTTGCCGCAGCGCTCGGTCGAACCACTCCGGCAGCCATTTTGGCAACGTTTGCGTCGCTCGAGACACGTACGGCGGTTCCGGGCGCAGCCCTGGGTTTGCCGGTCTCGCTCGCCGCTGGTCCCGGTCTGAACAGGTATTTTGCGAACGGCAGCGGTAATGACATCACCAATACCCAGGCGAACGAAGCGTGGACAGCGTTTACCCAGTTGGAGTTCGACCTCACCGACCGAATGACTCTCATCGGCGGGGTGGCAAGGACCAAGTCGAAAAAGGATATAAACTTCAACTCAGACGGCGGCGAACCCTTCGCTGCCGAAAATCTCGTAACTATCGGGTTTTTCAATATATTCGCAGCACTTAACGCGAACCCTTTGCTGCGGGCTGCGCTTTCCCCGACTGCATTAGTTCAGCTCGCCGATCGCGCGAGTGTGGCAGACGGAACTCGCATCGCGTGTGTTCCGGTCGTGGTGGGTAGCACGACGGTGACCTGCCTGACCAATCCGCTGCTGCCTCTTTACCCGCTGCAGTTTTTGGCGCCGGTGCAAGGCTTCAGCGATTCATCGGACGATAGCAAAACCACCTTCACCGCCAAGCTCGCCTTTGACTTCAACGACAACCTCAATTTCTACGGCGGCATTTCTAGCGGCTTCAAGGCGACGTCCTGGAATCTCTCTCGAGACAGCAAACCGGTGGAGGTAACTGCAGCGAGATCGCCCCTCGGGGGCGCCGCCAATCCTTGGTACCCGCGTTTCGGGTCGCGCAAAGCAAGCCCGGAAGAGGCCACCAGCCTCGAAGTCGGTCTCAAAGCGCGCTGGGATCGGGCAGCTGTCAATGTCGCAATCTTTGATACCGAAATCGAAGGGTTTCAGGAGAACACCTTCCGTGGAACGGGATTCGTGCTTTCAAATGCGGGGCAGCAGAGTTCAAAGGGCATCGAAATCGAGAGCCGATTTAAGGTCACTCCGGCGTTGACAGCCGAACTCGCTGGAACCTGGCTGAAGCCGAAATACGACCGTTACCCGGGAGCCCCGAACGCCTGCACGAGCGGCATCACATCGGTCGATCGAACGGGTGATCGCCCGTTTGGCATCCATGGGCAGAGCATTTCTGCTGCGCTCACCTACGCGTGGAGCCGTGGCGAGACGGACGGCTTCGTTCGCGCCGACTATCAATACGAGAGCAATACGCTGGTCAATATTCTTGAAACGTCAGCAAGCAACTGCTTGGTTTCGCCACCGACGAACACCTTCAGCACGTTCCGCAAGGTGAATTCGTTGACGGCCAGCGCCGGTTTCACGCGTGATGACTGGACCCTCATGATTTGGGGTCGCAATCTGAGCAACAACAACTACCTTACCGCGTCCTTCCCGGGCGTGGCTCAGGCGGGCACGGTTTCGGGCTATCCGAACGAGCCGCGAACCTACGGCATCACCGTACGCAAGGAATTTGGTAACAAGTGAGCAAGAGTTCAAACATCGCGCGCGTTTCGCCACGCTGAAGGCATCTGATGCACCCGGAGGATCGTAAACCGATCCTCCGGGCACGTTTTGACACGGTTTGTTGACAATTCATCTTTGGAGGGATAAGTAATGAAATTTAGCGGACACGGTTCCATCAAACCGTTTACACCAAGCAAATTGGGTGTATCGAGTTTTGCAGCCCTCGTTACGATTTTTTCGTTATCGCAGGTTTCGAACGCGCAGCAAACAGCGACGGGAAACTCTGCGAAGGCAGATGACGAACTGTCGGAAGTGGTGGTTACTGGCTCTCGAATCCGCCGTGCGCAACTTGACGTCAAGGACTCCACCCTCCCCTACACGGTGATCGACTCTGAGGAGCTTGAGGGTAGACAGGTCACTAATCTGGTCGACGCTTTGCGTGACCTGCCATTGGCTTCAGTCAGTTCCAACAGAGGCCCGAATACACAATTCGGCGATAACTACTCATTCGTCAATCTTCTCTCAGTGGGCTCGCAGCGGACGCTGACGCTGCTCAACGGGCGGCGAGTCGTCCCGAGCAATCAAGGTACCGTCTTTGTTCCGGGAAACGCATCTGGCGCGCAAGTTGACGTCTCGTTGATCAATCCTCTGATTGTTCAGCGAACCGACATCATCACGGGCTCGGGGGGCGCTGTTTACGGTGCGGACGCCATCGCTGGCGTGATCAACGTGATCACCCGCAGCGATTTCGAAGGTGCGTCAGTTGACTTGAGCGCGGGTGTCACGGAGATCGGTGACGGTGAGAACTACCGTATTTCGGGCATCTGGGGCAAAAATTTTCTCGATGGTCGCGCGAACATCACGGTATCGGGCGAATTTTATGACGCTGACATCATCACCACCAGCGCCGATGAGGCCCGTCGTTACCTCGGTTCCAGCGTTATTAACAACTTGGACGGATCGCTTCGAGATCCGAACCCGCTATCAGCTGCTGACGCGGCCAACGCACTGCGAAACGGCTTTGCCTTGCCGCTGAGTTTCATTCCGGCTAATCGTGACGGGGTTTCATCGGTTTTCTACGGCCCGCTGACCTTGACCAGCCCGATCATCTCGAAGGGTGGTCTCGTCATGTCCAACTCGTTCCTCTCAGGCTTTACAAGTAACAGTGTTTACATTCCGACCACGCCTGTTGCAGCGACACTCGCCCGCACTGCAGCCGATCCGCAAGGTTTCGCGTTTTTCGCGCCATCGACTCTGCCTGCGGGGGTCAATCCACTCAGCGTCGTCAACACCATAGCGCCCGGAACCAACGTTACAGGGTTGTCAGCCGCACAGCTATCAGCGCTGGCTCTTCAACTTCTGCAACGCAACAGGCCGACTCCGTTCGAATACTCCAGAGCCAACCCGGGGATCAACCCGCTGCTCTTCGTAGGTCTCTTTGGCCCTGGCGCGAACTCGGGGTTGTACCCGACAGTGTTGAACACGGACCCTGCAACGAACCGCCTGTTCCCTCGGGTGGCAGTGCCGTTGCAGTTCGATCGCTCGGGAACCTTGGTGCCATTCAACATCGGCAATATCACCCCCCCCCTTCAAGGCCGATTGGGTAGCACATTCGGTTCGCAAGGATACGACTCTTACGCAGACGGGCATCAGCAGATCCGCTCTGCGGTACAAAGAGCGAACCTTTTCCTGCAGTCGCGCTTTGACTTCACCGACAACATTCGCACGAAGGGTGAGTACTTCTACACCGACATCACGTTTGATTCGGTATCGGGAACTCAAGCCAACTCGGCGACCGGATCGACAACCGCCGGCACGCGACCAATCCCTGTCTTCATCAATCAGAATCCGTTCCTGAACGCGGCTTCGAAAGCGACGCTCGCAAATCTTCGCAGCCAGGGATGGACACCGACCGCTATTTGCTCCAACGGCGTGGAACGCGCCTCTGCCGCATTGTGCCCAGCCGGAACAACTGCGCAAGAAGTCTTCTATATGGGACGCGCACTTTCTGATCTTACCGATGGCCCGAACAACTCGGGTAATGATGTCAAGACTTGGCGAGTCGCGCAGACTTTGGAAGGTGAATTCAAAGCTCTTGACCGCGACTTTTATTGGGAAATCGCGGGCGGATACGGACGTGCCGAGGCCATCAATCGCAGCGAACAACTCCTTGACATCGAGTTCGCGCTCGCCGTCGACGTGGTTACCAATGCGGCGGGACAACAGGTTTGTCGCCAGCAGACGCTTGCAGCCCCAGAGTCGATTGCACTGCGAAATCCGCAGATCGCATTCATCAACACCGGACTAAGCCTTGTGCCCACCGCCGCACAGGTTGCCGCCTGCAAACCACTTAACCTGTTTGGCGAGGGCGCGCCATCGAGAGATGCTATCAGTTACGTCAAGACGGACGGTGGCACCACCAACGTCAACACGCAGACCTTTTACTCCGGAAACTTGGGTACAAGTCTGTTCGAACTTCCTGCTGGACCCATCAGCATCAACGTTCAGGCAGAGTATCGTGAAGAGGACGTGGAATTCACCCCCGGTGCCTCGGCAGCTGTGGGCGCAGCACGCAACACACTCATTCGACCCAATCGGGGCTCTCTGGAATTCGAGGAGCAAGGTGCGGAAGTGATCCTTCCGGTATTCGGTCGCGATTTCAGTTTTCCGCTATTGCGCGCAATGGAACTGAACGGTGCATTCCGACGTGTTGAGCGATCTGGCACCACAACAAGCCCGTTTTTCCCGGTATCTGCCCCGGGCACGAAAGACGATACCTACACAATTGGCGTTCGTTGGAAACCGTTTGAAGATCTGACGCTGCGCTACAACCGATCAACCTCGGTCAGATCCGCTTCGCTAGTCGAACTTTTCTCGGCACCGGGATCGGGATTCTCCAACCAAATCGGTAACGTTTGTACTAACACCTCGATCGGCACGGGACCTAACCCCGCAGTCCGGCGGAAAAACTGTATCGAGGCGGTCAAGAAACTCGGTCTGGCCGCAAATGACGCGGCAGCCGAAACTTTTTTGGCCAGCTTTACCGGAACTGGTGGGTTCAGACCCGCAGCGTCCACCGGTAATCCATTCCTGCTCAATGAAGAGGGTAACGCGTTTTCAGCAGGACTTACTTACGAGCCGAGTTGGATGGAAAATTTCACGGTGAGCGCAGATTTCGTATCTCTGGATATCGCGAACGAAGTAGGACTGCTCTCGCCAGCCCTCTACATACCCAATTGCTTCGATTCCGACCAGTTCCCGAATACCATCGTCAACGGCACTCCGGTCTGCGACCTCTTTACCTTTGGAGTCTTGAACAACGGTGTATTCATTCTGCCTGCGACAAACCCGTTGACGGGAAATCCGGTTGCGGGGGGTGCGCCGACCAATACGCCGGCGCTTATTCAGGCGCCATTTGAATCCGCATATTTCCAATTCCCGAACTTCAATCAGGGCGCCCGCAAGCTTCGGTCGACCAACCTGAATGCCTTTTACCGCTTTGGTCTTGGTGACCTGTTCGGTGGCAGTGCGAAAGGCTGGGGTGACGTCGGAATTCGTGCGAATGTCTACTGGGCGAAGGTTCTGGATCTTTATGCGGATGGCGTAAATCTCTCGGGTCGCTCCGTGGGATCGGGCTTGCCGGAGTATCAAGCACGCGTCGATCTCAGCCACCGTGTGGGACGCTTCAGTCACACTCTGCAGTGGATTTGGGTGGATGGGCTGGTCGGTAGCGTTTTCGCCGACCCCGCCACGTACCCCGAACAATCGCCAACCTATGTCCAACCAGCGTATCGGTATATGAACTATTACGCTGCATATGAGATCTCGAATAACTTTCGGGTTCGACTAAGCGTGTCGAATCTGACCGATACTCAAGATCCATTCGGTCAATTTGGTAGTGCCTATGATAACGGCATCGGACGAGAGTTCACGCTGGGCGTCAATTACCGATTCTGAAGCTCCACCATTCAACAAAAGCCGCCACGGCCAGCGGATCTCGCGATCCGCTGGCCGTTGTCTTTTTATCGACCCCCCTGATTTACTCCGCGGGTACCGAGATCATTCAAAGGGGAGCGATCAAGGCATGATCACCCGCGACCAAACGCGTCTCGCTCTGCGCGACTGGGTCCCCGGGACACAGGGCGCAACCGGCGATCTGCCTCGGCCACTCGTAGTTCTCGTCCACGGACTCGGTGAGCACTCGGGTCGCTATTCGCGGCTGGCGATGCGTCTTTGCGCCGCGGGTTACCCCGTGCGGACCTACGACCAGTACGGCCACGGCAAATCGAGCGGGCCGCGCGGAGGGCTCGCGCGCGAGCTCCAGCTGGCCGAGCACTTGGGGGAGGTCGCGGCCGCGACACAAGCCTCACACCCCGGGAGGGGTCTTATCCTGCTTGGCCACAGCCTCGGCGGGCTGGTGGCCGCCTCGGCGGTGACGCGCGGTCTCGTGACGCCCTCACTGCTCGTGCTGTCCTCGCCGGCGCTCGCCGTAAAGATGGCGGCTTGGCAACGCGCGGCGGTGCAATGGCTGCCGCGGCTCGCGCCGAATCTCACCCTCGGCAACGGACTCGATCCACAAATTCTTTGTCACGACCCGCAGGTGGTAGCGGACTACATCGCCGACCCGCTGGTGCACGATCGCATCTGCGCTCGGCTTGGCGCATTCGTCGCGCTCGAAGGCGAACGAGTGCGCGCAGCGGCAACCCGTTGGACCGTGCCGACCCTGCTGCTTTACGCGGGCAATGACCTCGCCGTCGACCCGTCAGGCAGCCAAGAATTCGCCGCCCGCGCTCCGCGTGATGTGCTGCAGGCGCAGTGCTTCGAGTCGATGTATCACGAGATTTTCAACGAACCCGACGCCGAGCCCGTCTTCAGGGCCCTCGAAACAGCGCTCGCGGACGTGGCATGAAGAGCGTCCACAGCAGACAGGCAGATACCGCGACCGCGCCACTCAGCGCGGCGATGCGCACGGGTTCGGTCACCGTCGGCTCGCCCGAATAAATGCCGACGGCAGCCCAGACAAACACCCCACAATAGACCGCGCTGCGCGTCACCGCGCCCATCCAGACATAGATGCCGGTCGCCGCGCAGACGGTCGCCAGCGCCCATTGATCCATCGACAACCCGAAGGGATACCACTGCAGGTCAAAGAACAGCGTCGCCACATTGATGAGCGTGGCCGAACTGATCCAGCCGAAATAAATGGCGAAGACGCCATCGACACAGAGGAACTCCGTGATCGTCGGCGCGGATAATCTTTGCAAGCGCGTGAAGATGACGATGAGCGTCGCCAGGATCACCAGCATCACCACCACGCTGACCGCAATCAACCGGTAGTGCCAGACGAAGATCCACGCCGCATTGCCGAGTGCGTTGATGAGATACGGAATCTGTATCTCCGCGATCCGTGCACGCAGGCGCGGCGCGCCGCGCCAGGCCGCGATGCCGAACGCCAGCAGGCCAAGGTAGATGACGGACCAGATGCCGAAGACATAGCCCGGAGGCGTGAAGCCCGTCGGATAAAGGTCGGAAAGTTGACCGGTGTTCAGGCCGTTGATCGGTACGATATTGGCGGCGGCATTGACCACGAGTACCATGATCGTCGCGAGCAGGGGCAGGAAGGTTCGATCCATATGGCAACCTCAAGACGCGTCCGACCGGGGCGGTGGGCCCCCATCATACTCATACCGCTGCTCTGCCTAGGAGCTTGTTCGACGATGACCCTCGACGGCCGCACCATCGACACCCGTTATCGCAGCGCGAACCACGACAACCGGGTGCGCTACGTCATCATCCATTTCACCCAACTCGACTTTGCGCGCTCGCTGCAGGTCTTGACCGAAAATCAGGGTCAGCGCCGTGTGAGCAGCCATTATTTGGTCGATGTGGACCCGCCCGTCATCTATCGGCTGGTCGATGAAGATCGACGCGCCTGGCATGCGGGTCAGAGTTTTTGGCGCGGCGAGACCCAGCTCAATTCAAGCTCGATCGGCATCGAGATCGTCAATCTCGGCGACGATGCGGCGCCGGGCCGTGAATACATGGATTTCCCGGCGGCGCAGATCGATGCCGTCGTCGATCTCGTGCGCGATATCGCGCGGCGCCACGACATCCCACCGCATCGCATCCTCGGCCACAGCGACATCGCCCCGCAGCGCAAGACCGACCCGGGCCCCAAATTTCCGTGGCAGCGACTCGCCGAAGAAGGCCTGATCCCCTGGCCGGATCCGGCGGCCGTGCAAGGCGCGCTGCCGGCTCACGAGGCCGTGCTGCCAGG
>Ga0194123_10005855_pt1 | contig 12952 bp, 14 predicted proteins | sample TA2MahsurfametaG_5_FD_155479 | JGI IMG/M metagenome (GOLD analysis project Ga0194123, IMG submission 155479) | Freshwater microbial communities from Lake Tanganyika, Tanzania - TA2015023 Mahale A surface | ecosystem: Environmental > Aquatic > Freshwater > Lake | place: Tanzania: Lake Tanganyika... | reverse complement strand
TTTTCTTTAAGCTATTTTAATTCACAGAATTTTAATTTTCAGATTAAATATAAAATTAGTAAATCTGCGATTTTATGCAAAACTAAAAATTTTTAGAAAAAGTAAACATTTTCATGAAAAATGAACATTTTTTTGAAAAACGCTGTAAAGAAATTATAAGAGATTACGAATATAATGTTGAAAATTACGATAAATTAATTGAAAAAAATAATGAATTGGAGCAAAATCTTTCAAGGATTATTTCAGAAAATGAAAATCTTATTGAAAAAGTTAAAAAACTTGAAAGTAAATTAGAAGAAATCTCTCCCAAACAAACTATCAACGAAAAATATAAAGTTCAATACCAAGGGATTGGTGTCGCATCAACCAAAGGATATTATTTATATGCATTTGAATGCAAAGAAAATCGTTATAAATATGGTTTATGTAGAATTGCAGATTTAGAAAACCGTAGAAATTTATATAGAGAAACTGACCATAACGGAGATATGATATACACAGTAAAAATAACAAATCCTGTCTTTGAAAAAATAATGGGATTTATGTTAAAAGATAAACTTACCCGATTAAGGAATGATATGGTTGATGGTTCTATTGATGAAGTAAAACAAATATTTAACATCACTGAAAAATTAGAAGAAATATTAACAACTGATAAATTATCTCTTGATGAAATCCTTAACATTTTAAATAACAATATTGTTGTCAAAAATATTGAAGAACAAAATCCAGAAGTTCCTTTAGTAAGAAAAGCACAAAGACCAATTGACCAAATAGATGTTGAATCTGGAAAAGTTATCGCAAATTATAAAAGTATCGAAGAAGCAGGTAGAAAAATTGGTTGCACTGGTTCAGCTATTGGAATTGCACTAAGAAATAAAACAATGTGTAGAGGATATCTTTTTAGATACGCTGGAATTAGTAATGATGACCAAATGAAGGACCAACCTGTTATAAAAATATGTTGTTCAACTGGTATCAAAGAATATTTTCCAAATATGGCTGAAGCAGGAAGAGATGTTGGAATATCTGCACCAGCATTACGACAAAGAATTTTGACAAAGGTTCATATAAATGATCACCACTGGATTTTCAATAAAGAAGCTACTCATTATAATCAATCAATTGAAAATCTTATTTTATGATATATCTTCAAAAATATGTCTTTTAATTCACATCATTCACATTTTTTTTATGAAATATTTTTCATTTTTTGTAAGAATACATTGAAACAAAAAAATTGATGATTAAATAAATTAAAATAACAAAATAAAAATGAATCAAACTATTGGACCAAAAGAAACAAAACAACTTCTAAAACAAGTTTCAGCAACAAAAACCTTAGCTGAAATAATCAGAATTAAATTTAGAGCTGAACTTATAGAAGAAAAAAATAATATTATTGTTATTAGGAAAAATCCAGTAAAAGAACAAGAAGAAAAACCTGAAAATAATTGCAAACACAACTGGGTCCCAGTCGCAACATATAACTCAAAAGATCACGTTCACGGTAAAAACGGTAAAAAATGGATGAACTATAAATGTTGTTTATGCAACGAATTCAAAAGAAAATATATTAAATAATTCTGATAAATTTAATTTATCAGAAAATTCGGTCTCTACAGGATTCGAACCTGTGACCCTTTCGTTAACAGCGAAATGCTCTAAGACCAACTGAGCTAAGAGACCTTATATCTTTGTTGATATATTTTCCGGAGGATTTTACCCCTAAAAATCATAGATTTTTAGGAGTGTCAGTGCAACAAAAGTGCAAATCATTACGAGAGGGACGTCCTCTATGTAGTTCTTATAAAGTTTTTTTTGAAAATAAACGCAAAATTGAAAATAATAAGTTTTTTTTATTAATTTAAATTATATTTTTTCTCTAAATATGGTTAATTTTGCATTAATTCAAATGTCCAGAAAGCACACAGAAATATTAGGAACATTCGTAGAAATAATATTCAAAAATAAATGGAATCTAACAATATTTTATGATTTAGAACAAGATGAATATACATTTGTAAAATTTTATAATCAATTATTCGAAAAAAATATTGACGTGCAAAATACATCACTTCTTGAAACATCCGTTTATAGTTTCGACTTCTTTATTGTAGCCTCATCTACCGATGATAAACGTTTGCCTCAATGTTTCACTGAATACGAAATAAACTGCAAAACAATTTATGTTCAACATCAAGCCCCTCATTTTAAACCATTTATGTTAAAAAATATAACAGTCAGTCCAGTTATCCAATCTTTAGACCTTTCCAGAAAATATTGTGAATATATACTTCCAATCTATAAATCTTACAAAAAACTACATTGGAAACCACTAAATAAAACAACAGTGTTTGCTGTTATTGGTGGTATAAGAGCAATGACAAATGGAAGATTGGTTGATAAAAATTTAGAATTAGTTCAAGAGATGTTAAAAAAATATCCAAACGGAGATTATGAATTCTGGTTTTTTATGAGAAAATGGGATTGGATATGGATATCAAAAAAATATAAATTTCTTAAAGAAAATCCCAAAATATTCGGATTCGCCGGTTTAGAAACAGACCTACTCGTAAAATCCCTTCATCGCGTTAAATTTATACTTCCTCTCGCAAAGAAAGAAGGATGGTTCTATTGGCAAAGATTAACCGGATCAATACCACTAGCAATTAACTTCAATATTCCTATGATAATTGATAGAGAATTAGCAAACATATATAATTTAGAAAATGTATCACTTATTTATGAAAATTCAATGACTGAAATATACAATGAAATAATTAATATCACAGATGAAGAATACTTTAAACTTGTTGAAAAAAATGTAAAATACAAAATTAAAAAATGCAAAGATAATGAGCGAAATTTTATCAGTCTTTGTCTTACCCAAATTTCAACTGAAATCAAAGAAGATTTTATTATGCAATTATTATAAATGAATCAATTATGTCAAATATGTTATAAACCAATTATTCCCAATTCATTAGATTATGTCTTTAATTCATCTTGTTTATGCAAATTTCATTACAGTTGTTACAATAAACAATTTCCAAATTATTTTTCTATCTATTTCCCAAAATGTCCCAAATGTAATAAACATTATAGAAAAGAATATTTAGAAACTTATCCAGACTTCTCATATGATGAAGCTTTTAAATATTGGATTGGAAATATTTTATCAACTAATCTAATATGCCAAAAACAATTCTGTTTTAGTTTATCAAAAACAAAATATTTAAATTATTGTAAAACTCACTTTTATGAAAAATATTCAGAGGAAAGTGCTAAAAACGCGTTACTTAAAATATTCCAATTATGCTTCGGTATTTCAACACCAAAAAAATTCGAAATATTGCAAAAATTTATCAATTTCTCTTAAGTTCCCATCTATCTCCCAAATCTTTTACTATTTTATAATCCATCTTCAAAAAAAAATTTTTACCTACAATATTTGTCTTCTTTACATAAAATTTCAATTTTCTCTCATCAATTCCTATTTTTTTTATGTAATCCCTTAATTCTTCAACCACCAATTTTCCTAATCCTTTACCCCTATATTGTTCAACTATAAAAAACTTCTGAAAAATCTTTTTATCATATATATCCAGAAATCCAATTAACTCATTATCCAGCAATATTATCAAGTATATATGTTTCTCATCTTTCTTTACCTGATAATTTTTAAATTCCTCTCCCACTATTTCAGTTAAATTTTCTATTTCATCCCCTTTTACTTCTTCTATTCTTAATTCCATAAGTATAATTTAGAAAATTTATCTTATTCAATTATGGAACTAAGAAAATTAAGCAAAAATATATTAAATTCCCATTCCAAAGACCTTAACAATATTATAAATATAGTTTTCGATAATTACGATATCAACAAAAATCTAAATAATGATTTTTACATTATTGTCCATAATAATCAATTTATAGGTATGTTTAATATTAATAAAAATTGTATCCAAAAATTCTTTATTCTTCCCCAATATCAAAAACAAAACCTAGGTTCAACCGCAGTTAAAAAAATAATAGATATGAAATTATCCAATCTACATTGTTATGTAAAAAAAGATAATAAAATTGCTTTGGCATTCTGGACTAAAAACAAATTTATAATTTCACATAATTATGGCAACACCATTAAAATGATTTATAATTAATTTCTTGGTTTCTTCGATGCCTGTCTCAAAAGTCTATTGGTCTCTTCCAATTTTCCATTTGTCTCTTCCAATTCAACTTTTCTCTTTCTCAATCTACCGATTTCAATTTCAGATTCCTGTTTCTCCTTAACCAAACGATTATTTGTATTCTCTAGTTTAGATAAACTTTCCTCCATAACCTTAATCTGAACATTCTTCTCTTTCACTTCTTTCTTTAAATCATCTACCGCACCTCCATTAATATCAGATATAAATTGAACTGCTTCGCCCAATCCACTCTTCGATAAAGTATCGGAACAACTCTCACCAAACTTGTTTTTAATTTTCAAATCAGCTCCACATTCAATCAATTTCTTAATTATCTTTATGTTGCGACAAAAAATAGCAGTATGTAATAAAGTATTTCTATACGGATCCCGAGTGAGTGTCTGATTAACAGATATCATTCCACTGTTAATCGCTTCGAAGACTAAAACTTCATCGCCATCAATAATTGCTGCATTAACATCTTCGATTGTGTAATTTCTTGAGCGATTTATGGGATTAACTGTAAAAGTAGATGAACCAAAAATATTTCCTATTCTAGACATTTTATAAACTAATATACATCTTTTTTTACAATCAATTTTTTATAAAAAAAATTGATTCCGAATTAGTTTATTTTTATTAAATCTAAAATGGAATCATTCGACATTGCAGACAAGATTATTGAATTTTTATCATCAAATCATGATAAATTTTATTCTATACACCAGATACACGCAGAATTATACGAAAAACACGAAGAATTTCGAAGACTTGATATGAAAAAGGATATGATAAATCGTTTAAAAACTACATTCCTAACAATCGAAGGTGAATACAACAATATTTATCGTATTGTTAAAAACGACAAACATTATCTTATTTGGTCTCTAAGATCAAAAGAAGAAATAATTAAAGAAGTTATTCCAGTTGATGAGATTAAATCTTACCCCATTCAATCAGAAATTGAAAATGATTTGGACAACTTTCTTTCATTTTCTTCTCAAAACGATTATGTTTCATTGATTAAAGAATATATCTTGAAAAAAGATATGTCTTTCATGTTCGATAACAATTTAATCGACGGAAACAATTATCCAATTCACGTTCTTATCCAGAATAATGAATTTGAACTTATCAAAAAACTGGATGAATTAACCAATGTTGATTATTCCAAAACAAATTCTAAAGGTAAAAACTGTCTTGATTTGGCTAGAGAATCCAGAAATTGCGAAATTCTTGAATTTATACTTGATAAGATATTTTATGTGAAATTAACGCAAGTCAACAAACTTGTAGAAAACCTTAAAGAAGGACAAAAAACAAATTACGATAAAATATCTGTTCTGAACAAAAAGATTGATGAACTTAGCAAGAAGAATAAAGAATTGGAAGAAAACAATGCATTTAATTTTCTCAAAAATATTATCATTATTGTTCTTTTATATTTTGCCTTCAAATAAAAATTGATTATAAATTATTTAATATCTAAACAACAAAAATGGATTCTATTAGAATAAATAACATTGTTGTTTACCCAAAAATTAAACCCAAAAAGGAAATTATCCTCAAGAAATTAAATCTCAAGGATAACGATATTTGGATTAATATTTATATTACTACATGCTCAAATATTTACTATTTCTGTTCAGAAAATCATCCTATTTATATTTATGAAAATAAAAATTCTTTAAATATTCTCTCTCATTTATACTATATTCTACAATATACGTCATATCAACTTATATATAACTCAATCGAGTATAACATAATAAGCTCATTTTTAAATAATTTATTCGAACATATTCGAAAATATTCTAAAACTGCTTATGAAGAATCTCAAAGAGATCCTATTGTGAATAGACTTTTTAATGAATTTTGTTTACCTATTTATGCTAGTTCATTTACTTTGTCGAGAATGAAATATAAAATAGATGAATTAAAGAGAGATAAATTGGAACTGAAAATGGAAGTAAATAGTATTTTTGAAAAAATTAATCTGGAAATCCAGAAAATTGGGAATATTGTTGTAAAAAAATCTACAAAAGATTCTTCTTCCCAAACTTCACCAGAAAATTACTGGAAAAATAAATCACTTAAAAAAGATATAGCTGTTCAATCAGAATTGTCAAGTAAAACTACTATATCAATTCAAACTACTATATCTGGTGAAATTTTATCAGAAAATTCAGTTGAAACATCTAATATTAGCACTCAGTCAGAGAATATTTTACTTAAAAATATTTCTACACAAACTGACCCGCCTGATAATACTCAGAAAATTAAAAAGAAGAATAAAGAAGAAGATATGGTTACAATGACAACATCAGAATATTTGAATATGATGAAAGAACATAATGAAATTGTCAAGAAAACAATGAGTGAAGGTATGAATGATATCAAAAACAATTACCTTAAATTCTTTCAAAAAAATCCACTCGACGCTATTCAATTATTAAAAATTTTCATTAATACCAATCAAAAGGTAATCATAGATACATTTTATATATGGACTATGAAAAATGCTTTTAGAAATTTTCACGCTGAATTAATTATTAATGGGGGAAAAAAATATGAATTTGTTGCCCCGTTCGCTAGATTCTGGACATCAGTTATTATGACGAATCAACAGCGTTTTAAAAATCCAATATTTAAAAGACTTATAGATGAATGGATTGATTTAATGACAGCAGTAATTAAAGGATGGGCAGATATTAAAGATTTAGCAATTGATATTATTTTTACATATTATATGAATAATTTTAGCAAAAAAGAATATGAAAAATTAACTTTTATGCCTTCTTTTTTCAATCTTTTAATACATTCTTGTAGAAATATAAATATTTTTACAGAAATTATTAGAATGTATGCAAGAAATGTAGAAGATGGATGTTTTGTCCTAGAGAACACAATTAGTGATTTAACTTTACTCTTCACAATTGAAACTCCAGAAGATATCCTTTCTAGAAATAAACATTTACTAAAAGAAGAACAAGAAAATATTAAAGCAATTTATCAATTAGATGTCTAGTTATTTCGACATCCATTTATAAACTCCATCTTCATCTTCACTAGGTCTACAATAAACTGTTGTCTTTTTAAATGTAGTTTTACCTCTTCTACTTTTTTTCATTATTCTACCAGTTGGACAATCACTATCCTCCCAATCTTCGTAACATAAGTCTTCATCCGCGATTGGTTTATTTTCACAATAAGTTATTCCATCATCATTTGCAAAATTTTCTCTACTAAATCTAAAAACAGAAACTATAAGAACTAAAAAGGCAATTATAACAAAGAAAAGCAAAACATTATTCATAATTTATAAAATATTATTTTATAAAATTAAATTAATGAATAATTATTTTTTGAAACCAATAAAATACAAAAATGATGAAAATAATAGTTTCCAATATTTTAGATCTTTTATTACTTTCTATTACTGTCTCCTTTTCTTCAATAAAAACTCAAATGATGTAAAAAAACTTTTTACCCAACTATATCCAGAAAAATACTATAATCTATTTTATAAACAATTTATCATTTCCCAGAATCCTCTTATTTTTACGTATTTTAATAATATTCCATCCATATTTTATCCATATTTCGAAGAATTATTTTATTATTATCCAATAATAACTTTTTATAATTCAGGTAAATTTTACAAAAAAGGTTTTATTAATTTTTTTTCCAAGTTAAATAATTATCAAGAAAATGTAAAAATATCCAAAAAAGAAATACAAATCTCCATACCAATTAATTTTATTTTCAAATACAAATTCCCTCAAAATTATTACATTCTTATAAAAACAAATTCAAATATATATTCCTCTTCCAATGTTATAATAAACAAAGATACAATAACTCTTAATAATTGTAAAATAAAATCGAAAATATATAAAAATACGAGTAATGTGAATCTGAATATAAATGAAATTCAATTAGCATATGTTCTTATTCCAATTACAAAAGAAAAAATACTTGATTCTTTTCAAGAAAATATTATCAAAAAAGATTCTTGGCTTTATTATGTTAAAAGCAATTATGATAAGAGAAAACAAATGTTTTATACATTGTATCCAAAAATAAATATGCTTAATCTTGGTTTTGAAGGAAATACAAAATGGTATTGTGTCAGAAATAAATTAGTAAAAGATTTAAAAGTTCTTAATTTAACAGTTGATATTTTTTATAATAACGAAATAGTCAACAGATATTACAATAATAAATTTATGGATTATAGAAACAATAATAATATTCTAGAAGATGATATATTTAGATGCATACAAAATGATGATGAAATGAAAAAAAGAAAAGATATATGCAATTACAATATTATGTTGCCTTATGGAAATAGAACATTTGTTAAAAATAAGGGAAAGAAAATGATAAATTTATTGGCATATAAAAATTTATTTTTCGCAGATTACAGAAATTATTATTATGCCTTTTTACTAGAAAAATTTAATATTAATGCATTTATCTATCATTATGGATATATTCTTGAAAAAAATAAAGAAAAATTCTTTGATATGGAACTTGGATTTGTAAATGAAAAAATTTTAGATGAATATGTTAAAAAAATTGATGAAGTAGATGGGGATTGTCCAATTTTGTATAAAAAGTAAAATATTTAACTCTGCATTATTATATGGATTTTGAAATATCAAATAATAAAATTTTTTACATAAATAATACTCCAATAAAATCTAATTTTTACGAAGAACTTAAAAACTTAAAAAAAATTATATTCGATAAAAAATTTAATTTACCCATAAATTGGAATTTAATCCCAGATAATATTGAAAAAATAACATTTTTATCTAATTATTCCCATAATATAAAATTACCTACTAATCTAAAAAAATTAAATATCCAAACTTTAAATAAAATTGATTTTGAATTACCAAAAAATCTTAAAAAATTGTATATGACTTTTACCCCAAGTATTGATGAAAATATTCTTAAAAATATAAATCTAAATAAATTGCATATTATTTTTTCAAAATTTGAGGAAATGCCAAATATATTTTTACCCCAATCTATAAAAGTTTTGATAATAAAAAATCATTATATAGGTGTTTTCAATCAATCCAGTTATAACCCAATATTCCCAATTAATTTCAATATTCTACCTCAAAAATTAAAAGTTCTTAAAATAATCAATTCAAATAGTCCATTAAATATATTACCAAATACATTACAGTATTTATCCATAAATTGTTGTTATTTCGATCAAGATATATCCATACTTAAAAATACAAATATTAAAAAATTTGTTTTATTTTCCAATCATTTTAACAAACCCTTAGACAATTTACCGAATTCATTAAAATCTCTTAAATTGATGCTTACAATATTTAATTATCCAATTGATAATTTACCAATGAATCTAAAAACTTTAAAAATATTTGATTTTATGAGTTTTACCCATAATTTGGATAATCTTCCTTTAATAAAAATATTATCTTTAAATTGTGAAAACTTAATTAAAAATAATAGTTTGGATTTCTTACCAATAACATTGAAATCTCTAGAAATAAATTCATCCACAAATATAAACCTAACAAATTTACCAAAAAATTTAAAAATTTTTAAATTAACATCATTTTCCGATGTAGTATTTGATTTGAAAAATTTACCTAACTCTATAGAGGTATTATTTCTGCATTTCAGGAATTTTCAAAATTATAATAATCTAATTTTACCCATCAATCTTCAACTTCTTGCATTAGAATGTCGCGAAAATTATTATAATATATTTTTCTGCAATCAACATACTAGTAGTAATTTCAATATTATATTACATGATAAGGTCCAATTGGTTTTTATGAATGAATATTATAATATTGATGAATATAGAAGTAATTATCCAAATGTAAAAATTATAACGAATTCAGGATATTATAAGATATTGGGAAAATATTTCTAGTTATCTTCCTCTTGAAAAATTGGGAGAATCTTCCAATCTTGCTGCTTCAATAACAGCGCAAACTTCGCACTGATTGTTTTGAAACTGGTAAAGTGCGTAGTTATATGGTTCTGTTTGACTATTGTATGGATTAGGCATAGTTATTTTTTTTTAAATAATGTAAAAAAATAATTCAATTTTTTATGCAAAAAATGAAAATTAAAAAAGATAAAATTAATAAAGAAAATGTCATATTCTTTAAGAAAAAAGATAATTGATTTATCAAAAAAAGATTCTAAGAAAGTTGAATATCAAAATAAAGAATTAGATTTCGAGAAATATCCTTTATCAAGAGAGGAATATGAAATATTAGTATGCAATCTAAGAAGTATAGAGGAGTTAGAATCGATTAATCCAGTGATTCATTTTATTACTACGAATGAATATCAATTGTGGTGTAAAATATTATGTTATACTTCATCAGTAAAAACGATAAGAACTCCTGGTAAAAATATTTCTTATTTTATTAAGGATTCAATTTCAAATAAAATAATTGGTATGGTTAGTCTAGGAAGTGCTCAAAGAAGCATTAAACCAAGAGATGAATATATTGGATGGGATAAAGAAAATCAATATTCAAAAATAGATTATATTTTCAATATATCAACTTGTGTCGCTGTTCAACCCATTGGATTTAATTTTAATATCGGAAAATTATTGGCATTATCTGTATTTTCAAGGGAAGTTCAAGAAAAGATAAAGGAAAAATATGGACATTATTCTATTTGTTTTTACACATTTTCTATTCACGGTAGGAGTGTTCAATATGAGAGATTAAAAAAATTAACATATTGCGGTTTGACAAAAGGACAATCTTTTATTATCCCAGATGATTTATACGAAGAAATGAAGGATTATTTGAAAGAATGTGAATTATATCAAGAAATAAGTAATAAGGCACATTTGAAAAAAATAGTTATACAGAGGACATTGGAAGAATTGATGATAAATCCTGAAGATATATACCATAATTTACAGAGAGGTATATATTGTGGATTTTGTTTTAGAAATTCGAAAGAATTATTATGTGGAGGGAGTGTCCAACAAATAAGAGAATTAGAATTACCGGAAGAAATAGAATCATTTCAAACTATATTCGATTTCTGGAAAGAAAGATGGGCTAAACAAAGATTTCAACATTTAATTCTAACAAAAAGAATTAAACATTCTATAAGTTGGAGTAAAATGGATGAAGTCGAAAAAAATAGAAAAGCTCAGAGAAAGTATCAGGAAAAAAAGAGGGAAGAATTAGGTGAAGAAGAATATAAGAAAATTCACAATGAAACCGCGAAGAAATATTATATTAAGAAGGAAAAACTTCACCTACAACCCGAATATTTTGGAAGAATACTTGATTTAAAGAAGGAAATGACAGCGAAGGATGTGGTTGATGTCATGAAAATAGAAATACCAGATTTAACTGAAAATAAAGTTAAAAAAATATGGATGACAATTTCCAAAAAAAATATAATTTCAATGTAAATTTGTATCAAGTAATATTATAATATTTATCTTTTTTACTTCTATTTTCACTTTTCCATAATGGCTGAATATTATTGTGATTAAAACAGATTTTTATTTCATCAACAGATTTTAGATTAAAAGATGCTAATGGTCTTATATGGTCAATTTCCCATTCTCCATAATTTTCAAAAGTCATATTTTTGGTAAATTTTTTCTCAAGTAAATTTTTCAATTCATCTCTTGAACATCCTAATAATTCTAAAACAGTTAAATTTATATTTCTTGTATATGGATAAGCTCTTTTTCTAAGATTGTCAATTAGTCGGTCAATTATATCTGTTTTTATTTTTTGATTATATTTTTCTTTCAAAGTATTTTTTAAATATTTTTCTTTGTAATAATCCTGAACTTTTTCTTGTCTATTCATTTTTACTAATATAATAAATATTTTTTATATTTCCTCAATTGATTTTCCATAAAAACCCTTTATAAGGTTCTCCAAGCATAGAATATCTTTTTATAGTTTTTGCAGTTATTCTCAGTTTTGCACGAACATCATCAATTGATCCAAATTCTTCAACTGTCTTTTTTGTATTTATGTCTAATTTATAGACTTTTACTCCTCTTGGTTTATAATTTTTATTTGGTAATTGATGATTTTGTAAATATATTTTCTGAATATTATTGTCGATATTATCCCATAAATTCCAATAATACCCTGATAACAGTTTGTTAAATTTAATTGCCCCTGAAATTTGTGATGCCTCAAATCCCATTTCCTCACAAGCTTCGATTTGATTTCTATAAACTTTTTCAACAATAGTTCCATCAATATTCATTCTTGCTACAAATCCAGTATTTCTCTGTATAATATCAATAGTCGCTCCAATATTTCTAGATATGTTTGGATTTGGGTCTATTCTCTCTATAAAATGCCATCTGTATCCTTTGTAGATGGTTTTATGTGCGACAGCAAATTTGATATGTGTTAGACTAGTTTCAGGAATATCTTGAAGTGCTTCTGAAATACTATTGATTACCTTAACAACTTTTGTTAAATCTTGTGGGTCATATAATTGAATAATTGGTCCTTGTTTCTTTCTCTCTATTTTTATTTCAACAGCTGACCCAGCTTGATTTGTTTGATATTCTTCTTCATCTGTTTGATCATCTTGTTCTTCTTGTTCTTCTTTATCTTCTTGTTCTTCTTTATCTTCTTGTTCTTCTGATTGGTTAATTTCTTCTGATAGTTCACATTGTTCAATAATTTCTTCAGGATTTTTTGTTTGTTTTTGGATATTTTCTGTCAATGATATGGATTTTTCAG
>Ga0194123_10005850_pt1 | contig 12959 bp, 9 predicted proteins | sample TA2MahsurfametaG_5_FD_155479 | JGI IMG/M metagenome (GOLD analysis project Ga0194123, IMG submission 155479) | Freshwater microbial communities from Lake Tanganyika, Tanzania - TA2015023 Mahale A surface | ecosystem: Environmental > Aquatic > Freshwater > Lake | place: Tanzania: Lake Tanganyika... | reverse complement strand
TGGCCACGAAGTGGTTCGCCGAGCGGCTTGCCCGTCGCCGCGTCCCACAGGCGGATGGTGTCGTCAAAGCTCCCGCTGGCGAGCGTCTTGCCGTCCGGGCTAAAGGCGATGGATTCAATACTCTTCGTATGCCCGCGCAGTGGTTCGCCGATCGGCTTGCCCGTTGCCGCATCCCACCGGCGGATGGTGCCGTCAAAGCTCCCGCTGGCGAGCGTCGTGCCATCGGGGCTGAAGGCCACGCTATTGACAAAGTCCTTATGCCCGCGGAGAGGTTCGCCGAGCGGCTTGCCCGTCGCCGCGTCCCACAGGCGGATCGTGTTGTCCCAGCTCCCGCTGGCGAGCGTCTTCCCGTCCGGACTGAAAGCGACGCTCCGGACAGAGTCCTCATGCCCGCGGAGTGGCTCGCCGAGCGACTGATCGCTCCAGGCGGCGGCCAACCGGGCAGGGAATCGATCGTCACGGCCAAGCTCCTTGAGCACGGCAAGTTCGCGGCGCGTTGCCGTGATGTCATTGCGACGCACGGCACTGAGTGCCGTGCTCGTGGTGATCACACCAAGGAGGTCATTGCTGCGCTCCAACTGTGCCGTGGCGCGCGATTGGCTCTCCTTGGCCCGCTCCTCGCTCGCCAGCGCCGCATCCCTCGCTTGCACTGCCTCCTGGCGAGCTGCGTCGGCGGCGACCCTTTCGGCGACGGCTTCCGCCTCGCTCGTTAGCGCGACATCCTTCGCTGCAACCGCCTCGCGCCACTGCCAAGTCGCAAGGCCAAGGCCCACCACCAACGCTGCGGCCACCGCGCCCACACCCGCCACCAGCGCTCGGTTGCGCCGCGCATACTTGCGCAGGCGATACGTCGCCGACTCAGGTGCCGCCGCGATGGGCCGGCCGTCGATGTACGCACGGATGTCGTTCGCCAGTTCCAGCGCGGTTTGGTAGCGATGCTGTCGTTCCTTGCGCATCGCCTTGAGCGGGATCCACTCAAGTTCCGTGCGCAGTTGGCGAACCATCTCATCGATCGAAGCATGCCGGGCCGTACCGATCCGCTCACCAAGCTGCGGATCCTTCGAGGCCATCGTCGACAACCTGCCGCTCGGCGACGGGGGATCGACCTCTCGGATGATGCGCTGGATCTCGCCGTAGGCCCGCTTGCGCAAGTCCTGGGGATCGAACGGTGGTGCGCCGGTCAGGATCTCGTACAGCAGAACGCCCAGCGAATAGATGTCGCTGCGCGTATCGATGTCCTGCGAGGCTGCATCAGTCTGCTCCGGGCTCATGTACTCCAGCGTGCCCACCATGACGCCGGAATCCGTGAAGATCGTCTGGGCAGCCATGGTGTGGCTCATCGCCTTGGCCACCCCGAAGTCGATCACCTTCATGGTCGGACGGCCGTCATCGGTCTGGAACGCGAGGATGTTCCCCGGCTTGATGTCACGATGCACGATGCCCTTGAGGTGCGCGTGCTGGATGGCCTCGCACACCTGTTCGAAGAGTGCCAGCCGTTCCCGGATCCCCAACTTCTTGCTGTCACAGAAGTCCGTGATGGGCTCACCACGGACGTACTCCATCGCAAAGTATGGGCGGCCCGCCGGAGTCAATCCGCCGTCAAGCACTCTGGCGATCCCCGGGTGATTCATGACGGCCAGCGCTTGCCGTTCGTGCTCGAAGCGCGCGAGCACGGCCTTCGAATCCATGCCCGGCTTGATGAGCTTGAGTGCCACACGCTGCACGAAGGGTTCGCGGCGCTCGGCGAGCCAGACCGTGCCGAAGCCGCCTTCACCAAGCAACGAGAGCAGCTTGAACGGACCAATCTGATCGCCCGGCCGCTCAAGCGGAGGCTGGGCCGCTGGGGCCGGCGGAACCACGCCACCGGTCTCTGCATCGCTGCCAGGTCGCGGCTTGAATGGACCGCTGCCGTACTCGCTGCTTGGTTCGCCCGGCGCCATGCCGCGCAGCCTAGCGCGGGATGGTCAGGATTCGATCCGCACCTTGAGCAGGGCCGCGTGACCGATTCACGTCCCCTTGTCCAACCGCACGAATCGGTACGGCCCCTTGACGGCGCCCCAGACCTGCTTGCCCGCGGCATCGAAGCCGCGGTCCCAGGTCTCGAGCACTCCCGGCAGCAGCACGACCTCGCTCGATGCCCAGCTCGCGCCGCGCAGCGTGCTCACGCAGTCCTGCGCATGCGTGCTGCCGGTCCATCCGCCGGTCGCACCGTCGCGCGTGAGTTCGATCGCACAGCCCTCGCGCGGCGTGAGCGCATCGGGACCGATCGACTCGATCGCGGCGCACCCATCCTGCCAGCAGTTCACGAAGCGCTCCGCGCCGTCCTTGAACTCGAAGACCTCGCTGCGCACGGTGCCCGCGCGAACGCCGCCGAGTTCAGCGATGCGATAGACGCGCTGGCGGTACGGCTTGTCCTGCGCCTCGGCCATGGCCTGCTCGACGTAGAGCCAGACCGCGTCGCCCGTTCCCTTGGGGTGGTCGGGTCCGGCCCAGATGCGCCGAGCGTGCAGCACGACCTCGCGGAACTCCGGATCCAGCTTGGCCTGCTCGGCACTCGAGAAGTCGCCGATGAGCAGTTCGGCAACGGCCTCCGCCTTCGAGGGCTGCGGCCCCGTCGCCACGCACGCGGTGCAGGCAAGGGCGATCAGGGCCAGGAACGCGGCGTGGAGCGGTCGCATGGGGGGAAGATACGAAGTGCCTTGGATCCGCGGTCGCGCTACCATCGGCGATCCGAAAGCACGAAGGAGACCACCCATGACGACTGCAGCAGCACCCAAGCCCGTCGACACCCGCGGCCTCGCCGGCCAGACCGTTGGCGACACCTCGATCTGCGCGGTGACGCAGACCCAGTTGATCTACCGCGGCTACGAGATCGCCGACCTCGCCGAGCACGCGAGCTTCGAAGAGGTCGCCTTCCTGCTGCTCGTAGGCCACAAGCCGACGGCCGCCGAGCTCGACGCGTTCCGCAAGGAAGTGTCGGACATGCGCCAAGTGCCCGCGAGCGTGCGTGACGCGGTCGTGCGCATCGCCAAGGAAACTCCTGGCGCTCACCCCATGAGCATTCTGCGCTCGGGCGTGAGCATGCTGTCGCACCACGACCCCGAGTGCGAGGACAACTCGCCGGCGGCCGAGCTGCGCAAGGCCAAGCGCCTGCTCGCCCAGATCCCCACGCTGATCGGCATCTGCCAGCGCACGCTCGATGGCAAGCCGCCGGTCGATCCCGATCCCACGCTCGGCCATGCCGCGAACCTCATGTGGTGCATGAGCGGCCGCAAGCCGAGCGAACTCGAAGCGCGCATCATGGATGTGAGCCTGGTGCTCTACGCCGAGCATGACTTCAACGCGAGCACCTTCACCTGCCGCTGCATCGCGAGCACCGAGAGCGACATGCACAGCGCCGTCTGTGGCGGCATCGGCGCGCTCAAGGGCCCGCTGCACGGCGGCGCCAACGAGATGGCGATGGAGATGCTCAAGGACATCGACCGCGACTGCGCGGGCGGCGCCATGACGGTCGACGCCTGGATGCAGCGCGCCTTCGCCGAGAAGCGCAAGCTCATGGGCTTCGGCCACCGCGTCTACAAGAACGGCGACCACCGCGCGGGCATCCTGCGCTCGTGGGGCCTCAAGCTCGCCGAGCAGCTCGGGCCGACCGCCAAGAAGTGGTTTGACATGGGCGACCAGGTGCAGGCGATCATGCTGCGCGACAAGACCATCCACCCCAATGTGGACTTCCCGTGCGGCATGACCTACTTCATCATGGGGATCGCCGTGCCGCAGTACACGCCGATCTTCGTGGCCGCGCGCATCACCGGCTGGTGCGCGCACATCATGGAGCAGCACGCGAACAACCGCATCATCCGCCCGCTCGCCGAGTACAAGGGCCCCGCGCTGCAGCACTGGAAGGGCTGAGCCATGCCGATGAAGCAAGTGTTCCGGGTCACGGCTGTCGGTCCGTGGATGGGCGGGCTCGAGCGCGAGTTCGATGTCCCGGCCGACTCGCGCGAGGAGGCCTCGCGCATCGTGCGTGAGCAGTACGGCGCCACCTCGATCTGCTCGGTGATCCCGCAGGGCGCCTACCTTGATCCGGGTTCAGCCGGACGACCGGTGCGTCGTCCTGGTTTCGACGCTGACAGCGTCGACTGACTTCTTCAGGACAGCCAGCGGCCGCTTAGCCGCCCCGCGATCACCACTCGGGTCCGCCCGAGTAGCGGCCATAGATGTCGGCCATCGCCTGCACCATCTCGCCGAGCGTGCATCGATCGCTTGCAGCATCGACGAGTGCGGGCATCACATTCTGTCCGTCGCGGCACGCCGTGCGGATGCGATCGAGCGCGCGCTTGACCTTGTCGCCGTCGCGCGTGCGACGGAACTCGGCGAGTCGATCGCACTGCTCCGTCTCGACCGCGTGCGAGATCTGCAGGATCTCGACCTGGTGGTCCTCGTTGCCCTCGCGGTAGGCGTTCACGCCCACGATCACGCGGTCACCGGCTTCCATCTCCTGCCCGAAGCGGTAACTCGCCTCGGCGATCTGGCGGCGGAAGTAGCCCTTGTGGATCCCCGACACCACGCCGCCCATGTCGTCGATCTCGCGGATGTAGGCGTTGGCATCGTGCTCCATCTGGTCGGTGAGGCTCTCGACGAACCACGAGCCGCCCAGCGGATCGACGGTGCGGTGCACGCCGGTCTCGTGCGCGAGGATCTGCTGCGTGCGCAGCGCCACGCGCACCGCCTGCTCGGTCGGCAGGCCGAGGGTCTCGTCCATGCTGTCGGTGTGCAGGCTCTGGCAGCCGCCGAGCACCGCGGCCATGGCTTGGTACGCCACACGCACGACATTGTTGAGCGGTTGCTGCTCGGTCAGGCTGCAGCCAGCCGTCTGCACATGGGTGCGCATGAGCCACGAGCGCTCCTGCTTGGCGCCGAAGCGCTCGCGCATCGCATGCGCCCAGATGCGGCGTGCCGCGCGGAGCTTGCAGATCTCCTCGAAGAACTCGTTGTGGCTGTTGAAGAAGAAGGACAGGCGGGGACCGAAGGAATCGATGTCGAGGCCGCGCTTCATGCACGCCTCGACATACTCCATGCCGTCGCGCAGCGTGAAGGCCAGTTCCTGCGTGGCGGTCGACCCGGCCTCGCGGATGTGGTAGCCCGAGATCGAGACCGAGTTCCACTTGGGCAGGTGCTGGCTGGCGAACTCGATCGTGTCCACCACGAGCTTCAGGCTCGCTTCGGGCGGGTAGATGAATTCGTTCTGGCTGTGGAATTCCTTGAGGATGTCGTTCTGCAGCGTGCCGCCGAGGCTCGACCATGGAATGCCGCGGTCGCGCGCCATCGCCAGGTACATCGCCCAGATCACGGCCGCGGGGCCGTTGATCGTCTGGCTCACGGTGACCTCGCCGATCGGGATGTCGGCGTAGAGCCGGTGCATGTCGTCGACGGTGCTGATCGCCACGCCGCAGCGACCGACCTCGCCCACGCTCAGCGCATCGTCGCTGTCGCGGCCCATCAGCGTCGGCAGGTCGAACGCGGTGGAGAGGCCGGTGTTCGCCTTCGTCCCCTTGGCGTTCTCGAGCAGGTACTTGAAGCGACGGTTGGTGTCGTCGGCGCTGCCGAAGCCCGCGAACTGGCGCATCGTCCAGAGGCGCGAGCGGTACATCGTGCGGTGCACGCCGCGCGTGAACGGGAACTGTCCCGGCTCGCCGATGCGCACATCGACGCGGTCCTGCTCGCGGCGGTTGGTCGTGGGCGCATCGACCGGTCCGTAGGTCTCCTGCAGCACATAGCCGGACAGGGTCACGGTCTCGGGGTCGATGCGGTCGGGCTTCGCACCCGCGGTGGTCTTGTTCGAGGCGTTCGTGGACATGGCGCCCCGATTCTAGTCGCGTTGCGCCGCTGCCCAAGCGGTCCGGGAACTCACTTCGCCGGGTACTCGAACACGCCGCGGCCGGTCTTGTCGCCGAGCCGTCCGGCCTGCACGAGCTGCCGCAGCAGCGGGCAGGGGAAGAACTTGGGGTCGCCGAGCTCACGGTAGAGCACCATCATGATGTCGTGGCAGACATCGAGGCCGATGAAGTCGGCCAGGCGCAGCGGGCCCATCGGGAAGTTGCAGCCCAGCAGCATGATCTGATCGATGTCCTCAGGCTTGGCGACGCCTTCCATCCAGGCGTGGAAGGCTTCGTTGATCATCGGCATCAGGACGCGGTTGCTCACGAAGCCCGCGCGGTCGTTCGCGGGCACGGGCGTCTTACCCATGGCCTTGGCGAGCGCGATCGTGCGCTGCGTCGTCTCCTCGCTCGTGGCGAGGCCCTTGATCACCTCGACGAGCTTCATGATGGGCACCGGGTTGAAGAAGTGCATGCCGATCACGCGGTGCGCGTCGGCGCCCACGGCGCTGGCGATGTCGGTGATCGAGATGCTGCTCGTGTTCGTGGCGAGCACGCACTGCGCGCCGAAGGTCGACTGCATCGCCTTGAAGAGCTTCTTCTTGATCTCCACATTCTCGGTGGCGGCCTCGACGGCCCAGTCGGCATCCTTCGCCTGCGCCATGTCGGTGCAGTAGCTGATGCGCGCGAGGGCGGCGTCGGCGTCGGCCTGCTGCATCTTGCCCTTCTCGACGAGGCGGGCGAGGCTCTTCGCATGGCCGGCCTTCGCCTTGTCGAGCGTGGCCTGATGCAGGTCGACCTGGAAGGCCTTGATGCCCGACTGCGCGGCGGTGAGGGCGATGCCGGAACCCATGGTGCCGGCGCCGATGACAGCAATGCTGGAGACGCTCATAGGAAGGGCAATCGTAGTCTCGGCCCGGCAGGGCGGATTGAATTGCCCGAGCCGTCCATTCAGCGATATGCCGGCACCACGATGCCCACGGTGGCGTCGTCGAAACGGTCCTCGCGGCGCATCTCGCTGAAGAGCTCATGCAGCCGCTCGGCACGCCAGATCTGCTTGGCATCGCCCTGCACATCCAGCCACGGCCGGCCGCGATGCATGGCGATGAGCCGATCGCCAAGCGAGGCCGCCTGGGACATGCTGTGCGTGACCATGAGCGCGGTCAGGCCATCGCGCTCGATGATGCGGCGCGTGAGGGCGATCACGAGTTCCGCGCTGCGCGGGTCGAGCGCCGCGGTGTGCTCATCAAGCAGGAGCAGCCGGGGGCGAGTGAGCGATGCCATCACCAGCGTGATCGCCTGGCGCTGACCGCCCGAGAGGAGACCGATCGGGTCATCGAGCCGGGACTCGAGGCCCAGCCCGATCTCGGCGAGGGCATCGCGCCATCGCGCACGGGAACTCGACCGGATCAGCTGACGAAGCCCACGCCGCTGACCGCGCCGCTCTGCAAGCGCCAGGTTCTCCGCCACGGTCAGGCTTGGTGCGCTGCCGGCGAAGGGATCCTGGAAGACGCGACCGATCCAGCGCGCTCGCGCGTGCTCGGGTCGCTTGGTGAGTTCGATGTCATCGATCCAGATCCGTCCGTGATCGACGGGGAACGCCCCGGACACCGCACTCTGCAGCGTGCTCTTCCCGCTGCCGTTGGTGCCGATCACGATCGTCCACGAGCCCGTGGCGAGCTCCAGATCAACCGAGCGCAGCGCGCGCACTTCACCCAGCGTCCCAGGGAAGAAGGTTTTCGAGACGCCTTCAAGCCGCAGCACGAGGTCCTCCCTTCGCGCGCGGCGACAGGAGCTTGGACCCCGTCAATCGCGTGAAGAGCCCCGGTACCACCAGCACGATGAGCACGACGACCGCCGTGATCATGCGCAGGTCGTTGGGCTCGAGGCCCGTGCGGATCGCGATGGCGACCAGCATGCGGAAGAGGACGCTCCCCACCAGCACGCTCGCCAGGAGGATCGGCAGCGCTGCGGCCTGGCCGACCAGAGCGCGCCCGATGATCACGCTTGCCAGGCCGATGACGACGATGCCGATGCCCATGCTCGCATCGGCGAAGGCGTTGAGCTGCGCGAACGCGGCGCCGCCGGCAGCGACGAGTGCGTTCCCGAGCATCAGGCCGAGCGTCACGAGCCATTCGTGGCTCACGCCGAGCGCACGGATCATGCGTGGGTTGTCGCCGCCTGCACGAAGCGCGCTGCCGAGTTCGGTGCGCAGGAACCACCAGAGGATTGCCGCGACCACGAGCACCGCGGCCAGCGCCGTGACCGCCTGCGCCACCACATCACTCGGCACGGCCTGTCCCCAGAGCATGACTTCCGCGCCGCCGGCGAGCCGGCGGACGAGCGCATCAGCGGGGGAGAAGATGGTCGATACGCCCACGAGCCCGAGGTTGCTGCGCCCCATCACACGCAGGTTGATGGAGTAGAGGGCCGTCATCGAGAGGATCCCCGCGAGGATGCCCTCGATTCCCAGTCGCGTGGCCATCAGCGCCGTGGCTAGCCCTGCGAGCGCACCGGCGAGCGCGGCGATCGCGGTGGCCGTGAAGGGATCCCAGCCTGCAAGCATCAGCGCGGCCGCCGTCGCTGCACCAAGCGTGAACGAGCCATCGACCGTGAGATCAGGGAACTGCAGCACGCGGAAGCTCAGGTACACGCCGTAGCCCACGAGTGCGAGCACGAGCCCGAGCGCGATCGTCGAAAGCAGCACGGTCATCGCGCGCCTCCGGACAAGGGCGACCACCAGACGCACGCGCGTCGCACCCGGCTCTGGCCTGCACCATCGGGTCGCGGATCATCGACCAGGTGCACGATGCCGCGGATCGGCTGCTCGAGCACGAGCTGTCGTGCGATCGTCGCCAAGGGCGTGGCATCCCGCGGCAGCGCCCGGAACGCGCACGCGAGCCCGTGCAGGTGGGCGTGCACGCCCTCGGCCAAGGGCACGAGGCCCGGCACGCCGCATCCGGGCGCACCCGCGATGCCGCCGATCAGCGTGCTCTCGCCGATCCACGACGGTTCGCCCGTGAACCGGAGCCGTTTGCGCACGCCGTCACCGTCGCGTGGATCGAGCGGCGCGGTCCATCCATCGGGGCTTGTGCGGGCTGCCGCGCCGCAGAGCCCCGCTGACAGGCCGGCGATCGCCACCGCGACCGGGCCCTTTTCCGCAGCGATGCATGCGCGCACGATCGCGCTTACGGCCGCGCCTCGATCATCGACCGCTTCGACATGGGCGAAGTGCCGCATTGCACCCGAGACATCAAGGCCGGCGTGAATCCACGCGGGCATCGCTCCGTTGCCTTGGTCCATGAAGTGATGCTCAGGGCTGTCCGTGGGCTGGACGGCGAGTGCACCGGCGATCGCCATGCATTCGCCGAAGCGTCCGCGCGCGTCGGCCGCAGCGCTTGCCAGGGCGGCATACCCGAGGAAGATCGTGCTCGCACCGCCGCGCCAGGCCTGCGGTGCGCTCGAAGGCTCGATCGGCTCCACTCGTGCCTGCGCTCGATCATCGAGCACGCGGCGTTCGCCAGTGAACCCATCGCCGCTGAACGCCACGGCCGTCACTGGCGCAGCGATGGCGTGGTTCGATGACACCAGCAGGATCGGCCCTAGTCGCGCGATATCGATCACCTTGCGCACCGAATCGCTCGGGTCGGCGAGCCGGAAGCTCCCGCCGACGGCGCGCAATCGCTGGGACAGCGTGATCAGGCACCTGATCCCAAGGCTGCTCAGGAAGCTGAGCCGTGACGCATCGACCACGATCGTGTCGGCGCCGGCACGGACCAGCTCATCCATCCGAGCCGCGAAGGTGTCGGTCCATGCGGCATCGAGCCGACCATCCACGCTCGCACGCGCGGAGCGACCCTGCTGCTGCACCTCGATCCGCATCAGCGCACCCTCCGGTCAAGCTGGCGCTCGATCGATGCCGGCAGCGTCACGCCGAGCTGCTTCGCGCGCCCTTCGTTCAGCAGCAGCAGGCTCGTGCGCGGATCCTCGATCGGGATCGTGGCGGGATCGGCGCCCCGCAGGATGGCCGCCGCCTTCTCCGCGCCCTGCACCCCGATGAGGTGATAGTCACGGGCCACGACGATGACCGCTCCCTCGTCGATGAAGCGGGTCAGCGTGCCGACCAGGGGCAGTCGTGCGCGATCGCACACCGTGCCGACCACCGGGAATGAACCGCTGGCGATGTTGTCGCTGATCTGGGTGAAGACATCGATGCCCTGCGAGATGACCGCCTCGGCCGCCGTCGCCATGTCGCTGCCACGCTCGGCGGGCGAGCTGATCAGCTCCAGGCCCGCGGCCTTGGCCAGCTTCGCCAGCTCATCGCGTGCGGCCACGCTGTTGTCCTCGCTCGGGCAGTACACGGTGCCCAGCCGCTTGGCGCCGGGCCAGGTTTCACGCACGACCTCGATCAGCCGCGGGAAGTCGCTGTGGCTGGTCACGCCCGTGAAGAGAGGGTGGTGCTTGGTCGGTTCGGTGCCGACACCGGTCACATAGGGATCGAAGACCGTCGTGAAGACGCAGGGGATCCGGTCGTTGCGCTTGAGCAGGGCCTGCAGGCTCGGTGTCGAGACCGACATGATGACGGCAGGCTGGGATGCGACGCCATCCACCACGAGCTGGTTGAGCGTGCTCATGTCGCCTTGTGCATTCACGATCGACAGTTCGATGCCCCCGCCCGGCGCGAGCTTCTGCTCGGTGAATCCGTCACGGATGCCTTCCAGCACCTCGTCGGTGAACGCTGCATTGGAGTAGGCGATGACGTGGACTCGGGGCTTGGTGGTCAGCCGCTCCCTTCGCGTTCCATCGGCTGCGATCACGACCATGGCGCTGTCCACGATCGACTCTGGCACGCTCCAGCCGAACGCAGCGGCCGTGGCCAGATTCACGGTCCACACCATCTCTGGCCGGTCAACGACCGGGATCGACGATGGCAGCGTGCCTTCGAGGACGCGTGCAGCAAGCTTGCCAACCTGCGTGCCGATGCCCGGCCAGTCCATGCCGAGGTTCAGGATGCTGCCACCGTCCACGCTCTCGGGGAAGGTCCCGATGACTGGCACCTTGCGCTTCTGCGCAGCCTGCAGGATCGTCGACGAGGCGATCGTCACGCTGGTGTCGGGCAGGAAGAGCAAGCAATCGATCGGCTGCGCCATCACGCCGGTCGCGGCTTCGAGGATTCCGGCTGCATCGCTCGCGGAGGCACTGATGACCTTCATGCCGCGGCGGTCCGCCTCAGCGAACAGTCGCTTCGCGTACAGGTCGGCGTTGGCCTCCGAGGGGTTCCAGATCGTCCCGATGGTGCGGGCGCTTGGGGCAGCGGCCTGCAACGCGTCGAGCAGTCGTGGCAGATCGATCATCGCGCCCATGCCCGTCACATTGGGCGGGCGAGCACCCTCGCGCCAGTCGCCCAGGGCAACCCCGAACGAGGTGGGGTCCGCCACGACCCCAAAGACATGGGGCAGCGAACGCTTGTTGGAGCGAAGGAACGCCTGCGCACTCGTGGTGCCGATCGTGACGACGAGATCGAACGGCGCGTTGGCGACTTCCGAGCAGAGCTGGTTCAGCGTGCCCAGGTCGGCTTCGGCATTGAAGCGCCTGAGCTGGCTTCCCCCGGCGCTCGTGTAGCCGGCCGACTCAAGGGCCGTGATCACGCCCCGCGTGGCAAGATCGAACGCGGGGATGCTGCTGGCTTGGATGATCGCCACCCGCCGCGCGGTCGTCGCCTGCACGGCACGGCGGCCCGACCGATCGGTCAGCAGCAGGACTGCACCCGCTGCCGCGACCAGCAGCATGCCCACCAGGAGTCCGCGCCAACCTCGCATGGACCCAAGCCTAGCGCGACGGCGGTTGCTGCTTGCAGTCCCTATCCTGCACCCATGGCATCCAGCCCGAAGTTCCAGGCACCCAAGGGCACGCGCGATTTCTTCCCCCCCGAGATGGCGGTGCGCCGCCACATCGAGTCGGCGTGGCGCTCGGCGAGCATCGACTGCGGCTTCGACGAGATCGAGGGCCCGATGTTCGAGCACCTGGAGCTCTACACGGTGAAGAGTGGACAGGCGATCGTCAACGAGCTCTTCTCGTTCCGGCGCGCAGGTGGCGAGAACGACTACGCGCTGCGGCCCGAGTTCACGCCCACGCTCGCTCGCATGGCCGCTGCCAAGGGCGCGAGCCTGGCGCTGCCGACCAAGTGGTTCGCGATTCCCGTGCACTTCCGAGCCGAGCGGCCGCAGCGTGGCCGCCTGCGTGAATTCGTGCAGTGGAACGTCGACCTCATCGGCCCGCCGAGCGCGGAGTCCGATGCCGAGGTGATCGGTTGCGCCATCCTCGCGCTTGAGCGACTTGGCCTGGGCGCCGATGCGGTCCGTGTGAAGCTCAGTCATCGGGGCGCCGTCGCGGCGGCGCTGCGTGCGCTCGGCGTACCCGATGCCTCGATGGCCGGTGCCTTCGAGCTGCTGGATCGTCGCGACAAGCTGCCGCCCGATGAGTTCGCCCAGCGCGCTGCAGCGCTCGGCCTTCCGCCCGCCGCGCTGGCGCGCTTCAACGAGCTCGCCCGAACGCGCGTGCCGCTCTCGAATGGAATCGATGGCGTGGTCGCGGCACTGGGCGTACCCGCCTCGGATGTCGCCGAACTTGCAGCGCTCGTCTCGGTGCTCGAAGCGATGGACCTGGCGCCCTGGTGCGAATTCGACCTGGGCATCGTGCGTGGGCTTGCGTACTACACCGGTGTCGTCTTCGAGATCCACGAGGCCAGCGGCGCCGAGCGCGCCATCGCCGGCGGCGGCCGCTACGACGGTCTCATCGAACTGTTCGGCGGACCGAGCCTGGGCGCGGTCGGCTTCGGCATGGGCGATGTGGTCCTGGGGCTTGTGCTCGCCGATCGCGGCTTGCTCGCACCCGATCGCGCGGTGGAACTCCTCCCGAGGCCGGACTGCTTCTTCATCAGTGCGGATCCCGCGCTCGACCCCATCATGCACCGCTTGCGTTCAACGCTGCGCCGCGCGGGCCTCCATGCCCGCCACAGCGCCAAGGCGAGCCGCAATGTCGGCAAGCTGCTCGGCGATGCCGCCAAGTGCCGTGCGCGCTTTG
>Ga0194123_10005845_pt1 | contig 12973 bp, 11 predicted proteins | sample TA2MahsurfametaG_5_FD_155479 | JGI IMG/M metagenome (GOLD analysis project Ga0194123, IMG submission 155479) | Freshwater microbial communities from Lake Tanganyika, Tanzania - TA2015023 Mahale A surface | ecosystem: Environmental > Aquatic > Freshwater > Lake | place: Tanzania: Lake Tanganyika... | reverse complement strand
TCACCAGGGCGTTGGCCGCCTCCGCCCGCACACCCACCTCCTCATCGTGCTGCAGCGCCTGCACCAGGGGCTCCCAGCCGGCGGGCGTGGGTTTGTGGCCCAGCCCCGAACAGCTGAGCTGGCGCATCAACAAATCGAGACCTTGGCCAGCCTGCGATCAATCCCGAACATGGTGGTGATGGGCCCCGGCGACGGCAACGAAACCACCGGTGCTTACAGGGTGGCCGTGGCCAACCGCCACCGCCCCACCGTGATGTTCCTCAGCCGCCAGGCGATGGCCAACCAGGCCAACTCCAACGCCGACCACGTTGACAAGGGTGGTTACATCATTGGGGACAGCAATGGCTCCCCTGACCTGGTCCTGATCGGCACCGGAACCAAGCTCGATCTCTGCGTGAAAGCAGCCGCCCAGCTGCGCGCTGAAGGCAAGAACGTCCGCGTGGTGTCGATGCCCTGCGTGGAACTGTTCGAAGAACAGGGCGCTGCCTACCGCGAGAGCGTGCTCCCCGCAGCCTGCCGCAAGCGCCTGGTGGTGGAAGCTTCCAGCAGCTTCGGTTGGCACAAGTACACCCGCTTCGAAAGCGACACCATGTCCATCGACCGCTTCGGCGCTTCCGCCCCTGGTCCACTGCTGATGGATAAATTCGGCTTTACTGTTGACAACGTGGCGAACAAGGCGAGGAGTCTTTAGTCACAGAAGCCTTAACAGGTAATATCGTGGGGTAAAAGTAGTAACCCCGCCGGTCGATGCCTTACTCAGTGGAACACTGCGTCGGCTGCGGGAGCGAGAAGTTAGCCGCAAATGCTGCAGTTCTCGCTCCGTTCGTAGCAGAGAGAGCACTAGAAGAAAAAAGCGAGATTATCAGTGATGACTGGAATTTAAAATGCGCCTCAGCCGGCACTCATCTGTTAACCAGGTGGGATAGTCAGACCTGCACGCAGTGCGGCACAATTCAGAGCAAAAACCGTTTCACCACCAAAGAAGCGCTAAGGCTTTACAGAGGTTACAGGGGGAGTGAATACAATGAACAGAGGATCGGATACGAACCGGACTACCAGCGGATTGCAGAGAAGCTCGAGGTATCTCCGGCTGGCTACAAGAATGATCTCGAACGGTATATTGAACTCAGGCTAAACAAACGACCAGAGTCTCTACTGGATTACGGGGGCGGCAATGGAACAAATACAGCTTTTAGCAAGACCTTATGCCGAATCTGTATATACGACATTTCCAGTGCTGAGTTAGGCGCTAAAAACATAAGCGACGCCCGGTTTGAAGTAGTAACACTGTCAGGCGTTCTTGAGCATGTATCGAGCCCCATGGAAGTCCTTAGAGAAGTTACAGAGAATTACTGTGACAATACACTGATAATCGCAGAAGTGCCGCACGAGAAGATTATAAAAGAACGCGATAGAGGCAATAGGCTACTTAGAAGACATTGGCATGAACACATAACCCTTTTTACGCCGAAGGGGCTCTATGAGCTCTTCAAGAGATGTGGAACGACCGACATAAAGGTCGAGGAAGTGGGCTATGGAGAGGATGGCATGTCTGAATTACTTCGAATCTCTGGATTCAAGCAATAGTGACTAATTGCCTCTAACGGCTAGAGATATTGGGTCAATGGATGTATAAGGAAGTGCTGCGATCAGCTCATCGTAGGGAAGGAGAGGGGACAGATCCTCTAGCGGCATAGAAATGATTGCACCACTTGAAGATCGCTGAGGAGCACACTTCGGGATCAGGATTTCATCGCTTGTCGTGATTATTTCGACAATCAGGGGGCCAACTCCATGGTCAGAATCTCGTATCTGCCGGAAGACCGCCGCCAAAGACTCTGGAGTCTCGCAGCGTTGATAGTTGATGCCATACGATCTGGCAAGCAGTTCGTATGAAGGTGGGACCAAGCCCGTAGAGGAATCAACAGCTGATAGACGACCACCAAATGCGGACTTTTGTCCGTTTTTGATTGAGAGATAACCGCCGTTATTATTAAGTAAGATAATGATGTTGAGGCTCTGAGCGGAAAGGACGGAAAGCTCCTGAAGATTGACGTTAAAGCTGCCGTCCGTCTCAAGGAGAAAAACCGGACGCGTAGGATAAGATTGCTGTGCGATAGCAGTGCCAATGGCAGCTGGTAGACCAAAGCCCATCGATCCCAATGCGTTGGAATGATGAATAGTCTGCCCCTGCTTGGGGCGAAAATGGGAATAAAAGACTTCAGTGCAATGACCAGAGCTGCCCGTTACTATTACATCCTTGTCCTGAAACTCATGACTGAGTTGTTCTACCAACAAATAGTTTGACCAGCCCTCTTTTGTTGCAATCTCTGCTGTATTGCGGGTAGCCTGGACAGAATCATAGCGATCTTTTAATGAAGCACAGAAATCCAACCACTGGTCAGAATGCGGGGTTACAGATATTGAGCCAGATGCCTCGATAACATAAATTAGTCTAGAGATAAAGACGTCTGCGGAGCATGCAAAGACATGTCTGCCAAGTTGTTCGTGCACGACGAGCTCCTGAGGATCGACGTCAATGACAAAAAAGGACTCAGAAGACTTTGCAAAATTGGCTGGATTATAGGCTGTAGTGATGAGGTCTAAGCGGCAACCAATAGAAAGTATGAGGTCACAGTTCTGTACTACAAAGTTGGCAGTTCTTTTAGCGACAACCCCGGGACGTCCGAAATAATTGGGGTGGTCGGAATCAACAAGCTGGATGGAACCCCAAGTATTACAAATAGGGATGTTGAGGGTGTTGATAAGCTTATTGAAGGACTCGAGTGGGGTTCTTGCAAGCAGAACACCACTCCCGACAAGAAGAAGAGGACGTCGGGAACCTTGGAGAGCCGGCAAAAGAATGTCTCGAATAAAAGTGTCAACCTTATTCAGAACTTTATCGAAAGTCGGATGTACGTCTTGATAAATAATGGGGGAGGCGGGGGGCAACTCCTCACGTTGCTGTAGATCGATGGGAATTTCAAGAAGAACAGGGCCAGGACGACCTGATATGCTTTCCCGAAACAGAGAGTCGAAGGTTTGTGCTATAGAACAAAGCGCAGTAAGGCTATGAAACATCTTAAGTATGCTTGAAAAGACGCCTTTGGTATCGACATATTGAACGCCGTAATGTCTTAGATTCTGATTGTTTACCTGGAGATCTGTCGATTTAACTTGTCCAGAGATTATAATGAGGGGCCTAGAGTCCAGCCATGACGCGACAGCCGGAGTCAGGGTATTCGTAACCCCTGGTCCAGTTGTAACAAGAACGACGCCGCAGCCTGAAGGGTGATTTCTACCCCAATATTCTGCTGCGACTGCAGCGGACATTTCCGAATGGCAAGGAACTAGCCGAATACCCTCCTGGAAAAATGCATCTTGAAGCTGCATACAGCCTCCACCAGTAACCAGAAAAACTGTGTCTATGCCTTTATGGGTGAGGCAGCTAGCAAGTGAAGCGGCGTTGGTGTTAAGTTGCTTCACAAGTTGAGAGAGGCTCAGGCAATACTAGCAAAGCTTTGACAGAATGGATGCACAAATAGATTCGAATGACTTGGCGACGACGACGCTTAAGGGGTTGATTCAGAAATCCTGCAAACGTCTTAGAGAGGAGTCCCGAGTAGCAAAGGTGCTAATCATTGGCGGAAACGGCTTTATTGGCTCAAGCCTGAAGCCTTGGCTAGAAAACATATTCAGCGCTAATGGCCTCGATTACGGGATATATATAGTCGGCAAAAAGGATTTACAGGCAGTTGAAAGCTGGATTGATGACTGCAAGTTGTTTGTTGTAGATATGGGAACATCATCGAGGCCCAGAGGCCCCGAAGAGATGCCTAACGGCGAGCATAGTAAACATCAGATGATGAAGCATGAACTATTGCTTAGGCTGGCACGAGATAGGGATTGCCGCATTACTTTTTTAAGCAGTGGATGCGTCAAAGGCAGGAACAGGTTAACCGCAGGAAGAGATGCAATGCGAACACCAGACGAGATCTATTTGGATGATATGTATTTATTCGAAAAACTTGCTGATGAATACTTTGCCAATCAACTGGCTGGCTTTTGTAACGCCAAGATCTCAATCATTCGACTCTATTCTGTGATACTACCCAATCAGCTTAGCAGGCCTCATCTCGCAGTAAGTACCTTTATTGAAAGGGCTCATATTGGGAGACGCATTAATGTAAGCTCACCTAATACCCTCAGGTCATATATAGGCGTAGAAGAGCTCGGATGCAACTTGCTACTGGCTATGTGCGAAGAAAGAAAGCTAAGTATTTTTAGTGCTGGCTCACCGTTGACAGTAAATATGCTTAAGATCGCTCAAGCCGCAAGTTTGCATTATGGTGGAAAGTCCATAGTCAGTGCTGAAGAAGAATACGGGAAGAGTGAGAACAGTAGTTGGTACTATCCAGAAGTCGATGAACTGCATCGAGACCTTCAACAAGTCACAAGAAAAAAGACAGGTCTGGATGAGATTCAGGATCTTCTGAGCGAAGTGATAATATAGTATGGTTTGAAAAAGACTAATGGCGGTAATTGCTTTTGTTCCACTTAGGGGCGGCTCAAAGGGAGTGCCAAAGAAGAACATACGAAAGTTGAACGGCCGACCGCTTGCCTATTACCTACTGAAGAGCTTCAATGAATGCCCCGAGATAGATCGAGTTGTTGTTTCTACTGAAGACCCAGAAATAGATGCGGTTGTGAACGCTATGACCAATGAGGAAGGGTGGAAAACAGAGGTGTTGATGAGGCCCATTGACTTGTCAAGGGACGAAAGCTCTACAGAAGAAGTGATTTTGAATGCGATTGAGCAAATAAAGAACCTTGCTGAAGATGATGTTTTTGTACTTGGCCAAGCCACTAACGTGTTTACTTTGCCAAGTCATATAGCGGCGTTAGTGGAGGCCGTACAGAAATCTGATTCAGCGTTAACGGTGACAAAGAAGCATTTATTTCTTTGGGGTGAGAATGGTCAAGCTGTTAATTACAGTCCTGCACGTCGACCACGTAGGCAGGACTGGGACGGCCTGCTTATCGAGAATGGAGCACTTTACGCTTCACGAGTCAAAGAAATAAGGACGTCGAAATGCCGGATTAGCGGACGAATTGGAACAGTGTGCATGCCAGAAGTTAGCTGTTATGAGATAGATACAATGGAAGACTGGACGGTAGTTGAGGCGCTTGTGAAATTGAAGAAGGAAACTGGTTACTGGGACTGAGATGGGTCGGTAGCATCGCGTGCTATGGTAGTAGAAGATTTCGGGAATTCCGTGAAGGATCTACTGCAAGAGCAATCGCTTATCGATATACGGGAGTTGATCGAAACGTACTGTACAATTAAGAAGCTTGAAGACAAGGGGATCACCGAGATAACAATCGCCAATACGGATTACACGACGGCAAGTAATATATCGTCTCGCTTAAAAGAACACTTTTTGCGGATTGGCGAAACGAGCACAAGGATAGTTTACAAGAGTTCTGACAGTTCGGGGCTGCGGAAAGCCGAGGAAGGAGCAAGTGAGTTATATCCGACTATCAATAATCAAATTGGCAAGCGTAGCAATACTGGCTATGTCAAACGAACATATGGTGCCCCGACTCTTATTAATCTTGAGATTACAGAAGGATGCAACTTCAAGTGCAATCACTGTTACAATCCCTGGAGAGAAGTCACCGCCGGCTTAAATAGTCTTGGCCGCAAAGAGGTCGACTATCTTGTCAATGAGTTCGTAAAGAATGGTATATTTCATGTTGTCCTGTCAGGCGGAGAGCCATTCTCGAACTTTAACGTCTTAGAATACGCACTCAACGAGCTACGTGCGAACAACATAACTACTTCTTGCAACTCGAACCTTTCACTTGTGACCCCAGACAGGGTATCTCGCCTTTTGGACGCAGGCTTAGATCATATACTCGCTTCATGGTACACAAATGATGCTGAGACTACTGCGGCGATAACCAATGTTGGCAACTCTCATGACTTAGTTAAGCAAGGAATTAAAGTTGCCACCGAAAATGGCATGAGAGTATCAGTCAATACAGTCGTCACCCAGAATAACAAGGACTCGATTTATGAAGCAGGCAAGATCGTAGCTGAGTTAGGTGCTTTTCAATTCCTTGCTTATCGAGCTGTGCCACCAGTTCAGGAAAGGGGTAACGTAAATCCAGAGCACGTGATTAGTAGGGAAGATGCCATAAGATCCCTTGATGAACTTTTGAGACTCAAGCAAGAATATGGAATACAGGTTGGGACACTCATTTCATACCCACTATGCATGCTTGGAGATCTTGAGAAGTACTCTGACTTTGTAGGTAGAGGATGTCCGTCGCAGTCTGGACACAGATTTTCCATCCATCCTGATGGATCGTCAAATACTTGCGTAATGGAAGATGTTGATTATGGAAATGTATTCAAGGTTGGTCTAAAGAAAGCATACGAACGAAACTCCGCGAATTGGCAGTCGTACAGATATCTTTTTGATGAATGTCGTGACTGCAGGTATGTTGATGTATGCCAAGCAGGCTGCCGTATGGATGCATTGTCTCAAACAGGGTATATGGATGGCAAAGATCCGCTAATGGTTGGAGAAGATGCGATTACACGCGATTTTGATTACCTACCCAACGAAGAAGTAATAAAGTTAATAAAGGGAGGCGCTAATCTCCATGTACCCAAGACGTTACGATTTAGAGAAGAGAAAGGGTTCGGACTTGTTAATATTAGGTGGGGAAATACTATCGAAGTTAGCAGTGATTTATTCTTTATGCTGAAGAACTACTCAGAATCTGGCCAGAGTTTAACTTGGCAACAACTAGTCGCCGAGAATCCATTAAGTAGCGATCGCTATTTAATGAGTCTAGTTGCCAAAGAAGTTATTGAAGCTCCAGGCATAGAGGTCACGAAGTTTGCGAGAAAAGGGGTAAGTGTCGATCCGGCAAAAATCCCCGGAATAGCAAGTCCTCTTTAGGCAAGAGGATCATAATGGGTAGTCTTGCAATAATTGACGCAGAATACACTACATGGATCGGAGCCATGGAAAGAGGCTGGGCAGGAAAGAATGAGTACAGGGAACTTGTACAGTTTGCCTATGTTGAAGTAGATACCGAAAGGCTTGGGGACAAAGATTACTATTTCAGCCTTCGAACTGTTAGTTGGCTAGTAAAGCCGTCGATTAATCCAAGACTTTCAGAGTACTTCGAAGAACTAACAGGTATTACTAATGATATGGTGGTAAGTACAGGGATTGATTTAGAAGAGGCACGAGAACGGATAGAGGCGAGTATGGAAGGAAAAATATGGTGTAGCTGGGGTCCGGATCTGGACGTGATTAACAGTGATCTAAGCAGGAAGGGATTAGATTATCTGTCAATTACTAGCTACTTAGACTATCGAGAACTCCTTAGAGCAGCAGATATAGATACCAGCCTGGCTACTTCAGGTTCATTTCTTGAACAGCTTGATAGCCCTGAGATAATTGAGCTGCTATTGAATCATCCGCAGTTTGCTGGTGGTGTTGAATACCGTGCACACAATGCCATACATGATGTGATGAGCCTAGCCTGTGGTTTACTTGCTAACCCTGTCTGTAGTAGCATACAGGCTACGCTTCCAGCTCTGATTAGTGCAAAACAATATCGATAGTACCTGGGGCATTGAAAATGCCTTTCACCAGAAGGTTAAGTCTGACAGGTGGGAGAAATATCTGTCACAGTATGAGGCAGTGAAGCTGTGCACTAAAGGAGTGCGGGGCTGCGTAGTAGAGGTGGGCGTCCACAAGATGAATTCAATGGTTCGTCTCCATGCATTTCACAAAGCGCTAGGTTTTGACCCCACGTTTGTGGGCTTTGATATGTTCGATAACTTTGTGGTTTCTAATCCTGAAACGGCGCTTGCATCTGACTTTAAGTTCGTTGAAGAATTTGAGGAAAAGACTGGCGGCGCCCTATCGCTTGAAGATGCTGAAGAAGTTGCCAGATATCATTCAATTTCCAATATAAGACTAGTCAAAGGAGATGTCTTTGATACTATTCCTCAGTCCATGAACTACTTGTCTGAGGGCATCCGCTTCCTGCATATAGACGTTGACGTTTTTCCTGCAACTTATTTCAGTTTAAAGCGTCTGATTCCGGTGTGCAATCCTGGTGCGATTGTCCTTCTAGACGACTATGGTCATGTAGAGGGCGCGACCAAGGCCGTAGATCAATTCCTTGCAGAGAATCCAGGTCGGTATGTACTAAGAAGATTAGGTTTTTCCCGACCGGTGTACTACTTTTGTGTTTAAGGAAGCAAGTTTCTTGTTTAATGGATCCTGAGTAAGATGCTACCAGCTTCTATTGCGAAGTTCTTGAATCGCGGTATTAAAACCCTTGCCCAATGATAAGTGGCCCTGCCAGACTTCCACAATGGCTGTATAGGAAGTCGACTCTCGTTTGTTGAGCAGACGTGCAACGTGCTCAAAGTCAATCTTACCGTCACCAATCTGTAAACCCTCATCGTCAACCGAAGCAGCATCAGATACATGAAGATAGTCAGATACTTCTAGCATTTCATCTAGTTCCGAATAGAAGTCCAGGTCAAAGTGTTGAGACGCCATAAAGGTGTGAGAAAGATCAATACAGATAGAGAGATCAAGGTCTTTGGCTAATTGAACACTCTGAGAAGCTGTGGTGAAAAGGTTATGGTGACTTCTTCCACCTAGGTGCCAGGGGAAGGGAGGCATCGTTTGCACATAGGGCTTGCAACATTTAAATGTAAGATAGCGAAGAGAGGTGGCCAGGGAGTCAATTAACTTGTTGATTTGGTCTGAGTCAGTGATAAATGCATCACGATTAAAACCCCCAGCATTTATTACTAGTGGGTAGGGTTGGTCGCATATGCGCGCAAAGTGCTGATCAATGTGATCAATTGTATTCTGGATGTACTCTATGCTTTTATGGCGGTATTCCTGATCTAGACTGCATAGGTCAATTAGATGGTCTTCTTCAAAGCACTCTGGGGCATGAAAAGAGATTTTACTTGCAGAGAGACTCTCGAATATTTTACTTGAAGGACGAGATCCTACATCTCTATAGGTAAGGTGAAATTCGAAAGAATCTGGGTTTACTAGATTGCTGATATCACTGAAGTCTCGATACCTAACAGGGCAACCTATTAAGATATTCGATATTGTTGCCCGAGAGGACTCTATATTTCCATGTGGCGAGAGTCGTTCGATCTCAATATCATCTTCAGTGACAGGCTTGCGGGATAGAAGATCTGTTTTTGCGTGATATCGATGAATCGCGGACAGAATCATTGGCGAAATACCGCCGCCAGGAGACCTAACTAAGAACATGTCTGGTCGCAAGATAGTACCCTTAGATATATCTTTCTTGGGATAGAGAGTTTTAGACAGATTAACTTGATTGAGCTTTTCGATCTGTGACAGACGTCGGGATACAGTCCCGTTCGTTTGAATCGCTTGCCACGCTTCACGCACTGCTAAGCACATGCGCTTGAAGTCATCAGGCTCTAGAGAAGCTTTGTGATCTGGTCCTACAGCAGACTTATCTAAAGTAATGTGCTTCTCAATGATTGTTGCGCCCATTGCTACCGCAAGGATAGGTGCGATAATATCGTTATCATGGCTTGAATAGCCACATGAAGTGCCTAGAAGGTTGCTCAGCTGCTTAATTCGAGGCATTTCAAGATGACTGCTTGGTGCTGGGTAAACCGATACACAATGCAAAGGGAATATGGGAGAGCCGCTAGTGCTCAAGATGTTATGGCATTGCAGAATCTCACTAAGAGTACTCATTCCAGTCGAATAGATTACGGGTTTTCCCGCGTCACGTAGTGCGCATATAAGCGGATAGTTGCTGATATCGCAACTTGCAAGTTTGTAGCAGATTGGATTCAGTGAAGAGACAAGCTTCAGGGAATTTGTATCGAACGCAGTACAGATGGGGTCAATATCTTGGTCTCTTGCAAAGCGAAAGAGTTCTGCAATCTCGTCGAATGATAGGTTAGTTTTTTTTAGATGGTCTACAGTGTATTCGACAGTCAATTCGTTTGAACTGGTCAAAGCATCCTCGGTGTAGACTTCAGGCATATCACGAAGCTGGAACTTAACGATATTCGCTCCAGCATTCTTAGCATGCAGAACTAGTTCCTTTGCATCTGATAGACGGCCATTATGATTTACACCTATTTCAGCAATAATTAAAGGGGGTGAGCCCTGGCTGACTGCATGCTTGCCTATATGTTTTTGGGCCGCAAGCGAGAGCTCAGGGATGTACATCCCAACTAGAATTTTGGAAGATGTGACAACTGGGTAAAGGCGATGAACTGAGGATGCATCGGAAGCAATCTCTCTAAATGCAGCTTTCTCACCTTTGCTTATAACTGATTCATATAGATATTTGGGTTCAGTGAAGCAGACATCCTGCGCCTCTGCCTCTAGCGGATTTACGTTTGATACTCTATGCCTCTGGCCAAGCAAGCGAGTTACGTCTCCCGGAGTGATGGTGCCAATTAGCTTATTGTGTTTATCGACTACTAGAAGTGTTTTCTGTTCAGCATCAAGGAGTGTGGGATAGAATTCCCATAGGCAAGTATATTGATTTACGATCGGAGAAGAGTGGGCGTTGAGTTGGACGAACATCGGCTCCGGGGATGAGCGTAAGATTCAGCGCTCATCACAATAAGACATCATAGCATGCATGGATTGAACACCATATCTACATTCAAGGCCGTGCTGGGTTAGCAAGCTACGTCGTTGGGAGTGCCAAAGAAGAATATTAGCGTCAAGTATTCTTTAAATCCCCCACTCTTCTTTTATAGCATCATCTCGAGTACAGACTTTCTCGAGATCTTCAGTGTTCATTAGCGCATAAGTGGCTCTCAGTTTTATCATGTTCCAATAGATACGCCATGCATATAACTGGCACAGATAGCCCCTGTTCCTATTGAAAAGGTTTCTAAGCCTTGCTGGCCTAGCGAAACTAAGGGACTTTGATGCTTGTTGCAGGATTGCAGCAGCTGGCTGTTGATCAACAAGCACTTGAGAATAGCTTGAGTGCGAATTAATAAACAGCTGAGGATCATTATGAGTAAAGTGTTTTACCCAATGGTTAGAGGAGTAGGGGACATGATAGAAAGTGTTATTTTGATGCGCGACTTGATGGCATTCGTCAGAGCAAACGAATATGCGGGGATTAAACATCTTTGGCGCATTACATACAGACCAGTCACCGTTTTTTGTATGCGTGCCGAAGCTATAATATAGGGTCGGTAGCGTAATGCAAGAAACTGAGTCATCAATATCTTGGATCAGTGCTTTAAGGTACCGCATCAACTCCATTGAGGGAACATCACTTGGGGTAAAACCTACATACCAATCTTTTCCTGCTAAGGGCACTAGCTCAGACATCAGCTCTGAGCCTTGAGGTGAGAAAGGGATTGTCTTGACTATTGCACCAAGTTCCTTGCAGATAGATGCTGTCATATCAGTACTCGATTTATCGATTACGATAATATTGTCTGCCCATGCCGAATGCATTCTAAGGCATTTTGATATCCTGGCCTCTTCGTTGTAAGTAAGGATGCACAGATTAAGATTTTTCATCGAGCGTGAGCCTAGAGATGGTTGAGGTCTAGTTTATTAGAGATTGAAAACTATCACTTAAAGAGCTCTGGTGTGAACAATTAGACACTGCCTCATTCAGAGAGTCAAGACTTAATACATTTCCTATCTCGTGACGAAACCGATTTCGCCTTCCTAAATCTGTATTATGCACTTGACTAAAGAGATTACGTCATGCAGACGGCTCTAATGAGAATCCTGTGACGTCTGCACCTAAGCTCTGAAGCCAAAGCAGCATCCAACTCCCTTTAAAACCTGTGTGTCCTGTCAGAAGTACTCTTTTATTTTTCCAGAACGAGTGATTAGGTAAACGAGTGATGAGCATATCGCTGTTTTAACCCTCCCAGGCTTTCCAAGGGGCCTTCCCTGAAGACCAAAGATCCTCTAGAAGATCTTTATCTCTTAACGTATCCATTGGCTGCCAAAAACCATTGTGATGGTATGCAGAGAGTTGATTATTACTTGCAAGTTCTAGAAGAGGCTCTTTCTCCCAAATGCAATCATCTCGTTTGATCAATTCAAGAACCGTAGGATTAAGAACGAAAAAACCTCCATTAATCCAGGTTTTGTCGCCCTGTGGCTTTTCCTCAAAGCTCATGACACGCCCCCTCTCAAATGCTAATGAACCAAATCTCCCAGGAGGCTGAACTGCTGTAAGAGTTGCTTGTCGGCCTTCTGAATGGTGAAACTCAACAAGCTTGCTAATATTTACGTCAGACAGTCCGTCGCCATATGTAAAGCAAAATGGTTCGTGATCAAGATATTCTTTCACTCGCGCAAGTCGTCCTCCAGTCTGCGTATTATCACCGGTATCTACAAGGGTCACTTTCCATGGCTCAGCTTTCTGAGAATGGACAAGCATAGAGTTCGATTGCATATCGAACGTGACATCACTTGTATGCAGAAAGTAATTAGCAAAATACTCTTTAATGACATATCCACGATACCCACAGCATACAATGAAGTCATTTATTCCAAAATGGCTATAGATTTTCAATATGTGCCACAATATCGGCTTGCAGCCAACCTCTGCCATGGGTTTTGGAAGGCTGCCTGTCTCCTCGCTAATTCTGGTGCCAAGGCCTCCGGCCAAAACAACTGCCTTCATTTTGAATAGGGGTTTTGGAAAATTGGATTGTTCAACCTCTTTAGGTCATGTCGGGTACATTGCCGGAAGATTTGCATCCCAGGAGTGGAAGATGAAAATGTTCTAGTTACCGAGGTAATTTCTCAAGATTCAGAGCCCTTTCCAATCCCTCAAGATCCTCATCCGTGATCTTGGTCTGCATCGGGCAGTGCTTGGGTCCGCACATCGAGCAGAACTCGGCCTGCTTGTAGATGTC
>Ga0194123_10005843_pt1 | contig 12975 bp, 9 predicted proteins | sample TA2MahsurfametaG_5_FD_155479 | JGI IMG/M metagenome (GOLD analysis project Ga0194123, IMG submission 155479) | Freshwater microbial communities from Lake Tanganyika, Tanzania - TA2015023 Mahale A surface | ecosystem: Environmental > Aquatic > Freshwater > Lake | place: Tanzania: Lake Tanganyika... | reverse complement strand
GCTGTGCAGGTGCCTCGCTACCATGCCGTAGAGTCGATTCACATACTCCGGGCCGTACTTCGTTCCCCACTTCATGCACAGGATGACCCGGGAGCAGTCCATGCGCGGAGCATATACGACGAGCCAAAGCACGCGCGAGACCCGCAAGCCGCATCGCGCCGCCGAGGGATCAGGTGCAGCATGCGGCGCGGTACAAAGCGGCTGCCCTCAGGCGATCCGTATTGCGCTCCCAGCCGGTGATGTGCGCGGTGCCCAGGCGGGTGACATGCGAGGCGCCCAGGCAGGTGATCTGCATTGCGCTCCCAGCGGGTGATGTGCGCGGTGCCCAGGTGGGTGGGATCCCCGAAGCGCTGCGGGTCGCAAGAGCCTGGTCGACCAGAAAGATGTGCTATCCAGGGGGCGGGCGTGCAACATGGTTGCGCGGCTTCGTGTGGAGCAGACAGCACCTGCGGTGATGACCTCGAACAATCTCCGCCCTGATGACCCCGATCAAGCCCCCCAACCGTGAAGATCCCGGTCCTGCCCCAGCCGAGGGGGCGAGTAGGCCAATGCTGAGGCTTCGCCGGTTGGAGTTGATCGCTCTCAGGCTCTACAGCCTGATCGGGGGGATGATCACGCCCTTCCTTCCGTTGTACCTGTGGTTCAGGGGCGTTCGCCAGCCCGCTTACCGCGCGCACTGGAAGGAACGTTTCAGGCCAGCCGCCGCATGGGCCTGCGCAAGCGCAGGCACGGAGGCGGGTGTTGGCGATGCAGCGAATCGACCTCGCGGCCTGTCCTGGGTGTGGATCCACGCGGTATCGCTCGGCGAGACCCAGGCGGCGTCGGCACTGATCCGCGAACTGCGCAAGCGCCTTCCAGGGTGCGCGATCCTGCTCAGCCATGGCACCCCCACCGGACGGCGGGCGGGTGAGGCAATCCTGGCGAGCCTCGGAGCAACTTCCGGCGCCGCACCCTTTCGTCAGGTCTACCTTCCCTACGACCGACCCGGGCCGACCCGGGACTTCCTGCGTGCCTGTCGACCGGTTGTGGGGATCGTGGTCGAAACCGAGGTTTGGCCCTGGCTCATGCAAAGCGCGGCGCAGCTTGCGATCCCGATGCTGCTCGTGAGCGGACGGCTCTCGGTGCGGAGCCTAAAGAAGGGCCAACGCTTTGCGCTTCTCATCAAGCCGGCGCTGCGGCGCTTTGACTGGCTACTGATGCAGACCGAAGACGACTGTGCGCGGGTGCGCTCACTGCTCGGCGGGCAATGCCCTCCGATGGCAGCGCTTGGCAACCTCAAGTTTGACGTGGCCCTTGCACCCGCACTGGTCCGGCGCGGAGAACGGATGCGACAGGTCCTGAGGACCCTTGATCGTGCGCCACAGGAACAACTGCAAGGCGATCCCGAAGCTGCGGATCGATCGTTGGGCGCATTTCGGGTGCCAGGCCGCTGGATCGTCTGCGCAAGCACCCGCCGGGGCGAGGAGGCGGAGATTCTTCGCCAGTGGGAGGCTATCGACCCGCAGCAACGCGCGGGCTTCGGTCTTGTGATCGTACCGCGTCACCCGGAGCGTTTCGAGGAGCTGGGGCTCCTGCTCGACCACGGTCTCGGGAAGGGGCGATGGTCGAGGCGCTCCGAGCTCTTTTCCGAGACTTTGCCCGACAACGAACCGGCCTCCCGGGTTGCGCCAGCCGCCTGCGCGGTCATCCTGGGAGACTCGATGGGCGAGATGGCGGCGTGGTACACACTGGCGGACTGCGTGGTGATGGGAGGGTCGATTGGCGATACAGGATCGCAGAACCTGATTGAACCCTGTGCCGCGGGGAAGCCGGTCGTGCTGGGTCCGTCAACCTACAACTTCGCAGATGCGGCGCATCGCGCCCTTGAAGCAGGGGCGGCGGTGCAGGTCCCGGCCGGCGAAGTGATATCCCGGGCACTTGCAATGGCCGCCAATCCCTGCGAGTGCGCACGCCGGGGAGAAGCGGCGCGCGGCTTTGTTGAACAGCACCGCGGCGCCGCCTCCCGGGTAGTCGACGTTGTAGGCGAAGCGATCCTTGCGTCGGAGCGCAGTCGCGCAACCGATCGCTCCTGAGTAACCGTGCGGAGGACTCAACGCCCTCTGAGTGGTTGCCCGATCTTTACCGGCAGATCAAAGACCGTGCCGGTGAGGTCCAGGGGAATTTCCACCGGTCGCTCGGTCTTGAGCATTGCGTCAACGCCGTTCACGTCGTCGGGTGTGAGGCTGCCTGCCGCCGCCTTGAGTCGCAACCCGGCGAGCAGGGCGTCGTAGCGTGCCTTGGAGAGATCCCGGCGCGCCGAGCTCAATTGCTGCAAGGCGTTGAGCACGTCGATGTTGATGCGCACGCCGACCTGATAGCCGAGCTCGTTGGACTCGAGTGCCAACGTGCTCGACCGCACTGCAGCCTCGAGCGCCCTCACCTGTGCAAGGAGCGAACTCACGCCGAGAAAGGCGCTGCGTGCGGCCTGCTCTGCGCTTCGCCGGGCGGTTTCCACTTCCTGCCTCGACCGGTCGAGCGAGGCCACCGCTTCGGCAATACGCGCGGTGATTGCCCCGCCGGTGTAGAGGGGCACCGAAAGCTGCACGCTCAATGCATTGTTTTGCACTTTGGAGCTGGGCTGGAAGGGTGATGAACCCTTCGAGTTGCTGGCCGAGGCGAGCGCGTCGATGTTGGGGTAGTTGGCGGCCTTCTGCTTGTCGATTTCGCGTCGGGCAATCTCCTCGGCGAGCAGACTCTGGATCACGCTGAAGTTCCCCGTGCGCGCAGCCTCCACCCAGTCGGCTTCCTCGAAAGGCTTGGGCGTTGTGAGCGAAAGCCCGTCGACCATTGCGCGGATCTTGTTGGGTCGCTGGCCGACAAGGATTCCGAGGTTGGCAACGCGGGTCAGCAGGTCATTTTGCGCTGCCGCCACCGAGGCGCGGGTGAGGTCGAGTCGGGCCTGCGCCTCCTGTTGGTCGGTGATGGTGGCGGTGCCCACCTCGAAGTTGCGCTTGGCTGCCTCGAACTGGAGGCCGATCGCCCTTTCCTGGGCGCGCAGGGTAATCAGCGCGTCCTGCGAGATCAGGATCTCGAAGTAAGCCTGCGCAACCCTCAGAAGAAGATCCTGCTGAGCGGCGGCCACCACAGCCTCGGATTGGGTCACGGACAACCTGCCTTGCTCGAGGGCGGAAAAGTTGGCGAGGCGAAAGAGCGGCTGGGTCACGCTCAGCGTGAGCCCTTGGCTCGCATAGTTCACCGTTGGGTTCGCGTTGATCGTGGACCACTGCTGTCCGTAACTTGCCGAGGCGTTGACCGTTGGCAGAAAGAGCGCCTGCGACTGGGCGAGGCGCTGTTGCACTGCGCGCAACTGCGCGCGGGCCGAGGCAACCTGCGGATCCTGCTTGTTTGCGGATCCAAGTGCTTCGCTCAAGCTCATCGCCTGGACGGGTGATGCAAGCACGACCGTAAGCGCGAGGCCAAGACCAAAACCACGGCCCAGACAAGAACCGGAATCAAGACCCGGACGCGACTCCGGCAGACCAGACGGTAGCCCGGAGTTTGAACGAGGTTGCAACGCATTCGGGCGGCCCACGTGCGTGCTACCCCTGGCAGGCCTGGGGGCGGGTGCGGACATATCCTCTCGGGAGGATCCATCCACGCAAGGCGGGGTCGTTTCAGTCATGGCGCAAAGGTACCCGGAAAGGGAGTGCGGTTGGATCGGGCTTCAGAGCTGGAAGTGGCTAGGTCGCGCAAAGCCATGCAAGGCTGGAGCAAGCGTCTCGAAAAGATTCTCGATGACTGGCGCACCCGAGGCAGTGCGGGTCAGAAGTTGCGCGGTCATCACCGGTCGCCGCCCCACGATCAACGCCATCCGGCCGCCGACCTTGAGTTTGTGGACGAGCGCAGCGGGGATCTGCTCGACGCTTCCCGAAAGGACAATCGCGTCCCACTCGCCGGTGCCGGCTGCCGAGGCCAGCGAGGCGTCGGCAGTGACCACCTCCACATGCTGAAGGCCGGCCCGCTGGAGATTCCCGCGTGCAAAGGCCGCAAGCGCCGGGTGGCGCTCGAGACTCAGCACCCGGGCCGCCCGGGTTGCAAGAAGCGCTGCCAGCCATCCCGAGCCTGTGCCAACTTCAAGCACATGCTCCTCGCGGGCGAGGTCGAGCGACTGAACCAGCCGCGCATCGACTTTGGGGGCCAGCATGCGCTCGCCCGAATCGCGACCGTCGATGAGCAACGGGATCTCCACATCGCAGAAGGCGAGTTTGCGCATCGCTGGTGGAACAAAGTCCTCCCTGCGCAACTGGAAATGGCTTTCCAGAAGCGAGGCATCCAGCACCCGCCAGGGTCGAATCTGCTGTTCGACCATGTTGAAGCGCGCGCGTTCGATATCCATGAGGCTCGGGTTCATCACTTCCTCGCGAGAAACGGTGCATCCTTGCCCCTCGCATTGTAAGTACCCGCATGGAAAGGGCGCGTTGATTTCCGGCTTCGCTGAAGTCAGCGACGACGCCCAAGGCGCATCCTGAGGTCGTCGAGCAAAGCATAGAGCACCGGAACCACCAGCAAGGTAAGCAAGGTTGAGGCGATCAGCCCCCCAATCACAGCCTGTCCCATCGGTGCACGCTGCTCGGAGCCCGCACCAATGCCAAAGGCAAGCGGTGCCATGCCGAAGATCATCGCCAGCGTGGTCATCAGGATCGGGCGCAGCCGGATCTCGGCAGCCTTGAGGAGCGCTTGCGCGCGGTCGAGCCCCCGGGCGCGCGCCTGATTGGTGAAGTCGATGAGCAGGATGGCGTTCTTGGTGACCAGACCCATGAGCATGATAAAGCCGATCATCGAGAAGATGTTGAGCGTGGAACCAAAGAAAAGCAGTGCCAGAACCACGCCGATCAGCGCAAGGGGAAGCGATACCATGATCGACACAGGCTGGATGAAGCTTCCGAACTGGGAGGCAAGGATCATGTAGATGAAGATGATGGCGAGCAGCAAAGCCTGTGCGGCGTAGCCTGCGCTCTCCACCATGTCCTTGGTGGACCCCCCGGTTGCGAACCGGTAGCCCGGTGGCAGTGGCACCTGGGCCAGCACATCCTGCACAGCGAGCCCCACCGTGCCCGGCGGTACCCCGTCGGCACCTGCGCTGATCGCCACCTCCCGGATCAGGTCCTTGCGGTTGATCTGCGTGGGTGAACTCGCCTCGGTGAGGGTGGCCACGCTTCGCAGGGGCACGACGCCGGGTGTTGCCCCGAGCTCGGGCCCAATGGTGCTGATCGGGATGCGGCCGAGATCGTCCAGGGTGTGGCGCATCGCGGGGTCGAGCCGCACCCTCACATCGTAGTTCTCATCGTCGGGACCACGCCAGGTGGTGGCAACTTCACCGGCTAGGAGGGTGCGTAGGTTTGAGGAAATCTGCGCAAGCCCGATCCCCTGATCGGAGGCCTGCACACGGTTGAGGCTCACATCGATCGACGGTTTGCCGGGTTTGGCCGAGGTATCGAGGTCGACGATACCGGGAATCTGGCGGATCTTCGGGAGCACCTGCGCGACGATCCGATTGAGTTCCTCGGCATCCGGGCCCTGGATGCTCACCTGGATCGCCTTGCCCGATCCCACTGGATCGCCTCCCCCAACGTCGGTCACGGTCACGCCCGGGATGCGCGCGATGATCGCGCGAACCGGCGCACGCATCTGATCCACCGACATTGGGCGCTCGGCACGGGGGACAAGGCGAAGGACGAGGGTGGCGTAGTTCTTCCCCTGTGCGATCCCACTGTTGATCGTGACATAGCTGTCGGTGGTTCCGGGGAGTTTGCGCAGCGCCGACTCGACGAGAAGGGCCTTTTGCTGGGTGAAGGCGAGCGATGACCCCTCTGGCGTGTAGAACCGCACATAGATCTCGTTGTTGTCGGCCACCGGAACAAACTCGGTGCCCACGAAGCGAAGGAGCGGAAAAGCCGCCGCGAAGCTCAGGATGGCCAACAGCATGGTCTTGCCACGGTGCTGGAGGCCCCAGCGAAGCAGCGCCACATAGCCGGCTTCGAGCGCCACCATCGCAGCCTGAAAGCGCTGGAGCAACCAGGCAACCGGGCCGCGTCCGCGCGCCCCGTGTGCATCGGGATCCTTCCACACCGAAGACAGCATCGGATCGAGCGTGAACGAGACCAGCATCGAGAGCAGCACTGCGAAGGCCACGGTGAGCCCGAACTGCTTGAAAAAGCGCCCGATGATGCCTTCCATGAATCCGATCGGAAAGAACACCGCCACGATCGAGAAGGTGGTTGCAGCCACCGCAAGCCCGATTTCACGGGTTCCCTCGAGCGCCGCGCGCCTCGGCTCGCTGCCCATTGCCTGGTGGCGAACGATGTTTTCGCGCACCACGATCGCATCGTCGATCAGCAGCCCCACACAGATCGCAAGGGCCAGCAGGGTCACCAGGTTGATCGAGAAGCCCAGCAGAAACATCACCGAAAAGGTGCCGATGAGCGAGATCGGCAGGGTGAGCCCAGTGATCACAGTGGAGCGCCAGGAGGAGAGGAAGAGAAAGACAATCAGGATCGTGAGTGCTGCGCCCTCGAGGATGTTGCGTTGCACGCTTGCCACCGAATTGCGGATCGCGCGCGAGCCGTCGCGCACAACCACAATGTCGACGCCCGGGGGCAGTTGCGACCTGAGATCCTGAACCGCCCGAAGCACCGCATCCACCACTGCAATCGTGTTCTCGCCTTGCGCCTTCACCACATCGAGCGCAATGGCTCGCTCGCCGTTGACCAGCGCGAGGCTCTCGACCTCCTGCGCAGTGTCGCGGATCGAGGCGATCTGCGCCAGAAAGACCGGCTGTCCCTGGCGGCGCGCCACGATGAGCCTCCCGAAGTCCTGCGCCTGCACGATCCGTCCGCTCACCTGCACCACCCGGTCGCGATCCCCCGACTGGATCGGACCAGCCGGCAGGTCCTGATTCTCAAGCCGGAGCGTGTTCATCACCTGATCCACCGACACCCGCATCGCGTCCATCCGCGAAGGGTCGAGTGCGATCGCGATCTCGCGTCTTACCCCTCCAACCACGGTCACCCGACCCACGCCGCGCACGTTCTGCAGGCGGCGCTTCACGGTGAGGTCGGCCAGGCTTGTGAGTTCACGCGCTGCGAGTGTCTGGCTCTTGAGTGCAAGCGACATCACCGGGTTCTCGTCGGGGTCGAAGCGCGTGATCAGCGGCTCCTTCACGCCGGCGCGAAACAGGGGCTTGACCAGCGCAATCTTCTCGCGCACCTCCTGCGCCGCCTGAACCGGATCGACATTCAGGTCGAACCGGATGATCACCAGCGCAAGACCTTCGTAGGAACGCGAGGTGATCTCCCTGATTCCACTGATCGTGTTGACCGCCTCCTCGACCTTCCGGGTGATCTCACCCTCGATCACCTCGGGCGCTGCGCCGCCAAACTCGACCTGCACAAGCACGATCGGAAAATTGATGTCGGGAAACTGGTCAACCGGCAGGCGCTGGTAGGAGAAGAGGCCAACCACCACAAAGGCCAGCATGACCATGGTGGCAAAGACCGGATGCGCGATCGAAACGCGGGTGAACCACATGGACGATCAGGCCGATGGGTGCCGGTCAGGGCTTCTGGAGCTCGACCGGGTCGCCTTCCCTGAGCGGTTGCGCGGTGACGGCGTTGCTGAGCGCGGTTGCGATCAGGATATCTCCAGGCTTGAGACCTTCGCGAATCTCCACCATGCCGATGGCGCCGTTGGCAGCCCGCGCACGCTCATCGCGAAGTCCGGTCACCACGTCCTGCGAAGCGAGCCGACCCTCCCGCACCTGCCACACCGAGGTTCTGCCTGCGTGCTCACGCAGGGCGTTGAACGGCACGGCCAGGCGGTCACGCGGCACGTCAACAGGCAGCGAACCCTGCGCAAAGCTGCCGACGCGCAGGTTTGGTCCGGGTTTGAGGAGGCGCAGGTACACGATCACGTTGCGCGAGCTTCCGCTGGTGGCCGGATTGATGCGCACCACGTTGGCCAGCACCTCGGCAGACTGTCCCTCGATGTTCAGCTCGAGTTGCTGGCCGATGCGGATCGCGCCGATGTCCTGCGAGGGCACCGAGGCTTCCACCTCGAGTTGCTCGATGTTCACAATGTGCACCACGCGGTTATCCGGCGAGAGCTTTTCGCCGGGCAAGGCGAGCCTCTCGGCCACCACGCCATCGATCGGCGCGATCAGCCGGGTGTCGGCGAGCGCCTTGCGCGCCTGCTCGAGTTGGAAATTCACCGCGTCGCGTGCAGCGCGCGCAGCATCGAGGGCCGAAAGCGTGTTGGCGCTGCTGTTTTCCGAGATGAAGCCGCGTGCGACCAGCTGGGAGTTCGCATCAGCGTTGCGTTGGGCGGTGAGGAGTTGCGCCTCGGCCTGGCGCAATTGCGCCTCGCGTTCTCGCAGCCGCAGTTCGTAGTCGGTGGGATCGATCAGGCCGATCACGTCGCCGCGCTGCACCGCCATGCCCTCGCGCACGCCGAGCATCTTCAGCTCGCCGGCCACCTTGGCCTTGACCGAGGCACTCTCGACGGCGCGCACGGTTCCGGTCAGGGGGACATAGGCCGACAGTCGCACTTCCCGTACCTCGATCCAGTCCATCGGCCCGAAGCGCAAAGGCTCCACCTGCTGCTGGCGGACGATCTCCTGCGCAACCGGATTGACCGTCTTGGTACCCTCCTTGCGCTTGAGAATCGCTGCGACGCCAGCCGCGACCACAACCGCGGCGATCAGGAGGCCAAGGAGAAGAATTTTTCCTTGTCGGGTCATAAACTCGGACGCGAGGCGATCCTTGTCGCAGAAGTAAACGGGCGAGTGTACCAACCGTCGGCTGAAAACCGCCGGCAGCACTGATCTTGGCGAATGACCGGACGAACTTCATGAAGGCTTTGGTGGATCGCTTGAGGGCCGCTGGCGGTAGCGCCGGCAGGAGCGCTGGTGCAGGCGGTGGCAGGGACGGAGGCGGTGGCCGTGGGCGGACTGCCGGGAATCAGGGGGGAACAACCCCCCTGCGGTGGCGTCCGGCCTGGCTCGTGGTGCTTGCTGCGCTCGCTGCACTGACGGTGATGAGCGTACCGCGCGACCCGGTCCCGGTGCGGGCAGAGGTGCCGCCGCGCGCGCCGTCGCGGATGGCAACCGAGTCCGAGCTACTTCACCGCGGACCGATCGTCACGACGCCGCAACTGGCATCGCTCTCGGTGGTCGCGCTCGCCGGGGGCAGGCTGCTCGCCGGCTGGGTTGGCTTTCCGCGCGAGGCCGCGAGCGATGGCGAAGTGACGCTTTCCACCTTCGACGCCCGCCAGTGGTCGGTGCCGCGGGTGGTGCTTCGGAGCGCGGAACTCGCGCGCCTGACGGGTAACCCGCTCGCGAACATCCATGGGGCTGTGGTGCATGTGGATCGCTCAGGCTTTGTGCATCTCTTCGTTGCAAGCCGGATCCTGGGTGAGCTTTCCTGGACAGGGATCGAGCATCTGCGCTCGGCCGATGGCGGACAGCGCTTCGTACATCTGCAAAGCCTCAAGCTCGCACCGCTTCTCAACGGTTCGCATCAGGTGGGAGCGCCTGGAATCAATCTGCGGGGAGGTGGTTTTGTGCTGCCAGTGCACTACGACTGGGGCGTGCGTTACGGTGTGCTGCTCAGTTTCGACGCGAAGGGGCGTTTTCTTGCGCAAACCCGCATCGACGGTCCTCCGAGGCTTGCCGACCCCTGGCCGGTGGTGCACAGCGAGAAGCTGGTGGAGTTCTACCTGCGCGAGGTCTCCGGGGATCGAAGGGTGTGGGTGGGTCGACTCGATCGTTCCGAGCCTGCCCGGCCGCTCAGTTGGCGCCAGGCCACCCCCGGTCTGGCGGCATTGCCTTCCTTTGACGGGACAAGCTGGATCGCCCGGGTTCCCGAGCAGGCGCCGGAGCAACTGGTGCTTCAACGCGTCAACGCCTTGCATCAGGCCACCGAGACACTGCTTGTGGCGAAGGGGCTGCAGCCCGGCGGTTTCAGTGATCCGCGGCTCGCGCAGACCGACGACAACCGCCTTCACCTCCTCTTTCTCGACCGCGGGCAGCGGATCGGGCACAGGGTCTACCGGGCGACGGGTTTGTGAGTGTGGAGGGTCTGCAGAGTCTGCATCCGCAGCTGCTTGCCGCGCTGGCCTACTGGCCGGTTGCAAGTCTTTCGGTCACGATGGGCTGGCTCTTTGTGCGGCTGGGCGCGCGCTGGCTGCCGAGGCCTTGGCTGCGTTGGCCGGCCGCTGTGCTGATCGGCGCGATAGCCTGGATACCGTTTCCGCAGGCACCGGTAGGCATGCATGCTGCCCCGCTCGGCGCAACGATCTCGGTCTTCAGCGTGATCCTGATGCTTGCCGCAGTGCAGACCGGCCGCGAGGCGCTGCTGCCGGCGTCGGTCTGGGCGCTCCTTGTGCTTGCCGCAGCGGCTCTGGGGCTCGAACAGTTCGGATGGGCACCCTGGCGTATCCACGCAGGGGGTTACCTCGCCGATACTTCAAGAACCGGACAGGTCGCCATGCTCGTCTTTCTGATCGCGCTTGTGCTGCTGATTGCGCTCAAGCGCATCGTGGTGGCGGTGCTTGCGCTCGTGCCGGCGCTGCTTTGGCGGATCGAGGCTGCGCCCTCGCCCAATTTCTGGGAGGCCTACATCGACCTTCCACTCGGGTTGGCCGCCGTCTGGGGATTGTCGCGCTTTGCGCGCGGGCGTCGCCCCGGCGCGGGCACCCAACAGGCGCGGGAAGTCGCCGGCAATTCTCCGGCCCATGCTTCAAAATCACGGAAATAGGGTCTTTCATGTCCGACGCTGCTCCGGCCGTGCTGCATGTCTGGTTACAGGCCTTCATCCTGGGCATCGTGGAGGGGCTCACCGAGTTTCTTCCGATCTCATCCACCGGGCACCTTATTCTGGCGGCAAGCCTGATCGGCTTTCATGGGGAGAAGGCAAAGCTCTTCGAGGTGGCGATCCAGACGGGAGCGATGGTCGCGGTGGTGTGGCATTACCGGGAACGATTCCGCCTTGCGCTCCACGGGGCCTGCGCTGCACGGGATTTCGAGCGCAACGCCGCCTTTCGCCTGTTGCTCAATGTGCTGGTCGCCTTCGTGCCCGCGGCCGTACTCGGTCTTCTCTTTGGCAGTGCGATCAAACGCCACCTTTTTCATCCGGTCCCGGTAGCGCTTGCCTTCATCGGTGGCGGGCTCGTGATTCTCTGGGTGGAGTTGCGCGCCGCAAGGCTCGCCACCGTGGCGCGGGTTGATGAGGTTGACCGCATGAGCGGACTCGATGCACTGAAGGTGGGGCTTGCGCAGTGCCTCGCGCTCATTCCGGGCACCAGTCGCAGCGGGGCCACCATCATCGGGGGGATGCTCTTTGGGCTTTCACGTAAAGCTGCAACCGAGTTCTCCTTTTTTCTTGCGGTGCCAACACTCGTTGCGGCGGGCCTCTACGACACCTGGAAGTACCGTCATTTGCTCGAATGGGGAGATCTTCCGGTGTTTTCGATCGGTCTCGTTACCGCATTTGCCTCGGCGTTGCTTGTGGTGCGGTGGCTGATCCTCTATGTGGCACAGCACAGTTTTGTCACAGTTTTGTGGTTTTTGCCTGGTATCGCATCGCTTTTGGTGCGCTGGTGTTGCTGAGCGCCCACTTCGGCTGGATAAGCTGGGCCTGAATGCGGCGGGTTCGGTGATCGGGTGGGCGCGTTTCGGGCGCGTTTCGGGCGCCGCTCAGCGATCCTTGCCGTGGAGTACGGGCGGCTTGCGGTGGATCCAGGCTGCGTGCGCATGCGCATAGCTTTGCGCAGCCTCGAGAAGTGCACGGTCGCATCTTGGGGCTGCGATCAACTGCACCCCGATCGGCAGGTCGATCGGCGCTTCAGTTTTCGGCGCTGCCCCAAAACCGGCGGGAAGGCTGATCGCGGGACTGCCGCTCAGCGTGGCGTAGATCGACACCTCCATCCAGCGATGGTAGGTATCCATGCTTCGCGCGCCAATGCGGCGCGGCCAGGTCTCGGCAAGGTCGAAGGGGAACACCTGCGTGCTCGGCAGTGCGAGAAAGTCCCAGCAGTCGAAGGCGGCAAGCCAGGCGTAGAAAAACGCCGAGCGCACCGCGCTTGCCTGCATCACATCGATTGCCGAGCGTTTCAGCGCCTCATCAACTTCCCAGCAGGCCTCGGGCTTGAGGAGTTGCCGCTGCGCCGGATTCTGCGCGTAGGGCAGGATCTCCATCGCCACTGTGCTCTGCCGCAGGCAAAGCCAAGCCTGCCAAAGCGCTTCAGGGTCGAATGCGATCCGGGCCGATTCAACCGTTGCGCCCATGTCGTGAAAACAACGCAGCGCGCGCTCACAGGCCCCGAGTATTCCCTTCTCGGTGGCGAGATGGCCATCCAGATCGGCAAGCCAGCCAATCCGTTTGCCCCGCATCGCTTCGCAGGCCTGCGGTCCGGATGGCAGCGGCAGCGCCAGATCACGCACGTCCTCGGCAAGCGAGAGCGGCGCCTTGGGGTGGTGGCCTGCCTGGGTTGCGAGCAATCGTGCCAGGTCGGCCACATGACGGCCCATCGGACCCTCGGTGCCGAGTTGTCCGAAAAAGAGGTCGGATGCGGGGAGTTTGGGGACCCTGCCCTGCGAGGGGCGCAGTCCGAACACATGGTTCCAGGCTGCTGGATTGCGCAACGACCCGCCCATGTCGCTGCCGTCGGCCACTGCGAGCATCCTCAGCGCAAGCGCAACTGCCGCTCCACCGCTCGAACCCCCTGCGCTTCGCAGCGGATCCCAAGGGTTGCGGGTGGGGCCGAACACAGGGTTGAAGGTGTGTGACCCCAGGCCAAACTCCGGAGTGTTTGTCTTTCCGATCAGGATCGCACCGGCTTCGCGCATGCGGCGCACCATGAGCGCGTCGTCGGTTGGGATGTGCGTGGCAAGGAGCGGGGAGCCCTTGGTGCTGCGCAGGCCACGCACTGGAGCGAGATCCT
>Ga0194123_10005838_pt1 | contig 12978 bp, 11 predicted proteins | sample TA2MahsurfametaG_5_FD_155479 | JGI IMG/M metagenome (GOLD analysis project Ga0194123, IMG submission 155479) | Freshwater microbial communities from Lake Tanganyika, Tanzania - TA2015023 Mahale A surface | ecosystem: Environmental > Aquatic > Freshwater > Lake | place: Tanzania: Lake Tanganyika... | reverse complement strand
CTTTTACTAAAAATGAAGCGACAATCATCCTTACGCGGTTATGCATATAGCCGGTTTGATTGAGCTCACGCATGCCTGCATCGACGATCGGAAAGCCCGTTGTCCCTTCACACCAGTGTTTGAAATAGCTCTTATGATCTTCCCATTCAATCTTATCGAATTTTTCTTGAAATGCACCTTTAAACACATGGGGGAAATGGAGCGCAATCGATGAAAAAAAATCGCGCCAATATAGAGAGCGAATTAGGCCATGCCCTTCGCCGAGCGATTTTTTAACACAGTGGTACACTTCTCTTGCAGAAACGGTGGTGAATTTGAGGTGGGCAGAAAGGTGGGTTGTCCCTTCGATAAAAGGAAAGTCTCGCTCTTTATCATAAAGGGCAAAATCTTGAATCCTTTTTAAGATTTTCAAGGCTTCTTTTCTTCCCCCTTTAAAGGTTTGTTTTTTTTGGGGTAAAACCTTATCAAAAATCGAAGAGTCTTTAGCAAAATCTATTGTGTGTTTGTAATAGTTTTTGTGGCGGTTGACTCTTGGCAAATCTACTTCGTACTTCATCCCGTTTTTGTAATAAGGGGTGAACACGGTATATGGCTCTTTATTTGCTTTAAGGAGTTTTTCTGGAGCTTGAAGAAGGATATCATCAAAGCTTTTAAAAACGACTTTTTTCTCTCTACAGACTTTTTCTATGGTTTTGTCACGATGGATGCTATAGGGTGTATAGTCTTTATTGACAACAACCAGATCGATACCAAGCTTATCGATTGCTTTTGAAATTGCATGCTCTGGAGTGTCATAAAAATAAAATAGCCTTCCGCCATGCTCTTTTAGATCTTCTTCAAGGTCGTGCAAGCTATCTAGCATGAACTGAAGGCAAAAATCGCTGCGATAAGGATTATGTTCAATTTGCTCCGGAGTAAAAATAAATACGGGGACAACTTCTTTTGCATTTTCTAAGGCATATAGCAGGGCTGTGTTATCGTGGATGCGAAGATCGCGACGAAAGATAAAAAGCGCTTTTTGGTACATAATCTGTTCCGTTTAAGGGTGATGGTCTAAGGACTTTTTATAGTTATCCCAAAGGTATTTTGTTTGAAAATAGCTCCAAACTGGAACGCCGATTAGAGCCCCTAGGGCGATGAGATAAATAATAGGCATAAGTACAAACACATGAGCTATTACTGTCACAACACACCCTATTCCCCATAAAATTCCTGATAGAACTAAAAGTGGAGGGAACTCTTTTCTCATCTTTAGATTCACAAAAATGAGCCAAATTCCTGGAAAGCCTAAAGAGAGCATATAAATAGCGGGATTTGATACGCCAAAAGCTATGATGACGTGCTGGATCACACTAGAGGTATGTTCGTACTCTTTTGCTAAATGTGGTATTCTTGTGGCATCTAAGATGCTTTGGAGCATTCCTATTGCTAAGCCCATCATAGCAAGAACGGTCAATAAAATAAATGAAGCGCTTTCTGATCGGTTTTTTAGATAGTAAATTGAGAGGATAAAGCCAATCATAGAAGCGTTAGCAATAAACATAAGATACTTAAGCAAAATGAAGTAGTGTTGATAGCTTTGAAAGTCTTCGAAGTAATAAGGTGATGCTACATAACTTGCTACAGGCCCCGGAGCGAAAAGGGCACATACGGCGATAATAAAATAGCAAATACCTGTAATAACTACGCTAATAGCGCCAAGTTTAAGTGTACTTGCATAAAACGAGTCTTTTTTCATCCTCAATATCCTTATGTATATAGATTAAAGATTTCTTAGCTCATACCAGATTTCATTTCTTCTAAGTATAGGCAAGGTCCATGGAGGATTGTAAAACGCATATATAGGCTTTGGTAAGACGTTGAGTTTTTTTTCTCTGATAAATGCTTTAATTTCATCTGTTTTTTTGCGCAATTTTTGCTCTTTAGGATCGCCTGAAAACTTGATGCTCACAAACATGGGACTTTTGATCTTCTTAAGAGTAACGCTCTTGTTCTTTGCCTTAGGTATTTCATTGTAGGCGTAAGTGCTTGGCATGATAAAACGGATATTCCAAAGTGGAGGATTTTCTTCTTGAAGAACAGGGGAGGTCATCGGTATTTTTTTTGAAGTCTCATTTTCTCCAAAAATATAGCGGGCTAATTGTACAAAACCGAATTTGATCGATTCTTTTCGGTTTCCATGTACATCGATTTGAGCGATAATATAAGGCTCATACTGACGGATTTCAATGGATCCTTTTTTTTCTAACACTTTGTATTTAGGTCTTCTTTTGATTTTTTGATAGCGCTGCCAAGCTAAAATGGATACTAAAATGATACAAACGGCGATAAAGTAGGTAGACCCCATATTTGATCTTTTTCCTTAATAATGTGGTTGTGAACGCTTTTTAAAAGCCTATTTTCGTCATTTTGATCGATTAGGAATTTTTTGAATAGTAGACATTCAAATATAGGTCGATTTTTTTGCTTCAACCATACCAAATTATCGTTTGATTTAATCCCTTGCCTTGGCTAGATAAAGATAGGAAAAAAGCATTATTATTTATCAAGTTATTGATAGTTAATATGCTATAAAAATCAAAAGGAAGATTCGAGAAGCTATGACGAAAAGTTATAAAGAGGTAATGACAGAGCTTACTCCATTCATGACTAAGCTCAAAAAAGAGATTCCTGATGTCATGAATGGTTTTGGAGCTATGATGCAATCGGCTACTAAAGAGGGTGTCTTAAGTACAAAGACTAAAGAACTAATTGCGCTTGCTTTAGGTGTTGCTTCAAGATGCGATGGATGTATAGCCTTTCATACTCAGGCATTACATAAATTAGGAATGACAAGAGAAGAGCTTTTTGAGGTTTTAGGTATGGCCGTTTATATGGGTGGCGGCCCTTCTTATATTTATGCAGCTTATGCTCTAAAAGCGTATGAAGAGATGAGCGCAATCAGTATTTGATCAAAAAATTAGGCAGCATAATCTCCATTGTGTTGCCTATGCATTCTTTTTTTAGAAACGCTTGCTGAGAATATCGCGTTGCTATATCTAGAAAAAAATGAAGAATTACCTTCCACAAGATGAATTAGAGGGATTAGATAAGCTTTGGCGAGCAGCTAATTACCTTTCTGTTGGTCAAATTTATCTCTTTGACAATCCGCTTTTACTAAAGCCTTTGACGATCGAGCATATCAAACCAAGGCTGCTTGGCCATTTTGGTACAACACCTGGTTTGAATTTTCTCTATATCCATCTTGGCAGAGTGATCCAAAAATATAACTTAGATATGATTTTTATCGCAGGCCCAGGACACGGCGGCCCTGCAGTTGTAGCAAACACCTATTTAGAGGGTTCTTATAGCGAGTTTTACCCTGAAGTGACACAAGACGAAAAAGGGATGAAGCTGCTCTTTAAGCAATTTTCTTTTCCTGGGGGAATACCAAGTCACGTAGCAGCAGAAATACCTGGATCGATCCATGAAGGGGGAGAATTAGGCTATAGTTTAATGCATGCTTATGGTGCGGTTTTTGATAACCCTGACTTGATAGCAGCTTGTGTGGTTGGGGATGGTGAAGCAGAAACAGGACCTTTAGCAACTAGCTGGCACTCGAATAAATTCTTAAATCCGGTTCATGATGGAGCCGTCTTACCTATCTTGCACCTCAATGGCTATAAAATTGCTCAGCCAACACTATTGTCTCGTATTGGCAACGAAGAGTTGATAGAGCTATTTTCTGGTTATGGATACGAGCCTTATTTTGTTGAAGGAGAAGATCCGGTAATAGTACATGAAGAGCTTTCTCACACATTAGATCTTGCTATTGAGCAAATCAAAAACATCCAAAAAAAGGCTAGAAAAGAGGGGTTTAGTGAACGCCCCAAATGGCCTATGATCATTTTTAAAACTCCTAAGGGATGGACAGGTCCTAAAGTTGTCGATGGCCTAAAAGTTGAAGGTAGTTTTCGATCTCACCAAGTACCTCTAAATGATCTAAAACATAAGCCTGAAAGAATCAAAATGCTAGAAGAGTGGATGAAAAGTTATCATCCTGAAGAGCTTTTTGATGAAAAAGGGTCTTTAAAAGTTGAATTAAAAAAGTTCATGCCAAAGGGCAATAAAAGGATGGGCTCAAATCCTCATGCCAATGGCGGAATTTTATTACAAAGTCTCAAAGTCCCCGATTTTAAAATTTATGCTGTTCAAGTAGATCAGCCCGGTACTGTATTCAAAGAAGCGACAAAAATCATGGGCAATATGCTTCGCGATGTGATTGAGTTAAATAAAGAAGAGCGAAATTTCAGGATTTTTGGTCCAGATGAGACTGCTTCAAATCGTTTAGATGCTGTTTTTGAAGTAACCGATAGAGCCTTCATGGGTGAAATTTTGCCAACAGATGAGCATGTCAGCAAAGATGGCAGAGTGATGGAAGTTTTGAGTGAGCATCTTTGTCAAGGCTGGCTTGAGGGATATTTACTCACTGGAAGGCATGGATTTTTTTCTTGTTATGAAGCGTTCATTCACATTATTGATTCTATGTTCAATCAGCATGCAAAATGGCTAAAGGTATGCAATCATATACCTTGGAGAAAGCCAATAGCATCACTGAATTATTTGCTCACATCACACGTCTGGCGACAAGATCACAACGGCTTTAGCCATCAAGATCCGGGCTTTATAGATTTAGTAATCAATAAAAAATCAGATATCGTGAGAGTCTATTTACCTCCTGATGCCAATACGCTTCTTTCTGTTACAGACCATTGCTTGAGAACTAGAAACTATGTCAATTTGATCATTGCCGGAAAGCAGCCTCAGCATCAATGGCTTGATATGGAAGCTGCGATTGCTCACTGTCAAAGAGGGATCAGTATTTGGGAATTTGCCTCTAGTGATCGAGGGCAAACGCCAGATGTGATTATGGCAAGCTCTGGGGATGTCCCTACTGTAGAAAGTCTTGCAGCTACATCACTTTTACAAAAACATTTCCCTGAGCTTAAAATCCGTGTTGTCAATGTTGTCGATTTGATGAGTCTACAAACCATGCAAGAGCATCCTCACGGCTTAAGCGAGGAAAGATACAACGCAATATTTACACCAAATGTCCCTGTAATTTTTGCTTTTCATGGATATCCAGCTGTGATCCATAAACTCACATATAAAAGAGCAAACCATCCCCATATGCATGTTCGGGGGTATAAAGAAGAAGGAACAACGACAACGCCTTTTGACATGGTTGTTCTCAACGACCTCGATAGATTCCATCTTGCTATTGATGTAATAGATCATGTTGATGATCTCAAAGAAAAAGCCATGAGTATTAGGCAGATGCTTGTAGATAAGCGTCTTGAACATAAAAAATATGTTCATGAATTTGGTGAGGATATGCCTGAAATTCGCAATTGGAAGTGGCAGTCTTAAATGTTTTTTTGATGGTTGTTTTAAACTTGCGTCCAAACAGGACTGATCTGCGCTTTTTTGGATAACGAACTTTGAATGGAACTACCAAAAAAGTCTTCAATTTTGCTTCCGTAATAGTTGTTATTGTCTGAAGAAGAGTTGCCTTTGATTTTATGACGCTTTTGATATTCTGAGTAAAGATCTTGATTGAAATGTAAAGACTTAGCCTCTTGAATTTCTTCTTCAGCTTGACCTAGCGATAAAGCGTAGTCATAAAGCTCTTGATCAACTACCTCAAAATTTTCAGGACAATTTTCAGTAGCGTTATTTAGTTTTCTTGCCGCTAAGCCCGATCTTCCGTTGGGGTGTGTGACAAAGAGTTGATAGTCTGTAACAACATCTGAATCTACTACTGTTTCAATTACCTTTTTTCTATCAGCTCTAAGACTGAGTAAACCACTTGCTATCGGTTCAAAAGGAACACAAGGTTCACTTTTTTCGTCTCGATGGAGTACGCGTATCATAGAAACCATAAGTGGAGCATCAATATCTCTAATCACTAATTTTTTATTTGTTGATGCACATGTTTCTATTAAAGAAGAAATAACCGGATGGTTCGCTCTTTCGTCTGCCACTATAGAAAGGCCTAGAGCTTTATTTTTGATCTCTTTAGCAATAGTGCCCCCTAGTTCTGCTCCTTCTAAGTGGATTTGCTGATTGGTGATGCCGTCTACTCTATGTCGAAGCATAGCTTTGACTGTGTCAGGATTGAAGGCCCCTTTGATTTCACCGCTAGAATCGACCCCTTTTACTATATCGCTATCTGTTTTAGCTACATAGCTTTTTCCTACGCCTGTATTGCCCCTTAAAGCGTATACTGTAGGGGTTTCATTGTTAAAACGTCTTGAAAGTGCGAAAGAATCGATCACATATTTTGATAAAACTTGGGCATGAACTTTGACCCGCTCAGGGATATAGTTATTTGAATTTGATGCATAAGTTCTTGATGAAGTGGAAAAAGGGTTGTCATAATATTTAGGATCAATCGATTTAGTATATGCTTGAAAGCTAGGCATTGTCCCTTTTGAAGCAATTAAACATCGAGTTCTTAATTCGTAGGTTGAAAGAGGCAAGCTCTTTTTCAAGGCATGATTTTGCTCAAGTTCTAAATCTATTACTTTTAAGGCATGAAGTACTGAGTGGCATGTGTTTTCATCAATGATAATTTCTTTTGCAAGCCCATTCCCAGTTAGATAATTCATTATACCTTGCCTAAGGGTAGGATCTATTTGAGGTAAAGTCAAAGCGTTTACTGGTATAGAAGGACTTTCATGATCACAAAAATGGCATGGATAGTTCAAAGAGTTGTTGCTTTGAATCATTTCATGTACTTTTACTAGCGTCATGTGTAAAGAAGGGATGCCTTGAAAACGCTCTTTGGCTAAAGCAATCACTTGCAATTGTGTATCTAAAGAGTATGCCTGCAAATTTTGATAGATCTCAGAAGAGGAAGGATTTTTTTCTATAATATTTTGATAAAGAGACTCTGACAAAGAGTATACATCACTACGGTTAGCCTGATCTTGCGGGGATGTATAGATGGAAGAGGGTAAAACAATCTCTTTTTGTATGTTATTATACATCAAAATCCCTTATTAATTTACTGATTTAAATTTTAATTATTAAATTATAACATTAAAAATGCTTTTTTTAAACAATTTTTAATTATATTATTTATAAAATTTAAATAGACTTTCATGTGAATTTAAAGTAAAATACTTAAACCAAATACTTAAGGTTCAATAGATCGTGCTAAATAACGACAAAATACGGTTACTTTCGCCTGAAGAAGCGTATCAAGTAATCCGTTATGCCTCTGATGAGGAAGTAGTAAAGATATCTAAATCCATGACACCTCAACAAATTGAATTTGTCTTAGATACATTAAAAAATGGGCATAAGGTCAATCTATTGTATAAAGGTTTACGTCTTGTGGAAGAAGAGTTTAAGAGCGCCGAAGCAAAAAATCAGGCAAAATAGCAGCTCTTTAGACTTCTCTATTCTTTAATAAATCCCTAGTTGCTATACCAAGGATATGGAAAATCTTTGGTATTTAAAAAGCGTTGAAGATACGTTACTTGCGTTTAATTCCTCTAAACATGGACTTTCAGAAGAAGAGGCTAGAAAACGTCTTTTTATCTACGGTTACAATACGTTAGAAGAAAAAAAGGGGACTTCGTACTGGCAGATCTTTTTTCGCCAACTTGTCAATCCACTCATTTTTGTCTTAATAGGGGCAACGATTGTTAAGTATTCAACTTCTAATATTGTTGAAGGATCGGTTCTTTTATTCACCATTTTGTGTATGGCTTTTGTAGGCTTTATCCAAGAAATTAAGGCTGAGCGTGCTATAAGCGCTTTAAAGCAGCTTGCCGCTCACAAAAGTAAAGTTAAAAGAAGCTCAAAGATCACTGTAATACCCTCTGAGAGGTTAGTTCCGGGTGATGTGATTTTTCTAGAAATCGGAGACAAAATACCTGCAGATGCCAGAATCATTGATGCTAAAATACTAAAAATCAATGAATCTATGCTCAATGGCGAATCTCTTCCTGTGGAAAAATCTGCAGATATTCTTCTTCAAGAAGAGTCTCTTGTAGATAGAAAAAATATGCTATACGCAGGTTCTGTGGTCGCTTTTGGTAAAGCAATTGCGGTAGTTGTGGCTACAGGTATGGCTACTGAGCTTGGAAAAATTGCTGAAAGTTTAAAAAGGATCAAACATGAAAAGACTCCTTTAGAAAAAAATGTGCACTCTATAGGGAGAATCGCGCTGATTTGGATCGCTCTTTCCATAGCAGTTTTTATTGTGGTTTGTATATATAGGGGACTTGGGGTTTTAGAGATCTTCTTTTTGAGTGTGGCTGCAGCAGTTTCTGCTATTCCAGAAGGTTTGCCCATCGCATTTACAGTAACACTAGCAAGCGGAATGCAGGTAATGGCTAAGCGAAATGCCATCATTAGAAAGCTTGTGGCTGTTGAAACGCTTGGATCGACGACTGTTGTATGCTCTGATAAAACAGGGACACTGACTCTCAATCAAATGCAAGTTGTTAAAATAGCAGATAGTAAAAAAATCATCGATTTTAGCCAAGACAGCATTACTCCTGTTTTTCAAAAAATACTGGAAATAGGGGTGTTATGCAATGATGCGCTCATCTCTTTTGATAAAAAGACCTCAGAGAGTGAGATTGTAGGAGATCCGACTGAAGGGGCAATACTGGAAGCGGGTGCGCTTCTACAGATCGATCAAAAAACGCTTTTAGAGAAATATCCTAGAATCGCTGAAATTCCCTTTTCTAGTGAAAATCTTTACATGGTAACAGTCCATGACTATGGCAAGGTAAAAAGGCTCTATTTAAAGGGAGCTCCTGAAAAAGTTCTTTCAATGTCTTCATGTTTGCAAAATGAAGAGGGTACAGCACCTTTAAATAATACATTCATCAAGTCGATCAACGGGTTGATTGAAGAGATGACAAAACAGGCATTAAGAACTATTGCGGTTGCCTATCTTGATTTAGAGAATTTTTTTGGGCGATTAGATGAAAACGTCTTTAAGGGAAAGCTTACATATTGCGGCACTTTGGGGATGATAGATCCTCCAAGAGAAGAAGCTGTTCAAGCGATTAGTGCATGCAAAAGAGCAAAAATTCGAGTGATGATGATCACAGGGGACAATCCATTAACGGCAAAAGCAATTGCCAAAGAAATTGGATTAGATTCTGAGAAAGTGATTACAGGCAAACAGCTTCACAGCATGAGTGATGCTGAGTTAAAAGAGCATCTTAAAGACACATCAGTTTTTGCTAGAGTAGAGCCTTCACAGAAATTAAGGATTGTTGAAGCACTTCAAGCACAAGAAGAAGTGGTAGCTATGACAGGTGATGGTGTAAACGATGCTCCTGCTTTAGAAACGGCAAATATCGGGATCGCAATGGGTTTAAGCGGTACGGATGTGGCTAAAGAATCAGCAGATATGATTTTAGCGGATGACCAATTTGATACAATTGTTGCTGCGATTGAAGAAGGAAGAACGATATTCAACGGGCTGAGGAATGTCTGCTCATTTCTTTTGACAATATGTCTAGGGGAGTTATTGGCGTTGATTTTGAGCGTTCTATTCATTAAAGAGCCCTCTTTAAGTCCTCTACAGATTTTATGGATCAATTTGATTTCAGGTTCTCTAGTGGCTATTCCTCTTGGGATCGAACCTAAGACAGGGCTTGAGATGACCTTGCCTCCTAGGAGTCCTAGATCAGGACTGATTTATCAAGGTATGCTCTATAAAATAGCTTTTTACGCCTTACTTCTTGGACTTAGCGTGTTCTTTCTTTTTCAGTTTGCCCACAGCACCATGCAACAAGTTGAAGCAAGAAGTGTGATTTTAACAAGTATTGTGATTTTTGAGTGGTTGATTGGTTTTAAAATGCGTTCAGAGGATATTTCCCTAAGAAAGCTTGGTATTTTTTCAAATAAACCGATATGGATGGCAATTTCTGTTGGTCTTTTTTTGCATATCATGATTCTTTACACGCCAATTTTTCAAAAAATATTCCACCTTCACCCTTTAACCTTATATCAGTGGCTAATAGCTATAGTGCCGGGAGCTTTGGCTTTTGTCGTAGAGACGGTAAGAAAAGAATTTTTCCCTCAGCTTTTTAGCAAAGGACGTTTTGATGCTTAACAGCCTATATTTTATCTACCAAAAGGAATGCAGCAAATGATCTACTTTTTATCATTCATCATGCTCACAGCAGAATATGTAGAAAGCACTAACATAGATGATGACGGAGTTGAACAGACTGAAACAATCATTGAAACTCCTTGGACAGGTCCTGGTCTCTATGGCGGAATATGGATAGATTCAGAAGCTGACTATTGGGCCTGGCATGATGAGTATTATAAAAACACTCCCTACGCAAGGGAAAATCAGCAGCAAAGAGAAGATGATCGTCAAGACTATAGACAATCAGGTCCTGATGCAGGAAATAGAGATTTTGATCGGCAAGGAGCATCAAGAGGATCGGGAGCTGGACGAAGATAAAAGTATAAGAAAAAATATAGTAAATATAAGAGGATAGCATGAAAAAAGCGCTGAGCATATTTTTGATCATTTTTGGAGCGGGTATATTTTTCTATGGCAGTTACATAGGTAAACAAGTTCAAAATCAAGAACAAATGATGCAGCAGTCAGGAGGAGCAAGAAGAAGAGTTCCTCTTGTAGGTCCTGTAAGAAAAGGGACGGCGATAGCTTCAAATCAGCAAGCACAAAAAAGACAGGGCGCTATGCAGATGTGGCTCATGAATCAAGAAAATTCAGTAGGATGGCTTCATGGGATAGGGGCTGTGATGTTTATTGCTGGTACCAGCAGTTTAATCGTCTTAAGCATACCAAGAAAAAATAGGGATTGATTAGGTAATTTTTCTGATAAGCTGCAAAATCTGCAGCTTATGTTTTATTTTTCAGTACTCACTACTACTTTTTAAGATTTTTGCGGCTGTGTTGAAAAAGTCAGTTTAGCCATCTAGCGCTAGGCTGCTTTGCGCCCACGCAGTGGACAGAGGGCGTTAGCCTGTCTTACCGAAGGTAAGGCAAAGCGACCTTCATTCTCATTTCGTTTAACAATAAACATCTTGCTGCATTCTCAACGCACTGTTTATCAGTGCGTTTCGAGAATAATTGTTCACCAAATACTCGCTTTTTTCTAGAAAACACAGACTCTACCAAGACTCTTTGACTATATCCTGATAGCTTTGCCCATATTGACTTAGCCTCTTTGTCTCCACCTAACCCTCGAATTGCTGCAATAGCTTGATCCCTTTCGCTACTTGTACCTCGATAGCGAGCATTCCTCGGTGGTGGAATTAGTGCTTTTGCTTTTCTCTTTTTGATAACCTCTCGACAGCCACTCCGATTCAATCCTGCCTGGCACTTTATCTAATAGCTTTTTTGGTTATACTACTATCAGCAACTGTCGATTGAGTTGTACACTCTGCAACAATTTCGCCAGTCTCAGCATCAACGGCTAAATGCAATTTAACCCATTTTCTTGGAGTACTCTGACCATGTATCTTAACCTTCCATTCTCCTTCACCGCAAATCTTAGCGCCAGATGCATCCAAAATTACGGTGATGGCTCGGTTAGACTTTAAAATATCTAGCGATAGGTTCAATTTCTCTAACTTTTTGCATATTAAGGAATAGGTGGGGATGTTCATCGCTTTCTTCTTAAATAGAGACTTGGCAAAGCCCTCTAAAGCTTGGTAAGGAAGGCGAAATTTAATCTTAAGCCTGAACAATACGTGTATCAGTGGATTGGAGAATTACTGAGGGCGGCCCATCCTTTGTAATCTCTTGGATTGTGAGCCATGATGCAGAGATCTAAACACTTTTGAATCAATGAAGAAAGAAATACTTCCCTGTTTAACTAGATGGTTGTTATGCCCTGACCAATTGCGTTCGCGCATCTAGAGTTTGTCTTACCGGACAGCAAAGGAGTTTCTTTATTTTAGGACATTTTTAGCAACAACTCTCGGGAAAACTTTTCAATACTCACTACTACTTTTTAAGATTTTGCTTTATACTCGTCTAAAGCACATATTTAAATCGTGGGGTAGATTTGAGCGATACATTTCTAAAAGATTCGGTGACTGTTTCTTCTTTAAACCATGAAAGCGATAGTTTGCAAATAGAAGCTTTATATAAAAAAGCTCATGAAGATCGCTTGGAATTTTGGGCAGAGCAAGCAGAAGCTATAGACTGGTTTGTTCCTTGGGAAAACATACTTAGCTGGAATATTCCTCATGCAAAGTGGTTTGAAAATGGAAAACTGAACGCATCGTATAATTGCCTAGATCGCCATTTAGGTACGCCAACTGCTTTAAAAAAAGCGCTGATATGGGAAGGTGAAAGAGGAGAAGAGCGCTGTATGAGCTACCAAGAGCTTTACGAAGAAGTCTCTAGGTTTAGCGATGTTTTAAAGAAGCTTGGGGTAAAAAAAGGGGATCGAATCGCTATTTATTTGCCCATGATCCCTGAAGCTGTTGTGGCTATGCTGAGCTCTTGTCGTATTGGCGCGATTCACACGGTGATTTTTGGCGGATTTTCTGCTGAAGCATTACAAAATAGAATAGAAGATGCTGGCGCTAAAATTTTGATCACAGCAGATGGAACGTATCGAAAAGGTAAGCATATTTGCTTAAAGCAAACCGCAGATCAGGCGATAGAAAACACAAACTCGATTGAAAAAGTTGTAGTCATTAAACGCACACATGAAAGCGTTCATTGGAATTCATCCAAAGATCTTTGGTACCATGAGCTAATGAAAGAGGCTAAATTTGCATCAGCTGAGATGATGGACGCAGAAGATGATTTATTCATTCTCTATACTTCAGGTACTACAGGCAAGCCTAAAGGTATTGTTCATACTACAGGCGGCTATATGGTTTCTGTTACCACGACTACTCGTCTTGTTTTTGATATCCAAGAAGATGATATCTATTGGTGTACAGCAGATGTAGGCTGGATTACTG
>Ga0194123_10005830_pt1 | contig 12989 bp, 20 predicted proteins | sample TA2MahsurfametaG_5_FD_155479 | JGI IMG/M metagenome (GOLD analysis project Ga0194123, IMG submission 155479) | Freshwater microbial communities from Lake Tanganyika, Tanzania - TA2015023 Mahale A surface | ecosystem: Environmental > Aquatic > Freshwater > Lake | place: Tanzania: Lake Tanganyika... | reverse complement strand
AGTGGAGTGTTTGACATTTGAGGCAGAGATTGTATATTTGCAATCCGATTTTGGTGCGGTAGCTCAGTTGGTAGAGCAAAGGACTGAAAATCCTTGTGTCGGCGGTTCGATCCCGCCCCACACCACATAATAACATTGATAATCAATGTTTTATGAAACAAATGATGAGATTTATCACATCTTTATCACACTAAAAAGGACCAAATTAACCGTTTGGTCCTTTTTATTTTCACACAATTATAAGAATTGAAGTGTTCCTGGGGATGTGTGGTTTAATCATTATTTATAATTTTACAGTGTCATCAAGAATCCGAAAGGATACCAACCGAGAGAACAAACTCCACGGTGGTAAAATGATGAGGACTTACAAGTCAAAATAAAATGTAAATCCCCCTTCGTTTTTTTTGGTGATAAGATTTTTAACCTTAAAATTTTATCACATGTCTAATGAGAAACAATTTCAAAATCAAATTGAAAGAAAAAACTTTCCACCGTATCTCTGTTATGGAATTATCGATGAAACTTCAGAGAGATTTATTGATGATTTTCATGTTGTAGATTATCTAATGGACAATGAGAAAGTATTAGAAGTCCGTATTAATGAAAAAAGTGTTGAGATTCAAGATTGTTGGAGAGGTAAGTTATTGGGTATGTCACATTATCCAACTTTACAACAAGCCGTTTTGTCTCATTATAGTTTCATTAATCAATCAGAGAGTCCAATACATAAACATTGGGTACACAACCTGACTAAGAGGGGAAATATTCATGTAGAATACATTGATATAAAAAAAATTGATTCAATCGTTTACCCAGCGGTATTTATGATAGATGTGTTCATACCAATTAGATTAGAGGATGAGACTCTAATAGATAAAATAGTAAATGTGGACTCTTTAATATTTTTCGATTACGAAGTTCTAGATTCTGTATTAACATGGAGAAATAGAGAGGATAACAAAATTATTCAAGAAAATATTTTATTGATAAAAATCACAGTTCCAATAGCATTTATTTCAGAAGTCTTTGAAGAGATTAAAGGCTATATACATAAAGAGAAAATGTGGAGAGCTTTTACACAACTTCATAAGAATAATAATAACGATGGTTCAATCAAAATATTCTATGGAAATGAAAATGATTTGTATATGAGTTATTCATTAATAATTAAAAATACAAACAATGAAAACTAATATTGATAATGGCAAATCACTTTGGAAACTTCGAGAGCTTTGTACATCACCACCCCAAGGAATGATTTCATATTGGTGGTTTAATGGATTAGTAAACTCATTCCCCTTACACTTTCTTTATTATTCTCAATTTTCAAAAGACTTTATTGGGACAAAAAAGACAGCAAGAGAAAAAATAATTGAGAGATTTAGGATAAAAATAGAAAACATATTAAAGTATCCAGTTAGGGAAAGTCAAATTCAAAAAATTGAGAAAATATGGGAAGAACTTGATATGATACTTACAGAGAGTAAACAGATTCAGAACAATTAAATATCATTTTATGAATATGAAATATAAAATACTATTCATCATATCAGCTGTACTAATTAGTTGTGGTAAAAACTCAAAACTTACTGAATTGAAGAATGATGAAATAATCGTGATGGATAGAGTTGAACACGGGTGTTTTCACTATCAACATTATATTGATTCAATAAAATATATAAACGAAAAGTATGTAGTTGATGAGTATGAACTAATTGATACCACTAATTTAAAAATAGGATTTAAGTTGGTAAAAAGCAATTTTAAGATACTCGATGAAAATCAGTTTGAAAATTATATCGATTCAACCACTGATTACTATTATCGTAATTCAAAAAAAAGAACAACAACATCTTACAGTTTAGTCATTTTGAAGAAACAAGATACAATCCATAAAATAGGAAATTATTATAACCAATAAATTAAATGAAAATGAAAAAAAGTAAACTGAAGGAAAATAAGTATGAAGGAGTTTCTCTTGCTGATATATTCTCAAAATCCAAGTATGGGACCTATGGAAATTTAAAGATGAAACCATTGATAATTACTAATTGTTTTGAGGATAAAAAAGAGAAAATCGAGGAAAGAAAAGTTAATAAACAGACTAAGTAATTTAGTATTTTTATACTACAATTGCTAGTATGGACGAACTTGTATTACTTAAGATAGATTCTAAACCACGATTACCAAAAAATTGGAATTATAGAAAGTCAGTTAAAAAAATGAAAAGACTGGTCCTTAATTGGAGAAATATATCTGTAGAAATTTTGAACGAACTATACATCGCTAGAACACAACTATCTGCACAAGGTGTGAGAAATGACTTAGACCCAAATGGTCCGAAGTTGGGTTGGGAAAATTATATTCGTGATATTGGATTAAGTAAAGAAACAGTGAGGAGGTGGCTAGGAAGATATGATCCAGAAACTAAAATCATATTACCCAAAGAAATTGAAGGTACAAGCAAACTAACCACTACTAATAAATGTCCTTGTTGTGGATATAAATGGTAAGTCAATAATCTTAGAAGTAAAATGACTACAATATCAGTAATAGAGAAAATAAAAAAAGAAGTGTTAAATAAACTAGGGGTGGTAGATTCTTTTCAATTAAACGATAAAATTGACGGTATTTTTTATCTAAAAAAACAAATTAAGAGAGTATTATCTAGTTATGTTATAGAGAAAAGGTTTAATATACCATTGATAGACAAGAATAAAATATTAAAATCAAAAATAAAATTTAGTATTTATGACACTAATTACGAGATAGTTGGTGTAGAAATTGGAGATAAAATAAAAATACCCAACAGTGATGTTGATTGTTTTATAGTAGTCGGTTTCTTTGATCAGTTCAGAAAAAATAAAATTCTCGGTATCATATCAAAAAAGAAAGCCCTCAGTCATCAAAGTACATTATTAATTTCAAATAATACTGTTTCAAAAGATCTTCTGTGTTCGATTACTGAAAAAGAATTAGAAAGAATTGAAGATGATCCTAATATGATGAAATTATTATAAGTAAAGTAAAATGAGAGGTTGTTCATTATTTTCAAGTGCGGGTATTTCAGAAGTATATTTCAAAGAATTAGGAATAGACATTGTAGTTGCTAATGAATTACTAAGAAAGAGGGCTGACTTCTACAGTAAATTGTATCCTGAAGTAAACATGATTTGTGGAGACATTCGAGATGATACAATATTTAATAAAATAATTAAATCATCTGGAAAAGTTGATTTTTTGATAGCATCACCCCCCTGTCAAGGTATGAGTATCGCTGGTAAAAATAGAACTTTAAAACAAATACAAAATGATTTTAGAAATAAATTAATCCACAGAGTTGTTGATTTCATTAAAATTAAAAAACCAAAATTTATATTAATTGAAAATGTACCAACTTTTCTGAATTTAATAGTCAATGATGGATCAAAGACTTATAATATAATTGATTTTTTTCATAAAATTTTTGGAGGTACTTATAAAATTGAATCGGGGGTTTATGATGCTTCTGATTATGGTGTTCCTCAAGTAAGGAAGAGAGCAATAGTAAAATTGTATAAAAAAAAATATACTTGGAAAGAACAGCTCAAATCTAAAAAAATAACAGTTAAACAAAGTATTGGTCATTTACCAAGTTTAAATCCTGGTGAAACTTCAAAATTGAAATGGCATTTTGCTAGAAAACACACAGAAAGTCATATTAAATGGATGAAACATACACCTACTGGGAAGACCGCTTTTGATAATGAGATTTATTATCCACAAAAAAAAGACGGTACAAGAATTAAAGGGTATAAGTCTTCCTATAGAAGAATAAATTGGGATCAACCAAGTCCTACAATCACTATAAGAAATGATGCAATTAGTTCACAAAGAAACGTACATCCCGGTAGGAAAAAAAAGGACGGAACTTTTTCTGATCCAAGAGTATTAACACCTTTAGAACTTATGTTGTTATCATCTTTACCTCAAAACTGGAAAATACCATCAGATACTCCCGAAATATTGATTAGACAATGCTTAGGCGAATGTATCCCTGCAATGATGATTAAAAATATAATATCTCCAATTTTTGAAAATGAAAAATAAAATAAAAGCAGTTTCACTATTCTCAAGTGCAGGGATTGGTGAATTATTTTTGGATGAGATTGGAATTAATGTAATTGTTGCTAACGAATTACTTGAAAAAAGAGTAGAACTATATAAACACCTTCAACCGAATTGTAATATGATCCAAGGTGATATTTGTAATGATATTGTAAAAAAGAAAATCATATCTGAAATTGATAAATCAGTAAAACTATTAATTGCAACACCCCCATGTCAAGGTTTTAGTAGTATCGGTAAGAATAAAGGGCAAACTCATTTTGAAAAAGATGACAGAAATTTTCTAATTTTTCATGTATTTGACATCATAAACAAAAGTGAATTTGATTACATATTAATAGAAAATGTTCCGAGATTTTTAGAAATGTATTACCCATACAAAGGAGAACTATTATCTATAAATGAAATTATAGATAAGATTTATGGGAAAAAATATACAATTGAAATCAAAGTACTTGATGCAAAAGATTATGGGGTACCTCAGACAAGACCAAGGTCAATTATTAAAATGTACAAAAAGGGACTAAAGTGGGGGGACCCAATACGTAAAAAAGAAATAACACTAAAAGAATCAATTGGACATTTACCATCATTAGAACCTGGTGAGAGATCTAAATTAAAATGGCATTATTCTAATTCTCCAAATGAAAGAATCATAGAAGCACTAAGACATACTCCAACAGGGAAAAGTGCTCTAGTGAATGAAATATATTATCCAAAAAAAGAAAATGGAGAAAGAATTAATGGTTTCCACAACACTTATAAAAGGATGTCATGGGATTCTCCTGCACATGCAAGAACTACATATTCAGGTAGTGTAAGTTCACATAACAATGTACATCCCGGTAAACAACTTAAGAATGGATTATTTTCAGATCCTAGGGTACTTTCCTTATTAGAAACTTTTATTGTTTCCTCTATTCCAAATGACATTGATATTCCAAAAAAGTTTAGTGAAACTTTTATTAGAACTGTAATTGGAGAAGGTATTCCACCTTTATTTCTTAAAGAAATATTATTGCCAATTTTCAAAAGATAATATGACACACAGAATAGAAGATAAAAAATGGATATTATATAGGCATACGAATAATTTTGATTTGATTTCTGCTGTTGCTGTAAATCTGAAAACATTATTGAAAGGTGGGACTTCTAAAGAAGATAAATATAATTTAATACAACGTCTTAAACAATTAGATTATTACAAAGAAAGGAATGCGGAATTACCATTAGACTCAATTAATCATAGAATTAATACTTTGGCATATTACATGTTTGGTTATAAAGAATCAAAAGGTGGTAATAGCCGTTTTTTATTTAGTCCACTTGGTAATTTATTTCTAAAACATATTGGGGATAAAGAAAAATCAAAATTTATTTTTTTAACAATGTTATGGGGTTTACAATTCAAACATCCTCATGGTGGAAGTGATGATATTTTTAATTTATACCCCTTTAGGTTAATATTCAAACTATTATTAGATGAAAGATTAGAAAGGAAACTCTATGTTGCAGAAGTGGCTTATTTAGTAGTTTTTACTATTGAATCGAATAGTGAAACCTATGAAAAATTAGTAAATGAAATTCTATCGTTTAGAAAAATTACTTCATCTGAAGTCGAAAGGATGTTTAAACTCAATGAACACGTATATGTAAATTCAGTTTATGAATGGGATTACTATGTTACCACCCTATTTGAATCAGCGGGAATACTAGATAAAGAAAATGGTGAAAATTTATTTTCTTTATTACATGGGACCTCTACAAAAAGATATGTCAAAAAAACATTTGTAACAATTAATTCCGAACTTATTGAATTTTGTAAAAAACTTCAAATAAAATATCCATTTGACGAAACCCCAATTCCTGTTTATAACAAAAACAAGATGTCTAATGATGTTGTAAAAGAAATTTACAGTTTTTACCCTCAACTGTTATTAGAACAAATATCAGAATTTGGTGAAGATTTAAATATTAAATTATTTGAATTACCTAAATTAATTGAGAAATACGCCGATAATGAAGAAGGGTTACAAACATCGCTTTTTGAAGATATTTTAGAAGAGGGATTTAATATGTTTTACAATGTAATTGCCAATAAAATTGCTGGTGTTGGAAATACAGATATAGAATGTTTATATATACCAAAGAATAAGAAATTTGCTGTTGAAGCGAAATCAACAAAAAATAAATTAAAAGAAATTATTTCAGGAAGACTGGCACGACATTTGGAAAAAATTGGAGGACAATATACAATTGTAATTACACCTCGTTATGCACCAACTGTAAAACATGATATAAAAAACGCAAATATTGTTATAATAACAGCTAGTACTTTTTCAGAATACTTATATAATAATATCAATAATCAAAACAAGGAAATAGACTATTCCGATTTTGATGATATTATTGTTGATAATCTTGGTAAAGATGTTAGTCAATTAATTTCAAGTCTTACATTAGATAAATTTGGAATTTCAGACACTATTAATTCATAGATAATTAATTTTTAAATCTCTATTTTGAGTATGGAGAAAACGAACCATTATATTATAATTTTAACTACATTAATCAAAACACAAGTTTGAGACAAACCAATTTCATTTCTCTATTTTGTGGATGTGGAGGTTCATCCCATGGGTATAAAAAAAGTGGGTTTAATGAACTTATGGGAATAGATATTAATCCAATAAGCTGTGAATCGTTTAAGTTAAACTTCCCAAAATCAATAGTTTGGAATAGGGATATAAGAAAAGTAACACCAAAAGAAGTATTAGAAATACTACAATTAAAAAAGGGTGAATTGGATTTATTAGATAGTTCCCCACCCTGTCAAGGATTTTCAATAGCTGGTAGAAGAGAAATTTTGGATGATAGAAATGAGTTATTTCTTCATACAAAGAGATTCATAGTTGGTTTACAACCTAAAGTTTTTATAATTGAAAATGTAGATGGATTACTACATGGTAAAATGAGAGGAGTATTTAATCACATAATCTCTGAATTAGAAAAAACTCCTTACAGAATTAAATGGAAATCACTTAATTCAATTTATTATGGTGTACCCCAATCTCGTCAGAGAGTAATAATAATGGGTGTCAGAAATGATTTGAATAAAGAACCTATATTCCCAAAGAGAGATAAGAATATCCGGTTAATTGGAGATGTAATACCTACTATTGATTACCACAGTAGAGGTCAATTTGATAAAAGAATAAAAGATGTTAATTCATTAGCTTATACGGTAACCAAAACACCATCAATGTTCTTTATTGAAAAGGGTGTAAAAAGAAAGCCAACAATTGATGAACTAAAAATTTTACAAGGTTTCCCTAAATCATTTAAACTGAAAGGAAGTTATAATGAACAATGGGGTTTAATAGGTAATTCAGTACCTCCACCACTTACATATAGAATTGGGAAAGTTATTAGTACTGAAATTTTAAATCAAGTAACTTTAAGTTGAAAATAAAGTCTATGGAAGACATTAAAAAAGTACTCAGAAAATTTGCCGAGGAAAGGGATTGGGATAGGTATCATAATCCTAAAAACTTAGTTATGGCTCTAAGTGGTGAAATTGGTGAACTCACAGAATTATTTCAATGGTTAAATGAGGATGAAAGTAAAGTTGAAAACTTATCTATCAAAAATTTAGAAAGAGTAAAAGAGGAAGTAGCTGATATATTTTTATATCTAATAAGGTTATCTGATAAATTAAATATTGATTTAATTGAAGTTGCTAAAAAGAAAATAGATATTAATGAAACAAAATACCCTGTAGAATTATCTAAAAATAATGCAATAAAATATAATCGAAGAGATGAGTAAAATAATATTGCAACCTTCTGGTAATAAAGATGCAAGAGAACACTATGTTGATACTATATTAAATCCAGTAAGTATAAATAAATTAAAGAGTTATTTAACATCTGAAGAATATGATGTATTGAAGCAAATATATCCTTCTGGTGAGTGTTTTGTATGGGGAGTTACACCAGGTGGTAGTAACATAACAAAATGGAATAGAATAGAAAAAGGAGATATTACATTATTTTCTAAACAAGGTGGGATATTTGCTAGTGGTGTTACTACATATAAATTACATAATAAATCAATTGCCGAAAGTTTATGGAATTATAACTCAGAAGGTAACACATGGGAATATGTATATTTCCTTGATGAAATTAAGAATCAAAATATTCCTTATGTAGAATTCAATAAATCTGTAGGTTACCAAGAAAATTATATTATTCAAGGTTTTAATGTGTTAACTCAAGAGCAAAGTGAGAAAGTAATATCATCATTTGATTTAGAAAGTGGAATTTACATTCAACCTATAACTGAAGAAGAATATCAAAAAATTGTTACGAGTTTAGAATTAGAGGAAACTGATAAAAATGTAACAACTAAACGAAGACTAGAACAAGGTTTCTTAAAAAAATACTTATTTGGTAACAATACAATAAGTACATGTGCTTGTTGTGGTAAGGTATATCCTGTATCTTATCTTATAACTGCTCATATTAAGAAAAGAACCTTTTGTAATGAAGAAGAAAGAAAAGATTTGAATGTTGTATTCCCTATGTGTAAGTTTGGATGTGATGAATTATTTGAGAATGGATACATAGTAGTGAAAGATGGTATAATTATTTCATTAAATAAAAAACCATCAACAGTTGATATTGAAATTTATATAAATACATTACTAAATAAACAATGTAAATATTATAATGTAAATACTGAGACGTATTTCAAATGGCATTTTGATTTTCATACTAATAAAATTATATAAAGTATGAGAAGTCCAAAATGGAATAGAGATGAGATTATAATATGTTTAAACTTGTACTTAAACGAGGGTGGTAGAAATCTTCAAAAAAATGACCCAAAGATACTAGAGGTATCACAAATTCTCAATCAACTACCCTCTTTTGGAGATAAATCAAATTATCAAAAATTTAGAAATGTTAATGGTGTTTACATGAAACTCGGGAATTTCAAAACATTTGATTCTACATATATAGGTACTGGTTTAAAAGGTGGAAGTAAATTAGATAAAATAGTATTTGATGAATTCTTTACCCAGAAAGAAAAACTAAAACAAATAGCCGAAAATATTCAGATACTTCTGTTACAATCTGATGTATTTTCAAATATAACCGAAGATGAATATGAAGATTTACTAAATAAAATATTTAATTTAAGAGAAACGGAAAAACTTACTTTAATAAATAGACGAACTGAACAGGAAATTTTAAAAAAACATCTATTTGGTAAGAAAACTACTACTACATGTGCTTGTTGTAATAAAGAATATCCCATTTCGTATTTAGTTTCGGCTCATATTAAAAGACGTTCAAATTGTTCTGAAACTGAAAAGAGAGATTTGAATGTTGTATTCCCTATGTGTAAGTTTGGATGTGATGAATTATTTGAGAATGGATACATAGTAGTGAAAGATGGCCAATTCCACAGTATGAATAAAACTCCAACTACAAAGGATATAGATTTATATATTAATCAAATTGAAGGGAAAAGATGTACATATTATAATTCAGATACTGAAAAGTATTTCAAATGGCATTTTGAATTTCACAATATCAATAAATATTAAATATGAAAATATCAAGTATCCTAGCTGGGGTTTCAGGAGAATACTTTGTGGCTGCTGAATTATCTCGTAGAGGTTATATATGTTCAGTAACTCTTAAAAATACGAAAGGTATAGATATTTTAGTATGTAATGAAGATGCAACTAAAACTCTTGGGATTCAAGTAAAGACAAATCAGATAAATAAAAATGAGTGGGTATTAAATGAAAAGTGTAAAAAACTGATAGATAAAAATATATTTTATGTCTTTGTAAATCTTAAAAAGATAGAAGAATTACCAGAATTTTATATTGTACCAAGTAAAATAGTTGCAGACTATACTTCTTTTAACCATGAAAAATGGTTGAATGAAAAAGGTAAAAAAGGACAACAAAGAAATGATAGTACTATGAGAAAATTTAAAGATACTAAGAATGAATTTCTGAATAAATGGGGATTGCTTAATTTATAGAATTATTTCTTTTCTAGAATCCCTTTTGTTCTCCACCATTCTAATACCCATCCCCTAAGTGAACCATAGAGAACACGTTTTAGTTCTTCTTCGGTTATATTCTTATTCTTATCATCACTTCTTATTTTTTTCAGAAAATCTAATTCGGTTTTTTTCGGTATCATCTTTACCTTTTCTTTATTTCCGAATCTAATTTTCCCTCTGAGATAATCATATCCCTTTACATTCTTTACTTTGGTTATTACGATTGGGGGATTCCATTTTTCACCTATAGAAATTTCTTTAATCTTTACTTTCAATGAATCAAATTCTTCTTGTAATAATTCTATTTCATCCCTCAGAATTTTAACTTCTTTCAAAAGAGGTTGAAGTTTGTTATTCCTTTTTTCAATCATCCTCATTAGAGTTGATTTCCTACCTAATAGTTGTTTGAACTCCCTTTCAAGTTTATCAAACTTTGTTAATTCATATCCCATTTCACTAAGATAATACGAATTGGGGAATAACTGAGAAGGGTATACCTTAAAAATTATATATAGTGTTGATATACAAGTGATTGTGAAATTAGTTATTCCCCAATATAGTACTAATATTATAATAAGGGGTATATAAATTGTATCTTTGAGTAGAAAGAAATGATAAAAAAGTAAAGTATGAATTGAGAAAAATCAACGTTAAAATACTAATCACAATCTCTTAGTTAGTTGGTTAAGTGATTAGAATTATCAGAAAGTGAATAACTAAAACCTAAATACTGATGATTTAATAAGATGGTTGAAGTGGGAGAATCTAACTACCGATTAATAAGTGTTAGAAAAGATTTAACCTTTTGGTGTATAGGTGAACCAAACATATAGAATGAAAAAAAATTATAAAAATTTAAAAGTAAACGTTATGAACTTTAATGATATTAAAAAACCTAAAACAGTAGGTGATTTTAGGGAAAATCTGTTGAAGTGTTATTTTTCAATAGAAGGTAAAATCTTTGTGAAAGAATTAGGATACATTGATGTAAATAAAATTAATTGTATTAAGGATTTAATTTTTCTATCTGAATCCAAAGGGTATAATACTCTTAGTTTAACTCCAAAGGTTATTGAATTGGTGAATTGGGAATCTTACATAAAACCTAAAGTATATAACTATCTCAGAGGAGAAGATATATTAAAAAAATATTGGGAATCAAACGATACACATTTGATTATTTGTGATAACCAAACTTTTGTTCAGAGAAAAATTAAAGAAAACGGTAGTGTTATATGGAAGGATGTTTTAGAACTGAGAGAATTATACCAACATTATCATAATAGTGTGATGGGAAATTTTGGGATTCATACGGATTTTGAACAAACAAATCCGTTGAATTATGTACTTAACAAATCATTCAATTTTCAATCAAAAAATAATATTAGTAACATTTTAAATAGAAAAATTATAAAAGCTTAAAAGTAAACGTTATGAACTTTAATGAAATTAAAAAACCTAAAACTTTAGATGATTTTGGGGAAAATCTGTTGAAGTATTATTTTTCATTGAAAACCTCTGAATACATTGTTTCTGAATGGAACTCTACTCATAGTTATGAAGATAGAATAGAGCTATCTGATGTATTTGATTATGTTTTTGAGAAAAGATTTGGAAGGTTATGAAGATTATATTATTGAACATTTTAAAAAAACTATCACTAATGAAAAATAATATTAATAAATATCAAATAGAAGATTCAGTTATCCATTATGAAATTGATTCTAAAAAAGGTAGATTAGATTTATTTATTGAAACTGATGAAGATGGAGATACTTTTTACATTGTAAAAGATTTCAATGGTAATGGTTTTCTACTAACAGATTTTGAACAATTTAAAAAAGTGTTAGATTTTTATCAAAATTAAATACTATCTCAACAAAGAAATTAAACCCTAATAGAGTGAATCTGATAGGGTTTTTCTTTTATATTGAATGATATATCTCCATCAATGAGATATCTTCTAATTTCCTTTCTTTTGGGTTTCTGGTGTAGTTTACATTGAACATTTCTCCATGTTGTAATCCTTTCCTATATATCTGAATCCTATCGTCTAAATCCATTAGGGTTCTAGTAAGTAAGGATAACATATCTGGGTCTAATTCATTGAATCTCTGGTTAATCAGATTATCAATTTTAGTGTAAAGTGACATCTGTTTGTTGAATAATTGATTTTCTATTTCGTATGAATTTAATTTCACTGTTTTTGAGTTGGGTAAAGTTGGTAAAATCTCTCTAGATGTTTAAATTGGTTTCAGGTCGTGGATTGGTTAATTGTATGGTCAGAATAAAATGATTTTTTCCATTTCCAAGTAATTAAAAGGTGTATGATTTTCCACATATTGATACACTAACCATTCATTTTGATACATCTTATATATTCTTTTAGATATCATTTCCACATTTTGATATAGTAACTATATTATAATTCCTTTACCTATCAAATAGGTTTTCACCTCATCACTCCTAAACCAACACTTTCCTCTGAATTTGTATTTGTTCAGTTCTTTTCTATCACAGATTCGGTATATAGTGTTTTGTGATGTTCCAAGTGTGTGTTTCAAATCCTTTATGTTTAGAAATTCTCTTTCTTCTAATAGTGTTGTGTTAATGTTTAATTCTCTTACCATGTGTTTGTTTTTTTGTTTGATTTTAGTTTCAGGTTTACCAGTGTCCCAGTACTATACAGTAACCATTTGGTTGAGGATACACTCCACCCTTGTGAACTTAATCACAGGGTGGGTATGTAGAATAAGTTTCCATTTGGTTTCGGACACTTACTAATGGTTATTCAC
>Ga0194123_10005829_pt1 | contig 12991 bp, 9 predicted proteins | sample TA2MahsurfametaG_5_FD_155479 | JGI IMG/M metagenome (GOLD analysis project Ga0194123, IMG submission 155479) | Freshwater microbial communities from Lake Tanganyika, Tanzania - TA2015023 Mahale A surface | ecosystem: Environmental > Aquatic > Freshwater > Lake | place: Tanzania: Lake Tanganyika... | reverse complement strand
GGCGACAAGTTCACGGTAGACTTGGTTGCCCCCGGGCTGGAAGTGACAGTACTCGGGGTCTGTTGCTGTAAGCGGTGGCTGCTGCTGATCAGGGGGTCACGTCACAACAAGCAGCCCAAGATGCTAATGCACAGCCGCTGCTGACGGTGGATGATCAGAAAACACTCCAAAAGCGGCACAATAAGGACCAGCAGTAGATCAAACGGCTGCAGCTGGAGCTGGGCAAAATGGACAAGGTCCTTGCGGAGGCAACATCACTGCTGATCACCACAAAAAAAGGTTCAGGCCTTCTGGGGAGAGGATGGGGACGATTGACGTCGTCTGACGATCTCCGGCGGGTCTTGGAGATCCTCGACGAGGGCCTGACAATATTGCGCGAGGCCGTGACTTGCCATGTTTCTTGGTGTGGGGCTCAAAACGCTGCAGCGCTGATTCCGGCAGTTCGCTCGTTACGGTAATGTCATCGACTTGCGCAAAGGCAGCCACGGAAACGTGGCCAACCGCCTAAGCGAGGAGAAACAGTAAAGTCTTATATTGACTTGAAACAGAACTGAATTTGCTGCGATGCCGACCGGCGCCAGATCATGTCAGTCCTGGCCGATAGCGCCTTTTATGCCGATTCGGCAGACAACGTTTACCGGGTGCTGAACGCTCACAGATAGGTTCACCACTGGGGCGAGCACGGCGCCACAAGAATCCAGACCGATCCCACGGCTGAGGGACGCTGGTCTATATGTGGTGTAGAGCTGGGACATCACCTATCTGGCGACCACGGTGCGAGATGTATGGCTGTATCTCTATCTGCTTATCGACGTCTGGAGCTGGAACGTGGTTGCCTGAGATATCGCCGAGAGAGAAGATCCGAAAGAAGCGCCGCCAACCTCTGATCTTCCACGCTGACAATGGCAACGCAATGCGCGCGGCCACTTCGGAGAGCCACTGGAAGAGCTGGGCTTAACATGATGCTTTTTGAGACCCTGGGTCTCAAACGAAAATCCCTACTCGTAATCCCTGTTCCGCATAGCAAAGTAACGGCCTGACTATCCGAAACGGCCATTTGGTACGAAGAACAAGGCCTGCCAGTAGGTAGCGTCGTTTGCTGACTTGTACAACCACCAGCACCGCCATAGCTGTATAAAATTCTTGATCTCCCTAAAACATCATAGCAGTCAGGCCGTCGAGACCTTTCGTCACCGAGCTGTCAACTATTAGCAGGCGCGGATACGAAACCCATGCCGGCGGGAACGTTCATCACACTGATGGGGTCAACCAGGGTAATCTGGCTCAATCATCTACCAACAAAACCCGGCAACAGTCAAGCTAAGTTGACAATAGCTGCTTGAACTGCAGGAGGGGCGACATCCTTGCTGCCAGTCACCGCCTAAGGTGGCACTGCAAGAGCCTCCTAATTTTATTTTTAATGATCAGCAATATACTCAATGCAAGATACAATAGTCTTGAAAGCCTATTCAGCAAGGGGATTAATATTCTCAAATTACTTAAGTAATCAAACTTTTGAAAAACATATGCGTGGGTACCGGCCAACGCCGATACCTTAATCAAGCCATAACAAAAACAATAGATTGAAAATGTATACCTGAAGTGAAAGTTATCCGATAAATGACATTTTATAACAGGATAAAAACAATTGGCAAAAACTGCATGTCCTTTATTTTTCAAAGAGTCACTGATTAGTGCCACCCCGAGCAATGGATTCGTCATATGCTCCAAAACATCAATGCAATATATTAAATCATATGATTTATTGATAGTGCTGATAAATTTAATTTGCGAATTTTGAATAGATTTTATAAAAAAATAATTTGGATCGGGCTCATAAATATCAATGGCAGAGGCAAACGACATATTCGCTATGTATTTAGCGAGAACGCCTGATCCACCTCCGAAGTCAAGTATATATTTAGAATTAACCAGCAATGAATAATATGAAAATATTAAACGATGCCTTTTGGAAACAAGGTCTAAATCCGAAAATATACCATTAAGTATCCATACAGGGTGGCCATAAAACTCACTAAAAAATACACTTGAGATAGTCTTATGCTTCTCATACAGTTGATCCCATACGGCATCCATGATTTCCCATAGTGATTCTAGACTCAAAATATAATTATGTTTTATAAGCAGAGGTCGCAATATTTCCTTGTCTTTAGCGGAAAGAGGAATGCCTTGAAGACTAACTAGCATAATTCAAATATTTTCTTGCAAGAGAATTTATATTTGATATTTTCAAAAGTTTACAGAGGCTGGCAATGCGCATAGAGTTAGAGCAGTCTCCACAATAATAGTTGCGAAATATATAGTCATCAGATTTCCTACAGGGCACAACAGGCCCCGTATGATTAATATGACCAATTTCAGACACTTGAGGAATTTTTATATTAATCTTGGTATGCGTCGCGAAAATATCAAAGCCTATATTTTCGACGAGGTTAACACGCGGTATTACTGTTAACCCAGAGTTCACGAGACATCTCATTAGCCATTGGTAATCCCATGTATCTATATTAGAATTAAAATACATTTCGTCGAATATAGACGTCCAATATTTCAGCTCACGAGTGGAATCAAAAACATTTGATAGAATAGAACTTTCTTTTATAATTGGCCAATCTTTAATTAAAGGATCATAGTACTGCCAGCGATCTTTCCAAGTTGCCCATCCCCAGCAATGCGTATAACGACTAAAATAGTATGAATTAAACCCGGTAGGCGCTTGCGGATTCAAATTTAATCCTGAAATAGACCATACTCGCATATCATGTTTAAAATAATTCAACAAATTTTCACAAAAGATAAAAAAGTCGCTATTTGGCACGCAATCATCCTCAAGAATTATTCCTGATTCTACATATTCAAAAAACCAGTTAATTGCGGATGATACACCATATTTGCAGCCCTTATTAGTGGAAGAAAATAACCTGTACACATCACAAGGCCAGTCTATATTAGATAAGATTACGCTTCTAGTTTTTTCTACTAGTTCTACATCCCGGATATTTTGGGATAGTGGACCATCACAAGCTATGAACACCTGAGATGGTTGATATTGGCGAATAGCATTAACAACCTTAAGGACAGCATCAGGCCTTCTCCATGCAACGATTAGTACAGGTGCTTTTTTAATAAATGACACGGGAAATAGGTGAATGGAAATAATTTAAACTTTGCTTTGTATATTAAAACTTTCCATGGAACAAAGACAATGGAGAATATATTTTGTATTTTATTCCAAAGCTATTTTGATAATATCCAAATGGAAGTGCAGAATTTTTTATAGGTCTAAGGCATTCTATATTACTTAATGCTATTTTAAGCCCTGCGCAGGTCTTAGGATTTGAATTATTATTAAATATAAAGTCATAAAAGGATTTGCCTAGTAGCAATACAGGCTTATCCCAATATACAGCCTCGATACCTATTGTTGATCCGTAGCAAACAACAAGAGAAGCATTATCAAGCAACTCGTATGAATTAATCTTGCTATTGGAAGGTACGACTAAGGTGCACTCTCGTAAACTATGTGGCAAGAATAGCAGGTTATTCCAGAAATCTTTATCTATTTTTGGTGAATTATTAATATTTGGATGGACGCGGATAATCAGGTTATAATTAAATTCCTTAGAAAATTTAGCTAGGTGCCTGATAGCCTCGAACTGAGACGACCATTCAAAATCCGCCATTGACCAATTTGTATCAACTGAGACAGATTCAAATTCTGCACTTGATGACGTAAAATAGACAATATTTGGAGTTGTTATTTGACTAAAAATACTTGAAAATTGTTGCCGTAATAATCCATATCTAAAGTTCCCAGCAAAAGATATCCATCCAGGGTTATTTCCCTTTCTAAGATTGACAAAATATTTTTTTGCTGTATTATATTTGGAGTTAGGCGAAGAGTTCCAATAATCAAAAATAAATTTTTGGGTGCTTTCCCGATCATGGGGCGGGAACGATGTTAAGGAAAAATAGTTTTTGGAAGCGCCTCGTTCATGGTAAAAAACTGGAATATTGTGCTTAGTCGCAAAATCAACAGCACCTGATATGCATGCAAATCTACCGTTAAACACAACAACTGATCCAAAGTCGTATAGCTCATGAAGATATTTTACATTATAAAAACTAGCAAAGAATGTTTCAATGAGTCTTTTGCATAAATCAACTTCTTGGCAAGGTTTAATTAAGGTGGAATTCTTAATTGATAGCAAAGAGCTCGCGACTGATATTCCTACATCGCAGTCATTTAGACGCAATTTTTTTAAAGAAGATATACTTTTTAGATAGCTTGTATCTGATAATGATATATTAGTCTCCATACCTGAAAGCAGGCTATTGCACAAGTATTCAATGGTAGTTATATTGTGTTTTTTTGCGTACTCAGCAGCTTTATTTATTTCTATTGATATATTACGATTCATAAAGCATTCAACATATGGCAGCGCCGAGCCGACATGAATATACTTAACTTCGTAACCTGCAGCTGCTAATCTAAGTGAGATTTCAAGCCCAGTCTCAAAATGAGGCGCTGCATCCCAAGCCTCATACATGAGTACAGGACGCGACAAGTCAATTTGTGATTTTGACGGTAGATATATTGGTTGAAATACTCTTTTCAATGACTTCCTCACGAGTATGCTTTCAAGGGTTTAAATGAGTCACTGCGTCTCTCGTATCTCATCGCTCACCATAAAGACATTTTAGATGTAGGTTCCGCATACAGCTAATGACTGCCCTGGCAGTAACGAGAGCATTCCCACAACTGAGGCAGGGCCACCTCAGGAAGGTGGTCCTGCCTCAGTTGTCATTGCCGATGAGAGTGCCCGATTCTTCGACTATCCCTCATGCTGCTGAACCGCAAAGTACAGTATCTCTTGAGTAGGCGCACGAATCATCGCAGACTATCCTCGCGCACTTCTGGTCTGATTGGCATGACCCCTTTTATTTTATACCTCATGGGGGTAGGTCATCGACCTTCAGCATGGTGATGAAGCGGCGACAGGCGACCGGGTATTACTTCACAACTGCATCCGCTCGATTTTGATCGGCAGCAGCTCAAATACTTATCAGGAAAGCATGGTTAGCTGCCGGGTTTACCCAATAAACTTTAGCGGTGTCAGCTCATTCAGCCCTGGCTCATTGCTGAAGGGAGTTTGGAGGAGGTGCCCGAACTGCGGGCGATCCACTCCTGAAGGATTGCCAATTCACTCTTCAAGGCGATAAGTTGGCTGAAGTGCATATTTAACACCTGCTGTAAGATAGATGATCCGTATGAAGAGGTTTTCGGAAGCCAATAAGGTAGGAATTCATTATTAGCTTGAGATATCTTCGCCCAGTCGAAAACTCAACCCCAATGAGAAAACATGCCAAGACTCGCTTGATACAGAAGAACTTGGTGGAATCGATTTCTCAATAGATGAATGACCACACTTTCTTTGCTTATCTTAAGGATTATGGCGAGGCTCAATACTTTCTTTACGGTGGCCCACCGAAACTGACTAGAATTAGGGTTTTGCGAGCGATCTATTCAGAATCCCAGCACTACAATCTCAATCAGGCTATCGGAGCGATTCCCCTATCTTGTAGATTCCAAGCAGATTAGGGCAGGAGAAATTAGTCTGTACGACTAAAAATTCTTCTGTCCAGCACCAGAAACTATCTAATAAAGATTATGAATATGTTCTTCGAGAACAAGCTCAACTGTAAGCTTTTCGCCAACATTATTAATGGATTCATTCGGATGCCCTTAGAATGAAATTGGGAATTTGCCGCAAGGCAAAGGTCCTCCATTATACGCAGTTTAAGTTCACATTTGTTGAGTTCCTGCTCAAGCTGCGGTGGAATTTAATCCAAATCAACTGGTTTGGCAAAAAGCGCATTAAGTTAAGATAAAATCTTTCTACCCTACTTCCTCTAGGAGGCTACTGAAAATCCCGGGCAAAGGCGGCCGGCTGGCCGGCTCATTAATGTTGATTGTGGCCTATGAATTAAGTTAAATACCATCAATGAGCAGATCGATCCTTCAATCTCACCTGGCTCCGCAGTTCGAAGCCTGCCATACTTTCGCTCGCTTAGTTTGCCAGCTGCCTTCATGCCATCACGGCCTGTTAGTGAGACAGATTAAATTGTAGGCCAGCATGTTTAGTTGTGTTTTCTCACCAGGTCATTCAGTAACCCACAGCCGTTGGAGCTGTTCAAAGGGAGTGGGGTCGCCGATGGCCATGTGGTACCTGCGGCGGTTATAAATCGAGATATACGGCGCCAGCCACCGCTTGTGCTCCTCTGAACTGGTAATTAGCATCGCGGAGTCCCATTCGGCCTGCAGGGTCTTGATGAACCGCTCGGCTCTGCCATTGGTCTGGGGCTTGTAGGCTCTGGTCCGTTTCGCTTTCAAGACCAGAGCGCTGCAGGCCTTACGCCACTGCTAAAACCAGAAGGCGCTGCCATTGTCTGACAGCACTCTTAGACAGGTGATGCCCTGGCTGTTGAACCAGCTCACGGCCCTCACCAGGAAGACCTCCGTCATGGCCGGATACTCATCGGGCAAGACCTCGACGTATGACAGCCGTGTGAAGTGATCCACGGCCACGTGAGCTTTTTCGTAGTCAGCACCGGATGAGCAGCCCAACCGCAGATCGCCCGTGATGCGGTGGCCGACGCGTTCAAAGCGGGCACTCTGTAACTGCTTCACAGAAGCCTGCGGCTATATGTTGACGTGGATCATGTCGCCTGGCTGAACCCACAGGTAACGGCTAAAAGTTCCTTGGGCTGCAGGTTCTTGAGCCGTCCCAGACCCATCGACTTAAGCCAGCACCGAGTGGTGGTCAGCGGCGCAGCCAGCGCTTGGCGATACGCCGCGTGATGCAGCGCTCGTGGCGGAGTGCCGTGGCGGAGTGCCGTGGCCTGCTTCTGTTACTAAGAATCAAGCGTCCGCCGCTTACTGCGGCGAACGATACGTCAAACAACCAGTGCCGCTGGACTGCCTGAGCGGAACCTGGCGAATCATTTGTTAGGTAGTGCGCAGGCTGATCTCTGCCTGAAAGGCTAGGCCAGACAGGGGATGGAGCTCGTCAATCCAACCGTTCTGTACTCAGGGGTGCCAGCCGGGCATTTGGGTGGATATGCATGGCATGCGAGTTCTGTGGGTCGGAGGTGACACCCGGAGCATGACAACCTCACACCCCTTTGTCAGCCGCTAGACAACATGGTGGTAATACACACCTAGCAATTCGGAAACGAATATGTATTCAACTCAAGTTCAGTCAAAATATTGAGGAATTTGTAGCACTCAGCTCCGAGCAGGGCTGGGCGGATGCATAATATTATGAATTCTATCTCATTGTATTTTCGAAGATTTCAAAACTTCAGATTTAACCCGGCGGGGCATGCTTTACTTTATATAGATCTCTTCTACTAGGGACTTGGAATTACAGCTCTGGTGTATCAGGATAGTAGTTTGCATCTTTTCGGAGCCGAATGGCGACTGCAGTAATTCCCTGAGCCAGCCCGCACTTAAAACCAGGGCCGGAAACGACAGGGACAGGAGCATAGCTCACTGTCACAAGCCGTACCGCTCTTGCAGGTTCGCATATGGTACGGCTTCCCACAAGCAAGCCTGTGTATTGGAGTTAGAACGCTCAGAGGCGGTAACGTGCAGTGATCAGTGATCTGAATGAAAGCTTGCTTCTCGACCACCGCTGGTTGTTGCATTGCACCACAAGCCTGGTGTGCTGCTTGGCAGCCATACCTCCTGAACTGAGCCTGGCTGCGCCCACCTCAAAGCTGGCCAGCACCGCAACCCAGCCTCAGCGCCAACTGCAGGTGGTCTACGACACCTACATCCTGGGGCCGGGCGATGCGGTGCAGGTGGAGCTGCTGGACGTGCCCGAGTACTCGGGCGTGTTCTCGATTGGGCCCGACGGCACCTTGTATCTGCCGAGGCTGCGGGCCCTGTATGTGGAAGGGCTGACCGTGGAGGAGCTGCGCTACTTCCTGAACCAGCAGTTCAAGCCCTACGTGCGCAAGCCCGACGTGTATGTGCGGCCGGTGAGCTTCCGGCCAATCCGCGTCTACGTGGGCGGTGAGGTGCGGCGGCCCGGCTACTACTACCTGACCGGCCAGCAGGCGATCAACGACACCGCAGTGAGCGGCCCCACCACCAGCGTGCCCACCTTTGGCGGCAGCAGCAACCTGAGCAGCCAGATCGGCAGCGCCCTTTCGGGTGCTGGCGTCAGCGGCGGCGGCGGCGGGGGCCTGGCCTCGCTGGCCAACAGCGTGCTGCAGAACCTCACTCGCAGCAGCAGCCTAGGGGGCTCCGGCACTGCTGCGCTGAGCACCGGCACCAGCCTGGGCGGGCTGCTGGGGAGCAACCCGCTGCAGTTGCCCACGGTGTTTGACGCGATCCGTGCCGGCCTGGGGGTCACCCCCTATTCGGACCTGTCGGAGGTGACCGTGACGCGGCGCCAACCACTCAGCGTCGGCGGCGGCAAGGTGCGGGCCGACCTCGACTTTCTGCGGCTTATCACCCAGGGCGATGAGTCGCAGAACATTCGCCTGTTTGACGGCGACATCGTGGTGGTCGGCAAGTCGACCGTTGAGATGCGCGAGCAGGTGCTCAAGGCGGCGCAGACCAACCTGTCGCCCGACCGCATCGAGGTGTTTGTGAGCGGCCGGGTGAAGGCCCCCGGCACCGTGGTGCTGCCCCAGGGCTCTAGCCTCAACCAGGCGCTTATGGCCGCCGGCGGGCTGCAGCTGCTGCGCGGCCCGGTGGAGTTCATCCGCTTCACCAAGGAGGGCAAGACCGACCGGCGTGTGTTTGGCTACAGCGCCTCGGCCACCACGGGTGATTTCAAAAATCCCGTGCTGATGGCCGGCGACATCGTGCGTGTCGACGAGTCGCTGCTTTCGGCCACCGTGGGGGTGATGAACGAAGTGACCGGACCGGTGCTGAGCGTGTATTCGCTGTATCGGATCTTCTCGCCATGACCACCACCAGCCCCATGCCAGGCCTGCCGGTCAACCCCGAGCAGCCCGCCGCTGAAGAAGGCATCGACTTCGCCAAGCTGGCCCAGGGGCTCGGGCGCCAGTGGAGGCTTGTGCTGGCCTGCAGCGCCGGTGGCCTGGCCACCGCTGGCCTGATCACAGCCCTGTCGCCGCGGGTCTGGCAGGCGGAATTTGAAATTGTTCTCAACAACGAGACCGGTGGAATTGACCTTGGAAGTGTGTTTTCACAATCGGGTTCTCTTGGTGCACTGATTGGTGGTATTGGGGTCGGTCCTAGACTTGGAAGTCTGGCTGACAACCAGGCAACTGAGATGAAGGTCTTGGTCAGTCCGCTGGTGCTCAGACCTGCCTTTGAAGACCTGTCGGTAAAACTTCCTACCAGCCTTAAGAGCGAGCTCGATTACGGCCGATGGGCCGCTGGGGTGAAGGTCAAGGCCGAAAAGAACACCAGTGTGCTGAGCGTGAGCGTCTTAGGCACCAATCCCAAGCTGGTGCTGGCCTCGAGCGAACAACTGGCCGAGAGCTACAAGCGCTATTCAGGCCGCAAACGGAGTCAGGCGCTGAAGGCAGCGGTGGAGTTCTTGAATCAACAGATCAACCTGCTGCGGCCCAAAGTCGAGTCCTCGAGGCGCACCGCGGAAACCTATGCCAACCGCTACACCCTGACGGCTGCCGACAGCCAGGGCGTCAGCAACCATGGTGATGGAGGTCTCGACCTGAGCGGTGGTCTCTCAGGTTTGCTTAGCGGCGTCAATAGCGGGCTCACCAGCAGCGGCGGCAGCCTCAAGAGCCAACAGGCCGCTCTGCATCGCCAGATCCTGGAGCTGCGCTACCAGCTGGCCCGGGTGCGGCGCGCCGGACCCGACCAGCTGGTCAATGTGAACAGCTCAGGCTCCAGTGGAGTGCTGGGCGGCGTGCTGGGCAACCTGCCCAACACCGGCTCGCTGCAGGATCTCGACCGGGCCATCGCCGAGCGGCGCTCGCGCCTCACCGACAAGGATGAAACGGTGCAGTCGCTGCTGCGCCAGCGCCGGGTCACCATTGCCGTGATGAACCGCCAGTTGGCACTCGAGCTCGAAAACTCCATCAACTTGGCCAAAGTCCAGCTCGCCAGCTTGCAGCGACCCCCTGGTGTGATCGAAACCTTCCAAGAAATCAGCCGGCAAGCCAACCGCAATGAATCCACCCTGCTGGCCCTGCAAAACAAACTCTCCGAACAGCAGCTTGAACTGGCGCGCAAATCGGAACCCTGGGAGCTGATCTCGAGCCCCACGCTCTCGGGCAAACCGGTGCTGCCCAGCGAGAAGACAAACCTGGCCTTTGGGCTGCTGGCCGGCCTAATCACGGGCGCCGGCGCCGCCCTGTGGCGCGACCGGCGCAGCGGCCTGGTGCACCACCTCGATGAGCTGCTCGAGCTGCTGCCCTACCCGCTGCTGGGCCAGCTCAACAGCGCCCACAGCGAGCGCTGGCAGGGCGTGCTGGAGCTGCTGGCCCACGGACCCCTGGCCGGCGCCCCCCAGGTGGCCGTTGTGGCCGCTGGAGAGCTGGGTGAGAGGGCCCAGCACTTTGCCGCCGAGCTGCAACGCACCCTGCAAACCGCTGATCCGGCCGCCCAGGCGCTGCTCACCGCCGATCTGGTGGTGGCCGGCCGCGCCCAGGCCCAGCTGCTGGTGGCGGGCCTGGGAATCGCCACCAGCGACGCCCTCAAGGAGCTGCACAACGACCTGACGCTGCAGGCCAGGCCCGTGGCCGGCCTGGTGCTGCTGAGCGACCCCGCAGCCGGCGATGACGCCTGAGCCGCCGCCGCCCCAGGTGCGCTGGCAGCCGGTAGCTCCAACGCCTACGGAACCACAAGCGCCGCCAGCCCGCCAGAGCCCAATCGGCTCAGGGCCGGTGTTTGTGCCCGTGCCGGGCAGTGTCCTGCCGACCGCTGCACCGGTCTGGAAGCCGGTGGTGAGCACCGAGGCCACGCCTGCCAGCACCCCAACGGTCAGCAGCAGCCCAGGCCCCGTGTGGAAACCCGTGCCGCCTGGGGAAGAGACCCTGATCGCCCCAGCCACGCCACCAGCGGGCTCGGGGCCGCCGCAATCGATGGCGGAAGCCGAAGAGCGGCGCCAGGAGCTGCCGCCACCCGCAGGCAGCTACCCGCCGCTGCTGCGCCTGGGACAGCTGCCGTTGGCCGCGTTTCTTGACGACGGCTACGCCCAGCTGACCTTTCAGCAGGTGAGCCCCGGCACGGGCGGCGTGGGCGGCGGCACCGGCAACCAGAACTACGGCTTTCGCGCCGACCTGTCGATCAACAGCAAGCTGCTGGTCTCAGCCTTCTACACATACGCCGATGACCCGCTGTTCGCGCGCATCAGCGTGCGGCCCACCCAGCCCGAAAACCTCTGGACCGTGGCCGGCGGCGCCGTGCGGGCCCGCCTGGGGGGCGGCAGCAATTGGGCACTCGGCGCCGAGGGATCGATTGAGGCGTTCACCGTGGGCAGTGGCGGCTGTTACTCGGCAGGCTGCAGCGGCACCAGCGACAACATCTTCAACACCAGCGGCCAGAAGGTGCTCAACCGCAACTGGATCGGCGCCATCAGCCTGCCGCTGAGCTGGAACCCCAAGCCCCGCTGGCAGCTCTCCCTCACCCCCGGTGTGTCGTTCTTGCCCGCAACGCAAGGCGCCGCCCAGGGCGCTGCCGGCACCTTCTACGGCACCAACGTGAGCGTGGGCGTGGGCAGCAGCTACCGCATCGGCGAGCAGCTGAACCTGTTCTCGAGCGCCGTATTCCCCCTGGGGCCGGGCAGCAACGCCTTCAACAGCAGCCTCAGCTTCTACAGGGTGCCGGTGCTGAGCCTGGGGGCAAACTATGCGGTGAACCCCCGCATCGCCCTGGAGGCGGCCGTGACCAACGGCTATGGGCTCACCCCCGCCACGGCGATCCTGACCCTGCCCAGCGCTCCCACAGAGCCGATGCTGAGCGGCCGCTTTGTGTGGACCGCCGGCGCGCCCGATTCGCCTCGGGTGCGCTTCAACCCGCGGCTGCGCTCCTTGAGCCTGGGGGGCCTGTCGGTGAGCACCGGCGTGCTGCCGCCCGCAAACACGATTCAAGTGGGGGTTAACGGCGATTCCCTGGGCAACCTGTTTGCCATGGGCGCCTACTCGCCCTCGAATGATTTTCAGTTTGAACTCGACGCCGGGGGCTTCAGCAACGCCGGCGCCGCCGCCAACGGCGTGGCACCCGGCACCCCGGCGGCGAGCTTTCTCAACACCTACCAGGGCCCCGGCAACCGCAACATTCGCTTCGGCGGCAAGGCCATGGTCTACCGCCCCACCAAGAACCTGCCGATCTGGGCCGCGGGGCGCATCACCGTGGGCCGCAACTTTGATTCGAGCAGCTATCAGGGCTATCTGTTTTTCGAGACGGTGAACACCTGGCAAGCAACCCCCTGGCTGGCCTTGAACCTGAACCCCAAGCTGGCCTGGAGCGGCCTGGGCACGCCCTGGGGTGTGGGCCTGAGCGCCAACATTCAGCTGGGGCCAAGCTTCCAGCTGATCCCCGAGGTGAACCTGGTGGCCACCGACTTCGGCGGCCGCAACGGCACCAATGGCACCCTGGCGCTGCGCTGGCTGGCCAAACCCACCGCCGCCCTTGATGTGTATGTGAGCAACGCCAGCGGCACGCTCGACATGGGCCAGCTGCTGGGGGCGGCCGACGTGCGCGTGGGCGGCAAACTGACCCTGCAGTTCTGAGAGGCGGGGTCACATGGCGAAGCCGATCCCCAACACACCCAGCAACGCACGCTCCAGCTCCGCCAGTTCCTCACCGGTGAGAATCGTGAGTGGGCCATCGCCTAGGCGGGAGCAATCGAGGGAGCGTGGCTGATCAGCCATCGCCAGGGAATCTGAGACCAGACGATCACGGGCGCGGATCGGCACTCTCAGCGCCCTGGCGCCGGGGCGATGTTGGGTGGTGAGT
>Ga0194123_10005827_pt1 | contig 12993 bp, 8 predicted proteins | sample TA2MahsurfametaG_5_FD_155479 | JGI IMG/M metagenome (GOLD analysis project Ga0194123, IMG submission 155479) | Freshwater microbial communities from Lake Tanganyika, Tanzania - TA2015023 Mahale A surface | ecosystem: Environmental > Aquatic > Freshwater > Lake | place: Tanzania: Lake Tanganyika... | reverse complement strand
CCCCCACGGTGACGGAACTGGCTGAGTTTGTGGAGCTGCCGGAGGAGGAGGTGAAGGATCTGCTCTGCCGCGCCCGCCAACCGGTGAGCCTTGAAACCAAGGTTGGCGACGGCGACGACACCGAGCTGCTCGACCTGCTGGCCGCCGATGGCACCCAGCCGGAAGAGCTGGTGGATGGCGAGTGCCTGCGCAGCGACATGCGCGATCTGCTCGATCAGCTGCCTGAGCTGCAGGGCCGGGTGTTGAAAATGCGCTACGGCATTGGTTTGGAGGAGCCGATGAGCCTCAGCTCGATCGCCCGCGAACTCGAGATGAGTCGCGACAGGGCCCGCAGCCTGGAGCGCCGGGCCCACGAGGAGATGCGCCGGCTCTCCCAGCAGATGGGCGCCTATCTAGCCGCCTGAGGGGAGTGATCCTTAAGTTCGTCTGATCAGACTTTTGAGGGCAGTCGTGGACGCGACGTCGCTGCAACAGATGGCCGGTTGGGGTTATGGAGGACTGGTTCAGCGGGAACTGACGCGTGACAGGTTGCTGGCTGATCAGCCGCCTCTCACTCCTGAGCAAACCAACCTGGCTCTACCACTGCTTTATCAGCGCTACAAGTTGAGTACCCAGTTGGAAGTGCAGCGCTGGATGATGTCCTATGGGCTTGCTGAGGCCGATCTTGAGTTGTTAGCACAACGCCAGCTGCGCTGGCAATTGCTTTGTGAACAGCGTTTTCGTGCCCAGATTTCTACTCTCTTCCTTAAGCGCAAGAGCGAGTTAGATCAGGTTGTCTACTCACTCATCTGGGTCGAGGACGAAGCCTTGGCCCAGGAGATGTTCTTGCAGCTCTCTGAGCGAGAGAGCAGTTTCGAACAGCTCTTCTGCACATTGCCGGAGAAGGCTGGACAGCTCCCCACGGGAAAGTGCGGGCCAACGCCAATGGGTGCGTTACCTGAGGCCTTGGCTGAATTGCTCCGCGTGAGTCAGCCTGGGCACGTTTGGCCTCCCAGGCCTGCGGAGGGAGGCTGGGTCCTGATTCGACTGGATGAATTTCAACCAGCAGTTTTTAGCCAAGGGCATCGGCGTGATCTAGCCCTTGAGCTTGGAGACCAATGGCTGCAAGAGGAGTTGAGCCGGACGCCAGTGAGCTGACTTTCCTATGCAAATCTTGCATAAAACCGTCCCCGTGGTTGACTGAGCGGCCTCACTCCTGGTTCCTCTTCTGATAGCTTTTCAGCAGTACCAGGCCGCTCAATGCAGCTGACCCTTGCACTGCGACTGGTCAGTAGCTGGGAGCCTTTTTCCAAGCTGCCGCGTAGCGCTCAGGCTCGCGTTGCCGAATCATTGCAAGCCCTGCAGCTTCGCCCCGGCCAGAAGCTGTACGACTACAGCAGCCTGCCCCCTGGCGTTGCGTTGCTGGCCCGGGGACAAATGCGCTTGCTGGCGTTGGATGAGCAGGACGTACCATTTACTCTGCGGCGATTATTACCGGGGGATACAGCAGGTGACATCAGCTTGCTCCGCGGGGTTGCGGGGCAAGCGCTTGCTGCCTCCCAGCCAAGTCAGCTCTGGTTAATGCCCCAGGCGGTGTTTCTCCAGGTGGTCTTGGAGCACGCTCCATTGCAGTTGGCCCTGGCCAAGCCGAGCCTGGATGAGCTCTTTGCTGTTGCGGCTGCTAGCCCAGCCCCACGGCTGCCTAAGCGTCGTGATCTGCGCGATTGGGCGAGTAATCAATTGGAAGAGGCGCCAGGTGAGCAACAGGTGTTGCTGTTGCCTCCTGGCGAGCATCATTTTGGATCCAGTTGGGGACCGTGGCTGGTCAGCAGCAGCAACGTCGCTGGCGCTAACCCTGGAGAGGAGCTTCTCGGTCCCTTGAAGCTGACCGTTAAGGGGAAACTACCTGCACGTTTGCTCGCGAAGCAGGGCGCCACACCGCCAATGGAGCGTCCCCCGGTCCTAGTGTTGTCCCCGGAGGCGGGTGAGGAGGCCTCTGAAACCACGGAAGCTGAACTGCTTGAACCCGATTGGCAGGAGAGCTCCGCAGCGATCGTTGCTGTAGAGCGTCAGCAGGAAGCGCTTGAGGATTGGTATGGGCGGCTCGGTGATGACGGCACCTATCCCCATCTCACTGGTGATGGGCCAGTGGAAGGGCCGCTGGCCGCGCTGCGGATGTTGGCGCGCTACTTCGATCTGCCTTTCCGAAAGGATGTGTTGATCCGAATCCTGGAAGACCAGATCAAGCGCGACAGCAGCGGAGCCGGCATCGGTCTTCTTCAGCTCGCTGCAATCGCAGACCTGATGGGTCTCAGAGCTTCTCAGTTGAATGTCAATGATGCCCAAATCCCACGTCTGCAGTTGCCGGCGCTCGTGATGGGAGTGAACGGTCCTCTCGTGGTTTGGTCCAGCGATATGGCTGGTCAGGTGTTGATCAGTGATCCCAGCTCAGGCCAGGGACCAGTGGCGATTAGTGCTCTTGAGGGCCGTGATGAAGAGGGAAGGCTGCCGGTGCTCTGCATCGAGCGCAGTCAGAAAACCCCAAAGAAGCGCTTCGGTCTTGCTTGGTTTCTCCCTGCCCTGAAGCAACACAAAGGTGTGCTGTTGCAGGTGTTGGTGGCCAGTTTCTTTGTTCAATTGTTTGGCCTGCTGAATCCATTATTGATTCAGCAGATTATTGATGCGGTGATCAGTCAGGGTAATGTCAGCACCTTGAACGTCCTTGGCACTTTATTGGTGGCCATGAGTCTTGCTCAGGCTGTGCTGTCATCCTTGCGCACATACTTGTTCTCAGACACAACGAATCGAATTGATATTAGCTTGGGGTCTACGATTATTGATCATCTACTGAGATTGCCTCTCGGCTATTTTGCGGATCGACCTGTGGGTGAGGTGAGCAGTCGCCTCAATGAGCTCCAGAAGATCCGTCGGTTCCTCACTGGCACGGCACTCACAGTGATTCTTGATGCCGTGTTTGCTGTGATTTATATCGCGGTCATGTTGCTCTATTCAGTCCAGCTCACGTTTTGGGCTTTGGCGGTCGTTCCTTTATTTGTCGGGCTTACGGTTCTCACAGCCCCGGTCATTCGTCGTCAGCTGCGCGAGCAAGCTGAAGCAAATTCGAGGGTGCAGAGCCATTTGGTGGAAACTTTGGGCGGGATGGAGACCATCAAGGGCCAGAGCATGGAGATCCACAGCCGCTGGCGCTGGCAGCAACTCTACGGCGGCCAGATTCAATCTGGTTTTCGTAATGTTGTCACCAGCACTGCTGCTGGGTCGGCGAGTCAGTTTCTCGAGCAGCTATCGGGGTTGATTGTTCTCTGGATTGGTGCATCCTTGGTTCTAAAAGGGCAGTTATCGCTGGGCCAGCTGATTGCTTTCAGGATTTTAGCGGGCTATGTCACGAGTCCATTGTTGCGTATGGCTAATCTCTGGCAAAGTTTTCAGGAAACATCTTTGTCGCTCGAGCGCTTAGCTGACATTGTTGATCATCCTCAGGAGCTCGAGATCACTGGACAGCAGAAGCCTCCCATTCCTCCCATCGTGGGTCAAGTTGAGTATTCAGGTGTGAGCTTCCGTTTTGCAGAGCAGGGTAAGCTTCAGTTAAAGAATGTGAGCTGCGAGATTGCGGCAGGATCTTTTGTGGGGGTAGTGGGAAGCAGTGGTTCGGGAAAAAGTACGATGCTCAAACTCCTTACACGCCTGTATGAGCCCGAGGAGGGTTTAATTCGAATTGATGGTAACGATATCAGTAAAGTCGATCTTTATTCTCTAAGGGCGCAGATCGGTGTAGTTCCTCAAGACAGCTTGCTGTTTGATGGAACAATTCTCTCTAATATTGCTCTCACTCGTCCAGATGCCTCCTTTGAGGATGTTGTCCTCGCGGCCCAGGTGGCTTGTGCCCATGACTTTATTCAGTCCATGCCCTCCGGTTACAGCAGTTCTGTGGGAGAACGGGGGGCAGGATTGAGCGGCGGTCAGCGCCAACGTTTAGCGATTGCCAGGATGATCCTGAGGCGTCCAAGATTGTTGGTGCTGGATGAAGCAACGAGTGCCCTTGATGTTGATACAGAACGCCGCTTGACAGCCAACTTGATGGATCTTTACAAGGGAAGTACGGTCTTTTTCATCACACATCGCCTCGCTTCGTTGAAGGCTGCTGATCACGTTCTTGTCATGGATCAAGGAGCCCTTGTTGAACAAGGCACTCACGAGGAGTTGATGTCGCTTGATGGTCGTTATGCCACCTTATATCATCAGCAGGAGGTTTGAGTGATGGACAAGAAAAGCGGTTCAAATTCCAGTCTCACGAAGGCTAATCTCTCGGCACTGATGGTCCGTCCAATGGATCCCCAGGAGGTTAGGCTCAGGCCTGCGCCAGTATGGAGTAAGGCTTTGGCGTGGACGATTATCGGTAGTGCTTCTTTTGGTTTTGTTTTTGCTTGCTTTGCCAAAATTGATGAGGTTGTACTTGCCCAGGGAGAGATTCAGCCCCTCGGTGCTGAACGACCGATCAAGGCACCTTTTGCGGGAGTAGTGAAACAGATCCTGGTGAAGGAAGGTCAGACCGTTTCCGCTGGAGATGCGCTAATTCGCTTGGATCCTGATGTTTCAAAAAAGCGTTCTGAAACTCTTGAGAAGCAGCTCAAGCTTGAGACCACCCGCTTCAGTGAAGAGAGCCGCTCAATCCAGGCCAGGGAACAGAGCCTCAGGGAGCGCATGGAGGGTCTCAGTCGCGCTTTGGCAACTGAAAAGGAGATTTATGTAAATATTGTTCCGCTTGCCAAGCAGGGTGGAATCCAACGCAATCAACTTCTGCAGCAGCGCAACAATGTTGAACAGCTGGAATCTGAAATTGCTCAGGCTCGTGCCAATCTTCAGGAGGTGCAAGCGCAGCTATCCAAGATGAAACAAGAGTCTCTGCGTGAGTTGGCTGATCTCGAACGGCAGTTGGTGGAGGTGAAAGACACGCAGAACAAAGAGGTCCTCACCGCTCCGCTCAATGGTGTGATCTTTGGACTTGTTCCCTCCAGCCCTGGCTATGCCGCGTCCGCGGGAGAAACACTCGTGAAGGTTGTTCCTGGAGGTGTGCTCGAGGCCAAGGTTTATGTGACTAACCGAGATGTGGGCTTTCTTAACAAAGGTATGAAGGCTCAAGTGCGAGTTGATGCCTTCCCCTATACCCAGTTCGGTGCCATTGATGGAATCCTCAAATCAGTGGGTAGCCTTCCACTGGAGCCCGATCAGCAGAATCCTCAGCCTCGATTCCCCGCCTACATCAGCCTTGAACGTGACTATCTCACCAAAGACTCTGATCGCTATCCAATCAGTGCAGGACAGAGCGTCCAAGCCAACCTGATACTACGCGACAAGCGAGTGATAACTCTACTCACCGATGCGGTACAAAAGGCGTTCGACTCGTTGCGGAGTATCCGCTCTTCTAAATGAGACAACCCTTAAACCACCCTTCGCAGGGTCCCTAATTTCAGCAATTTCCTTCACTGCTCATCGTCCTACTCCTTCTGATGACAACTGCATCTCTTGATCTTAAAAGCCGAGTTGATGAATTCCTTCGCTGGTTCCAGGCCCTTGAAGCCAAGGACCAGGAGGAGTTGATGGGGCTCGTCTACAACGAGCACAAAGTGCGCGATGTGGTGCGAGCCTTTTCTGCCATGCCGGTTGAGCAACGTAAGGCCGTATTCCAGCGCCTTGGTCTTCCGAATGATCTGCTCACCCGCATTCCTCCGCCGGCCAGTGAATCCGCTGGTGATGTGGAGGTTGAGTGGCAGGAGTGGGACAGCACCCGCACTGCTTGATCTGTGATTGAGCTCTCTACTTAGAATGTGAGGTTGTCTACCCGTGGTTGCTAACTTTCCGCCACTAACTCAGCTCAGTAGCGCTGCTGTTGCGTCTCCCAGTGTGAGTCTGGGCCTTGGGAATGATCTTGATCCCAAGTTGCAGCGTTGGATGCTCCCCGGTGGTATCGGTGGTTTTCTGCTCTGGGCTATAGCAACGCCGGAGGGGATGCCCTTTCATGAGTTCCTACACCAACGGGGCCCGACTCAGGTCTTTGTCTTGGTGATGGGTGGCATGCTCTTTGCCTTCATCATCAATAAGTGGCGCATTCTGCAGCGAGAGAAGAAGGCTTACCTGGCACTTGATCTCTCAATTTCCCAGGCAATACGGAGTGGAGATCTCACCGCATTGACTACCCAGGCAGAACGTTCGGCATCGCTTGTCGGCAAACGCTTGCTTCGGATGCTTGATGTTTGGCGTAGCACCGGTTCATCGTTCCAATTGGAACGTTCGGCTGATTCTGATGTCGAACTTTATGAGCTCTCCAGTCAATCCAGCTTCAGCTTGCCAAAGGTGCTCCTATGGGCTATCCCGCTTTTGGGCTTCATCGGCACTGTGATTGGAATGTCATCTGCCGTGGGTTCTTTTGACGCGGTACTCAGTAACGCCGACAACGTTGATGGTTTGAAAAATGGCTTGACCAAAGTCACCACCGGTTTGGGTACGGCTTTTGACACAACTTACCTGGCCCTCGTAGTGTCGGTGATCTTCACCTTTCCGCTCAATGCCTGTGAGCGACTTGAGGATCGCCTCCTCAGCCAGATCGATGGAGAAGTGCGTGAGGCGGTGATGGCCCTGAGCCCATCTGGTGATGGAGTCATCCCTGATGCGCCTGATCCGTTGGGTGTCAGATCGCAGAACAAGGCTGAGGCTATTGAGCAGCTCACCGGTTTGGCCTCTGATGATCTGGGTGCCTTGATTAGTGATGCGTTTGAAAAGCACCTGCCTGACCCCTCCGTGCTGGTGGGGCCCGCCCAGATCTATGCCGAGCAGCTGACCCAGGCCACCTTGGAGAAATTGACCCCTCTCACTAGCCTGGTGCGTGATTCAGTCGAAGGCATCGCTGAGGCACGTCTCAGTCTGCAGGACCAGGCTGATGTGATCCGGGGCAGCATGGACGGGCTCTCCCAGGAGTTGAACCAATCCCTACGGGCCCTGGAACCGGTGCTGAATCGGCTTGAGCGCTTGTCAACAGGAAGCTATACCGAGGCGGAAACAAAAGATCAGCTTCAGGCTCTGATTGAGTTGCGGCGCTCGATTGAAACTCTTAACGCCAGTGTGGCTCGCCTCGAGCCTAATCGCCGGCGCTGGTGGGGGCGCAGCTGAGAGATGGGCAGGCGTAGGGGAAAAAACACCGGTGTTGGGGTGGATCTCTTTTCCTTCCTTAATATCATGGCCGCTACGATTGGCGTGCAGACCCTCCTGATCGTGATCTGTGCGCTGCAAATCAAGCCTGGTGTTCAGGCGATTCAGTTGTTACCAGCTGGAGGTGAAGGAAAAGGAAAGGAAGCGAACTACATCCTCTGTGAGGGGGGCGGAAAAGTTGAAGTGATCGGCCAGGGGCAACGCCGCAGTTGGAGCCTGAAGGATCCCGGTCTGGATCAATTCCTCGATGCTATAGCTAAGAACCGCAAGCCTCAGTACGTGGTGATCGGGGTGCGCCCATCTGCCTACCGTGATTTTGAATCGATCCGTTCCAAGGCGGAGGCACGCCGCCTTGCAATTGGCTATGAGCCTCTCGAGGCTGGCTTGAAGGTTCAACTTCCTGCTGGGGAGGCGGGATAAATGGATCCGCGCAGTCTGCTGTTGCACCGCCGCCGCCGTTCGAGTTCCACAGAACTGAGTGATAATAGTGATGGGTTGATGGACATCTTGTCCAATGTGGTTGGTGTGATGGCCTTGATTGGCTCCCTCACCGGTATTTTTGCTACCTCTAGTGCATTGAATATTCAGGCGCCAATGCAGCAGAAGACGCCTCGTAACTTTCTCTTGCTACAGGCCTCCAAAGAAGGGGTCTGGGACTTACAGCCTGCCGTGGAGCGAATGGTCAAGCTCGATCGCGAGCGTGCTTCTGAAGTGAGACGTTGTGATCAGTTGCTGGCTCCAGAGAAGCAAGTCTGCGAGAAGCAGCTTGATAGCTGGCAGCGCCAGGAGCAAGTGGGACCGATTGGAATGAGCGTGACCCATGCCAATGGCTTGATCACCCGCAATGGCCCGCCAACGGTGATTGCCGCTGATCTCAAGAAAAAGGATGGTTGGCTGGATCAAACGATGCAGCGGCTGTCCAGAGAGAAAAAGGCGGTGTTTGTGGTTCTCGAAAATGATGGCTTTGATGCCTACCGAGTGATTAAAAACAAGGCTCTCCAGTACAAAGTTCCGATTGGCTGGGAGCCTTGGTATAAGGACGATCCGATCTATTTCTGGGGCAACTCTGGCCGTAATCTCACTGTTCAGTAGGAGTCATTGAGCTTGTTGAAAAAAACTCTTGCCCACCGCATTGGACAAGCTTTTGTTGCATGCGTAATGGCTCGTTTGTTTATACAGCCTGCTTCGTCTGCTGTTCCCACATGGCCTGTTGATCTATTGCCGCTTGTGAAAGCGCTTCGGAATGCGGGCTATCAGCTTCGCTTTGAGAACCCACCTGTGAAGGGCGCCTATGGGGCAACTAACCCACGCAAGAAGGTTATCTGGGTTGCACCGATTACGTTTGATCTTGGCATTTTTCGTCAGACCCTCATTCACGAGGCAGTGCATGCTGCGCAGGGTTGTCCGAAAGGCATCCTCGAACCGATCGGATGGAAAACTGAGATGATCAACGCTGTTGATCGTGAAGTTGCAGGAATTCTTTATCGCAACTATGCTCGCTCTAAATTTGATGTAGAGCGGGAAGCCTTTGCAATGCAGGGGGCACCGCGGGCAATCGAACATGTCATCGCTGCCCTAAAGCAGCGTTGCCATTAAAAACTGGTTTTAGCCTCAAATTTGGTAGCAGTCCATCAATCCGGCCTAGGACGGGGGGCTCCCGATTGAAGCCCCCGTAGGTGTTCGGACGTCGATCACGCCGATTTGCGGGCCTTGCTCCATCCCATCGCGACACTCAGCTCAATAAGCCCCGCCATGTTGGCTTGCTCAGCAGGCATCGCAGCAGCGTAACCTGTGATGCGGTTGAGCATTTGATCATAGACCGGGCTGCTCTCTGGGGGAGTGCTGGAGGGTTTGTTCAGCCAGTTCTGTAGAGCCTCCAGTTCTGTAGCGCTGCAAGCAGAGAGTGTGCTGCTGAGATCATGTGTGTTGAGTAGTTGGGTTTGCTTGGCCAGATTCTGGAGTAAGGCGGCTTGACCCTTCAGCTTGGGACCGAGCAGCAATAGATCTGCATTGGCTGAACCAAGTTTGTTGAGTAGTTGCTTCATGGCGTAGTCAACCTGGGTTTGACTACCTGGAACATCGACACGTACATCAGGGGGCAGATCTTGTTGTGCCAATACATCCATGCCATCCATGTTCACGCGAGCTGCTACCAAACGCTCCTCACCGTTTGGCATCTTCATAACAAAGACCGAAAGGAGGTTTTGCTCCGTGATGACGGTATTCGCGCCACCTCGGTTCATCACGCGATTGACTAGACCACGTAAGCCTTTCTTCCCAGTTTCAACGGCCTTGGGTGCGTACAAGGCATACAAAACTCCTGCTCCCAACGCTAATGCGTCCAAGAGATTCGTGCCCAGTACTGAGCCTTCACTCAGGTTCTTCAATAGTCGGGATCCCGTGGCTCCGTCTTGTTCTGGCTTCTGTTCAACGATCGGTTGAAGCATCAGACCTCGCTTCCTTTCAGTTTTCGGCGACTGGTCTTCACCAAGACCTTCAGTGCCAGCACCCTTTCCTCCAATCTCACCTTTGCTGTCGCGTTCACTGTCTCCGCCTGAGTTACCGTTTGGCTGTGTTGACAGCTCATTTTGCTGAATTTGGCTTTCTGAGCTGCCGGATCCGCTAGCGGAGCTTGTGACTGTTGCTGTTGCACCACCATCGCCGATATTCATCGCTGCTAATTCATTATCTGCCTCCCCTTCTCCAATGCTAAACAGAGATTCACCTGGTCCATCAACCCCACCTTCATCAATGAGCTGTGGTGAGCGCATCTCGGGAACCTCAAGTCCCACACTTGACTCTGGAGTCACAGGGGTATCGGCAGGTACCGCAATCTCTCCTGGCTGTAGAACCTGGTCGTTTGGCCCAATAATACGTTGATTCCCGTCAATGACTTGCTGTCCTGCGTTGAGTACGAATTGGCCAGGTTCCAGAACTTGCTGCCCTGCGTTGAGTACGAATTGGCCAGGTTCCAGAACTTGCTGCCCCGACTTAAGAATTTGTTGGCCCGGCAGCAGCACAACGGCATCTTGAGGGACTGCTTTGAAGCCAGCTCCCAACAATGTCCCTTGAACTCCGGCAGCACCACCGCTAGATGCTTGTTGTTGAGCAGCAGCCGCTTTTTCACGTAATGCAGCAAGCTCTTGCTCATTGATTCCTACTTGCCTATTTTCAAGTTTTCCATTCCCAACAGAGACGACAGCAACCGTTGCGCCAGGGTCGGTGATAAAATCGTCGCCCGGCGTTTTATCGCCAAACATATCTTTGGTAAAGTTAAGCTCGACACCGACAATCCTGTTGGAACTATTAAGGATATACTTGGCTCCGTCCCCATCGCCACCCACTCGTGTGAAGTCGTACCAGCCTGGCCTTGTAATTATTGTTGTTCCGTCGAGAAGGGTCAAAGGTTTTTTATCATTCGTCTTTAGGTTGATATTCCAGGCGCCGGGGTCTCCCCAGCTAAATTTCATCGACTCGCTCTCTTCATCTATGTCCCCAGTGGGAGTTGCACCATACCTAACAAGGTCGTCATAGGAGACGTATTTGAGGTAGTTACTATATGTCCCAACAGGGTGACCTGCGTCCGCCTTCTCTGCTGCTGCGGTAAGAATCTTTTCTTCTCCGTCGAGAACATACTCTCCGTCGTTGTCGCGAAGATAAACATCTTCTCCGCTTGATAAATAGCTCAGAACTTCCGTGGTCTTTTCCTTGCCTTTCAAGTTAAATACGAAGACCATTGTTTTGCTATCTGCAGCAAATGTGGATTCTGACATTCCCACAATGCTTCCATTCAATGCTCCGATGTAGGCAGCATTCGTGTTTGATAGCTCAGCAGTGCCCAGAGTATCAACCTCTGTAATCCTGATGTTTGGATCTGTGAATGTGCGTTTGATCCGTGTTGCTTCGTTGATGAGGTCTGCGCTTGTTAAGACGGGTGCTCCCCCGAATGGGGACTTGACATTTTCTAGAGCCTGCTTAGCTTTTTGAACCGCAATTGCATCCCCTTCCTCGATTAGTGCTTTCGCTCTGGCCACCAGCGTTGGATCTCCAACAGTGAGCACGTCAGCGACTGTTAAACCAGCAGCCAAAAATTCCTTGGCAACGTTCTGATATTTTTCTGCTTGTTCCACAAGAGCAGCGTGCTCTTGTTCCACAAGAGCACGCTGCTCTTCCGTCAGTTCATTGATGTTACCTGGTACGTCTTTTGGTAGTTCAATTCCAAAACCACTGGCTGCCGCAATTGTTTTAATCTGAGCGATTGTTCCTTCCGCTGCGGATGAAAAACCTTTCTTCAATGCGTCGTTGAACGTTTCATGCTGTTGAGCTAGTAATTTTTCGAGTTCCGTCTCGTCTATACTTATTGTTTTGCCTGAGCCCAGCTGAACTGCTACCTGACCATTGACTGAGGCTCCACTGAGAATGCTGTCTGCTGCATCTCCCAATGAGACTTTTAGCAAATCTAAATCAACTGTGAACGGCTTGCCATCGCTATCTCTCTGTACTAGATCATCTAATAGTGAAACATCGGGAACTAGAGAAGTGTACTCTTCCAGAGTTCCCTCCAGCGAATCGACCTGACTCTGGAGTGCATCAATCTTTGCCTGGGCTGCGTCTAGCCTTGCCTGGGCTGCATCTACCCTTGCCTGTATTTCCGCACTCTGGGAATCATTTGCCTGCTCTAGTTGTATCTTGAGAGATGCCATTTGCGAGGCGAGATCATCTCTTTGTGATTCGAGATCAGCTTTTTGCACCTCGAGATCATCTTTTTGCACCTCGAGATCAGCTTGACTCTGGAGATTTGAATACACGAATCTACGTGCTCGCTCAGGATCACCATCGAATAAGCCGGATTCAAATCTACTTAGGAATAGCTCGCGAGATTCTTTGGAGAGTCCGCTTGCTGCCTGAATCACCCTTGAATCTCGATCTGATGGTGGCAGCAATCCCTCCAGTTCCGTTAAAGCCTGATTGACACGAATAATTTGCAGAATCTGTGCGTCATTGCTAATCGGCGGCGTGGCAAATACTGAGAGCTTATTTGGTGACTGGTCTGTATTTATGCCGCCACTTGTGGTGTCACCGTCATCCACTACCTGGAAGAGAATATCTCTCGTGGTGGATATCGCACCTGCCCTCACGGCGACATATCCATCTGACAACTGTTGGTATGTGACTTCTACCTTCTGCATTGAGATCTCGCTGCTCGTGAGATTCCGATCCGTTAATACTAAGTTTGCGATCCCAGCGCTTGTCATGTTCAGTATGACTGACTTCATCCCGTCTCTATCTTTGTTGTCTAGAAATCCAAAGTCAGAGGGCTTGAGGATCACCAATTCGCCCGTTGTGGCTGAAAGCGTTGAATCGCTTCCAGAAGGAGCGTCATTGACGGAAAGTACATTGATAGAGTATTTCTGGGAAAGAGTGCTCGATCCGTCGCTAATCTTGTATTCGAATGTTGCAATGCCGTTGTAGTCTTGGCTCGGGGTGAATACCCAGTTGCCTGAGCTATCTTTCACGACGGTACCTGCCTTGCTATTGGCGCTTAGCTTGAACTCGCTAACGCTAAGACTGTTGCCATCCGGATCTGCGTAGTTGTTCAGCAGGCTAGTGGTATCGATGGTGAGACTCTCGTCCTCGTTGATGTCACTGAATATCGCATCCAAATCCTTTGTGGCTGTGATAGGAGCATCATTCGCCGCTGCGATGTTGAACGAGCTCTCTGCTGTGATGTAGCTTAAGCCGGGATCTCTGATCAGATACCTTAGATCTACCTTGCCATTGTAGTCTTTGTTG
>Ga0194123_10005825_pt1 | contig 12994 bp, 12 predicted proteins | sample TA2MahsurfametaG_5_FD_155479 | JGI IMG/M metagenome (GOLD analysis project Ga0194123, IMG submission 155479) | Freshwater microbial communities from Lake Tanganyika, Tanzania - TA2015023 Mahale A surface | ecosystem: Environmental > Aquatic > Freshwater > Lake | place: Tanzania: Lake Tanganyika... | reverse complement strand
CACACCAATCGACAAAGAGCCTCGCCCTGGTTCGCGCGGCACCACAGTGGCATTCATTCACCCCAAAGGATCGTTCGGCACGTTGATCGAACTCGTACAGGAGTAGTCGCTAAGTATTCATGGATACGTCGACTCGATTAGTGGTCGGAGTGTTTCCTTGGTTGTTTGTCGCTCTATCGATGGTTGCCTTGTTATCGCCACGTGTGAACTAAGCACCGTAGGCAAAGTTCACCTTCCTAGGCTATGTCAACAGTGCAACTTGACTAGAACTTGTTTGTTTAAGAGTGTGGGTGTGAACTCACTGTCGCTGCAAGAGAGCCTGAGTTAGTAAACAGAATTGCTGAAACTGTCACTCTGAAGTCTGTCATTCAAGCGATGTGAACAAGTCCTAGTAACCTGAAATCAGTGTTCAAGCAAAAAACTGTACTTATAACCGGCGGAACTGGTTCGTTTGGCAACGCAGTAATGAATCGATTTCTCGATTCGGATATTGGCGAAATTCGTATATTCAGCCGTGATGAGAAAAAGCAGGACGACATGCGGCAGGTGTATAGGTCACCCAAGGTCAAGTTTTATGTGGGCGATGTTCGCGACAATGCGTCGGTGTCCCAGGCGATGCAATCGGTGGACTTCGTGTTTCATGCAGCAGCATTGAAGCAGGTGCCATCATGTGAATTTCACCCGATGGAAGCGGTGAAAACGAACGTGCTGGGAACCGAAAATGTGCTTGAGGCAGCTATTCAGGCTGGGGTAGAGAAGGTCATTTGTCTTTCAACTGATAAAGCGGTATATCCCATCAATGCGATGGGTATGTCAAAAGCACTCATGGAAAAAGTTATGGTCGCGCGGTCGCGCAGTCTTAACGACTCACAAACTGTGTTGTGTGGCACCCGCTACGGCAATGTGATGGCTACTCGTGGGTCTGTTATCCCACTAATGATTGCTCAGATTCGTCGAGGTGAGCCGATCACAGTTACAGACCCTGAGATGACGCGATTCATGATGAGTCTTGACGATGCTCTTGCTTTAGTGCTGTACGCGTTCCGTAACGCAACAAACGGAGACATCTTTGTTCAGAAGTCGCCCGCAGCAACGATTGACACTTTGGCAGTAGCGATAACGGAGCTCTTGGGAGTTCCCGATTATCCGGTACAAGTGATCGGAACTCGGCACGGCGAAAAGCTCTTTGAAGTACTGCTTAGCAGAGAAGAGATGGCACTCGCCGATGACCACGGCGAGTACTTCAAGGTTTCGCCAGATCTACGCGACTTGAACTATGAGAAGTTTGTGGAGAGAGGTGAGACCAAGATTTCTCGAAGCACTGAGTATTCCTCTCATAACACGAGACGCTTAAGTGTCGAGCAAGTCAAGGAGTTGCTATTGACGCTCGACGTCGTACAACAAGCGTTGACTCACGGAAAATAGATGCCTCAGCCTGACTTGTTTAAGGATCAGGCAGGCAATGGCAAGACAATTCTCGTTCTCGGAGCCACTGGAATGCTCGGACACATGCTTGTTCGGGTGCTCTCAAAGACTCACTCGGTGTTTGGGACAATTTCGACCCCCTACGATCAAAACGACAATATCGACCGACTACTTCCAAGATCTCAGTGCATTGACCAAGTTGATGTAACTGATGTCTCGAGAGTTGTCTCTGTTATCCGCAAGGGTCAACCAGATGTAGTTCTTAACTGTGTGGGATTGATCAAGCACAAGATGGATGAGCGACGGATACTTGACGCGATACTTATTAACAGTGTCTTTCCGCATCAATTAGCTGAAGTGTGCACAGAGTTTGGTACTCGACTAATACATTTCAGTACGGATTGTGTCTTCGCTGGTACGCCGGGCATGAAACGAATGACAGACATACCTGACGCTGTCGATGTCTACGGTTCTACAAAGAGGCTTGGTGAGGTCGATTACGGCACCAGTCTGACACTGCGCACTTCGTTTATAGGAAGGCAAATCTTCGGAGGCGAGGAACTGGTTGAGTGGGCAATATCTCAGAGGGGGCAGACGATTAGTGGCTACCAGAATGCGATTTACACCGGCCTCACTACCCGTGCGCTCTCCGGTGTTGTAGCTCAGGTCATCGACTGGTGCCCGGACCTCGTGGGGCTCTATCAAGTTGCATCTTCCCCGATTTCCAAGTTTGATCTTCTGTCTGAGTTGAACGCGAGATTGCGCCTGGGCATGACAATAAATCGGAATACAACGTTTGAGTGTGATCGAACGTTGGATGGTAGTGAGTTCAGTAAAGTTACGGGTATTCAAGTGCCTTCATGGGAATCGATGCTGAGCGAACTGTGTGAAGATCAAGCATTCTACGTAAAGTCGTAGATGGAAAGCGAGATGCCAATGAAAGTACTCACAGTCGTGGGAACTCGACCCGAGATAATTCGGCTCAGTCGGGTAATGGCGCGGCTAGATGAGTGTTTTGAACACGTAATTGTTCACACGGGTCAGAATTATGACTATGAGCTAAATGAGATCTTTTTTGGCGAGCTTGGAATACGTAAGCCGAATCATTTCCTAAATTCGGCTAGTGAGACTGCTGCAGCAACCATTGCGCATTGCATCGAGGGTCTGGACAAAGTTCTCACGGTGGAGTCACCAGATGCGGTCTTGATTCTCGGCGATACCAACAGTTGTTTGAGTGTGATAGCAGCAAAGAAGCGACATATCCCAATTTTCCACATGGAGGCAGGGAATCGCTGCTTTGATTCTCGCGTTCCCGAGGAGATTAATCGCAAGATTATTGACCACACGAGTGATATCAATCTCGTGTACACAGAACACGCACGCCGAAATCTCATCGCTGAGGGTCTTCCTTCAGACCAGATCTTCTTGACGGGTTCGCCGATGGCAGAAATTCTCAATCATCACAAGACCAGTATCAAAAAGTCAGAGGTGCTCTCGTCGCTCAGGCTCAAGAAGAGTGCGTACTTTGTTGCATCATTTCACCGTGAAGAGAATGTCGACGAACCCGGACGGCTGGCCAGCATCGTGGAGTCGCTAAATGTGTTAGCAAAGACATTCCAGCTTCCAATTGTTCTCTCCGTACACCCGCGAACAAGGAAGCGGCTAGAGCGACTCTCGACTCCATTTGACCCCCTGATTCAGGAAATGAAGCCATTTGGTTTTTTCGACTACGTGCGTTTGCAGCAGGACGCCTATTGTACGATTTCCGATAGTGGCACCATTACCGAAGAAGCAGCGATCGCTGGGTTCTCCGCTGTAACGGCGCGAGACGCACACGAGCGCCCTGAAGGTATGGATAGCGGTGTTTTGGTGATGACTGACATTGACCCTAAAAGCATGGTCGAAGGCATCAATTTGTCACGAAGACATTTTGAAAGTCAATTGTCACGCAATATACCTCAGAGCTATCAAGATTTGGATGTTTCGTGGCGCGTAGCAAAACTCATTCAAAGCTATACCAGCTATGTGAATCGCAGGGTCTGGCATCGAATCTCAGCAGAATGAAGGTCCTCTTTGTTCACGAAGTGAGTTGGTTCAACAAAGTTGTCTACGAAATGCACGATATTCCTGAACTGTTGTCGCTCAGACAACATGAAGTGCATTTCCTTGATTTTGATGAAGGCAAGCCTCGTACACGTTGGAGAACTGTAACCACGAATGAAACCCGAGCCCACCCGGGGTCGCGAGTGTTTGTGACAACACCGCCCCGAGTTTTCCCGGGGATCCTAGGAAGATTACTGGCAGTAGTTATTCAGCCACTCGTGTTCTTGCTGCTGTGTCGACGTATCAGACCAGACGTTGTAATCGTGTACTCAGTGCCCACTAGTGGTTGGCAAATTGTTTCAATGTGTCGCCTGATGGGTACGCCTGTGATTGCACGAGTAATTGACGTTCCACACGTATTACGAAGAACCCGATTTGTGCGACTGGTGAAGATTGCAGAGCGGCTCGTCTTTACTCAAGCAAGTTTCATCTCTACCCACAACCAAGTATTACGTTCGTACTGCATTGAGCGTGGTGCATCCCGATTGAAGTCAGATGTGATTCTTCCTGGTTGTGACACCCAAAGGTTTTTTCCTGCGCCACCAAACAAAGAGCTTCAGCAGAAACTCAATATCTTGCCGACACACAAGGTAATCGTTTTTATGGGAACGCTCTTTCGATTTAGTGGTGTCTTCGAACTGATCAATGCACTTGCCGCACCACTAAGAGAAGATCCAACTTTGATTCTTCTAATCCTGGGTGATGGTGAGGATTCTCCGAGGCTTCAAGCACTTGTACGGAATCTAGAACTAGCTGATCAGGTATTGCTTTCGGGTCGCATTGAGTATGACTCGTTGGCAGATCACCTTCGATTGGGTCACGTGGCAGTGCTTCCGTTCGTGCCAGAGCTTGCTACCCATGGCGCACTGCCTGGCAAGGTCTTGCAGTATCTAGCTTGTGGTTTACCGACGGTTGCAACTCCGCTACATGGGCTGCAATCGATCGTGCTCGAAGGCGAAGGAGTCGTGTATGCAAGTAGTTCGTCAGACATGGCACGTATTGCCGTGCAGCTATTGAATGAACCCTCGGAACGATTGGTACTCGCGAAGCGAGGAGTCGAGTTGATGAATCATAAGTGCAATTGGGGGAGACAGATTGAGCAGTTCGAGCAACTGTTTATCAGGACTATTGATTTCTAATCGGCGAGGAGACACAATGTTCTCAGGGGTCACCTAACGGCCAACATGATTGTTTGGGAGAGGGACAAACTCGTCAGAGTAACTGGAGTAACGATTCAAGAGCCACGATGTGTGATGCGCTTACTCACTTCTCGTGCTCCTTGTAGTTTAGTTAATCCATCAACCATGGCTAGAAATTAGATGGTTCATTACGAGTCAATCTGATGTACTCGAGTGGTTTGCACATGCGGGCTCCCGTTACGAGAAGCACCTTAGCGGTTAGAAGTATTGCTGACATTGAGCTAGTCGACGACCTTCCGTGTGTGCGCGGAGTCAGAGATGCCGGAATCTCAACGATTCGATACCCCGCTCTAGCTGCAGCAACTGTTGCTTCGAAGGTATCTCCTAGGTAATACGACGGGAACTCGCGGGCGAATTCTGAAAGTAGTGGTTGACGAATGATTCGGAATCCACTTGTCGAGTCAGTGAGTTTTCTGCCAGCACTTCTCGAAGCGATTATGCCGAGACACCCCATTGCGAGCCGCCTGAACAGTGATGGGGAAAGAGTCGCATCGCTGGACAAGTAGCGACTTCCAATCACCAAATGAGCGTCATGTTGTTGGGCCACGTTTACTAAGTCGCTGATTTGATGAATCGGATGTTGACCGTCTGCATCAACCTGAACCACAGAGGAGTAATCGTGATCAACTGCATAGCGAAATCCCGCTCGCAATGCGCCGCCAACTCCAACATTTAACGGAAGTCGCAGTACCATCGCACCAGCGTTTGCAGCGAGTTCAGAGGTGTGATCGGTCGAGCCGTCGTCAACTACCAACACGTTAAATTTCAGAGCGACCACACCATCGACAACCTGGGCGATGGTCGCTGCCTCATTGAACGCTGGAATGATGACCAGCAGGCCACTACGCATTACGTGACGCGGACTGGCGAAGTCGAGCGAGTTCTTCTGCGAGAGTCTGATTCTGTTTCTGCAAGCCGGAGATGGAGATAGAGAGCTGGACAGCAATCACCACAAAAAATAGGAGTGCCAGGAGTGCCAGGAGTGCTGCTGCCGAGAGGCCCAGGGTGTTAGCCACCGGTTCGGCAAGTGGTACCAACAACCCACCGAGGATGCCGATGCTGGCTACCGCAATCCATCCAACGGTGTAGCGAAACGAAAGTTGACCACGGCGAGAGAGTCGCACCACTACTACTACGAGCGCCAGGCCGATCAATGCTGCAATGGTGATTTGTGTAGCGGACGAGCTCATCGTGCTGACTCTAATGCCATTGCATGAGGGTGTGGTTCGGCTCGAGGGCAGTATGGAGAGTGCACGCATGAATCGCTTAACTGTCATCGCACTGGTTGTGGTGGTAACTGTACTGATGATGGTGCAGGTGCCTTTAGACCTTCGCAAGCATCGCTTGTCGCGTGGGGCTACCACGTGGGCTGCCGTTGCAGTGGCAATCGTTGTGGCGGTTGATGCATGGGCGAGTGGGGCACTTGCGCCTGCAGCAGTAGGTGTGATGTCTGCGGTTGTGGTGGTGGGTGTGTATTGGTTGCTACACCGTGTGTCGCCACGATCGCTGGGCTGGGGTGATGTGCTCTTGGTAGCACCGCTCACGCTGGCGGTGGCCTATGTGGCGGTAGAGCGTGTGTTGTGGTGGCAACTTGTAGCCGCCACTACCGGTGCTGCACATGCGGTGTGGGTGCGCGTTCGAAGCGGTAGCACCCATGTGCCGTTTGGCCCGCACCTGTTGGTTGCATCATGGCTGATGTTGGTGGCGAGCGTCTAGGTTCGGGTTGTGATCGTTCACCTCATTGATGGAACGTATGAGCTGTACCGCCAGTTTTACGGCCAACTCGGGCGGCACACCGAAGCACATCCTGAGGCTGGAGTAATCGGTGTGCTCTCAAGCACGCTGCAGTTGATCGAAGATGGGGCGACGCACTTGGGGGTGGCGACTGATCACGTGATTGAGAGTTTTCGTAACGACCTCTGGCCCGGCTACAAAACAAGTGATGGGATGGACCCCGAGATCTTGCGACAGATTCCCGTGTTGGAAGACGCGTTGCGTGCCATGGGTGTAACCGTGTGGGCGATGGAAGAATTCGAAGCCGACGACGCGTTGGCTTCGGCGGTGAAGGTGGCGTGTGAAGACCGCCGAGTGCATCAGGTGCGCCTGTTGACCCCCGATAAAGATTTAGGTCAGTGTGTCAGTGGCCGGCGTGTGGTGCAGGTTGATCGTAAGAACGACGTGCTGATCGATGAAGCAGCGGTGAAGACGAAGTTTGGTGTTGGCCCAGAGTCGATTGTCGACTACTTGGCGTTGGTCGGCGACTCGGCTGATGGCTTCCCCGGGCTGCCTGGGTGGGGGGCCAAGAGTGCGTCGACACTGTTGGCGAAGTACGGGGATATCATGTCGATTCCGCTTGATCACGCAACCTGGATTACTGATGGGGTGAAGGTGCGCGGTGCGGAGAAGCTCGCGACTGTCTTGCGTGAGGGTAGGGCTGATGCTGAACTGTTTCGGATTCTTGCCAAGTTGGTCGACACGGTGGAGGTTGGCGCAGTTGATGACTGGCAATGGGGCGGACCAAGTTCCAAGTTTGATGCACTGGCGAAAGGGTGGCAGATCCCAAAGCTTGGGGAGCGCGCGAGAGTTTGCGCGTCAGCAGACTGACCTATGTCGAGCGGTGATATAACCAGTGACGAGCATGAGCTCGCGAAGACTGCAAGTGTAGAACAATCACGGTATCGATTTACTGGTGCTCCGGTACTACTTCTCCTCACGATTCATTCGGCGTTTATGCTGCGAAGTTTTCTGGCAGTGAGTCACCCCGTTAATCAGGATGTGCTTGGCACACTTGGCTGGATTCTTAACTCCCGTGCACCATTCCGGGTCGCACCAGAGTTCGATTTTACGAGCGGCCTTGGAGTACCTACACCCTGGTTCTCATTTGTTGGAGATCCGATAGCTCTTGTCCTGCGTCTGGCACCTGGCCCCGAAACCTTCTACTGGTACAAGCTTTCGTCGATCGTGGTGTTGATGATTGTGACATACACGTTCGCAAGGACCGTAGCTTCTCCGTGGGTTGCTCAAGTCGCTGCAACTGGTCTAGTCGTATTCGTGATGCTGCCATCAAGGTTCGCGTATATGTTCAATATTGATTTTGGTGGCCCAGGATTTCCAATGATGGTCGCTGGATGGTTGATGCAACTTTTGTTCGCACTTCTCTATATATCTAAGAACTTGCCCAAGAGTTTCCTCTTTGGATTTGGTGGGCTAACCGTCTGGACATTAATCGTTGCCCATGTGTGGCAGCCGATGTATGTGTACTTGGCACTCATTTCCGGCTGTGTGCTCCTCGTAAATGCATTCGGTAGCCAAACGCGGAGGTCGAAGATTATTCGTTTGGGGTATCTCGCCGTTTCATGGTTCGTTGCGGCAACGACTCACATATTGGTGATGGGCTCATACGTACCATTCACTGCTTTCTCTGCCCGCCGAGTCTCAAACATGGTGGAGAGTGCACGGCCGTTCTCGTTTACTGGTCTCATGGCCGACTTTGCGGGCGAGGGACTCATCACTCCAATAGTTGCTGGACTAGCCCTTGTCGGTTGGAAGTTGGGAAGCAGAGATTCAAATGGGTTAACAAGACTGTTTGTCTCATTCTGGTTGCTATGGAGTCTGTTTCTTGTGGCCTATTCGGCACTGTACTCGCCGCTTCGTTCGCGAGGTGTAGAGCTGGGTAACACTCCGAATTATTTCATGCAGGCGAGCGCTCCATTGAATTGGATAATCGCAGCATATGCCACGCATCACATTGTCAGAACACTCGTACGGTCACGAAAGCGTTTATCACGAATATTGATGATTTCCCCGTTGATTGCTGCGGTCATCATTCCAGTTTTCTGGAACATCAAGAATGTGGGATCGCGCTCTTCCGCGATCTGGCCCGACGTTGCGACGCCTTCACGAGTGTTTTCACGCTTGACCTCGGTGTTCCCTGAGTACGAGATCCCTTATTCAGCACGAGTAGCAGTCATACAGAACGAAACGACATTCCTCTCGTCTTTTGATGAACTTTTTCGTGATTTTTCGGACATTAGAAGAACAGACGGCCAGGCATTGTTCAACCTTTACAGCGGGTTCGTTCGACCTTGGAGTGCTGAGTTCACAAATACCTTTGTTTTCGATGGCGTACTTAGAAACTCGAGTATCACGGCCACCAAAGCGTCGCCGGTCGCTTTCGAGCTGCTTGGTATCGACCACGTGATCTCGCGTGAGCCGATAGCGATTGCTGGGGCTCGGCGAGTTGCTGAACGACCCGATGGAGTTGGGCTTTATCGGCTTGCGTCTGGAAATCGATGGTTTGCTGATGCTTACGAGGTAAAACCAAACCTTGCTGAACACGTTGCAGTTCTGCAGGCGCAGGAAACTGCGGCGGAGTCGTGGTCTGGTGGTCGACTTCGTGCAGTGTTGTATGAATCGATCGGGCAGATTGTTCAACCCACAACTTCCAAGGTGAGAATTGAACGAGAGAAAGTCACGGTGTCGGGTACGACCAGCGGCACGTCGCTCTTGACCTTGCCAATTGAGTTCTCGACATGTAATCGCTGGAAATCGCTGAGCGGAGACGACATACGACCGGTCGTGGTCAACGGATTTTTTCAGGGGTATGTGGTGTCGGGAGAGTTCGCTGGTGAGATCACGAGGAACACCCGCGGTCTCGGCCAAGTTGTTTGTGAGACTCGGGACTACATGCGTTGGCGCAGCATCAACGAAGAGAACTGACGCGATTACATTTACGTCGTCGACTGAAGTGACGGCCAGGCGATCTGCGGCACACTTCAGCGACCGATGAAGGCTGCTTCCTTCCGGATCTGACCTGATTCTCGGGCATCCGTTGCACAGGACCCGACCGCCACCTCACTCGACGAAGTGTCGGCAAGACAGAGGCTAATGGTGGAGCACGTCGACCAGTATGCGAACAGAGGTTGCAATTACTGCTCAGATAGCCTGCCGTCGTTCACACGTCGCATGCGGCGAAGTGATGATTCGGAGGGGTGCGAGAGCGGCCGAATCGGCGCGCTTGGAAAGCGCGTGAAGCGCAAGCTTCCGTGGGTTCGAATCCCACCCCCTCCGCCATTTTGTTCCAAGTGATCTTCAGGCAAGCCAGTGCACGCCCACAGATAGCGTTGCGAGACGGAAGGGTGCCAGAGCGGCCGAATGGGACGGTCTCGAAAACCGTTGTGGGTGTATACCTACCGTGGGTTCAAATCCCACCCCTTCCGCCACAGGCAACCTGAGCGACGCCGGAGGTCGGGATTGTGAACCGCACCGAACGATTTGCGGTGATTGAGCGCTATCTCGCCGCCCTCCGGCAGCTCGGAAACATGCGCGTAGATGGTGCACCTTTGCGCGATGCACTTCGGCAAGGTGCGCTCGATCTCTGGATGGCGAGCAACACTCGCGAGAGCAGTTTGTGGAATGACGATACATTGCCCGACCAGATTCGCATGCTCATGAATGGCGATATGCAGGGTGGCGAAACTGCACCACGTCGCGAAAGCACCTTGAGTGGCTTCGTAAGTGGGTCGCGAACTGCTGCTGCGTGGCTGCGTGCGTTGGCACACTCGATTCGACCAACAGTTGCGTGTTCGACCGATGCAGATGTGGTGTTCGTGCAGTATTGGCCGACACCACCAGCAGGTGCGGCGACACCGAGCGGTGCCAGCTGGCGATCGGCATATTTCGGGGATCTCTCGGAGCAACTCGTGGCATCGGGAGTTTCGGTGGGTTTCTTGCACCTGCACGCCGATGGGCCCGTCACCAAGCCGCCACGTGTAGTGCGTGATGGAGTGCGCTGCGTGTCTTCGTCAAGAGTGCGACATGTTCTGGTGGCTGATGCATTGTCGTTGCGCGCGTGGTGGGGAGCAATTCGCAATTGGGTGATTACTGCGCGACGATTGCCAACCGAGCGTGAACTTTCAAGCCAAATAGCGAGCGGCTCTGATCTCGAACGACTGTGGCCGTGGTGGGACAAATCATTGCGTCGCAGCGTGAGGGGAAGTCACGGCGTGCGAGCGGCAATGTTGACCGAGATGTTCGGCTCGATAGTGCGTGCGAATACGTCGACGAAGTTGTGGGTGGTGGCCTTTGAAGGGCAGGGATGGGAATCGTGCCTTGCGCGACAACTCGATAGCGAAGGTCGTCGCTGGTTGCCGTATGTGCACACGATGATGCGCCCCTGGGACCTGCGCGCTCGAACGTTTTTGAGTGAATATCCAGTTACACAATTGGCAATTCACGGCAGGCATGATCGATTGGAGCTCGAAGCACTGGGCACGCCGATGATCGATGTTGAGGCACTTCGGTATCAACATCTTGCTGCGACCAATCAGTCGGGTGATGATGCGATGCGTTCGTCTGGCGAAAGCACGTGGCTCATCGTCGGTGGTGGTGACTGCGAGCGATCACACGCCGAGCTCGAGGCGTTGCTCGAGGTGATTCGACGACGAGGAGTGACAAAACGGCTCGTGGCGCGTTGGCATCCACAGTGCGCCGTACCCAAGGGCGAGAACGTAAGCACTGTGCAGTTCACCACCAACCCACTTCACGAATTGGTGCGTCACGCCTCTGCGGCAATCATGGTGGGTCGTGCCGCGCCACTAGATACGTATCTGGCTGGCGTACCGTCGTGCTACTTACTTGGAGACTCGGGCCTTAAGATGAGCCCGATCGACGAAAACACGGGGCATCATGCAGCGCAGAGTGCTGAGGATGCAATCGACTGGATGCTGTCAGCCGAGCAGCAACGTGGTTTCGTTGCGCCGGTGAGCGAGTACTTCGTCATTGATGCACAGTTGCCACGCTGGATGTCGTTGGTTAAAAAACTTATCAGCTGAACTAGCGCTTGTTGCGTAAGAACTCTTGCGCGCGCGCTAGATCGTCTGGTGTATCAATGGCGATACCACCCGATTCGACCTTGATCATCTGAACACCCATACCAAGTTCGAGAAAACGAAGAATCTCGACGTCTTCGATTTCTTCGAGCGGGGTTTTCTCGGTGCAGGCCGCAAACCTGCGGAGAGCCTCGCGACGAAATGCATACATACCCACCTGGCGGTGTGCAGTGCGGTATTCGAGCTTCTTCGTTGTGGGGATCGACGCCCTGCTCACATAAAGCAATCGCCCATTCAAGTCGGTGACTGCCTTCGGCAGTGTGGGGCTGCGGAAGTCGGCCTCGGTGTGCAGTTCTTCGTATGCGTTGATGACGAACACGTCGGGGCCGGCCGCGTCGACGGCGTTGAGCATGGCGGTAACTGCGGCTGGGTCGATGAATGGCTCGTCGCCTTGCACGTTGACATACCATTCGGCGGCGCGCTGTTCGGCAACTTCGGCCACGCGATCGGTGCCGGTGAGGCACGTATCACTCGTCATGACGAAGCTCATGCTGTGGGTAGTGCACTCTGCGGCGATGCGGTCGTCATCGGTGGCCACGAATACGCGGTCGCGATCAACTGCGAGGCACACCTGCTCGTAACAGCGACGAATCACGGTTTTGCCACCTAGATCGGCAAGGGGTTTGCCAGGAAACCGACTCGACTGGAATCGCGCTGGAATAACGACGAGGGCTTCGCGGGAAGCCGGCACTTGATTCACAGCGCAACAATAGCGAGGAATCATGACGGCGTACCGTGGTGAGGTGGACGATGCGTCGTTGATGAGCCAGGCGCTGAGTGAGGCGCGACGTGCGCAAGCCCACGGCGATGTGCCCGTTGGTGCGGTGGTGCTGCGCGGCGATCAGGTGATTGCTGCGGCGTGCAACGAGCGCGAATTGCGCAACGACCCAACGGCGCATGCCGAAGTGCTGGCGTTGCGTGCTGCTGCCGAGCGGCTGGGTCGCTGGCGGCTCGAAGATTGCGCGTTATTCGTAACCCTCGAGCCGTGCGCGATGTGTGCCGGTGCGATCGTCAATGCACGAGTGGGCACCGTGGTGTTTGGTGCTGCCGACCTGAAGGCTGGTGCGATGGGTTCGTTGTACAACTTGGCCGCCGACCCGCGATTGAATCACGAGCCGGTCGTGCGTCAAGGCGTGTTGGCGGCCGAATCGTCGGCACTGTTGCAGGAGTTCTTTGCCGAAAAGCGGCAGGCGCAATGAGCACCCCTGATCTTCCGTGGTGGTCGCCCGAGGCGCTCGCGCAACGTGAGCGCGAGGTTCGCACGGCTGGCGCAGCAAGTGAAACCGATGTTCGCAACGACTTTGCGTCGTATAAGGCGTTGGTGCAGAGCGGCAGCACCGATACATCGGGCTTGTACATGCACAATGAAGTAGAGCC
>Ga0194123_10005824_pt1 | contig 12999 bp, 8 predicted proteins | sample TA2MahsurfametaG_5_FD_155479 | JGI IMG/M metagenome (GOLD analysis project Ga0194123, IMG submission 155479) | Freshwater microbial communities from Lake Tanganyika, Tanzania - TA2015023 Mahale A surface | ecosystem: Environmental > Aquatic > Freshwater > Lake | place: Tanzania: Lake Tanganyika... | reverse complement strand
TGCATCTGTGTACGGGGGGGGACATGGACATGCCGTAAATCCTGTTGCCGCAAGTATCGTTTCTTCATTCGATAAACAAATCCAAAGATGGATTGAAATCGATAACAAATTGAAAAAAATGAACAGTGAAGTTAAAACAATGAGAGAATCGAAAAATGATATTGAAGCGTCAATCATGGAAATTGTAAATAATAAAAAATTATTAAATACGTCAATCGCAACAGCAGATGGTCGGCTACGTTTTATAGAAACAAAAACGTCAAATCCTCTATCTCTCGCATTTATAGAACAGTGTATGCACGAAATAATACCAAACAATTCACAAGTTCAACATATTTTAAAATATATCAAAGAAAAAAGAGAGATCAAAATCAATTCCGAAATTAAGAGATACTATAATTAGAAAAAAAAATGTAATTAAAATGTGTGAATATATTTATATTTTATTTTATATATTTAATAAGAAGATAATTAAATATATAACTATAAACAAAATATATTAATAAATAAAGAGAATAACAACAACATATAAACATGTTTGATGCAGCAAGAGACCTGGTCTTTACAAATTCAGCGGATGGAAAAACGATTATGAGCGGCGGATATAGAATAAAAAAAATATTTGGCACCGCAAAAAATAAACATGGTGGTGGTAGTGGTAAAAGGAAAAATAAAAAAGAGTATCACGAAGAAGTTGAAAACTTATACAAAGAAAATTATGGAATACCAATGGGTTTATTATTTCTTAGTCCAAAATTTAGTGTAGAACAGCAACAGCAGGAGCAGGAGCAAAAAGTGTCCGCATACACACATGCGCACGAAAATGATGATGCTGCGGCCGCAGCTGTAGCCGCGATTGGCGAACTTGAGCTTGTAATGTCGCCACAACAGTCACAGCTTATTATTTCTGACCCTGACCACAACAACAACAACTGCGTGTTTAAAGAAGATGCCACAGAAATAATTTCCAACGAAGTGGATCCAGAAGTATTTCAAATACTTTTGAATAATACTGTAACTGACCATAACCATAACCATACTAACCATGCAAATTTTTCAAAAAGAGTTACTAAAAAACGAAATGCAAATGATGATGATTTAAAAAGTGTAAAATTATATAAAAAAATATATATGAGAAGAAAAACAAGAAAACACAACAATAATTAAATAGGTCATTTGGTCATTTCATTAGGACTATAAATCATTTTTTGAAAAATTAAATAATCGACCAAGATGAACGGTTAAATGGAGATAGTAAAATTTCAGGAATTCGTTTTTTCCAATAGTCGATTCGATTTTGTTTTTCAATATCTCTCATTGTTAAAGGAAAAACAGACGCAGTCTGCATTTTTTGTGTTTCTGCAGCAGTAATGATGGGTTTATAACCATAGCAGTTGACACCAAAACGAACGTTCTTGTTACCAATAAACCCACCATTTATACCAGGTCTTCCACAGTCATTCTCATGTCCTTTTATTTTTTGCAACTTGTCCCATGTCTCTTTTTGTGTTGGAAAAAATGCCATTTGGTTGTCTGACCATCCATAATTGCACCACTCTCCTCCACTTTTGTATGACGTTTCAATCTCATCATAGTTTGCAAGTTTCGCACCATATGCCGCACAAATCGCTTTCGCATCATCATATGTGTATTCATTATTTGGAATATTGAAAACCTCTTTTTTAATCTTCAATTCTTGAACCGGCTCATCTTCAGGAACTTGCATTGTAACTTCAAGTCTAGGTTTATCTGTGAAAAAATTCACAAACCTTGTCGTAAGATTTACATTGAAAAAATACTGAAACCCATTCAACAAAACTAAAATAATAAACACAGACCACAGCAACACTTCTAAAAATCGTAATCCTAGATTTTTTGTTACTCCCGGACCATCAGGGCTAGATGCATCGGTTCCAGTAGTCCCACCGCTGCTACCACCTAAAATCGCAAAAAAAAATCCGTATATAACAATAATAACTACGAGTGCTATAAGCATGAATACTCTAGTATCCGCAGCAGTTTGAGGATCTTCTTTTCCATTTTTTCTAATAAATTCCTTTAAGTAAATAGTTGGGTCTGTATTTATTCCACTGATAGAATTATAAGTCAAATCCATTTAATATTATTTATATTTATATTTATTAAATATTAAAAACGGTGAAAATAATTTATATTATAGTGTTACATTAGTTTTTTTTCTTTTTTCATTTTTTTCTATAGAATAAACAATATGGCGTGTTTCCAATAATATCAGGACCCTTTATATGTATTTCTTTTACAGTTGCATCGTTGAAATTAAACCATCTAGAGTCTGCCGTTTTTATAGTTGAAGTATAGTGTCCGAAATTTTCATCCCCATGGTGATTGCAAATCCCATAAAGATCGTACACATAACTTTCCTTGTTGTAACCTTCTACATATTTTGAAAAATTCACATTTTCAACCGGTATTCTAATGTTTGATTGATTTTTTACAAACGAATCCATTTTTGGATTGTATTCAAATCGTTTGATGTCAATTATCATAATGTCTGGTAAGCTCCAGTACACTAAACGTTTATGCACATCCTGCTTTTTTCCTAAAGATTCATTGAACCACGCATTATTGCCTTCCATCAACTCTTTTTCACAATTCAAATCAAAACAATCCATTAAAGTAATGTGCTCTTGGTCTGATGTTTTTTTATCGGGAATAGGTAAACTTATTACCATAAATGGTTCAGGACGAATACTAAGGTATTCATATTTAGACTTTGATTCTGTTACGTCAACACTTGTCAAGGTCGACACATGAATTCCGTAAAACATTTTCAAGACTTCAGAGTAATTTTCCGTGTATTCCTTTTGCATCATTTCATAACACAATTTGGCCATTTTATCTCGTTTGTTTTTCGGGTTACCACCAATTGTCATTGTCACTTTTCTCTTCAAAGCAGTGTGAAATATATCAAATAAAAAAGTTAAAAACTCTGGCATGTCGTTTTGAGAAATGGACGAAAACATGTTATTTTTTTTTATTTTTGATATCTTGCGAATTGCATAAATAAAACCACCCGGAGAGATTGTGCAGTTTTCGCTCCACATCAACAATCGCAACTCGTCCCAAGATACCAACAACTCTGACTCAATGCACTTGTTCAATTTGGATTTGTACCCATCACCGTTTAAAAGTTCATTCAGTTCATATGTGTGAGAAATAATCTGCAATAATGCATTGATAAAACATGTTTGTCCCAAATTTGCAAGACCAGAAAGACCCTTGCCTTTATATTTTTCTAACTTTTCTTCATTTAATTTTTCTGGTTGAAACAATGATTTTGTCGTCGAAGTCATTACTCAATTTTAGTAAACCTAGATACTATCATTTTATATCTTTAATATAGTTATCTATGTTATAATCTGAGAGAAGGAGAGATAATAATAAATGAATCAGTGTAAATAAATAATAAAGAAAATAAAATAAAAATATAATAAAATAAATAATAAAATAAATATTAAAATAAATATTAAAACTAAACAAAAATAAAGACAATGAATGGACATAGTTCAGAATCAGATGCAATTTATTATAGTTTAGTAGAATCTTATATTTCATCGACGAGAGAAATATTAAATGGATATATGACGTTTGAGCGTGGGCTAGTCAGAATACTGAACAATCAACTTTTGTATAGAAGTTTACCTCAACCACCCGCATCCGCACCCGCATCCGCACCCGCATCCGCACCCGCATCCGCATCCGCATCCGCACCCGCACCCGCATCCGCATCCGCACCCGCACCCGCATCCGCATCAGCACCACCCGCACCCGCGCTACCGTCACAACAACCAGTAACTACAACCTTTGTTAGATACAGGTTACCACTACCTTCTCTAACTACAAGAGCATCAAGAATTATAACGCCACCACCCAACCTATCATCATCACCTACTTTTTATATTTCACCATCGTCGTCACCTCCTCCTGTTTCACCTCCGCCGCCACCACCTCCGCCTCTTCCACAGTTTCGGTCATTGTCGCCAATATTTCCAACTTCAAGAATAAACATGAATGTAAGTCGCACACAGTCGAGAGAACCCGAAAATATAAATTTTAATTATTTTCAACGACTATTAGAACGACCGTTGATGCGACCACTACCGCAACGACCATCACCACAACCATCACAACGACCACCACAACCATCACAACGACCACCACAACCATCACAACGACCACCACAACGACAACAATTTCAAGAACAAGAACCAGAAATTCAATCATTTTTATTTATGCAAAGAGCGCACCAACCGACCCTGCGTGAAACTGAAAGCGGGTCAAGTTTTTTAACTTATGACACCATCCAAACTGCAACAAAAATAGTTCCATTTTGTACCGTAGATAATCCAAAAAATGAAATATGTCCAATTTCACAAATACATTTTGAAGAAGTGGACTGCATCATGCAAATCAATCATTGTAAACATAATTTTAATCCATATAGTTTATTTCGATGGTTTGATAGAAATTCAACATGTCCAATGTGCAGATACAATTTGAACTCACACTCTCATTCAAACCATTCAAATGATGATGATGATGAATCTTTGAATGTAAATGCAAGTGTTTATATACAACAATCAGAATCTGAAATATTGTACTCTGAATCAGAGTCAGAATCAGACTTCGTTTGATTTTGTGTGGTTGTATTTTGTTTTTGTTAAAAAAATAGTTAATTATATTTTAGTATGTAGATATAAAGATTACATTTTGTTAATTTATATAATTTTATATACTATCGATTCATGTCAAACATAAATGTAAATTATAACATCTTTGATGACATCCACAGCAATAACCAAGAACAAGAACACTATCATGCTACAAATACAAGTCCATTATATGCAAACACATTTAATCAATATAAAGAGCTCTACACAAATACCAACACACATTTAGCAAGACAAAAAAAATATCGATTTGTGAAAGATGTGAATAAACCTTTTACGTATTACTCGGTTTCGGTGAATGATGACGATGACGATGACGGACTATTCAATGAATATTCCGATCCGCGCGACTACAGTGTAAATAATCGACCTAAACCAAGTTTCGAAGAGGATGGATGTGTAAAATTATACTTATGCGGACTGGTTGGATGTTGTTTACTTTGCTCTTTTGGATGCAAACACGTGTAAAATAAATATGGCATAAAAAAATACATGACAACCTTTTGTAAAACAATTCATTGTTTGTTGAAGAAATTTTTAATACTTTGGTTTTTTTGAATTGCATTTGTTGCTTGTATTAAAAACTCATCAAAAAGTAGCGCCTTTACTTCTTTTTGTCGTAACTCTGTGATTTTTTTTTGCAACGCTTCTTTATTTTCAATTCCAATTTTATTTGTTTCAAATTCAATTCTGTCTTTAAACGTTTCTTGACGTCGTTTAAATCCAGGAATTCTTTCCAACACGAGTGCAAATAGCTGTTGCACGGGTTTCATAATTTGATTCGTAATGTAAAATGTATAGTTGGGACGTATATTATTTTCTCTAATGTACGTAGGATGCTCGATTTTTTCACCCTGTAGCGCCTTTTTATCCGGATTGTGAATATATATAAACGGAATTCTGTCACCAACGCTAGGCTTATTCCCAGAATCACGCTGTCCCATTCGATCCGCAAGGACTTTGTGCGCAATTTGCTGCGGGTTTTTATAATTCGAATTCAGCGACTTGGTAATAATAAGCTTTTCCAACGGTATTTTTTCATCAACTAGATTTTTCAAGTATTCTTTCAGAAATGAAATGGCGCGTCCCATGTCTTGTTCCTTCATAAGTATGTCTATAATTCCGCCGTACACGTCTTTTACAATCGGCGCATTGTCTCTGCGCTTTAAAACAATGCCCATGCTTTTCCTCGTTCCTTTGTTTGCATTCGTTTCATAGTAGATGCCGACATATCCCTTTTTACGAAGCAAACAAAACGGCATGATTGACTTTTCGTACACTAGCGAATGCGGCGCTTTCAAGAATGACGAAGCCAGCTCCCCCACTTGCTGCGCAAGCTCAATCGTGATTTCCAGCGCTTGCTTGCCGCGAATCGGTGTTCCGTCTTTGTCGGCCAAATTAAATGTAAAGAATACAGAATCCGTGTTATGAACAATCATGTTTCCAATTCCAGCTGCAAAATGATGATTGTCGGTGGTTAAATCATAAACATATTGATTATCTTCAACAGGTAATGTTATTATTTTCTTAATAGAATCGGTGCATTTTCTTCGAGTGCGCGTTGTCATTGTCATTCTATAAATATCCATTTTGTCTAAACGCGTGTTCAATGATGTTTTCCATCCAATACTTTGAGCCAATAAACATATACATGCAGCACTGATTTGACTTTTTTGGTCAACACGAGTGTATCCATTTTTATCTTTATCCCCGTCGGCATCATACATTCCTTTCCAAAAACTTTCTCTAACTTCTTGCGTATTATTGATAATAATCGATGGTATAATTTTACACTCTTTATAATACATCATTTTTCTATAAAATTTTACAAAATTAATGATGCTACCATATTTTTTTGACTTTGGAACAATTTTATATACACCACTGCTTTTTAGAGTGTCGTTATACACCCATTCTAAATCTGGATAAGCAACTTTACACAACTCTAGATATTTATGAATAAATTCCATTGATGCATTATTTAATGCCCATGAACATTTTTTACCAGAATCACATTCATACTCTCCACAACTTCCATCTCCAAAGAAGAACCCCATGATTCTAGCTTGTTCAATAGTGATCTCTGTATTCAGGTATGTGGGTGTTTCTGCATTTTCCACTGACGACTGTGAATGTTGTTGCTGTTGTGGCTGGGGCAATGCATGATGTAATAATTTTGTTCCAATATCCACATTTTTTGGCGAAATCTCTTCGCCATTTTCCAGAATCAAAGAATGATCATCGGTAACATCAACAATTCCCGTATGAGTAACAATCCGCATCATTTTTTTATGGGGGGCAAGAACATGTCGAATCACGCGATGAAGACGAGTCCACCCTTTTTCCGACCATGTTTCCACGCCACACATCATTTCGCATACCTGCTTGGTTTGTTTTCCATCTTCTTTGCAATATGTCCAGTTATTAGAGTTTACTCCGTATTTTTCTGCAAGCACTTCTATCGTACAAACATCGATAGCGCCGCAAAATCGAATATATACTGGAGTATATGCTGCCACACTGTCCCCATACACGTGCTCCGCCCGCGTGTTTACGACACCATATTTGCTCGTCTGGCATTCGGCATTTCCGTATGTTTCTTCAACAACACGCTTGGCATACAAGAGCAGCTTTCTGCCAGTTGCCGTTGTGGATGCCGCCACATCAATTTCATAGAACGAGCTCGTTTTGGCACCGCATTGACCGTACAGCGAATTCGCCGTCACTTTATAACCCAGCTGGCGCTTATCCAAAATATTCTTCATGAAGTCGTCCGTCTGCTTTGGAATGAGTTTGCGCGTGGCGCTTCGAGCTTCAAGCAGTTCCTCCAAAATCGAAGGCATGATTGCCTTTTCACCGCCGCCATCCAATCTTGGTTGCGCAAATCGACACACCTTTTTCCCGTTGACCGTCTTTATCGCTTTTCCTCTAGCATTGTGTTTCCACACGTACGTGTCATACTCGACATCGACATATTCGTATCCAGGCAAGTTGTCGTAGATAAATACGCCATTTCCATCCGTTTCGCCTGTAGAACAAACCAGTATTCCGTTCAAATTATATTCTTTTGTCCACACTTTGCTGTCGTGTGACAAATTCTCGCTAATCATAGATGATGGATACAATGACGAATAATCGACGCATGCAACCGGATTATCTAAATACAGGTCGCACTTGGGCGGAAGCACGATTGCGCCATCATAACTTTCATTTCCGAATCTTCGATCCAACACAGGAATAAGCGTATTTTTTTCTCTGCATTTTTTTGCGATAAAACTGGTCAGCTTAATTCCCTGTCCGCGAAAAACTAGAAAGCTAATTGGAACACTGCAAATATTTGCCATTTCAATGAAACCGGTTAAAACATCGATTTTACGCATCAAGTGGTGCACGAGGTTGCAATCTTGAATACAGTATTTTGCAATGATTGCGCGCTCTGCCGGACCTTTATTCGTCATTCTAAAAATATCCTGCGGCGTAACATCGTCTTTTGCCAGTCCCCAGCGAACCTTCTTTTCCATATTGGGCATCTCTTTACCCTGTATTTCAAATACTTTTGTCGCCGAGTCAAGTCGAATTACTTTGAATTTTTCGCCACCCTTGTAGGAGTCCGTTGAGTTACTGGTCTCTTCAAAGCTGATGTAACTTCCAACGTCTAGTCCCATGACATTTCCCGTGTAGATCGCAGTAACATCTTGTCCGGCTTCGTCAATTTTGTGCTCGATTTTTGCAACTGCATCGCCTATGAAATATCCCGAAACATAGTCCAACTTATAAGACGACATGTTGTAGTCTCGTCGCAAATAGTTGTACATGTCAATTTGCAATCTGCCCGCCATTTTAATATACTGCAAATCGTGCTGTCCGCTCGCAATGACAATAGTGCTTTCTTCGATTGCAAGCTTTTGTGTCTTGGGGTCAACTTGACCACAAACTTTGCCTTTATTTCTAGACAGTTTCAAAAATTCTGTAGCGCAGTCATTTTCTGTAGCGCGATGAAACAGAAAGTTGTAATCAAAACCGAAAATGTTGTATCCGATTATAATATCGGGGTCTTCACGCTGAATCAAATTCGTCCATTCCAACAGCATGTCGCGCTCGCCATTACAAACCTGTATTTCCGAATTCTGCACATCGCGAAGATTGTCGCACGTGTCAATGGTCAAACAATGATTCAAATACGGACGTTCTTCCCCCGATTTCAAAAAGGTTGACCCAATGAATGTTACTTTATCGCCTTCAACATCTGGAAACACGCTGGACAATGCAGAATTCAGGTGAGTTATCTTTACTTCTCGAGTGTGCGCGGTTGCACATGATTGAAGCAGCTGCAATACAGTCATGTTTTTATCAATGGTCGTGGTTGCAACTGTCTTGGCACTTGTTTTTTTTATCTCTTCAACAATGTTCATTGTAACACCATTTTCAGAGTGTTCATCTTCGTCGTCGTCGCTGTTTTCTGCATCACTTTCGCCGTCGCCGCTTTCCTTCGCTGATGCTGCCGCCAACGCAAGTTTTTTTCCAATGGATTCAAACATGGCTTCAATTGTGTTTGCATCACTTGCACTGTTTTCAACGACTAAATTTTTAATTTTTTCTGTCATGAACTTTTCCACCATTGAGTCAACTTGGCTTTTTGATAATTCTCGTTTTGAATATATTCTCTGAACGTTTCCATCAATGTATTCATTTTCGCTTTCTGTGTTTAAAAATGCAACGCAAATCATTTCACGCAACAATTCATTCGTAATTGTTCCACCGTCATTTTGAATACACCGACACACGTCAACAATGTTTGTCGCAAGTTTTTTATGCGTTTTGATTGCAAGCGGGAAATCGCCGTGACTGCTGCTCGCCTCAATATCAAAACTGCATATTTTATAGGGAACACGAGTTTCTTTTGCGGGTTGTGCGCGAATGTCTTGCATGCTAATTATAAATTCGTGAGTGCACGTTGTTGTCTTTTTTTCTTCTTCCAAAATAGTAGTAGCACTTTCTTTCAAAAACTCTATCCATCCAGATGGACTAATTTCATTCATGTGGAAAAATCGCAAAAGTGGAGGAATATTTGATTCATAAATTCTGAGACACGCACCATTGTAATTGAACCCCTCTGGATTCAGATCATATGACGATGTTTCAGGACAAGAAACATACCATAAATTTTTCACCTTGTTCATAATTGCAATATTTTTAAAATACAACACTACAAAGTTGTGCATTTTTCCGCCATCAAACCCATACAATTTTTTTCGCTTCACAAGTGCGCATTTTTCTTTAATAATCAAACCTTCCGCAAATCCCAGTTTTTTTATTATGTCAACAACAAATTGTTTTTTTGTTCGTTCAGTCCAGTCGGGTGAAACCATAACATAGAAGAACGGATTCATATCTTCAACAAAAAGAGCGCACGTCTCACCTTGCTCATTCAATCCAAACATTTGAATCACCATTTTTTTTCTATACATGCTGTTGAAACCATTTTCTTCTTCATTCTCACTCGCATTTGCATCATAAATGTTGAAGTCTAGAAGACGAATCGACACCGTTGCCTTGTCATATTTTGTCTCTTGTGTTTGTTCTGTCTGTTGTGTCTCTTGTTGTCCCGAATTTCGTTTTATTACAATTTTCTTCTTATTCGGCGGTGGATTCGACGGTCTTTCTGATAATTGTGACATTATCCGGTTGAGTCAAATGGTGTGTATAGTGAACAGTGAACAGTGTTATTGCTTGCTCGGTTATATATCTATGTTTACTTGTCTTTAACTTTTATAAAATTCAATTTTATATTAAGAAAAGTTTTCAATTATTAATATAAAAAAAATAATTTAAGACCTTTTTGTTTTTTTAACCCGTTTTGTTCTTTTAACCCGTTTTATTTTTTTAACCCGTTTTGTCCTTCCACCACGCATACCCATACCCATACCGCGCACATCCCCTATGTCAATATCAATGGTTTGAGCATTTTTATGATGCTTATTATGTTTTTTACGCCCATGTTTTTGTTTTCTTTTTTTTACATCATTTTTTACAACAGTGTTAATCCAGTTGGTTATGGTTTCAACTTTTCTAGGAACATTTACTGCATCCATTTTTATAATCGCTCCATTGTTGTCTTTGAACGGTTTCCCATTTTCATCAAACACCATGTATCGAATTGTCGGGTATCCGTCGATTTCACCGAAAGTGTCTTTTGCCTTTACATATTCTTTATCTTCAATAGATGACAGTGTTAACAAGTTTTTCAATTCTGCGTCAAATTGATTCGACGGCACAATTTTATTTTTATATATCGGCATAAAATCTTTGCAGTGACCGCACCACTCGGCATGTATAACCACAACGCACGGTCCCTTCAAGTTTCTTACATTCGATTCAGGCTCATAATTCAGAATAACCATTTTTGAAAAAATATTTATATTAATTTTTTTATTTATATATTGAATAAACAATTATATATAATATTGATAGATATTTTATTCTTTACTTATAATATTAAACAAAAAATAAATAAAAATATATTTATTATCACAGCGATGCAATTTCAATTTCCTCATATTTCAAACCAGCTCATGTTTTCAATCATCGTTTTTATTCTTGGACTCTACTTTGTTCTCAACTACTCGTCCTCGCACGCAGCTGAAGGGTTTACAACAACCGGCCAACATCGTTGCCCTAATCTTCTGATACAAAAAGGAACTGAAATATTCTTATATAACTCAAAAATAGCTAAAGTCCCAGGAGTAAATCCGGTAAGATTCAATAATTTAGAAGATTATGTTGAGTTTATGGATTGGCAAAGAAGTCAGGGGATTGTTTGCCCGGTTTTGTATTTGCAGCACATGAATGACGCTCAAGGAAAAGATGTTTATAAAATCAGACCGTCTCCCGTTGATTTACAAGGTGGATTGCCGCCAATGGTTGACACAACAGTTACGGGAATTCAAATGCCAACCGTGACCAAACTCATGGATTCCAATCGAAATGATCCGCCCTACAACACAAACTCATATCCCGGTTTTGATGCATCCGGATTCAACATGGGCGACTTTACACCGCTTGACGCGCTTAATTTCATCCAGCAAGAGTCCGGCTTAAGCCCGAACCCAATGGATCCAAATTGGGGAGGTCCAAAATATACACAACACTTAATTGATGCCGGGTATTATGAAGGCGACCAGGTAAGTCTATACATTCCCTAGTAAATAACTTCGAATGTTTTCAATACACTGCGAATTAATTTTTCGCTTTTTACCATTGGTCTCCATGTAAATATTATTCAAACAATATGCATCATTCTCAAGAGACTTTATTAAACCATTTATTGTTTTAAATTCCTTCATAATTACAATCGCCGTTTTCGAACTTATCCCCGGAATAGTACAAAGCATTATCTCTCCAATGTTATCTGGAGTAATATTGCCATTTTTCTCTTTTTTTATTTTAAATACGTCACAATAATGCGACTCGCGAATAGGTTGCGCTTGTTGGGGCTCGGATTGGGCAGAATGCGACTGGGACTGGGCTTCGATTTTCTCGTCATCTTGTTCTTGTGGTTCCTTTGACGCTTGTGACGCTTGTTTTCCCATTTTTGAACCACCACTATAATACGGCGTTTTTGTCACCTTCTCTCGCTGAAGTTTGTCCGCCCAATTCAATATCAACTCGCATGTCTCAATTATATTCATAGTTCTTATCACCGAAAATCCCTTGTAATAAAGCATGGAACACATTGATGAAAGCAACGTTTTTTTATTCACCCTACCATTATAACTCGCATTTTTCCATTTGGACAAATCGCCTTCAATAATGTAAACAATGTTATGGTTGGGAACAGAATCGTATCCGTCTAAACGATATGACTGTTCCATATACCTGCCATCCTTTATGCTAGATGCCAAATCATTCAAACTTTTTCGTTCAAATAAAATCAATTCATTCGCATCATCGCCATCGCTTATGACAATGTCACCCAATTTCAAATTTTCTATTTTTATTTTTATTTTTTCCATACCTTTTTCCTGATTTTTCCCTTTTTCCGCCATTTCTGATTCTGTTTCAAGTAAACTTTGCTGAAACAAATCAATAAGCTCTTTCTCTCGGTAGTCAACGGTAATAAGCATATCCGCAAAAGATGTAGTGTAACGTGGGTGTGTTGGGTGTGTGTGTGTGTGTGTGTGTGTGTGTCTGCGCACGATAATGATAACAGTTATAATTATTATCATCATCTCTCTAAATCTGAATCCAAAACTATTATTTTTCAACTCAAAAAGTAAACTATCCGAGATTT
>Ga0194123_10005821_pt1 | contig 13006 bp, 11 predicted proteins | sample TA2MahsurfametaG_5_FD_155479 | JGI IMG/M metagenome (GOLD analysis project Ga0194123, IMG submission 155479) | Freshwater microbial communities from Lake Tanganyika, Tanzania - TA2015023 Mahale A surface | ecosystem: Environmental > Aquatic > Freshwater > Lake | place: Tanzania: Lake Tanganyika... | reverse complement strand
AAATCAAACAATCGAAGATTTTTTGAACTCATGAAACAGTACCACGACTTACTTTTGCATATTTTAAACAATGGGGTTAAAAAAGAAGACAGGACGGGAACCGGTACCCTTTCGGTTTTTGGTTATCAAATGCGGTTCAATTTGGAAGTTGGATTCCCTGTATTAACTACTAAGAAACTACATTTAAGGTCTATCATTCATGAATTGTTGTGGTTCTTGAAGGGTGAAACAAATATCAACTATCTAAAAGAAAACAATGTTTCAATTTGGGATGAATGGGCAGATAGCGAGGGAAATTTAGGGCCGGTTTACGGTTATCAATGGAGAAGCTGGCCTACTGCTGACGGCCGCCACATTGATCAAATTAAGCAGGTTCTTCACCAATTGAAAAATAATCCTGATTCAAGGCGAATAATTGTTTCGGCTTGGAATGTTGGAGAAATTGAAAACATGAAGCTTCCTCCGTGTCACGCTTTTTTTCAATTTTATGTGGCGGATGGAAAGTTAAGTTGTCAACTTTATCAACGCAGTGCAGACACTTTTCTTGGTGTACCCTTCAATATTGCTTCATATGCACTTCTCACTATGATGATGGCACAGGTATGTGGATTGAAAGCGGGAGATTTTGTGCATACGCTTGGTGATGCTCATCTTTACCTGAACCATTTGGACCAAGCGAAATTACAGTTGACACGTGATTTTCGACCTCTACCACAAATGAAAATTAACCCTGATGTGACCGATATTTTTGATTTCAAATTTGAAGATTTCGAACTATTAAATTATGATCCGCATCCACATATTAAAGCAGCTGTGGCAGTATGATGAAAGTATCGCTGATTGTTGCTGTAGATTTGGAAAATGGAATAGGCCGTGATAACGATTTAATGTGGCATCTTCCGGCAGATATGCAGTTTTTTAAGGAAACTACAAAAGGCCAAATTGTCGTTATGGGAAGAAAAAATTACGATTCCATCCCAGAAAAGTTCCGTCCTTTGCCAGGTAGACAAAATGTAATTCTAACGCGTAATCAATCTTTTCATGCCGAAGATTGTCTAGTTTTCCACTCTTTGAATGAATGTTTTTCCCATTTTAAGGACGAGAATACGCGCACATTATTTATCATTGGAGGTGGTGAGGTGTACCGTTTGGCCTTGGAATCAGGACTACTTCAGGAAATGTTTATCACAATGGTAAATAAAGTTTATGGGGCCGATACTTTTTTTCCTGAGTTTGATGAGACGTTATGGGAGAAATCCAAGATAGGTTGCCAAGAAGCGGACGAAAAACACGAGGTTGATTTTACCTTCTGGTATTTCAAGAGAAAATCAACGGCACTTTAGCGCGGCTTCGGACCTATGTACTTGTAACAAGGATTTAAACCTAAAAAACAGGTTTCCAAAAGTTCCAATTTAATGAACTTATTAAATTTTTTATCAGTTTTCTCAAAAACTGGTCTGCTTTTCCATTGCTCAATTGCTGAATCATCTTTCAACGCGTAGTGCAAAGAATCAGAAATTGCATATTTCACTTTCAATTTAGGAACACTCAACATTTGATCGGCCAAAAATATCCGCAGGTAGCACTTTTTAGGGATCTTTCCACTCCAATTTCCATTTTCATCGAGTGCGATTTCCATACGAGACCATTCACTTGATTTTGAGTTATTAAATTTTTTGAATTCGACGACTAAATAATAATTTCCAAGATTTCTTGTAATTCCGGCTGCCATTTCTACCGAAGGCTTTGCTCCTCCGCAATACGGTGTTCGAGCCGTTAATGAGACATGTGTTTTTTGACTAAAAAGTCCAGAGGAACAGACGAAAAGAAATAGAAATGGGTAGTTTTTCACAATGAGTTTATAATGCTTAACTAAAATTATGCCTTTATTTCAATAAATCATTTGCTTTTTCCCTCGCAAGCACATCAGCAGTGATATAATCATCTAATTTAGGATTTAATGTATTTGAATTTGCATTCATTACCTCTTCATTGAGTTGAGCAATTTCCAAAAAGGAAATACGTTTGTTTAGAAAAGCGTCAACAGCTATTTCATTTGCTGCGTTCAAGGTACATGCTACAGTTCCCCTCATATCCATTGCTTTATAAGCTAGATTTAAGTTTCGAAAAGTAGTCCTATCCGCTTGCTCGAAGGTGAGCTGAGGGTAATCTAAAAAATTAAAACGAGGGAACGATGTAGTTAATCTCATAGGATAGGTCAAGGCATATTGAATGGGTAATTTCATGTCGGGAAGGCCCATTTGCGCTTTCATGCTTCCATCTTGGAATTGCACGATTGAATGAACAATTGACTGAGGGTGGACAATCACATCGATTTGTGAAGCCGCAAGGTTGAATAGCCATTTAGCTTCTATTACTTCTAAACCTTTGTTCATTAAAGTTGCAGAATCGATGGTAATTTTGGCGCCCATGGACCAATTTGGATGTTTTAAAGCTTGTTCAAGACTGACGTGCTTTAACTGCTCTGTGTTCATCCCACGAAAGGGCCCTCCGGATGCAGTCAAATAGATCTTCTCAATTTTATTGTGGAATTCACCCACTAAGCATTGAAATATAGCGGAATGTTCAGAATCTACAGGATAAATATTAACCCCTTTTTCTCTTGCCAATTGTGTGATTAACTCCCCGGCGACCACCAGCGTTTCTTTGTTTGCAAGTGCAATATTTTTACCTGCCAAAATAGCATGAATGGTTGGTTTCAAACCAGCATATCCGACAAGTGCTGTTAAAACCACATCTACTTGTGTAGATTCCACTACCTGACATAAAGCGTCAAGACCAGTATACACATGTATGTCTTCGTGTCGTAAGGCATCTCTCACTTTCTGGTAAAGCGACTCTTCAGAAATAACAACGGTGTTAGGTTTGAATTTGAGCGCTTGTTCAATTAATAAATCCACATTCCTTCCCGCAGTTATAACCTCCAACTCAAAATGTTCTGGGTAGAGAGAGATTACTTCAAGGGCTTGCGTACCAATTGAACCTGTTGAGCCGAGAATGGCAATACCTTTTTTAGTAGTCATACGATTTTAAACAGATTATCAATTAAAAGGTTGAATAGTATCTTTGTACAGCAGTATTACCCCATTATTCCACCGTTACACTCTTCGCTAAATTTCTTGGTTGATCCACGTTGCATCCGCGCATAACAGCGATATGGTAAGAAAGCAATTGAAGTGGAACGGTTGCAACAAGCGGAGCCAAATGGTCATTTACTTCTGGAATGGCTATGACGTCATCTGCAATTTCTTCGACTTGTTCGTCTCCCTCAGTTACTATAGCGATGATTTTACCTTTTCTTGCTTTTACCTCCTGAATATTCGAGACGACTTTCTCATAGGAATTCCCTTTTGTAGCAATCACAAAAACCGGCATATTTTCATCAATTAAGGCAATCGGTCCGTGTTTCATTTCTGCGGCTGGATAACCCTCTGCGTGGATGTAGGAAATCTCTTTCAATTTCAAAGCTCCCTCAAGGGCAACAGGGAATAAGTTTCCTCGGCCTAAATAAAGTGCGTTGTTTGCATCCTTGTATTTTTCCGCAATTTGTTCAATATGAGCATTTATGGCCAATACTTTTCTTACCAATTCCGGTAGCGTTTCCAATTCTGTCAATAACCGATGGAAATCCCATTCACTGATGGTACCTTTTTTTCTACCTAACGATAAAGCCATCAAAGTGAGTATGGTCACTTGCGCTGTAAAAGCTTTGGTAGAAGCCACCCCAATTTCAGGTCCTGCGTGTGTGTATGAACCACCGTGTGTTGCACGTGAAATAGAGGATCCAACCACGTTGCAAATTCCGAGAACTGTTGCACCTTTTGATTTTGCTAATTCAATAGCGGCAAGGGTGTCTGCTGTTTCTCCAGATTGCGAAATTGCAATGACCACATCATTTTCTGTTAAAATAGGATTCCTATACCTGAACTCACTAGCGTATTCTACCTCAACGTTGATTCGCGCAAGGTCTTCAATCAAGTACTCACCAACTAAACCTGCGTGCCAAGAAGTTCCACAAGCCACAAAAATGATTCGATTCGCCTGAATCATTTTTTGTTCATATGCACGAACACCACCCAAGGAAACCCAACCCTCAGTTACATTTAATCTTCCCCTAAAACAGTCGTGAATTGAACGCGGTTGTTCGTGAATTTCCTTCAACATAAAATGCTCATATCCACCTTTTTCCAATGCTTCTAACTCTAATTCTAATTTTTGTATGTATGGCGTCTTTTGTTGATCCTTGATGGTATAGAGTTTAAATCCTTTTTCCAGGTCAATTACCGCTATTTCTTCGTCTTCGAGGTATACAACATCTTTCGTGTATTCTACGATAGGCGTGGCATCGGAAGCCAAATAAAAGTCGCCCTCTTTTCCCATTCCAACAACAAGCGGACTACTTTTGCGAGCAGCAACTAAGCGATTCGGGAAATTCTTAGAAATCGCAACAATAGCATAAGCCCCCACAACGTGATTCAAGGCAATACGCAGCGCTTCTCCAAACCAAACCCCTTCTTTTTTAGAAATATGATCGACAAGATGCACCAACACTTCGGTGTCTGTTTCACTCCGAAAGGTATATCCTTCGTTGATCAATTCTTTTTTTAAAATATCGTAGTTTTCGATAATTCCATTGTGAATTAAGGCAATGGAGCCATCCATGGAGTAATGTGGGTGGGCATTTATATCATTAGGAAGTCCATGAGTTGCCCAACGTGTATGGCCAATCCCCGCATGACCTTGAATATCACATTGGCGGGCGTATTCCTCTAAAACTGAAACTTTTCCTGCACGCTTGTAAATATTCAACGCTCCTTTATGCAGCAATGCGACTCCAGCACTGTCATATCCGCGATACTCGAGTTGCTTAAGCCCTTTTAAAATGATTGCAAAAGCGTCTTTTTTTCCTATATATGCAACAATTCCGCACATGATTTAGAATGTAGAATAGGTAATAATTAGTTGAGGTTTTTTCTTATTTGTTGTATTTTTTCCATTAAAAACAATACGTTCAGCTGAGTTTATGAAAAATCTTGGCGATAAGTAAACACCAGTGTTTTCAATATCACCATTGTGAACGGCCTGTACATAATTTTTGAGATCTATTTTAAAATGTTTCTGAATGGCTGAATATTCTCCTAAACTAGGTAATGCTGTGAGGTTATTATCGCTCGATTTTAACTTTGTAGAAACTGATAAAAAACCCCCAGGTTTGAAACGGTAACCTGTTTGAAATTGAATAGGCAGCGTCATATCGGCGCGATGAACGATAATATTATCGGGTAAGTTCTCAATCTCCGGGACTTTAACCACAGCTCTATGTTTGAAGGCTTGTGCGTAAAATTCTGTCAATCCTTTTGTAGAATCTGCGAGTACTGCTTGAATAGGGTAATTCGTATTTTGAATATTTACGTGGTTGAAATCAGCACAACTCGAATTAATCAACAAATCAAATGATTTACCCACACCGTCTTGCGTGAAATAAATCGTTGCTTTGGAAGCAGGATCGTCCAAATCAAAATAAAAGATGGCACCTTTACCTACAGATTGATCTAGGTTTTCCGTTTTGACTTTGAGTCCTTTGAAGAAGTTTAAAAAATTCTCATTACTTGAAAAACTTGCACTACCACTTGCGGCCTCTTCAATCAAATACCTGGCGAAATTCGTATCCAGAGGTATCCGTAATTGTGAATCCACAGTATCTTCACCTATCACTGTTTTATCGTTCGGTTTTGGCAGAATAGTTTCTTTTCCTAAAGGAATCAGTGTAGAACCTTTGGTATTTTTATCTGTAAAGGTATAATAGGTCGAATCAAGGTAAATAGATTCATCCATTTCCATTACCTGAAAAGTTTGCGCACTTAAATCCCCATAATACCCCGCATATTCTAGTGCCAGCACAAATGAATCTACTTGTATGGAGTTGATGTCACCGAAATCTGGATTCAGTGTTGCTAATCTAAACTGGGTGTAAAAATAAGCCTCTAATTTTCCAAATTTGGGATCAATGTAACTGCCTAACACTGCGTTGGGGGGGTTATCGGTGATCGTTGAATCTTCAGCGATCGTGTAGGTAACTAGGTCTAAGGTGTCGGTTTTACTGTTAAGGTATTCTTGTTCATCAATAATATCTTTTCCCGCAATGCTCTCTTTTTTCTTGCACGAGGCAAAAAATAAGAAGATAATAAAGAGGAAGAGAACATTATTTTTCATTTGAATACTATCGAAAAAACCTTATGCCAATACATTTCCGGCTATAACCATATCAAACAACCCTCCAATTTGCATTGCCTGATTTTCCTCTGGGACATATTCTTGTTTCAAGCAACTGGCTTCATTAAAGACCTTTTGTAAATCGGTATCTAATTGTTCTGAGGCAATATTCAATCCGTCACAAAATGAAATTAACGATTTTACAATGTTTATATAGTCAGTTGCCTTGAATTGCTCTGCGATTTCTTTCGGAAATCCATCAAATATCAATTTCTCGGCAAATCGTGAATCCCAGGGTTGGTCAAAGCGTTCGTTGTACATGCTGTACACAACTTTGGTTTCCCTAAAATGCGGATCTTTGTTGAAAGAATGTTTAATATAAAGTCCCATGATACCTGTTAACCAACCATGGCAGTGAATGACATCGGGCTGCCAACCTAATTTCTTCACTGTTTCCAAAACGCCTCTGCAAAAGAACATAGATCTCTCATCGTTATCTTTATGGAACACACCATTTTCATCAGTAAGCGTTGATTTTCTTTTAAAATAATCATCATTGTCGATGAAGTATACCTGCATTTTTGCGGCTGCAACTGAAGCAACTTTTATGAGCAGTGGATGATCTTGGTCATCGATACAAATATTTAGTCCCGAAAGACGAATCACTTCATGGAGTTGATGCCTTCTTTCATTGATTACTCCAAATCTAGGCGTAAAAACACGGATTTCCTTTCCACTTTCTTGAATTACTTGAGGTAGCCTTCTTGAGGTATTAGACAGCTCGGTTTTGGGAACAAAAGGAAAAATTTCTTGCGTGATAAACAGAATTCTTTTCTTTTCCATTCTTAAAATTAGAATGCAAAGTTACGAATTTTTAATGAACATACATAAAAAGCTTAGCTTTGTCCCTGACATCTTACCAAATGAAGTTTTTATCCATTGATGAACTTGTTCTTAAAATTGGAAAAATACTAGACCAAAATCAGACGGTTGGGTATGTTCCAACAATGGGCGCATTGCACGAAGGGCATCTGTCCATCATTCAACGCGCATCCACAGAAAATGATATTGTTGTGGTTAGCATATTCGTGAATCCAACTCAATTCAACAATGTACAGGACTTAGTTAATTATCCAAGAACCCTCGATGAAGACCTCACACTTATGGCACACATTTCTAATTTATTCGTTGTTCAGCCCGAAGTTTCTCAAGTTTATTCAGAAAAAATACCTTATTCACCCTTTGATATCGGTCGTCTTTCTCGTATTTTGGAAGGGGAATTTAGACCTGGACATTTTGATGGAGTTGTTCACGTACTTCACAATTTATTTCATCTCATAAAACCAAGCCGAGCATATTTTGGTAAAAAGGATTTTCAACAATTGACAATTGTCAGGATGCTTGTGAAACACTATCAATTTCCAATTGAAGTTGTAGCATGTGAAACATTTCGAAGCAAGGAGGGACTTGCTCTAAGTAGCCGGAATAGACTTTTATCTTTGCGAGGGATGACGGACGCACTAATTATTTGGCAAACGCTCAATTTTGTCAAAGAAAAAAAATACACGTTAGATATTAAGGGTGTCAAAAAAGTAGCAAAGGATTTTTTTTCCACAGGAAATTTAAAACTAGAGTATTTGGAGTTAGTAAATGAAAATACCTTGATGACGGCATCCACTTGGGAAGAATCTGTGGTATGTTTTATTGCTGCATATTGCGAAGATGTCCGGTTGATTGACAACATGTTGGTGTAATCCGTTAATTTGAATTAATTTTACATTCTTACTCGTTATGCAAATCCAATTATTAAAATCGAAAATACACCGTGTACGCGTAACTCAAGCGGACCTGAATTACATTGGCTCGATCACCATAGATGAAGCGTTGATGGACGCCTCAAATATCATCGAAGGAGAAAAGGTACAAATTGTCAATATCAATAACGGTGAGCGACTCGAAACTTATGTAATTAAAGGAAAACGGAATACTGGAACTATTTGTATGAACGGGCCTGCAGCGAGGAGAGTTGCAGTTGGAGACCTTATCATCATTATTGCATATGCGATCATGGACTTCGAAGAAGCAAAGCAGTTCAAGCCATCTCTTGTTTTCCCCGACGAGGCGAGCAATCTCTTGGTATGATTAACTCCGTTAGGTGGTCTTTGAAAGTTGGATTGCCATTGGCATTCGGAATTTACCTCACATGGTATTTCTTCAACCAGATGTCAGAGGAGGCAATGAACTCCTTCTACAAAGCGCTAAGGAAAGCAGATTATACTTTTGTTGTACTCTCGCTTTTATTGGGGATAATCTCTTACTGGTCCCGAGCAGAGCGTTGGAAATACACCTTAGAGCCGATGGGCTTCAAGTCCAATGCTTGGAATCGTTATCATTCATTGATGATAGGATATATTGTAAACCTCACAGTCCCTCGGGCAGGAGAGGCGTCAAGAGCATTGATGCTACAGCGTTCAGATAATATTCCGTTCACAAAATCATTTGGCACCATTATCACTGAACGTATTGTTGATATTATACTATTAGCACTCATTACATCAATTACTTATGTCCTAGCATATAATGACTTTTGGAAATTATATGAGGCCATGCTTGCTGAATTTTTTTGGAAAAAAAGTGAATCATATTCCGGATTATGGCTGACAATTATTTTTGGAGTAGTTTTGCTAGGAATTGGTATTTTTTTGTTAGTTAAATCACTGAGGATAAGGTTGTTTAGTTTTGCGAAATCATTAATTGAAGGTCTATTATCGATATTTAGAATTAAGAATCCTTGGTGTTATTTTGGTCACTCCATGCTTATTTGGGGTTGTTATGTTGTGATGTTCATCTTACCTTATTTTGCCTTCGAAGAAACAAAAAATATTCCTTTGGTAGGTATAATGCTTGCTTTCATTGCGGGTTCCCTAGGAATATCTTTTACAAATGGAGGAATCGGAATGTATCCGCTTTTGGTTGGGTTTGTTACATCATACTATTTAGGAAACGAGAATCCCGATAAATCTCTTGCAGTAGCAAATGCACTCGGTATGCTCATTTGGGGCTCTCAAGCCATCCTAATGTTAGTGATGGGCTTAATTTCTTTATATTGTTTACCTAAAAACTATACGGCCCATGAATGATCGAATATCTTTTATTTTAGATAAAATTGTTAATGTTGAAAAAGCTCAGTTACTGTGCAAGGGCTGGCGAATGAAAGGAGAAAAAATTGTTTTCACAAATGGTTGTTTTGATATTTTACACCATGGACATCTTCATTATTTGGCGCATGCTGCTCAATTAGGGGGTCGCCTTATTATCGGAATAAATAGTGATTCCTCAGTTCGCGGCTTGAATAAATCAACCCAAAGACCTATCAATAATGAAGAATCGCGGGCTTTTTTATTGGCAGGCATGGGAGTAGTCGATCTCGTTATTGTTTTTGAAGAGCAAACACCACTCAATTTAATTGAAAAATTGTTGCCAGATGTTTTAGTAAAGGGAGGAGACTACGATGAACGTCAGGACAATAAAAATAATCCGCTCTACATTGTGGGTTCTGATGTCGTAAAAAAAAATGGAGGAGCAGTACAGACAATACCCTTGAAAGAAGGTTTTTCTACCACAGAAATTTTAAACAAGTTAGGTGGTTAACCCCCAATTTTAAAGGTCGGAGATTCTTGTTCTTCCTCCTCTTGTTCCTTCCAATTTTTCAATGTTTTCTTGAGAATACCTTCCTTTTTCTCTTTTTGTTGCTTATTTTCTCGTTTGGGTACCTCTGTCTGAGATTTTTCATTAAAATTTATTCTGATTTGCTCTTTTTCTGGCTGTGTGGGTTCATATTTTTTAACTGTTGAGTCTTTTTTAAAAAGTCCGAATTCACTCTTCAGCATAGCTTTGATTTCCTCTTTTTCTTCTTTAAATTTTTCTTTGAGTTGTTCTTTATGTGCGCCTTTATCCCACGAAAAATTTAAATTGTCGAGGTGACCAGAAATATGCACAAACAATCGAGCACCTGTTTCATCATATTCTATTTCTCCAAATTCAGATTTGTATTCAATGTCTCTTAAATCCCTAGCATTGAGAGCGATTCTGTAGTCAACTATGTCATTGAAACCGTGAACGCCCGCTAGTTCAACCTCCATGGCTGATGTAGTAATGGTCATTTTAGGAATAATTATATTACCGTTACTTATTGAAATTGTATTTTCGAGCTTTGGAATTGTGAAATCTGCGAGTTTTGAATCCAAGTAATCAATGTTGCGTTTTCCTAATAGTAACTTTGAAGCATTATTTTTCATGCTATTTGTCATTTCTTTGAATAAAGGAATATTACGAAAACGGTTATTGGTCAGCGATAAGTGCAATTTTGCTTTCAGTTTATCAAAATCCACCTCTTCCTTCAATGCATCATATGGAATATCAAAGTCAGCAAAAATAGCTGCTTTACCCTGGACAATATGCTCGGTAGTTAAATTATCTTGATATAAATTATTCCACTCTCCAAAAAGGTTTTTTAAGTCAACCTGGGTGGTGGCGATGCTGCCAGTCAGTTGAAGCTGCGAGGGTGTTTTTTCATGAATATCAATTTTGCCTCTCCATATTGCCTCTGCATTTTGAGCATGGAATTGGTTTATGGATAGTTGTTTATTGTCAATCCTGAGCATTGCCGAAAGTTGTCCAAAAGTGTGGTTTTGGTAAATTACTTTTTGTGAGTTCAACGAGATTGTGCCAGAAATATCCTCAGGGAGCAAATGCACATTAGGATCTGTATCCTCTGCGGATGAGAGATATTCGTCAATATTTAAATTATTGCAATATAAGTTCAGTGAAGGTTTTAGTTGCTGTTTACCCGATAAATAATCTACGACATTTATAACTTCGCCCGTTAGTTCAATATCACTGCTGCCATAGGTGAATTGAGTATTTTGAAAACGAAGTTTATCTCCGTTTAAATAAATACCCGCGTGTATCTTTTTAAAAGTGTTTTTTTCGCCGTTAAGTTTTAGTATTCCGTTCTTTAAACTTACCCCTGCTTGTAAAGAAGAAATTTTCATCTCATCACGCTCTGCCTCATTTTGTAAATCAAAAGCGCAGTTTACATCAAGTAGCCCATCCATAACCTCTATTCCTTTCGGCTGAAATATGGCATAAACAACACCAAGATCGATCTTTCCTTTCGCTTTCCCCTCAATTTTTGGATTATTGAAGCGTGTTATTTTCAAATCTCCAGAGAAAGGGCCACTTGCTGAAGTGCATTGAAATTCACGAATGGCCAAGAGTTCGTCTCCGCGTTCTCCTATATTACTGTAAAATCCGTCAAGTGAAATACCTGACAATACAGTTTTTTTATACGGTTCAACCAAACGCCCATTTTGAATACCGAAATTGCATTTAATATTGGTTTTGTCCCCCTTTTTTGTCCCTCCATTACCTGATAAGACAAAATTTATCGTGCCTTCACCCTGCATTTTTTTTACCTCTCTTTCCCGATCAGATAAAAACTCATGGATCATATCTGTCAATAAAATCTGTTGTGATTCTACCTTAAAATTAAGACTATCTCTATCCAGTTTTGCTGAAACTTGAAAAGGTAAATTTTCCACACGAATGAGAGAAGGATCCAAAGTAATGGCCTCATTTTCATTATTGACATTAAGCTTAACTTCGTATTGTATATTTTTATTGGTAAGTAAGGTTACCTCGCCATTTCGTAACTTTTTCAGGTTAATGTCTCCTTTGGTAGACAAATTAAATTCTCTGTCTGAAAAGTTTCCTCTGAAATTTACAGTTTCCAATGCTGTTTCAATATGTTCATCTGTTAAGTCATTTTGGTAATTGAGGTCAAAATGTTCAAAGGAAATAGCATTTAATTTGAGTAAAAAATCATCATCTCTATCATCTGACGGTTTTAAAATATCATAATTTGCCTCCCCTCTATGGTTTACATGCAGATTTGCTTTTCCGGGAGATATGTGAATTGATTTTACTTCGTAGTTGCCGTCAATTAAATCGAAGGGACTAAATTTTAGGTAGAGGTGATTGGTGAAAAGCAAGGTATCGTTATGTTGGCTCTTTTCTAGGGCGCTTTGAATGTATACCTCTTTCATGTCTATTTCTAAATATGGAAAACTCGACCAGAACGTTAGGTCAACCTCTTTTGTTTCGATAGGGCGTTTGAGTTTCCCATTCACCTCATTCAGGACAACTTCAATAATTTGATCCTTAAATATATAGAGGCTTGCGGTAAAAAGTACTACAATACTGAATAGTATGGAAAATGTCCACTTAATTATTTTGATTGCGCGCTTTTTCCTCATATTCTCCTATTACGCAAATTAATGACAAATGTTTCAAAGGACTTTAAGATAGCCATTTCTTAATCCCGTTAGGTTTTCGTAATTTCGCACTAATGGCGGCAAAAAAACTAGACCCTCTGAAATTCAAGCAATGGAAGGAAGAGTTAAATTCTCGAGATCAGCAACTTTCAATGGCTGCAATTCAAGAAATTGAAGAGGTCGGCCATATGAATGTTTTTCCGCTGCTAATTGAAGCCTTGCGAACCACCGAGTTTTTGAGAGTAGAACAATCCATTCTGAAACTTATTGCAGATATTCAATCTGAAGAGAAAGTGGAGATACTTTTGGCTGCCATTCAAAAGGAACAATCTACACCTCTTCGATTAAAGTTGTTGACCTGTATTTGGAACAGCAAACAAGATTTTAGCACTCATTTGGCAGAAATTGTTTCTCTTTCAACGGAAGGAGATTTCATG
>Ga0194123_10005819_pt1 | contig 13010 bp, 15 predicted proteins | sample TA2MahsurfametaG_5_FD_155479 | JGI IMG/M metagenome (GOLD analysis project Ga0194123, IMG submission 155479) | Freshwater microbial communities from Lake Tanganyika, Tanzania - TA2015023 Mahale A surface | ecosystem: Environmental > Aquatic > Freshwater > Lake | place: Tanzania: Lake Tanganyika... | reverse complement strand
GGACAAGTATGGAGGGAGAGTTTTGGGCGAATTATTTTTAGAAACCGGCGAAAATGTTGCTGAAATTCTTATTCACGGAGGATGGGCACGACCATATCGTGGCGAGAAAAAGAAGCCATGGACATTGGAAGAACTCATTTCCAGCCCATTTGTGCAAACAGACTAGAAAAATTGTATCTATCTATAATATGAAACATATTATGGATAATTCACACTATATTATAATGTTCTTTATAATGATTATTGCCGGAGTTTTATCTACTATGAATGTATGGGTTGATAAAATTAGTGATATCCGTCTTGGATTAAATGATTTATACATGATTCTACTTATGGCAGGATGGATGCTCTTTTTTATGGGAATTATTTATAAACATTTATACGCATTTTTATTTGGATTGGTGCTTGTAGTCGCAAATTTTTATTGCATTAGAACACAATTGTTTGTATCTGAACATCAATATAAATTAGGTATGATTCCACATCATTCAATGGCGGTTCTTATGAGTAAAAAATTATTGAGAAAACCTAATAATATTCAGAATTTTCTTGAGAATCTTATAACAACACAAGAAGATGAAATCAATTTTATGAAAAAGCCAAGCTAAAATTACAATTCTTTTATATAACAAACAATAATTGCAATATTAAATAATATTGCAAAAATACACTCCTAGAGAACAACATTAGCATGGGGGGTTAGGGGGGAAGCGCGCTTCCCCCCCTTTACATGGGTCTAATCATTCCTGGAGAAAGATTGCTGTTAAAGCTGCCAAAATTTGGAGTAGCTCTTGGTTGAGTAGGAACAGATTTTGGTCTTGGAGCAGGACCACGATTAAAATTAGTGGTGTTACCATTGAAAGCATTGATATTTATGGAAAGTTTTGCGGAGGGTTCAGAAGCAAAAGATGCTTCGCTGGAATTTGGACTCAAACTCATTTTATAATATATAAAAATATTATTTTTATATAGTTTTATCTAATTAAAATTATTCGCAGGTTTTCTGGGATTTAGTTTAATTGGAATATTTCTAACATGAAAAGACCATCTAAAATTTTTACAATTTTGAGTATTATAACTTTCATCAACATTTATACCAAATTTTTTTAATGTATTTAAAATAATTTGACAATCTAAATCACCTAGTAATTTATTTATTATTTTTTTTAAATTTTGATTTCTATTATTAAGAAATTCACTTAGTGGTATAATTTGAATAACATAATCTAATACTTGAGTCTTTTGATTAAATATTAGCCATATTTTTACTTGTCCATTAAAATTTTCAAATGTTATATTTTTATTTTCAACCAATACAGATTTAATAGGAAGTACTTGATGATTTTTTATTTTATTTCTATTATTATTTAATTCACTAAAAATATCATTAGATATTTGTACCAATAATTTTTTTGTTGTATTTTCAGGATCATAAGTTGTTATAAATACATTATCAGTAAAATTACCTTTTTGTCTATGTAAATTTATATTATTTACAGATCTATTAGGATTTAAAATAGTAGCACCTGAACTTTCCGGCTTACTAGATCCAAATAATTTTTTAAAGAAATTCATATTATAATATTGAATTTTTTTTTTATTCTAATTTATTAAAAAAATAAACTCTAATTTTAATTATTCTAAGCTACTCATAAATTATACCAACAAAAATTTTAACAGATTGTTTTTATTTAAAATCTATTAAAGTTTTTTATTGGTAAATTATTTATATATTAAACCAGTTAAATTCTATTTTTTTCCAATAAACTATAGATTTATTTTAGAACACTTAAAAAATAGAAAATTCTAAATATTTTGCTTTTTTTGAAAAAATTTTTATCTATGCTAATATATAAAAATTTGATGTCTCGCTCTACATCATTGTCTCGCCCAAGCCTTTCTTTCAGACCTTCCGCTCCAACCCAAAATTTTCCTCCAGGTGCTTTAGTGCCTGGTCAGCGTCCTGATCGTGCTCTAAATAGTGCCCAATTTGCTGCAGCACGAAATGCAAGAACCACTGGCACAGCTCAAGGTCTCACTGGAAGAGCTCTTGAAGTATTTGTCGCTCAGGCTGCTATGAATGCTAAATAAAAGCCACTAACCTTTTTCAAAAAAAGGCTAACAGCAAACCTCTTTCCAAAAATATTTTTTTGAAAAAAATATTAATATTTTTATTAGTAAAAAAACCAACCAGACCTCTTGTATTTTGGATTTGTCATTTCACTAAACACATCTTTACTATAATCCGAATCTTGTGTTCGATTCTCGAAAATTTTATTTATAATTTCCTTCTTTTTAACCTCATTGGAGCGCCTTTTTTCATGAAATTTTTTTATATCTTTTTCTTGAGCTGATAATTCATCCATTTCCATTTCCAAATCTATAAACTCATTGCATGCTATTTGGTAATCATTGGAAAATTTCATTTCTGCAGATTTCATCTTTTTCACCGCCATGAAAATATTTTTATTATATATTGTTGGATATCTATAACGTATTTTTTCTGGAATAATAAACTGGTTCTTTTCTTTGATCTCTTTTACTTTTTTCTCAATCCCATTGATGAATTTTTGAATAAAAACTTCATCATATTTCTCATATTTTTCCCCAGATTTTGCACTCTGTTGTTCCGAGATATTTCCCAATAATATTTTACCCGATGTAAATTCACATTCAGATATCAACTGGTCAAATGAATACGCAGTCATTTTGTGAGCCTCTGCTTTCGCATCCAATTTGAAATAATTTATAAGCGAAAGAATAAGCGTATTCGTAGCAGTTGTTCCAGCAACTATTTTCGCCGCAGTGCTACTTTCACTGAAAACACCACTTATAACAGAAGACAGAGATGATATAAAAATAGCCGGCATCATTAAGCGATATAAATAAAATTCACAATATGCTTTCGATTCTAAATACAATTGCTTTTGACCTTTCAAATACCAAGAAATTACATCCAAAGCCGTGGATAATTTCCCATCTTGATATCCAAATTTTGTGTTCATTGTTATCATAACACTTCCAAAATCACGATATTGTCGCTTTGCTGGTTCAGACTTCTGGTCAAACTGGGGATTTTCTGTTTTTTCTACACCAACTACATTCGCATTATCTTCATTCGTCATTATTTTTTCAGGTATATCAACTATCGTCACAATGTCTGACTCGTCTTTTTCATCATCGCTGACCATTATTTTTTTCACATAAAAAAATGAAAAAATATAAACTTAAAAACAAAACGATATACAAATACAAAATGCTTAAATTAAGTCTCGGAATACTCCTTATTGTCGCTCTTTTTGAGCCAACTATTCAGCAATATAGTAATGATTACTGTGCAAAATATGTCGCAACATTACCTCTTACTTTGGAAGCGTGTATCGATAGCAGTGATATATATAATGAATCCAGTATGCTCTACAAAATTATTAATGATACAAATTTTATTGTTGAAAATTACTCAAATAATAACTGCGAAGGTTCAGGAATATTCACATTCACATATTCTCCAAATATTTGTAAAAATAATCCAATTATTACTTATAATTATCCAGAAGTTAAGTCTATTATTCCAAAAACTCCTAAAAAAAAAGAAAATTGGAACGAATATATTGTAATAAGTGGAAGCAACTTTGCAAGTGATCAAAAACAAAATAAAGTCAAATCAGTCAAAATCCCTAAAGAAATTATTAAATATATTGAATCTTCAAAGTTATTTCTATCTGATCTTCTAATTGGATTCTCCGCATTTTTATTTACTGTTTCTTTTTTTATTTCACTGGTACAATAATTTTTTTAATTGTGTATTCATTGTCTAAAAATTTAAGTTGATATTCTATATCTATTGAAATAAAATTTTTCTTCCAGCCTTGTTTTATTTTGTATAAATTATATTTCAAAATGCTATTATAATAATCGTATATATTCATGTTAAAATCAAATAATTCTTCCAGTGTTTTGGGAATATCTTTATATTGAAACTTCAAATTCTTAATTTCAATTGGACTAGAATCAAATGAATAATATTCACCAACTTTTAATGATAAAGTTACATTTATGGAATCATTATTAAAACATTTATCACCATCTATTATAAATGTTTTTGGATATTGGGCTCTATAACTTGCTGGGAGTGCATTATATAATTTTCTTTTTGATTGGAATGATCCACATTTTTCGTATATTTTATCCCATAACTCAAATGGTAATTCCATTTTATAATATCTAAAAAATAATTTTTAAATTTACTCGTATTTGAATATCATAAAATTTTTCCTATTTGATAAATATAAGAAAAATAGTTAAAATATCTTTTTTTTAAATGTTAAAAGGTGGAAATACTTTGGATTCATAATAAAAAATAAATATTTTGATATGATTAGGAATGATTAAGACTAACTTATCCAAAATCTATTCCAGTCATATTTTTTAATAGAACATGATATAAATTGTTCAGTAGGGCATTCAATTTTTATATTACCATACTTTATTTCTACTGAAGTTCCATCTCCAGATGTAGTTTCAGAATGTCCTAATAATATTAAATTATTACTTTCAATTGTGCCATATTTAATATTTTGTCCATAACATTTTTTAGAAAATCTATTAATTTTATCAGCAAAAGCATAAATTAAATATGTTATAAAAAACCAAGTTGCACAACCATTTTTAATATTCATATGTAAATATATTTTACCATTATATTTTGTATCATAATTTGGAAGATTATCTAAATTTAATTTTTTAACAACTTCATAATTTGGACTATTTACATTTTCTTCGTTCCAACAATTCCATTCAAATATTTCTTTATTTTGTTCTATTTTTTTAATATTCTTCATCCATTTTTCTTTTCTTCCTACAAGGCATCTTATTATTATATGAACGGGAACAATATCTCCACCACCATTATTTTTTAAATAAAAATGAATACTTTTATATTTATTTCTATTCTTAATCAATCTATCTATTTCTATTTTAAGGTTTTTATAATTATCATTTACAGAAAAGTCTTCTAAATAAAAATGATTGTCTTTTTTTCTTATATCTTTTTCAATAATATTAGTAGAAGGTAAGTTATCAGTATAATGTACTTTATATTCAATTATTTCTCCTGTTTCTCTATTTTTTATTACTAATTTTTTTATATTAAGAATATCTATAAAATTATATGAATTAAGTTTTTTTAAAAATAATTTTTCATTTATACATGGATTTATTGATGGATTCAATAAAGATACATATAATATTAAATATCTTTTCCAATTTAATATTTTTGTTGTTATAACTTTTACTATTTGATAGTTTTTATATTCTCCATTCAAAATCACTCCATCAATATTCATATTTATTTGAAAAAATCTTTTGTAATCATTACTTTTAATATGAAAATGTGATAAAGTATTTATTTTATCAAATGATATTTTTAATGGATAATATTTTAACAATATATGATTTATTTTTTCAACTAATTTTTTATATAACATAATTTTATATAATATAATAAATAATTATATAATATAAAATTATATCAAATTCATAAATTGTTTCTGATTGCAAAACAAGATTTTGAATTTGAAAATATACTATTCAAAAAATGAAATGTTACAAATAAATTATAATACTGATTTTTCTAAATATAATAAAATTACTTTCAAATTTTATTATATTTAGAAAAATCAGTATTATAATTTATTTTTATTCGTAAGTAAAAAATTTTTCGATTTTAATTATAAATATATTGATTTTTATAAAAAATATAATATATAAAATATATGAAAGAATTTTCTAATATATGTAATAATACTGTAGATTCATTTTCTACAAATAAAGATATTATAAAATATATAAATGAATTTTGCGATGAATGTCATAAGTATAATTTGAAAAAACTTGACTCAAATATTCTAAAATATCCAATTATAAAAGTTGAAACATCGTCATTAAAATATCTTACTAATGAATCATCACAAATATATCCTAAAAAATTGCCCATATTGAAAAATATTTCTAATATAATTGTTTTATTTAACGATTTTAATCCAATTTCAAATTGGATTAGTCCACTTAAATATATATATTCAAATATTATTAAAAATACCAAAACAAAATACATAAATTGCATATTATTACAATATACTGATTTGAAAGATTATATTAGACATCCAAAAAATCAACTTGTTTATTCTAAAAAATCAAAAATTCATGGGAAAGGTATATTTTCTGAAAGTATTATTCCAAAAAATACTGAAATTATGAGATATATTGACCATATACATGGTCATCCATTTATTTATAATGACGCATATTTAATAAATCATTCTTCAAAGCATCCAAATGTCTTCCTAAAATATTATAATAAAGATGGATGTAATTATTCAATAGTTGTATCAAATAGAATAATTCATAAAAATGAAGAATTATTTATAGATTATTTAAGTATGCAGCATATGTATCCTTGGCTTGGAGGAATTGTGTTTATAGAAAAATAATGAAAAAATGATTGTTTATTTTGTAAATTCCTTTATAACTAAAATGTTTGCCTGTTTCTGCTCAAAAAAACAAAAACCTCGCGAATACTATATTGAAGAGCGAAACTATGAATCAGAAAAAATCATGATTGATAATGATAGGCTAAAATTGGTGTGTGATGGGAAAATTGTTGTTGAATCTGGTGGATTCCCCGAAGCAATTAAACATGCCCGATTTTTTACAATTGATACTCGCCGATTTGTAGTCGTAATATTAACACGGGAAATAATTGTTCTGTCTCAGGAGAAACTTGATGAAATAACACGGGTCAAACTGGAGACCACTGAAATACTTTGTGTTGAAATTGATATCCGAAAAAATACACTCAAATCGACAATTTATATTGGTACAAAATCTGGCAAAATTGAAGTGTATATATTTCATATCCGAAATATGAAATTGGCGCGAATTTATACTTTTGATTGCTTCCGACCTATTTACGGAATCTATATTGTTTATGAAAATGCTAGAGTTATTTATGCAAATTTCTCAAGATGGAACCGCGATTCATATGAACGCGTTTAAGCCACTCTTTTAGCCTTCTTTATACTAATAGTTGGTATTTGGCTTGGATTTGTCGCACTATAGCCGGATTCTACATAATTTATTGAATATTCTTGCACAAATCCTTTTTTATCTTTCTTGAGAACATACCATTGATCAAGACCACTGTCATCATCATCAACAAATTCAAGGAGTTTTGTAATAACTTTGCCGCAACAATCTCGAATAACTTTAATATGTCCAATTGTTGTTTCAGCAAGTACTCCATCTAAAAATCGCTCTTGTTTGAGAATTGTACCATATTCAGTAACTTCATGAATAGATATAATAAATCTTTGAACTGTCGGTCTTTTTGTTATTACTGGAGAACCAGGTGTTTCTAATCTGAAATTAAAACCAGTCGATTCAAAGGTTCCTACCCATTTTGATGCATCTGACATTATAATATTATATAGATTTTAACTGATTATCTATAAATTTATATTGTTTTTCGAACCATTTTTTCGTGAATAATTTTTCCAAACCAGATTCTTTCATTTTAGTGTAAAGCTCAGATGGAATGGGATAATCATCGTAATTATAAATTTCACTGGAATTTTTCTTCATTTGTTTCATAAATGCACTATTTGTGAAGTCCTTAGGAGACAAATAATCTCGCCCATTTTTATCAAATATTGCAAACCATATTTTATTTGGTGAATGCGGCTTTTTCTTCATTGTTTTTGTTTTTGGATCAATATAGGATAATTTGAAATCAGGGTGTTTTTTACGCAAATCATTCGTATTAAAATAAATTATTGTTAAAATATTAGATTTTCCAAAGAATTTATCATCATCCTTCGTTTTCAAAAATAAGCATCCTTTTTTGCCAAGTCTCATATATTATAAAATATAAAAATTATATTCTAGTATCATTTAATGAATCTCAAACTTCTTCTCCCCCTCGTTTTTCTTATGTCTGTCTGTTCCGCAGTTCATCCAAGTGAAATCGAATGTTTTGGTGTCATAGGCGACTCCATCAGTGCCGGTTTTTCAATGGTTTCCGGAAGTCCCCGCGCTGATTTCATAGAGTATAGAGACCAAGCTTTTGCAATTGGGCGAAAGCCAGATTACAGAACGCTCCCCAATATATTCCATGACTTATACCCTCAGCTGAATCTATCCGCCTCATGTGCATCTAATTACGAAACATTAGTGGAATACAATCACCGCTCCAATCAAGACTGTAATGTGGCAATTTCTGGGGCTCTTTCGGACCGCCTCCTTGATATGTGGGGCGATTTATTGTTTCAGTGGAATAATCGGAATTGTTCGCGGAAATGGAAAGTTCTAACAGTTATGATTGGCGCTAATGATATTTGTGCCTATTGTTTAACTGGATATAATAAAACGATTTCCAATTATATGTCCAATGTGCGCCAATTACATGATCAAATTTACAAAGACACCCAGAATGTATTTATAAATTATGTTTCATTGTTTGATGTATCTGTTGTTATGGATTGGCAGAATATGAAGTGTGATATTGTCCATCTCCTAATCAATGAATGTCCTTGTATATTGGGGCGAAATCGCCAGAGAGATGCAAGAGAAAAAGTGGGCGCACTTTATAAAGATATGAATCAGGCGCTTTACCCGTATATTAGGTCACTTGATGGGAAACGTGATGATATAATCGTTAGGGTTCAGCCAATATTGGAAAATTTTCAAGTATATAATCAATCGTATTTATCGACATTGGATTGCTTCCATCCGTCCGCATTTTCGAATATGATTATGGGAACCATTTTATGGAACAATATGTTTTTACCAGAAGCACAAAAACTGAAAAATATGGAATATTTGCTACCACTCTATGTGCCTACAGAAACGGATATTTTACAATAAATTTTATTGCTTTGTTTTATTTAATTCTTACTTATTCTATCTTTTACAACTTTATATATTGAAAAAATTGATTATTTTATAAATTATTTACAAAGATATTTTCAAAAAATGGCAAATTATAGTCCTTTAACAAAAATCTTGATGGATGATTCAAGAAATAGCAAAAATCATTCAAAATCAAGTCATCCTTTTAATCAAAAATCTTGGATTTTTCAATCAAAAGATGCAAAAAAAGAGCCTCCAAAAGAAAATGCAAAAAAATCAGGTGGTTTAATTAAGGTAATAAACAATTATGAAATTGAATGTAATTACAGAATCAATACTAAAAATTACTACAGAAATATTCCTATTTATCATTATCGAGGAAAACTAAATATTTAGATTATCTTCAATATTTTTTCTTGCGATATATATTAATGGCGAGAAACATTCTTTGGTTCAAAGAAATTGGGATGGATGATGTAAAAAATGTTGGTGGAAAATGTGCATCTCTTGGAGAAATGACGAAAAATATGGGGAATCTTGAAATAAGGGTCCCATATGGGTTTGCAATATCCACTGATGCATATGATTTATTTATGAAACATAATAATTTAGATCAACTTATAACTAATGAATTATCACAAATAAAATATGAAGATCATGTGAATGCTGCAAGAATTTCCCAAAAAATACGAAAAAATATACAGAATGGTAGCTTTCCTTTGTCACTTGAGGTTGAAATTTTAGAAGCATATAAACAATTATCTGCAGGAACAATTGACTACAATGGTCAGCAGCAAACTGAAACAGATGTAGCAGTTCGTAGTAGTGCTACTTGTGAAGATTCATCGGAAAATTCATTTGCCGGTCAGCATGAAACATTTTTGAACGTTCGTGGAAATGCTAGTCTATTGGAGAAAATAAAGGCTTGCTTTGCATCTTTGTATAATGAGCGCGCAGTAGATTATCGCCACAATATAAAAGTTAGTGAAAGTTCTATAAAATTGGCAGTAGCTGTTCAGAAAATGGTACGCTCTGACTTAGGGTCTGCAGGTGTAGCATTTTCAATCGATCCAGAAAGTGGAAATTCAAATGTTATTGTGATAAATTCAGCATTTGGACTAGGAGAATTAGTTGTTAGTGGTCAAGTAGAACCAGATGAAGTTATGCTATTTAAGCCAACTCTTGCTGAAGGAAAGCCAGCCATAATTGATAAAAAACTAGGAAATAAAATAGAAAGACTGGTTTATTCAGACAATCAAGAGAAACGAGTAAAATTGATTCCAAATAAGGTGGAAATGTTGAGTAAAATGTCTATTAGCAATGATCATGCAATAGAACTAGGACAATGGGTACTTAAGTTAGAGAAATATTATGGAAAATCAGTTGATGTGGAATTTGCCATTGATGGTATAACTGGACAACTATTTTGTGTCCAATGTCGCCCAGAAACGATCCACAGTAATGACGATAAAAATATTTTGGTTCAGTATGAATTTACACAGGCTTTGCCGCAGCCAATTGCTAGCGGAATTGCGGTTGGAGATTCAATTGCTTTTGGAAGGGTACATATCATAACTAGTATGGATAATCGAATTGAGGGAGATGAATTCAAAAATGGAGAGATTTTAGTTTCGGAAATAACGGATCCAGATTATGAGCCTTTGATGCAAAAATCGGCGGGTATTGTTTGTGAAAAAGGTGGCAGAACTGCCCATGCAGCAATTATAGCAAGGGAACTAAATAAACCGGCAATTGTGGGTGTTCGGGGTGCATTGGAGACTTTGCGCGATGGGCAGCTTATTACCATCGATTGTTCGCAGGGTGATGTTGGATATATTTATGATGGTCACATCCAATTTGAGCGCAAAGAGATAGTTTTAAATAAATTACCGAAGCCACCAGTGAGCATTATGTTGAATGTTGGTAATCCAGCACAGGCACTCCAGGCATCTAGGATTCCATATTGTGATGGTGTTTCATTAGCTAGGGAGGAGTTTATATTGGCTTCGTACATTAAAATCCATCCAATGGCGTGTTTATATCCAGAGAAGATCACAGACCCTGGAGATCAAAAAGAATACAAAAGGCTAACTGCGGGATTTAAAAATGGAGAAGAATATTTTATTGATAAAATGACAATGGGAATAGCCAAAATTGCCGCGGCATTTTATCCAAAACCGGTGATATTACGAACCATGGATTTTAAACAAGAGGAACTTAAATCTTTATTTTGTGGTAAGTATTTTGAGACCGCAGAGGAGCGAAATGGTTTAATTGGATTCCGTGGTTGTTCTAGATATTATAGCGCGGAATATAAAGAGGCATTTGGATTAGAATGCAAGGCAATAAAAAGGGCGCGAGATGAATTGGGATTAACGAATATTATTGTTATGTTACCATTTTGCCGGAAATTAGAAGAGTGTGATAAAGTCCAAGCAGTTATGAAGGAATATGGATTGGAACGTGGCGTAAATGGGCTGCAACTCTATCTTATGGCGGAAATACCATCGAATTTTATATTAGCGGAGCAATTTATTCAGAAATGTGATGGATTTTCGATTGGTAGTAATGATATTACCATGTTGGCTTTGGGATGTGATAGGGACTCCGAATTGGTGGCTCATATTTATAATGAAGAGGATTTGGCTGTCAAAGGGCTGATAGAGCTGGCAATAAAAGCCTGCAAGAAGCATAATAAAAAGATAGGTATTTGTGGGCAAGGACCATCTGATAAAATACATTTTGCAAAATGGCTAATAGACGCTGGTATTGATAGCCTGGGGCTGATTCCAGAGTCGGTTATTAAGACGATTTTGGAGCTCGAAAAATTATCGTAAGATAGTAAAAATTTTATAAAATCATTGGGGAATGATTTTATATTTAGATTTTTGGGATCAATATCTTATGTCGATTTTTTTATATTTTTATTAAAAAAATAATTTTTCATCAGTATATTACCATAATTTTTTAGAGTCTCTGAAGCCTTTTCTGAGAAAATTATGGTAATGGAATGATGTTGATTTTTAAAAATATTTTTTAAAAAAATAAAAAAAAATTATGGTAAGTCGATTTTTTTTGCATTTTTTTGGCGATTACCATGATTTTATGGGATTTTATTATGGTAATAAAATGGTATGTTTTTAAAACATAAAGTGGAAATATTTTGGAATGGTAGCGCGCTCATTTTATTACCATATTCGATTCCAAAAAAATAATTCGTGAGTTTTTGTTTTTAGAATACCAAAACGATTACCATAAAAATTTTTGATAAAATAGGTAAAAAATGGTAAGGCTGCTCTTTTGAAAATTCCAAAGTGGAATTATGATGTGAGTAGGCTGTTTTTTGGGTCTAAAATCATCAGAGTGACCATGGATTTTCTGATTTTATTATTTTTGAAAAAAGTTTTGATAAATGCACCATAATTTTATTTTGGTAGCAAAATTTTTAAAAAATACGGCTGTGACACGGGTCTAAATGAGCACTAAAGACTAAAATAAATCGAATTTTAAACGCGTCCGCTCTAGGGTCAAAATGGGGTTTTTGGAAAATCCGACCCGTGGGGTCTAGGGTCAAAATCATTTTTCACTCAAATTCCAGGAACACCCCCCTTTTTGGGGGGTTTTGAAGATTTTTGAATAAAATCGGATCTTTTTCAAAATGTGAAAAAAAAATGGTTTCGTCCCTTACCATTTTTTTAAAAATGAGGGTTTTTAGAAATTCGTGGTAGTAAATTTTTTTCAATAATTGGAAAAATTGCATAAAAATTATTTTTTGCTACCATAATTTAAAATTATTTTTTATTTTTTAAAGGTCGTGGTAAAAAAGTATCACCATGATTGTCCGCCTTTGAGGCAATGGTAGTAAATATTACCATTTTTAGGAAAATTTTTTGAAAATGAAAATGGTAATGTTGCATACGAGTCCGTCCAGGTTCAAGCCATTTTTTGTGATTTATGGTAGTTCATATTTTTTCCAGAAAAAAGACGCATTACCATTTTGATAGTCATTTTTAGGGTCCATGGAAATTTTTTTAAGGGCGAATAGCAAATCGATTACCATCTGGATGTTTGTTACCAAAGTAAAAAATGGTTTTATGGTAATA
>Ga0194123_10005814_pt1 | contig 13021 bp, 13 predicted proteins | sample TA2MahsurfametaG_5_FD_155479 | JGI IMG/M metagenome (GOLD analysis project Ga0194123, IMG submission 155479) | Freshwater microbial communities from Lake Tanganyika, Tanzania - TA2015023 Mahale A surface | ecosystem: Environmental > Aquatic > Freshwater > Lake | place: Tanzania: Lake Tanganyika... | reverse complement strand
GCCGGTCTTTATCCTCTATTGCGCCTTTCACCTGCTCAACCACCACAGCTTCGATATCGGCATCTTTCCCTGGATGACCATCGCCGCAAGCACACTCTTTTTTGATCCGGACTGGCCGCGCCGGCTACGGGCCGGAATCACACGCGCCCAACCGGGTGAGCCGCAATTCTCTCCCCTGCCGGCCGGTTCAAGGGGGTTCGCGCTTTTCGTCATCGGCTGGCTGATAGCACAGGCGCTGCTTCCGCTGCGCCACTACCTGTACCCTGGAGATGTCGCTTGGACCTATGAGGGACATCGTTTCGCCTGGCGCATGAAGCTGGTTGATCGCGAGCCGGTCGACCTCTTGGCTGTGATTCATTTGAGTGACAGTAACCTGATTGTCGTCAGCGACCTGTTCGCCATGCTGGATGAGGATGCGCACACGGTCGCCACGCGGCCGGATCTGGCTCTCCAGGCGGCACACCAGATGGCAGCCAAGGCGGCGAGTGAACTGGGGGAGCCGGTGAGTCGGGTGCATCTCTACAACCGCGTGATGTGGAACTTCCGTCCGTCCGCTTTCATGATCGACCCGCGGCAGAATCTTCTGGAAGTGCAGGATTCGATCTTCCCGGCGACGTGGCTCGTGCGCCAAAACACCGGCCAGCCCATGTCCTGGGAGGCTTTTGAGGCCTGGCGTGAACCTGACCTCGACGTGCGCGAGGTGCTCGACGCCACGGGCCTCGAAGCGTGGCCGCGTTGCAGATTGTCCGATCGCGAGGTGTTGTTCGTTCTCTGGGAATGCGAGGTGGCAAAAGGATGAGCGAGGATGCAATTCCGCCTGGTCCGTGGCTGGTTTACGACGGCGACTGCCCGTTCTGCAGCCGGTATGCGGATTACGTGGAAACCCTCGCGGCAGTACCCGGTTTGAAGTTGATCTCGGCGCGCGCACCGTGCCCCGAAGTCGTGGCGGCACTGGCTGCGGGCTTCGATCTTGATCGGGTCATGGTCTTGCGGCTCGAGGGGCGGTGGCTCGCCGGTGAGGCGGCGATGGCCGAACTCGCAGGCCGTGCTCGCAGACATCGCCTCTGGAACAGGCTGTATGCCCGCTTGCTGACCCTGCCGCTGTTTGGGGCGGCGTTCTATCGCGCGCTGGTTGCCGGCCGCCTGCTCACCCTGCGCCTGCTGGGACGTGGCCGCATCATGCGTTGATGAGTTGACTCGCCCGGGAGCTGTTCACCGGTACCAGATCCGGAGAGTCGGCTCTGAGCCCTTGTTGCGACGGGAAAGAATCCGGACACCGTCACCCTGCAAATCACCGGTTCCCGAGCCCAGATGGTTGGCGCTGCTCCAGCGGTGATCCTGAACCACCATGGAGGAGGCATTGCCGGCCTGCGCCCGCACGAAATCCGTCACATCCAGGAAACGATCCGCTGCGGCGGTTGAATTCACCCAAATCTGGCCAAGCAAGCGGGTCTGCGCGCGTGCATCCTCGACAACATTGTTTCCGATCCCGGTGCCGGCGCCGACATTCTGCTTGAGCACGGGCAGGGTCGCGAAAGTGGCGGAGGCTTCACGTCAGCTGTTGTCCAGAACCCCATAGACGTGCACTTGCACCGGTGTATTGAGACTTGCCGTGGAAGCACGCAGACGCAGCAGCACCCTTTTGGCGGTTGCAGGCGAGCTGGCCAGCGGAAATTTCAAAACACCAAGACGGCGACCATTCTGTGTGCCGTCCGTGCCCACCGTCAGGCTGGTTTTCCCGGCGCCCGTCAGCGTGCGGGCGTTGCCATCCGCCAATTCGCTATTTTCGCTGGCGACAACCAAGGTGGGAGATGCGGTGCTCGGTGTCACGGTAACCAGCCAGACTGACTGGGCCGGCATGACAGCGGAAGGTACCTTGCCGCTGGCAACTTTGGTGACTGTCTTGACAGCCCCCTTGATCTGACTGCTCACCTCTTCAACCGTGACCAGGCTTCCGTTTGCATATCCCAGAGGCCCGACGTTGAAGTCCAGTGTCCGCGAGGAGATCGACTTGTTGGCCACGAAGACGTGAAGACTCCCTGCTGGATGGCGGGTTGCCAGCGCCCAGACATCGGCCGGCGCACCGGTGGTGGCATGAACCGGGCGCGCGCCGTCTGCCGCCTTGATGAACAGTCGGTATATCTCAGCCGTGGAGGCAGCTCCGCCGTAGGGACGCAGGTGAAGGGAATTGTCCACATAGTGGGTCCCGTTCTTGGCGACCGGATAATTGCCGTCGTTGCGGGTCATTCCGAATTTGAACAGGTAGAGCTGGCGTGCGCCGGCCAAGGCCACCAGACTCGCGCCCAGGGACGCATAGTCTTCAGGTGTATCAGCATGGTTGCTGCGGCCGTCGTAGCTTGCGCCGGTGCGTGCATTGAATTCCGTCAGCGCCAGCGGGAACGGCGTCTCGCCGGGCATATCGCGGGCTATGTCCTGGCTCAGCTCGTTGAAATCATCGATATAGCCAGAGGAAGTGCCCGAATCGCGCTGCAGGGTGGTGTATTTCTGGTAGTTGTAGAGATGGAAGTTGAGCCAGTCCGAGGGAGCGCTTCCATCGAGTCGCACATGCCTTTCGCTGACTGCCAGTCGTCCCCAGTAATCCCCGGTTCCTTGCGGGTCGTCGTACTTGGTCGCGCCATTGGCGGTGTTTGGCGCGAACACCTGCACCGCGAGTTGCCTGTTTCAGCTCTCGTTGACGTCCGCAACCGCCGCCTGCACGGCATCGCTGCCAATCTTCACGCGCAGCCACCAGTCTTCGGGAGAAATTGCGGTCGACCAGTTGTTCGGCCCGTTGAAAAGGCCATAACGGGCGACTCCGTAGGTGCTCGCCAGATAGAAGGCCTGTGCGTAATAGTGCTGCCAGATTTCCCACAGGCCGGCCCAGTCCGAGGGGCCATTGAGTGGAAAGCGGGAGGGCGAGCAGGTGATGTTCGCCAGGATCGCCACTCCCTGTTCTCGCAGCAGTGAAAAGGCGGTATCGATTGCGAAGGTATTGTTGCCGCTGGTGTCTACGCGCGAATACGCGCTCTTGAACTTCGACCAATCGACATAGGTATTCCCCAGCAACCCTGAATCCGCCTTCACATGCGCGCGCAGGGCCTGTTTGCGGGCGGCGAACCCTTGAGCATCACCTACCCCGTCGCCCACCGGCGCGAGATCATCCTGCGCTTCCACGTGCGAGGCGCTGATGAACACTCGCGCACCCTTGGCACCGGTGTAGCGCCAGAAATCCCCGGCATTCGAGCCCTCCACCATATGGGCGAGGTTGTAGCCCAACACCTCCGGGGTCTGGCCCGAGGGACTGGTGGCAATCTGCAGGGTCTCCGCAGAGACCGCCACAGAAGTCGCCACGGCAAATATCGCGGGCGCGAGAACGGCGAGGGCTTTCATGACCTGGGATTCGTCCGGAAATTTGATGGCCGCGAGGATAGGGCGCCCTGACCGGGGACGAACGTTCCCTTAGTCAAAGTTAACGGACCGTTTGCCTGCAGCCGGCCCTCAGGGTGTGCTCAGATAATCCACTGCAAGCTGGGCCAGTGCATGAACACCTGTGCCGAGCGCCGCCTCATTCACCTTGAACAGCGGCGAGTGATTGGCGGCTGCCTTGCCGGCGGCAACGCCATCCTCGTTGATTCCCAGGAAGAAGAAGAGGCCGGGGATCTCCCGCTGGTAATACGAGAAATCCTCCGCCGCCATGATGAGAGGAATCTCCTGCACCTTGCCCGGGGCAGCTTTTTCCAGGGACGGAAGCATTCGCCGTGTCAGCTCCGGATCGTTCCAGGTCACCACGGTCTGCTCATGGATGTGGACCTCCGCCGTCGCACCCGCGGCGGTCGCAATTGCCTCCGTCGTGCGGGTGAGGCGTTGATGGGCCTCGGCGCGCACGCCTTCATCGAAATTGCGCAAGGTGCCCTGCATCTCCACTTCATCGGGGATGATGTTGTTGCGAACGCCGCCGTGGATGCTGCCGATGGTGATAACCGAAGGCGATTTCGTCACATCCAGCTGCCGACTGGGAATGAGCTGCAGCGCGGTCATGATTTCGGCAGATACGATGATCGGATCCACCCCGGCCCAAGGCGAGGAGCCGTGGGTCTGGCGCCCTTTCACACGGATCTGCAGGCGGTCGGAGGCCGCCATCGTGCCCCGTAGACGGTAGCCGAGAGTGCCGGCTTCTGCGGGCCAAACATGCAGCCCGAAAATCGCCGAGGGTTGATGCGCCAGTTTAAGCAGACCCTCCTTCAACATCAGGCGCGCGCCACCTTCTTCCCCGGGTGGCGCACCTTCCTCCGAGGGCTGGAACACGAACACCACCGTGCCCGGCAACTCCTTGCGCAGGCTGCTCAGCACACTGGCGACGCCCATGAGCATGGCGGTGTGGGCGTCGTGTCCGCAGGCGTGCATGGCCGGGACTTGCTGCCCGTTGTATTCGGCGGTGACGGTGGATGCGAACGGCAGACCTGCGGGCTCCTGCACCGGCAGCGCGTCCATGTCGGCGCGCAGGGCGACGACCGGCCCCGGCCTGGCACCCTTGAGGACGCCCACCACGCCCGTGTGCGCCACTTTCGTGTGGATCTCATCGAGCCCCAGGGCCTCGAGATGCCGGGCGACTTTTTCGGCGGTCCGGAATTCGCGGTTGGAGAGCTCGGGATGGGCATGGAAGTCGCGTCGCCAGGCGATGACGTCCGCCGTGACTGCTGCGGTGGCACTGGCGAGTGTCGCGTCGAGCTCCGTGGCATGAGCCAGCGGGAACAGGGTGCAGAGCAGAGTGCACAACATCCCCGCAGCTGTGCGCCTTTGCGCCGTTCTGCCGGGCCCGCTCATCTTGCCACCCATCCCCCGCAGACCGGAAAGACCTGACCGACGAAACAGGCGGCGGCATCACTGCAAAGATAGGCGGCGAACTCCGCATCCTCATCCGCATGAACCAGCCGGCCGAGGGGAACCTCGCGGGCCAGACGTGCCTGGAAACGCGGATCGGCCTGCACCTCGGGCGGAAAGTAGGTTGGATTCTCCACAAAGTTCTGGGCAATGGCGTTCACCTGAATTCCGGCAGGGGCGAGTTCCACGCCCACCGCTTGGGTCCAGGCCAGCTGCGCGCCGCGCGCCGCGCTGTAGGTGGAGGTGCGTTTCATGCCGCGCAGGGCGGAGGCGCTGCCCATGACCAGAATTCTGCCCTTGCCTCGCGCCTTCATGGCAGGCACTGCCGCCCTGGCGAGTCGCGGCAGGGGATGCACCAGGGCATTGAACACGCTCTCCCACTCTTCATCAGCCACCTGATCCACGGCCGTCGCAGGCGCGGCAATGGCGAGGTTGGCAACCAGTACATCAAGGGCGCCGACCCGCGCGAGCAGGGCATCCACTTCCGTCCGATCATGCAGGGCACCGTGATCGGCAATGACCTCGGCGCCGCGCGCAGAGAGGACCTTGCACAGAGTAGGGCCCATGAAGGCATCAGCCTGAGTCACCAGGATGCGTTTGCCGTCCAGCATGCGAGTCTCCCGCGGGATTGTTGTGGTACGCGGGATGGTACGCCAAGCCGGTGGCGAATTCGTCCGGGCTCTTTCAAGACCTGTGTCGGCCAGCCGCTATGCAAGGCATGGACACCGAAAATCACGCGCTCGCCGCCCCGGAACTCTGTGTGGTGGTACTGGCCACGGATGGAGATCCGAGACTGGTGGAAGCCATTCGTTCCCTGCAGGCGCAGGACGTGCCGCTGGAAATCGTGCTGGTCAACTCTGGTGGAGGCAGGCCGCAGGAACTCCTCGCGCGTCACGGGATCGACATCCCGGTGGTCGATCTGTCCCAACGCGTTTTCGTGGGAGCTGCGCGCAATCTCGGTATCCGCGCCACCCGCGCACCGTGTGTCGCATTCCTCGCCGCCGACTGTCGGGCGCGCGCCGGATGGGCGCGCAAGCGGCTGGAACTCCATCGTGCGGGCCACATGGCGGTGGCCAGTGCCATGGTGAACAGCGCACCGCGCAGCCTCGTGAGTACTGCCTATCATCTGGTGCTGTTCATGCGCAGGCTGCCAGGCCTGCCCGAGCAGCATGCAATTCGATTCGGCGCCTCGTTTAGACGCGAGATTTTCGAGTGCTGCGGCCTCTTCGCAGAGGACATGCGTTCGGGCGAGGACTCTGACTTCCTGACACGCTTGCCGAAATCCGCAACGCCGACCTGGTGTCCCGAAATACAGACGGAGCACGACAACGGCATCGGCTTCCTGCGGGCCCTGGGCGAGATGTTCAGCCGGGGCCGTCGTTATGCGTGTGAGGCTGCACGGGTGAAGGGAGTGACGCGCTGGGAGATCCTGCGCCACAGTGCGTGGGATCTGCGGCGCGTCCGCTGGTATGCAGGCACCGGCCTCGACGAGGAAGAGTTGAGGATTGCGAGGCGTGCGATGCCTTTCTTCCGCTGTCTGATGCTGGCCCGCATGGCGGGGGTCTTGATGGCCAGGATTCCAGCACGCCAACCGGCTCCCGCCGTAGTGCTCGGCGCATGATCCTGCACAGTGCGCCTCGCTGGAACGCGTGGTGGCGCCGAATCACCCAACGGCCCCGCGTGATTGCCGTGTTTTCCTTTCGCTACGATCATCATCTGGTACCGGATCTGATCGAGAACATCCGGCCTCTGGTCGATGGCTGGGTCGCTTTTGATGATCGCAAAAGCTCGGGCGTGATGAGCAATGAACCGGCACGGCGTGCGGCCCTGCTGGAGGCAGCGTCTGCGTGGCGACCGGACTGGATACTCGGAATAGACCCCGATGAACGCCTGGAACGCGGGGCACCCGAGCGGCTTGCACCCAAACTGCGTGCAGAAGGGCTCGTGGCCTATGGCTTCAAGCTGCGCGAGATGTACACCCCCGACAGCTACCGCACGGATGGACTCTGGGGCGGCAAGATCCGTTTCAATCTGTTCAGGCCTCCACCGCACTCCCACCCGGAGATGGCCGACTGGCATGGCCGCTGGTATCCGCGCGATGCGGGCTACCGCACCGAAATCGTGGATGTGAATCTCTACCATCTGAAGATGATCACGCCGGAGCGGCGGGTGGCGCGGGCTGCGCTCTATGAGGCGCTCGATCCCGACCATCGCTTTCAGAAGATAGGTTATGACTATCTCGCCGACGATCGTGGCCTGCAGCTGGAGACCATCCCCAAAGGGCGGGGCTATCACCCTCGGCACCGTGAGGATGGTGGTCTGTGGATGCCGGAGCCGACCAGCCTGCGTTCCTGAAAGGGCTGCGCGCGCCTCGCGCTCAAAACAGCGAGTGATCGCTGCGTGATTCGGCTCCCGGGCCAGCCAGAAGCGCGGCATGGTAATCCACCAGCAGATCATGTCCGGTGGAGGGCGTAGCCTCCGCATCCGGACATTGACGCTCCTCATCCCATACCAGCATGGATTCCGTCGCGTAGTAGTGCGCGATGCGCGCGAATTCGGCCGCGTCCTTGAACCGCGGCAGCAGCCATCCGGCACAGCCCAGTGCCCAAATGGCAAATTCGATGATGCCCAACGGCACCTGGCGGAAACGGGCAGGACGACCGAGCAAGGCAAAGATCTGCTCTCCCTGTTCCCGGGGCGTGAGGGCAGGGCCCTGCCCCCCGACCGGCAGGATGCGGTTACGGCGGGCGGGATCTTCCAGGCATTCGGCAAGATAGTTCGCGAGGTCTCGATCACTGATGGGCTTGCAGGCGGTCAGCCGCCCATTCCCGAAAAGCAGATAAGGCTTGCCAGCTTTGACCCGCGCCACCTGGCCGGACAGCGATTTGAAAAAAGCGGTGGGACGGACGATCGAATACGCTATGCCGGAGTTCATCAGCGCGTTCTCGAACGCGAGCTTCGCCTGTTGAAAGGCGAGTCGCGGCTTCTGCACGCAGAGCGCCGAGAGCAGTACGAAATGGCTGGCACCCGCCGCTTGGGCCGCAGACAGCACATTCAGGTGGGCCGCATGATCGATGGCCCAGGCGTCTGCCGGAGCGCCGGTACGCGAAGCGAGGCAGGACACTACGGCACCGAAGGATTCCCCGCGCAGACCGTCCTGCACGAGTGACGCAGAATCATCCACGCGAGCCACCCGCAAGTCCGCGCCGGGCAGATGTCGGGACAACTCTTCGACTGACAAATTGCCGCGGAACCCTGCGCGAGCCCGCACGATGCAGACCACTTCATGGCCTCTGGCGAGCAACGCGCGGGTCGTCGCCTGGCCGATGGTCCCGGTGGCGCCGAACATCAGGATGCGGCGCCTCGTCATGGCTTCAAGGCGCGTTACCGGCGTGCCGGCTGTCGCGGAATTCCGCCGGCGTGGTGCCGAACCAGCGTCGGAAGGCTTTGCGAAAGCTGGCTGCATCCGTGTAACCAAGTCGGGTGGCGATGTCCTGGACCCGTTGCACGGGATTGTCCAGCAGTTCACGGGCGCGAGTTTTCAGGAGGTTGTCGCACAGCTGCTGGAAGTTGGTATCCAGCGCGCGCAGGCGCCTGATGAGCGTGCGCGGCGAGACATGCATCTGCGCGGCGACCTGGGCCAGGGTCGGTTGCGCATCAGGCGTTTGGAGCTCCAGGGCATCGATCAGCAGTCGCCGGATCCGGGTCAGCAGATGCTGATCGTCGCCGCGCTGACACTGCGTCTCACAGCGTGCGAGTGCGCCCTTCCATGCGCCGGGGTCGAAGTCGACATTGGCAATCGAGCGCCAGGCGAGCGGAATGAGCAACGCATTGCCCGCACGGTCAAAACTCACCGGGCAATCGAACCAGCGCGCGTAGACCGCGGGCTCCAACGGGCACGGGTAGGCAAGCTCCAGCCGGGCTGCGGTGGCAGGACCGTGGCGCATCACGCGCACATATTCATGCATCACGATCAGCGGCACCTCGATCAGCATGTGGCTCACCGGACCGAGATCGATGAGGGGTTTCACTTCGCAGCGAAAGAAATCGCCTTGCACGCGACCGGACCATTCGAGATACGGGATACGGCTCGGCATGTAGTGGATGAAGGTGTCGAGGCCCTCACCGAGGGTGGGAGCGGTCAGCCAAGCCAGGCTCACGGCGCCGTGGAAGTTTTCCGCCATGCGCCGCCCCCACTGCAGGTGCCAATCCGGCGACTCGCGCAGCGGCAGCACATTCCGGATGCAGCGCAGGTGCTGCTCAACCGTGACTGGCTGGGCGTAGCCGGCCAGAGCATCGGGTGCGATGCCGGTGCCCGACGTGATCTGCGCCAAATCCCCGAATTCCTGCGCCAGCAGCCGCACGTAGGTATTGGGGATGAGGATGCGATTGATCCAGCTCAAGTCCATAAGGGGGTGTCACAAAAGTACCCCTTCATTGTCACCAACGACGCCTCCTCGTCAATCGGTGCAGGTCGATACTCCGACCCCGACATCATCACAAAGCGCCCATCTTGAGGCGCATCAATGCGAGGTCCTACATGCAGAACACAGCCACCCTCAACAAGAGCACGACCAGCCGGGGCGCCGGTGCGGCGCTCGATTACGACGCGATCGTTGTGGGTGCCGGCTTCGCCGGCATGTATCAGCTCCATCGCCTGCGCGAGATGGGGCTCAAGGTGAAGGTTTTCGACGCGGCGACCCAGGTAGGGGGCACGTGGTACTGGAACTGCTATCCCGGTGCCCGCGTGGATTCCCAGTCCTACATCTACCAGTACTGGTTTTCCGAGGCGCTGCTGAAGGAATGGAACCGGAGCGAGCGCTTCCCATGCCAGGCAGAAACCGAGCGCTATCTCAATTTCGTGGCCGACAAGCTCGACCTGCGCAAGGACATCCAGTTCAGCACCCGCGTGACTTCCGCCGAATGGGATGAGGCGCGCCTGTGCTGGACGGTCGTTACGGATCGCGGAGACAAGCTCACCACGGAGTTCCTCATCAGCTGCACCGGCATGCTCTCGGCGCCGCAGGTGCCGCCCTTCCCGGGACACGAGAAATTCAAGGGCATCATCGCGCACACGGCGAGATATCCGCGTGAGGGCCTCGACCTTGCGGGCAAGCGCGTTGGAGTGGTGGGGACTGGCGCCACCGGTATCCGGGTCATCCAGACCATTGCGAGCCAGGTTGGTGAACTCAAGGTCTTCCAGCGCACCCCGCAGTACGCCGTGCCCATGCGCAATGTGCGCTATGACGACAAGGCACGCGCTGAATGGCGAGCCCGTTACCCTGAACTCAAGAAGCGGGTGCATGGCACCTTCGCCGGATTCGACTACGACTTCGAGCCGGTGAAATACAGCGAGCTCACGCCGGAGCAGCGCAAGGCCGAGCTCGAGAAGCTGTGGGCGGACGGCTCACTCAGCTTCTGGATTGGTGGCTTCCAGGAAATGTTCTTTGACCAGGCCATCAACGACGAAATCTCCGAATTCGTCCGCGGCAAGATTCGTGCGCGCGTGAAGGATCCCGTGGTGGCCGAGAAAGTCGTGCCGCGCAGCTACGGTTTCGGCACCTATCGCGTGCCGCTGGAGACGGGCTATTACGACGTCTACAACCGCGACAACGTGGAGCTCGTGGACGTACATGAAACCCCCATCGAATGTTTCACCGAAAAAGGCCTCAAGGTGGGCGGACGCGAATATGAACTGGACGTGGTGATCCTCGCGACCGGATTTGATGCCGGCACCGGCTCACTCACCCGCATGGGGATTCGCGGGCGCGGCGGCCAATCACTGACGGAGATGTGGAGTCACGATATCCGCTCGACCCCTTGGCCTGCAGATCCATGGTTTCCCGAACCTGTTCACTGTCGCCGGTCCGCTCGCACCCTCGACCGCCTTCTGCAACATGGCGACCTGCCTGCAGCAGCAGGTGGAATGGATCAGCGATGCGGTGGGCTACCTGCGCGGCCACGGCAAACACAGCATGGAGCCCACCAAGGCACGTGAGGATGCCTGGGTTTCCCATCACGACGAAGTCGCCAACTCCACGCTCATGATGCGCACCAACTCCTGGTACACCGGCGCCAACATCGAGGGCAAGCCGCGTCGTCTGCTGTCCTACATCGGGGGCGTAGGTGCTTACCGGCAGTTCTGCGATGAGATCAAGGCGAAGGAGTACGAGGGCTTCGCGCTGGCCTGAGTGCCGCCCCCGCAGTTATGCTGGACCAACACCAGCCTGACCGCGCGGGATCATCAAATGTTGGAGATCGACGGCGTTCCATTCGAGGAGGCTGGCATCGCCCGCCTGCAAGCAGCCCTGCTGCGCGGTGAGGTGACGGCGGAACGGCTGGTTGAAGCCAGTCTCGCAAGAATCGAGGCCTGCGATCAGCAGGGTCCCACCCTGAATGCGGTGGTGACCCTGAACCCACGCGCTTCAGACCTGGCGCGTGAACTCGACCAGCGTCTCGCAAGGGGAGGCGCACTCTCAGGGCCCCTGCACGGCATTCCGGTGGTGGTGAAGGATTGCCTCGAAACCACCGACTTGCCGACCTCTTTCGGCTCCAGTGTCTTCGCCGACTATCTGGCCGAACGCGATGCGACCGTCATCCGCAAGTTGTGGGAAGCGGGTGCGGTGCTCGTCGCCAAGACCACGCTGCCCGACTGGGCGACTTCCTGGTTTGGGTACTCCTCGCGCAGCGGTGAGACCCGCAATCCCTACGACCTCGCCCGGGATCCCGGTGGTTCAAGCAGCGGCACCGGGGCGGCCGTCGCCGCAGGCTACGCACCCGTTGGACTTGGCACGGATTGCGGCGGATCGGTGCGCGTGCCGGCCTCTTTCTGCAATCTTGTGGGCATCCGTTCCACGCCCGGCGTCATCAGCCGCGCCGGCTGTAATCCGCTGGTAGGGGCCCAGGACACCATCGGGCCCATGGCGCGCAGTGTCAGCGATGCGGGGCGGGTCTTTGATGTGCTGGCGGGGTTCGATGCCGAGGACTCGCTGACCTCAGCCTGGTCCATCGCAAAGCCTCCGCGCAGCTATCTCGATGCCTTGAACGCGAACGGACTGGCGCACAAGAAAATAGGTGTGTTGCGCAATGCCTTTGGCTCATCGAGCGATCCCCACGCGGCACCCGTCAATGCGGTCATGGCGCGTGCGCTGCACGAACTTCAGGCGGGTGGCGCCACGCTGATCGATGTCGAGTTGCCGGATCTCGGCGGCTGGCTTGAGCGCACCTCGCTTTATCTGTTGCGATCTCGGTATGACATTGATGCCTTCCTGGCGGCGCGGCCTCAAGCGCCTGCTCGCACGGTGGAAGAGATCGTGTCTTCCGGGCGCTACCACCCGATGCTTGATCTGCTCGAAGGTATTGCGCGCGGGCCCGTCCATCCGCAGCACGATCCGGCCTACTATCCGGCATGGGTTGCACGCGAAGAATTCATGCGCGCCGTGGTCAACCTCATGGATGTGCATGGCGTGGACGTCATGGTCTATCCCACCGTTCAGGTGGTCCCGCCCACCCGCAAGGATTGCGATTCGGGAGTCTGGTCCACCCTGAATTTCCCAACCAACACCCTGATTGCATCGCAGACATGGATGCCGGCGATGAGCGTGCCGGCTGGCGCTGCGCCAGGCGGTTTACCGGTAGGGATGGAGATTCTGGCCCGCCCCGGTGATGAGCCCGGTCTTTTTCAGGTGGGGTATGCCTTCGAGCAAGTGAGAGGGCATCGCTTTTCGCCGGGGCTGCCAGCCCCGGCATGAGGCTCGGGCGTCCAGCAGTGCGCTGGACTCGGTCAGACAATCACCCCTTCAGCTTGCCGCTCATAAAGTCGTCGATGGTTGCGGTGGCGAGCACCTTGCCGTCGCGATCCATCACGTCGAACAGCTTGCCGCCCTCGGCCGCCTGACAGCTGAAGAAGACCACGGCTCCGGTGGGACCACCGGATTCCATGTGCACGTCTCCACCTTGGTTGCGCGAAAAGAATCCCGGCTTTCGCACCTTGTGGATGGTCTCGGTGTCGCTCGTCTCAACCACATGATGCTCACCCTCCAGCACCAAGGTGGTGGTGGGGCCGAGATGACGGTGGTAATGGCAGTAGGCGTTCGGTCCCCATTTGCCGAGAAAGTCGATCTGGCCTGTCTCCGGCTGC
>Ga0194123_10005813_pt1 | contig 13023 bp, 10 predicted proteins | sample TA2MahsurfametaG_5_FD_155479 | JGI IMG/M metagenome (GOLD analysis project Ga0194123, IMG submission 155479) | Freshwater microbial communities from Lake Tanganyika, Tanzania - TA2015023 Mahale A surface | ecosystem: Environmental > Aquatic > Freshwater > Lake | place: Tanzania: Lake Tanganyika... | reverse complement strand
TATTTTACAGTGAATATCCATGTAAAATAAATTAGATTACTCTCATAGATACCAATAAACACATTATTTTTGAATAAATTTTTTACTCAACCAATTTCTAAGCATGGGATTGAGGGGGCGAAGCTGTGGGATGTAAAGTAGGCTATAATTGTTTCCAAAAGTTTAAAGGCGATTGAATCTTTAATCAATAAATCCAAGGAATAAATTAAACAAACACATGAACTTATAATATGAATCAGATTCAACAAGCAAAACCTAAAATCACCTTCAAGGAATTTATTCTAAAGCACAAGGCAAATTTATCCTATTTGTGGAACTACAGGCAGCGCCTACTCCTCATGGGTTTGTTGGGTTGTGTCATTGGCTTTGGTTGTGCGCATTATTTTATCAAGGCAACTTATACCAGCCGGTTGACTTTCATGATTGAAGAAAAAACGAGTGGATTGGGCGGCTTTATGGGTCTGGCATCTCAGTTTGGACTCGATTTAAGTGGAGGTGGAGGTGACTTATTTTCATCCGACAACCTAATGTTGATGTTGCGCTCTCAAAAAATCATCGAAAGCGCATTGTTAGAACCTTTGCCAGAATTGAATAACGACCATCTGCTTAATAACTATTTACATAACCACTATCCCAAGGCTTTGCAAAAGAAAAAAATAAAGTTGTATAAAATAAATATGCAAAGGAATGCCTTTGGCCGAGATAAGGACAGCATCTTAGCCGAGGTGGTGATAGATATACAAAAATCTATTGCAGTGAACAAACTCGATAAAAAGGCATCAATCATTAATCTAACCTTAACCGATGTCAATGAACAATGGGCATTTTTGATGAGTAAACTAATTATCAAAAAAGCAACCGATTTGTACCTTGATTTGAAAGTTGGTAAAACTAGTCGAACCATAGGGGTATTGGAAAGCAGGCTCGATTCGGTTAGGAGAACACTTGACGGCCTTATCAGCGCTGCAGCTGTAGAAACCGATCAAAGTAAGGCTTTGGTAAGTATGCAGTCAAAGGTACCAGCAGCAAAAAAACAAATGCAAATACAAATTCTTTCGGCCATGCAGGCTGAATTGGTTAAGACCTTAGAATTAAACAAGTTTGCCTTGCAAAGGGAGGAGCCAGTGATTCAGGTTATAGATACCCCGACAATGCCCCTCAAAAAAACAGGTCAAAAGCGGATATTAACCGCAGTACTGGGGTGTTTTTTAGTTACAACTCTTGTATCTGCATGGTTGTTGGCCAAGAAATGGTGGGGAGAAGTTCATTGAATTGTAACGGAGTACAACTCATTATTCAAACTTAGGAACTGGCATCCTAGCGAGACTCACCCTTTGAGCATTAACGCACACATTTTTTAAGTTAATGATTGTCTTTATCGTATTAGCTGTCTTATGTATTTTTTTTACTTGGCTTCAGCAAATAGGAGCTATCGAAAACGGCCTTAAGATTTCCTATTTTCTAATATTTCTATTCTTGTCACTGAGGTATGATTTTGGGAATGATTATATGCCATATTTGGAAGATTATCTAGGACTTCAAAGGCTAGATAGATCAGAGCTATATTTTAAAGGTAATGAAGTTGGTTGGCTGTTTTTAAATTACTTATACAAAAGTATATTTGGAGATTTAGGTTTTCATTTTATGCTTGCAGGCATGGCAGCATTTACATGTTTTGTGCTATATCGATTTACTATAAAATACATATCACCAGAATACTATGCTTTAAGTATCGCTTTATTGTTGTTTGAACCCAATAATATTTTAGTTTTATGTTCGGCCATGAGGCAATCAATCGCCGTGGGAATATTTCTGTTGAATATTGATTCTTTAATCGAAAAAAGATATGTTCAATACACCGCAGGAATTCTATTGGCTTCTTTATTTCACTCTTCGGTCTTGTTTTTTTTAGTCCTTATCTTGGTAAATTTTGTAAATTGGAAAATTCATATTCCCTTTATTTTTTTTACATTCGCTTTGTTTTTGGTGTTAATGAGCAATGCCGGTGAATTTTTTAAATTGATTAACCTTTTGCTAGAATCACAGGGGGTTGTAGATTATTCATATTATTCAGAAACCGGATTTGAAAAGACAAAAATGGGATTTGGTTTCGCGCTAAATATTTTTATGTATTTATTTATATTAATTATCAACAGGGAGGCTTATGACAACATGGATCGGTACAATATAATAAAAATGACCATTTTTGCGCTCTTTTTGGTAGGTATATCCATAGCAGTACCAATGGCCTCAAGGTTAAGCTTTTATATTTTTCCATGTGTTGTCTGCGCATACACGTATACCCTGAACAAAATTAAAGAAATGGATGACGAATCCTCCGTCATTTACTCTAATTTTTTGACCCTTTTTATTGGGGCCTACTTTATTTATGTAAACTTTATATTTTGGCAGTCAGAGGTTTATTCACCCTATTTCTTAGAATATAAATCAATATTTAGTTCGCCTCTGTTGAACTGAATTAATCTAAAAATGGTAAGCCTATAAGACAGGCCTTGGGCCTTAAAACCTAATTACCAGACCCTATACTAGCCAAGATAAAGGGACCATCAAAATTCGAATTGGCCAAATCCGACGATTTCTTCTCCAAAAGGCCGACTTTCGTGAAATATCCCATCACCGTGTCCGACAACTTGAAGAATTCCTTAACAACAGATCTGGAAGGAAATTAAAATACAAAACTCCTAACCAAGCAAGAAAAAATCGCACTATTCACTTGAACTTTCATAATTTTTAATTAACAAGAATGAATACTAATCCAAAATCAGAGGCTTCATGGGATTTGATTATTGAGCCCCAGAATTCCTTGTTAGATCTACATTTGGACGATGTATGGCGTTATAGGGATTTGTTATGGCTACTTGTTAAAAGAGATTTTGTTTCCTTTTACAAACAAACGATTTTTGGCCCTCTTTGGTTTTTTATTCAACCCTTATTTACGACCATTATTTACACTTTTGTTTTTGGAAGTTTGGCTGGGTTGAGCACGGATGGCCTACCGCATGTGCTTTTTTACATGGCAGGTATAACGGCCTGGAACTATTTTGCCGAGTGCCTGACCAAGACATCCACAGTTTTTCGGGATAATGCGGCTATATTTGGGAAGGTTTATTTCCCAAGGCTAATCATGCCCTTAAGTATTGTGATTAGTAACTTGGTGCGCTTTGGAGTTCAGTTCCTGCTTTTTGTAGTGATGATGTTATTTTTTGCTTTTCGTGGCGCAGACTTTTCACCAAACTTTGTAATTCTGTTGTTTCCTGTTCTTGTTGTGTTAATGGCCTTATTGGGTTTGGGTTTAGGACTTTTGATTACGGCGATGACCACCAAATACCGAGATTTGGCATTTTTGGTGACTTTTGGCGTTCAGCTTTTGATGTATGCTACCACCGTAATCTATCCGTTGAGTGCTGCTCCAGAACAATACCGTAGTTGGATTGAGTTCAATCCAATGACGGGGATTATCGAAGCATTTCGTTTTGGTTTTTTGGGAAGTGGGACTTTTTCTGTTGAGTTGCTGGGATATTCTACTCTATTTACCCTGGTTGTTTTGGGTTTGGGAGTGGTGGTTTTTAACAAGACCGAAAAAACTTTTGTCGATACGGTTTGAAGAATAAAATTTTTAAAGAACTTCAACCAAGTTTTGTTCAAAAAAAATAAAAGTGGTTCTTTTTTTTAGAAAATCTCAAGCAATGGGGAATTTTAGTTTGGAATCGTATTTTCAAAAGGTGGCTGAACCATTGGGTCAGGACTATCTTATTGATCAAGTGCAAAGGTCTTATCCCAGTAAGGGAATTTTGCCGTGAACGTTCAATGTGCTTTATTGTGCCTTTAGACAAGGCGATCTTAACTACATTAAAGGTGATATTCATTACGTAGCGGCCTTTTTGGATAAACGCAGAACCTTGTTAACGGTACACGACTGTGGTATGATTGAATTTAGTAAGCGACTCAAGAAAAAGATATTAAAGTGCTTCTGGTTTACCTTGCCTTTAAGAAAGGTTAATTTTATAACCACTAATTCGGAGGCCACCAAGAAATCCCTATTTCGGCATATTAATTTAGATACCACCAAAATCAGACCAATTTACGTTTGTGCCCCTGATATTTACGAGAAGTCTGGGCCTTGTCCGAATGATACGACTTCCAAACGAATACTCCAAATTGGAACTGCGCCAAACAAGAACATTGTTCGTTTGGTCGATGCTTTGCACGGGCTGGATGTGGCCTTGACCATTGTATGCCAATTATCAATGGATTTATTGGAGCATTTAGAAAAAAGGGGAATCAAATTCGTTCACAAAAATTGGAAATTCAGTGACGTGGAGATGTTTAAGGAGTATATTCAATGTGATATATTAGCTTTCGTTTCCACCTTGGAAGGATTTGGAATGCCAATTTTTGAAGCCCAAAAAGTAGGACGAGAAGTGGTAACTTCCATTTTGTATTCAAATCCTGAAGTAGCAGGGGATGCTGCAATATTGGTTGATCCTTACAATGTTCAGAGTATTCGTAATGGATTTTTGAATGCAATCGAAAACCCGGATTACGTTCAACAATTAATTTTGAAAGGCTATCAAAATGCAACCCGATTTGACAGTAAGGCTATTGCAAAACAGTATGCAGCTGTCTACAACGAAATGAACACCTCAAAAATCGCTTAGGATGAGCCAAATTGCCATCAAAATCGAAAACCTTTCTAAGATTTACCGCCTCGGCGAAATCGGAACCGGCACAATCTCCAGGGACATGGAGCGTTGGTTCAAAACGAAAGTCCTCAAACAAGAAGACCCCTTCCTGAAAATTGGCGAAACCAATGACCGCGCTAACAAAGGCAGTTCAGACATCGTCTATAGCCTCCAAGACATCAATTTCGAAATCCAACAGGGCGACACCGTCGGCATCATTGGCCGAAACGGCGCCGGCAAAAGCACTCTACTCAAAATCTTATCAAGGGTAACCACCCCCACCACCGGCCGCCTCAACATCAAAGGTCGCGTAGCCTCCCTGCTCGAAGTAGGCACCGGCTTCCACCCCGAGTTAACTGGAAGGGAGAATATTTATTTGAACGGCGCCATCCTCGGCATGCGCAAACGCGAAATCGACCGCAAGCTAGACGAAATCATCGACTTCTCCGGCGTCGAACGCTACATAGACACCCCGGTCAAACGCTACTCCTCAGGCATGTACGTCCGCCTCGCCTTCGCCGTCGCCGCACACTTGGAATCCGAAATTCTGATCGTCGACGAGGTGCTAGCCGTAGGCGACGCCGAGTTCCAAAAAAAGTGTTTGGGTAAAATGGGCGAGGTGAGCAAGGGAGAAGGAAGAACGGTGTTGTTTGTGAGCCATAATATGGATGCTGTACAAAGCTTATGTAATAGTGGGATCCTTCTTGTGAATGGGAATGTACAATTCACAGGATTGGCTGAAAATACGATATTGAACTATTCGAAAATTAATCAACCGAATGAATATGAAACTATTTTTAGAAAAAAAATCACTAAGGATGTTCAGTTTGAAAGTATTAAACTTTTAAACATCGAATCAGGGAAAATTTGGACCTTTGGTAGTGAGATATTAATAGAAATTATTATTCATTCATCATTTGAAATTAAGAATTTGGAGTGTTCTTTTCAAATTTTTGAAATTAATGGTAAGCCAATCATATATAATTGGGTAACAACTTCAAAGGAGCTTTTAAGTATAGTTGGAAGAAAAGGCAAGGTAAAATTAACTCTCTCTATTCCAGAATTAAGACTATATAAAGGCAATTATTATTTCGGTTTTAATCTGTCAGATCCAAGAGGGAAAATAATTTATGATACAGCTGACGAAATATTCCATTTTGAAGTGATTATGGGAGAGATGCTTAATGAATGGGGTTGGCAAAAAAATGCTTGCTATTACATTGAAAAATTTGGTTTGTCAATCGAATAAATAGATTTGTCACTAATATCATTAATTTGATAAAAGAATTATAGTTAACTCTCATCTGCGAATAATTAAAAAGTCATCATGCCAAATGAATTTCTAAACTTAAAACTAAATCCTGAAAACATGTTATATTTTCAGGTTAGAACAGCCATTGAAAGGGCTTTTTTGATAAATGTTAATATGTTAAAAGGAAAGGTTTTGGATTTAGGTTGTGGAACACAACCGTATAAAGAACTAATTCAATCAAACAATCAAGTTGAAGCTTATATAGGAATTGATATTGATTTTAATGATTATCATAATAAAAAACCTGACCTTTATTGGGATGGGGTACACATTCCACTTGAAGATGAGAGTATTGATTGTGTTGTTATAACCGAGTTTTTAGAACACTATTTCGACACAGGTCATATACTTACTGAAATTAAAAGAGTACTTAAACCCGGAGGAATAATTTTTGGAACAGTCCCATTCATTTGGAATTTACACGAGATTCCTTTTGATGAATATAGATTTACACCATTTTCACTAAAAAAACACTTTGAAAAAGCTGGGTATAAAAAAAATTCGGTTCATTCTCTTGGAGGAAAAAATGCAGCATTTGCTCAATTTATTGGATTATGGTTTTCTATTTCTCAATTTAGGTTTAAAAGATATTTAAAATACCCAGTTTTTCTCTTATATAGATACTTGGTGAAAAGTGATAAACCAAACAAGGAATTTGACGATTGGCAAAATTCCCTGTATTCTGGTTTGTACTTCATTGTAGAGAAATAAAAAACTTGTTAGCGATTCAATTTAAAAAAATTTATTATTCAAACTAGTATTTCAAAATTTTTGATAGACAACAAGAATAAAAAAATGATTTTTATATCCTTAATGGAGGGCTCCCCCTGGGGCGGTAGCGAGGAACTTTGGTATAGAGTTGCTAAATTTTCTTTAGAGAATCAAAATATCGTTTTGGTAAATATTAAACATTGGGATTTAAGACATCATAAAATCGAAGAGCTTAGAATTTTAGGTGCTAAAATTACAGAAAGAAAAAACAGAGGTGAGAATAAGTTACTTTTTCGCATTCTTTTAAAAATCAGGATTAAGATTTTCGGACCTGTCAAGTCGAAAGACTGGTTATGGCTTGAAAATGAAACTTCAAATCATATAATTATAAGTTTAGGAGGCCCTCATGATTTTTTAAGTCATCCAGAACTTTTTCAGATACTCCAAAACAATAAGTTTAATTATTCTGTTATTCAGCAATTTAATTTTGAAAACATCACTTATAATGAATACGACAGAAGAATTGTTAAATTGTTTTATTCGAAAGCCATTAATTCTTATTTTGTATCAAAGCGAAATTTAGAGGTAACAGAAAGAAGTATTTGTATGAAATTAGAAAATGCGAGTATAATTTCTAATCCAGCAAATTTATCAGAAATGGAATTAATACCATTTCCACAACAAATGGATCAGATAAACTTTGCTTGCGTAGCCAGATTAGATTGTATGTTTAAGGCTCAGGACATATTGTTGTCCGTTTTAGGAAAAGATAAATGGATAAAAAGAGATTGGAAATTAAATTTCTATGGTGAAGGTAAAGATTTGGAATATTTAAAGGAATTGGTTGATTTTTATAGGCTAAATTCTCGAGTAACTTTTCATGGCCATGTAAAAAATGTCGACAATATCTGGGTGGATAACCACATCCTAATTCTACCGTCTCTTGCCGAAGGAACTCCACTATCTCTAATAGAGGCAATGGTTTGCGGTAGGCCAGCTATTGTTACTGATGTTGGGGGGAATTCTGAACTAATTGAAGACTCTTTTAATGGATATATAATTCCTGCATCGAACGTAAAACAATGTGATTTGACTATTGAGAAAGCGTGGCAGGAAAGAAATAAATGGCAAGGGATGGGTATAGAAGCAAGAAATCAAGTTTTAACAAAAATAAATTTTAACTCTTACAAGGATATTTATAATAATGCTGTTAAATAAAATTGATATTTCTATAATCATTTGCTGCTACAATAGTGAAAATAGGATAGTTCCTACATTAGAACACTTGGCCAAGCAAAATTTAGTTAACATAAGTTGTGAAGTTATTTTAGTTGATAATAATTGTAATGATTCAACTGTAGAAATAGCAAATAAAACTTGGAATTCAATAGGAAATCCCTTTGAATTAAAAGTAATTGAAGAAAAACAGCCAGGACTTTCGTTTGCGCGTAAGTGCGGTGTATTGGCTGCTCAAGGCGAAATTATTGTATTTTGTGATGACGATAATTGGTTAGACAAGGAATATATAAAAACGGCATTTGAAATTATGCAAAATGATGCATCAATTGGAGTTTTAGCAGGTCAATCGAGAGCGGTATCTGATATTGAGATTCCAACTTGGTTTTACACTTATTATGGCTGGTACGCTTGTGGCGTCTTAGCAATGGAATCAGGTGATGTAACTACAAGAAAATGGGTCTGGGGTGCAGGCATGGTCTTAAGGCGTGATGTAATGCTGAAAATGTATATGACATTTTCACATTTGACCACAGGCAGGAAAGGAATGGATTTGTCTTCAGGCGAAGATGTCGAGATATGTCTTTGGCATATTATATCAGATTTTAAACTGTGGTATTCCGCCGAGTTATTGTTAGGTCACTATATGCAAAACTCGCGTTTTAACCCGGAGCTCGCAGTTAAACAATTCGCAGCACAAAATAAAAGTGCATTTGCGTTAAGAAAATTAGATTTGCTGGCATCAGAGTATTTAATTTGGTCGATTTCTAAATCAGCTTATATACTATCTATCTTGCGGCAACTTGCGAAATTTCAACTAATTATTGTTTTCAGTAAGGTTAATTGCTATCTTGTATTTTCTGGCTTTATACGTAATAAATTCATGGATTCTGCAAAAATTATTAAAAATCGTAACATTAAGGGACAAGCTATTGTGTCAAGACTAAAATTTAATAGAATTTAGACTTTTTAGTTTATACGAGCATTTTGAAACACAATAATTTCAAATGATGAAATGACAGATAATATGGAATAAGATTTGGCGTATGTATGTTTTACAATCAGACATCATGATAAGTACAGTGGATTCGATCAAATTGGTGATTATTTAAATTCATCTATTTATCTTGATTGAGAAAAGTTTGATAACACATCGGCTTGTGTTCGGCGATTTCTTTTTGACTCCTTCCGGCCTGAAGGAGGGTCTCAAATTTATAGCTTTGTTCCAAAATGAGCTGAGTGTAGGGTTTTTCATCTGCAATGTAAATATTGTGCCGCTCGTTCAAACGGTATAAAAGTCCCTCAGAGGCCTTTTTACCGTTTATTTTAATAAATTGCCCTTATTAGTTGAATTCAGCATTTATTAGTTAGTAAATTAAATATATTTATATTGAAAGTTATATACATAGGGTTTGCTTTTAAACATCATAGAAATTCTCAAGGAGGTTACCATCATATTAAAAATTTTGTTAAGTATGATAAAATTATAGATGTTCAGTGGGAATATGATTTAATGCAAATTAGTTTTAGAAATATTTTTTTTCGAATTTTTAGAAAGACTTATATTATGATTTTTGGAGAAGGTGTTCCATTAAACATCATCTATTGTTGTTTCTTGGCTTTTTTTTTCAAAAATAGAATATTTCATTTTATATATGCGGAAAATACTTATAAATGGGTTCATAAGTTTAAAAATAAATCAAATAAAATTATTTGCACTTTTCATCAACCCTTTTCATCTTTTGAAAACAATAATTTTTATAAAGAGATTTTTAAAAATTTAGATAAAATTATCTTGGTAGATAATAGGGAAATTGAATTATTTAAATTATTAACAAAAAAAAATAATATTTTTTTTATCCCTCATGGTATAAATACTAATTTCTATAATTTATCTAATTATTATGTTAAAGATTCTCTTCTTATGGTTGGCAACTGGTTACGAGATTTCAAATTTGCAGCAGAAATATTTAAAAGTGTAAATATGCTTTTACCAAATATCAAAATTAGGATTGTTACACTTAAGGAAAATTTTTCTTTTTTTAAGGAATTAGATGTAGAATTATATAATAATATTACAGATTTGGAGTTAAGAGATTTTTATAGGAAGTCTTTTTTAGTTTTTTTCCCATTATTGGAATTTACTGCGAACAATGCTCTTTTAGAAGCTACTGCTAGTGGTTCAGCAGTACTTATCGCCACTAAATCGGATATTACCAATAATTCTTATTTTTCTAAAGATTTTATTGAGATAGTTAAGATGGATCACAATTTTGTTTTAGAAAGAATTCAATATTATTTAAATAATCAGGACTTGTTTAGGCACCAAAGATTAATTAACCATGTCAATAATAATTATTCATGGAAAATTATAGGAAAAAGAACTCAAGAAGTTTTAGTTAACTAGAATAATGTTGTTTATCTTTTTCTTTACATATTTATTTCTTTTAAATTTAAATGAAGATCCTCTGGATTACTAACTTAATCTTCCCCGCTCCATCGCTTGCGATGGGATTAAACCCTCCTGTTTTTGGTGGCTGGATGTATGGCCTTGCCGAGCAGGTAGCTAGGCAGAGTAATATTGAACTTGCAGTTGCGTCTTGCTATTCTGGTAAAGGCGTAAGAAAAGATATTATTGAAGGCATAACTTACTACCTCATTCCGCTTAAAAACCACAACCGTTATCCAAAGGAGCTTGAACCCTACTGGAAATCCATTTGTGAAGAGTTTAAGCCAGATATTATTCACATTCACGGTACAGAATATCCAAGGGCATTAGCCTGTATTAATATTTATTCTGATTCTAAATACATAGTTTCTATTCAGGGTATGACAGGCCCGTACTCTCGCTATGTAACGGGTGGAATTTCATTAATAGAACAATGGAAAAACATAACATGCCGCGATATCCTGAGAGCCGATACCATGTTTCTTACTCAAACGATATGGGAAAAGATGGGCAAGTTAGAAAAGGAATATTACAAAAATGCGGATATTATTATCGGGAGAACTAATTGGGATTATGCTCGAGCAATAGCTATTAATAAAACCTGTGACTATCAGTTTTGTAACGAAAGCCTTAGGAATGAATTCTATATATCGAATAAATGGAAATATGGAGCATGCACAAAACATTCCATTTTCCTTTCACAGGCAGGAACACCGATAAAGGGTTTACATAAAGTCCTTGAAGCAATTCAACTAATTAAGGATGAATTTCCTGACTTAATAATTAGAATAGGCGGTAAAAACATTATTGCAAATAATTCATTAATGGATAGAATTAGAATGGGTGGTTATGGCAAGTATATCAAATCCCTCCTGCGTAAATATAATCTTTTTGACTATGTGAAGTTTCTTGGCCTTCTTGAAGCTGAAGCAATGATAAAAGAGTATCAAAATGCCCATGTATTTATATGCCCGTCAAGTATAGAAAACAGTCCTAATTCAGTTGGTGAAGCTCAAATTATAGGTACACCGGTAATTGCTTCTTATGTGGGGGGCACGCCCGATATGGTAACGCACAATGTAACTGGGTTACTTTACCGCTTCGAAGAGGTGGAGATGCTTGCAAATTATATTCGCGAAGTATTCACCAATCACGAACTGACCGCTCATCTTTCGCAAAATGCAATTGTTGCTGCGGAAAAGAGACATGATAGGGTAACCAACTTAAATCGATTAATCGAAATTTATAATTCAATAACATGTGCGGAATAGTCGGTTGTTTAGCTTATAGGTCATCAAAATTTAAGGTAACAGAAGAGTACATTATTAGTGCCCGCGATACCATGGTGAAACGAGGGCCAGATGGAGGTGATTTATGGATTTCATTGGATAGAAAGGTGGGACTGGGGCACCGAAGATTATCAATTATTGATTTATCGGAAGCCGCAAATCAGCCTTTTTGCAACAAAAGTGAAACAATATTTGTCGTATTTAACGGTGAAATCTACAACCATGCTGAGATAAGAAATGAACTGATAAACTTAGGGATAAATTCGTGGAAGACATCTCACTCAGATACCGAAGTAATTGTAAATGCTTATGAGTATTGGGGAATAGACTTTATACATAAACTCAGGGGCGATTTTGCTATAGGCTTATGGGATACGCGCACCGAAGGATTGTATTTAATCAGGGATCGCGTTGGCGTTAAACCTTTGTATTATACATTAATTAACGACAGGTTAATATTTGCCTCAGAGATTAAGGCCATCTTAGAAGACAAAGAGGTTCCTAGAAAAGTAAATGAAAAGGGGCTTTTTCACTATTTGACTTTTTTAACGGTACAGGCTCCTGAAACCTTATTTGAAGGGATTTTTAAACTAGCAGCCGGAACCTATTTAAAGTTTTCTAAGGATGGAGTTAAGGCCGAAGTTAGGTACTATGATGTCTTAGACCATACTGACCGTGTTGTGAATGCCTTGGATGATGAGGAGGTTTCGAATCAAATTTTGCAAGAATTAAGGAAAGCAGTGCATTATCGTCAAGTAAGCGATGTTCCGGTTGGTGTATTTTTAAGTGGAGGTATAGACTCAAGCACAAATACGGCCTTGTTCTCCGAAAATAGCGATTCAGTGCGTACTTTCTCAATAGGCTACGACACTGACTATAAAACGTACTCAAATGAATTGGAATATGCTCGTTTAGTTGCAGATCGCTTTCATGCAGAATACCATGAACGCATTTTAAATGAAAAAGATCTTATTGATTTTCTTCCAGAGATGGTAGACTTACAGGATGAACCTTTGGCAGATCCTGTTTGTATTCCTGTATATTATGTTTCTGAGTTGGCACGTAGAAATGGAGTTACAGTTTGCCAGGTAGGTGAAGGTGCAGACGAATTGTTTTTTGGGTACAAGGGTTGGGGTAGAATACTTCAAGTACACAAGCTTAACAAGCTGCCTATACCAAAAATACTGAAACATATAGTGTCTTTTCTGATGAGAAAATTCAATAAGAGCGAAAGTATTTATTATGAATATTTGCAACGAGGCTTACGTAATGAACCTATATTTTGGACAGGATCAGAAGCCTTTACAGATAACGAAAAGAAGA
>Ga0194123_10005804_pt1 | contig 13041 bp, 16 predicted proteins | sample TA2MahsurfametaG_5_FD_155479 | JGI IMG/M metagenome (GOLD analysis project Ga0194123, IMG submission 155479) | Freshwater microbial communities from Lake Tanganyika, Tanzania - TA2015023 Mahale A surface | ecosystem: Environmental > Aquatic > Freshwater > Lake | place: Tanzania: Lake Tanganyika... | reverse complement strand
AGTTAGAAGTCAAAAAGTTCGGTATAGAAAATAGAAATAATATGTAAGGTGTGTTACATATTATTTTTGTATTTTTTTGTTTTTTTTTGTTTTTTTTTGTTTTTTTTTGTTTTTTTTTGTTTTTTTATTTAAAAACGCTCCGTACTGGGATTGAACCAATGACCTCACGGTTAACAGCCGTATGCTCTGACCAACTGAGCTAACGGAGCATGAAAAAATGCTGGGAACGGGATTCGAACCCGTGCGGCGTTAGCCAGACGATCTTAAGTCGCCCCCCTTAGACCTGACTCGGGCATCCCAGCATTAAAAAAGCTCTTGCCCAGATTCGAACTGGGGTTGGAGGATTCAAAGTCCTCAGTGATAGCCACTACACTACAAGAGCTAAAGAAAAAATGCTCCCAGGCGGGTTCGAACCGCCGACCTTTGGCTCATAAGACCAACGCTCTGACCAACTGAGCTATGAGAGCAGAGTAAAAACTTTTTTTTGGGTTTTATTATTTTATAATATATATAGTGGGGTGGCTTTAAGTCTATTTTATATATATTTTATTTTTGGTTTTTTTTGGTTTATTTTTTGGTTTATTTTTTTGTTTATTTTTTGGTTTTGTTGGAAAAAAATTGAATTGCGTTATAAACCTTTTATTTTGTGTTATTATAAAATGAATCCAATGCTTATTAACGTTTGGTTTGTATCAATTATTATGCTTTTGGTGTTGGCTAATAGCAATCCTGTTGCTTTTAATGTTGCTGTTTTTGTGTTTCTTTCTCCATTTGTTACTTTTGTGTGTTCTGTGTTGTTTTCAATAGTTCCGCGTGATATTTGGTTTGGATTTGGTTTAATGTGTTTGTTTCTTTGGACACGGTTTGCTGTGCTACCTTAGATAAGGTTTGCTGTGCTACCTTAGATAAGGTTTGCTGTGCTACCTTAAGCTGTGTTAGATTATATATTAGTGTTTAAAAAAATTGAACTCTTTTTTATTTTTAAATTTTAATTTAGATGATGTTTTATTTTGTCTTGTTTATGCATATTGTAAGTTTACTATTGCTGATGGTTTTTGAAATATATAATATATATGAATATAGGACATGCTCCAATTATGATACTGATTATGTGTTTATTTGTGACTGACTTGATAGAATGTTAAGTTTAATTTTATTGTTGTGACTATAAATCCATAACCCTACGTGATTTGGAATATATTCTAAATAGTTAAATTGGTGTTTTTGTAATAGGTCTTGTATTGTGGCTTTATAATTTAATAAATATGGTTCGCCATATAGCATTAGCTTGGATGGGCTATAGTTTGGACTAATGTCTAATATTATTATATCGTGCTTTGTTATTCTTTTTGCGTTTTTTATTATTTTATGGTGCGCATAGTTTGGCATTTCGTGAAAAGCAAACATTAATGTTGCTGTGTCGAACTCTTGAGGTTGGCCGTAGTTTTCTGCGTTGGCTAATATAAACTTACTGCCGCAATGTATTTTGTTAGCGTGCTCTAACATTGGTAAACTACTATCTATTCCTAATTGATTGGTCGCTGTTGATGTTCCTGTTCCACAACATAAATCTATTATTTTTGGAACACGCTCATATTTATTATAAAATTCTTGATTATACTTTGAGAGAATAGCTTGACGTATATTTACTGAATTATAACATTTGTTGTCTATTAGCTTTGTTGCGTAAGGAGCGAGTAGTGAATGAAGCTGTCCTCCTAATCCTACGTTACCCATATTGTGAATGCGGGGGTCATAATAATATTTGGGCTTAATGCTGTATGTATGGCTAAACGGTAAAGTTAGTAATATTAATATTAGTTTATACATCATAATTAGTAATGTGTTTTTATTTTTAAATATATTACTTACTATTTTTATATGTTTATAGTCACTACTTTTAAAAGTCACTATGTTTAGAGTTTTATATATATAATATATATAAATAACATGCCACCAGGTGCTATAGGAACCAGCCAAAGAAAACGATATGACAGGTTAATTAGATAAGCTATGAAATTAGCACAAAGCAGAGACCCTCAAGGTGTGTATAGACTGCTTGGTGACCGTTCAGGTCAATTGTATTCAGGTAGATTGGATTCACGTGAATTAGAAAAAATATTATTGTCAAAAACAGCACACTATCATATAGCAAGAGTTAATAGAAGTGAGTCGCGCAGACTAGCTAGACTAGAGAAAAGCACCAGCAAGAAAGGAGGAAAGAAATTTAGAAAATTACACAAAACTCATAGGCGTAAACAAAAAAGACGTCATATGACACGTAGAAGGTAGTTAATTTATGGTTTACAATATAAAATTTGTGTTTGGTAATTTGACTTATTTTTAATTTTGATTTGTTCTTTTATTAGTTGTTTAGTTAATGACTGAAAATTATAGCTATAAATTACTTTATAATTAGTATTTAGGTCTATTAAAGCAATATTGTTCTTTTTAGAAGAATAAAATCCATAAGTATGCATGGTTTCAATAAAATTTATGAATTGACTTTCACTTAATATATTGAGAGATTCACACATAAATTCTAATGATTGTGTTTTTAGCGGGACTACTTCTGCTTTAGGTATATAAGTTTTATGTGTTAGTAGCGCTTTTTGTATAAAGTCAAATTTTGCTATTAACTTTTTTAAGTTCTTTTTATTAAAGATTAATCGGTTGTTGTCTTCGTGACAATACACTATTGTGATTTTATAAGTATTCATAGATGATAAACTGTATTTTAGTATACTTTAAATTGTAATTTTTAAATTATAATTTAAAGTTTTATATGAGATTATGAGAGAATGGCGAATGAAGATTAAGCATACTATGGATTACGAGTTTTATAAATAGATTGAACATAATCATTAAACTCATTATAGTGGTTTGGGTATAACATTCCCTCCGATGCTAATTCAAAGGTTCAAATGGAAATGGCATAGTTAGTGTTAAAAAAAATAAAGAAAAGGAATGGTCAGAGAGATTGAATGCGTTAGAAGAAAGTATTATTTACTGGATAGACCCCGTTAATGTTACAAATAAGACTATAGAGTTAGTTCCGTTATTTTATGATAGTTAGTAAATTAGTTAATAAATTTTATAAATAATTTGTGATTTTTTTATTTTAATTTGAGAGATTTGTGGGTTTTGTCCAATCATTTAAATTACGACACAAAGGACAACAAGGTTTATGGTTATTATTTCCGAAATTATTGTTTGTAATATTAAACCAACAATCATTACAAACTTTATGATTACATTTTAGTATTAGCATAATTTTATCTTCAAAACATACACAACATTCTTCTATTATATTTGTATAAGTATGTTTTCCCATTTGAACTGCACAATTCATACACATTCCATTATGACAATATGATACTTGTTGTGGTTGTTTTGTTCCACAATATTTATAATTTCTACATTCGACAGGAACACAACAATTTGTAGGACAATAACCCGCGTGTTCTCTATGACCACAAATACATACTTCATCAAATTCGTCTGTTTTCTCGTTATAGCATTCGCACTCACATTGAATTAAACATTCACCAAGTCCATTACAAGATGTCATACTAATAATATATTAGTATTGTAATATATTATTATCAATTATTTATTTAATTTTGAGAGATTGTAGTGGGATTGGAAGTATAGAGAAGGGAATTGTGCACTCGCCAACCCTCCCCTCCCAATTTCATTCCAATAACACCCCAATAATACCATTAATAACGCATAAAATAATAGTGTCATAATTAGCCTAACTAATAGCAAAGCGTAAATCGGTGACATAACCAGTTCTTAGTAGCAAAAAAAGTGTTAATAGCGCGAGAGATTATGGGGTATTTCTTGTTGTCGTTGTTGTTGTAGTTGTTGTAACTGGATATGACGACGATGCTTGACTAGTTTGAATTGATGGAACAGGAGGTGGTGGATTTGGTGGAGTTGTAACTGGAGGTTGTGGATTTGATGGAGCAGAAACGATGGCGTCTGGAACTTGCGGAGGCGGACCTGGTGTTGGAGGTGGAGGCTCTTGAGGAGTAACAGGTGGAAGAGGAGGTGGTTCAGGAGTAACAGGAGGAGCTGGAGTTAATCTATAATCTGTTACTGCTTTGTCTATAATGGTTTTTGCTGTTTGTAGTGTTATAACGGTTTTATCTGTTTCAAACCCTAGTTCGTTAATATAAGTGCGACCAGATACAGTATTTGTTACAGAACTAGTGCTTAATGTTACTAGTAGTGCTGGACAGTTAGTATTCCATGACGGCACTTTAGCTTGTAAAAAATTAGTATAATTTAAATTGCCTTCGGTACATGTTTTTAAAAAATCATCTAATATTGACCCCGAACACATTTTTTCCTCAAAAATTATATTCGGGTTGCTTGAGTAGTTTGTTTTAATGCTATTATATAAGCTAATGAACGCCGCGTTTGCACTGCTGTCCGTTAGTGGCTTCATTAAAGTTAGTTCCAGCTTTTTGTTTATATTTTCTACATTTTCTAGTATAGGCTTATTTAATAAGCTAAACCCTATTATTAGCAATCCTAGTAATAGAGCTAACCCTAATAGCAAATAGTTTAATTCTCTCTTAGACCCTAAAAAATTTTTAACAGATTTTAGCAGTCCTAGTTTCACCATTTATATAAACGTTTATAATAATTTATAAAATTTATAAACTTATTTTTTATAATTTGAGAGATTGCTATACTAAAGTATAGTATAGCATATAAGCATATTAGCATTATAGCATATAAGCATTATAGCATATAAGCATTATAGCATATAAGCATTATAGCATATAAGCATTATAGTCTAACATTTAAGCATTATAGCATTTAAGCATTATAGCATATAAGCATTATAGCATATAAGCATTATAGTCTAACATTTAAGCATTATAGCATATAAGCATTATAGCATATAAGCATATAAGCATATAAGCATATAAGCATATAAGCATTATAGTCTAACATATAAGCATATAAGCATATAAGCATATAAGCATATAAGCATATAAGCATTATAGTATTACCTACTATAACGTTGAGAGATTATAAGCAAAGCGTAAATCGGTGACATAACCAGATTCTAGTAGCAATTTAATATTATAACTTTTATAATATTAGTTCACCTTGTTTTCCTGCAATATTTAGAGGGTCATACCATAAGAATACTTCTAAATATTTATTGTTTGTCTTTATAGCAGGTGTTAGTGGTTGTTCCTGTTGTTCCTTGTGGTAAATTTTCTATTATTTTTTCCCTTTTTTGTATTAAATATGCTAAATACTATTATTACTAATAGCGCCATTATTAACAGCGTTGTTTTATAAGGTCTTACAGTTTTTAGCAATCCGCCTTTTCCAATATATATTTACTTATTATTATAAATTTTTGAGAGATTTTTTACGCCTTTAACTTGTAAATATTTACTATAGTATGCTTTAGTATGCTTTAGTTTATTCTTAATATTATTATGTTGAATGATTTGTTATACTAATGTTCTATGATTAATAGCAAAGCGTAAATCGGTGACATAATCGTTTGTTAGTAGCATTTAAATTCTCTCTTACTTATATAATAATTTATTAAGTTTTTAAAAGTTTTTTATAAATTTTAGTGTTTTACTTTTAGAGTTTGAGAGATTTGCTAATGGGTGGTTCTTTTTTTACATATTTTTTCTTGGGTCTGGTTTAACCTTCTATTATAATTACTTATTTTTTGTTATACTTTTTTTAAATTGAATTACTTTTTTACTCTTTTATTCAGTCTTATTATATTTAATATATTTATTATATTATGGACCCTTCTATTCTTCAACGTATTGCTATTCTTGAACAACAAATTTCTTTCCTCACACGCTCTAAATCTAATAAACGTATTTCTGGTTATTCTCTATTCTGTTCTACTATGAAAGATGACGCTAAAGTTACACTCTACTCACACTCTAACACCTTCAACCAACACCACGTTAACCGCGAACTCGCCTCTATGTGGAAATCACTCTCTGACGAAGAACGCCTCCTTTGGATTTATCACGCTCGCACACATTTACCTTGACTCTACCTTCCGCGAAAAAAAAATTTTTTTTTGGTTACTATTTTAGTTAGTATAATAGTGAAGTATTTATAACACAATTAGCTCAAATCCTTCTTCTACACTAGGAGCATCGTAATGCTTTGTATAAACGCTATAAGCAATCTTTGGAACTTGCTTAGTCTCATCTCTCAATTTGTTGCGTTTATATGCTTCTTCAAGTGGTGTAGACACATGAATACATACAACACCATAGTCATGCTTTTTAGCAAATTCAATATATTCACTCCTTTTTTTGGACGAGCTGTTTGTGGCATCGAAAATGATTGATTTGCCTTCCTTCACGCTCGGCAACGCTGCTTTAATCATCTTTGGTGAAGTTTTATAAACATCCCCCTGAATAAGCACAAATCTCTCATCTTCACAAATGTGATTGGCAACACTGCTTTTGCCTGAACCGGGGTATCCAACCATAATAATGACTTGTTTGGAATCGGACAACTTTAGTGTTGGAACTTCAATAGCCTTATGCTCTTGCTTCGCACCAAAGAACTCCTCTGGACTGTAACATTTTAGTCCAATGTTTTCAGCAAACACTTTATCGCTGTTTGCCCAATCCCCTTTACGTCCGAGCGCATCTCCAACAAAGAAAGAGTGCTCTTTAGTAACGTTAGTGGTTCCAACCAGCACATTATACAACTGTGGGTTCGGTTTGTAATCGCACTTGTCACTTGCTACAACAATGAAAACTGGAATTTGTAAAGTCTGCATGACATACTGAATTTGAATAACCTTCCATGGTTTTGACTGATTTGTAAAAACCACAACACTGAACCCTTCCTCGTTTAAGCGTTTGAGTTCGTCTGGAATGTTTGGATAGAGCCATACCCAATCTTCAACATTTGAAGGCATGGTTTTGCCATCTTTCGGACACACAAGAGTATGGTCATAATCAAACGATGCAATCTTTGCTTTCAGTTCTGCCTTATTGATGTTGTAAATAATAGGTGCCATTTTTGCTAGACTATTAGATTGTATAAAAAAAGGGTTATCAATTTTTATAAACTATACAAACTATGCTTTATATTTATGCTTTACAAACTATGCTTTATATTTATGCTTTACAAACTGTCGCCACTAGGGTAAAACTGAAACTCGAATGGACTATCTCTCAATATATTACGTGTATTATCACAATCCTTTAATGCAGTCCATAAAGAATTTGCCAACTTTAGGCTATGACTTCTTAGCAAAAATCTACTATCAGGTGTCAAACGATCATTGTAATATGTTTCGCAATCAATTGACTCATCATAGCTCTCCGCTAATTTCTTTGCTTCGTGTAAAAGCTCATTAATACGCAATAATTTAGTAAGAACTGGAACAATGTGTGTTTCATGAGCATTATGTGCTTCTAAATGTTTGTGTTCTTCGCGATAAGCACTAGTTTGACTCCATTTTGCTTGAAGACGTTGTTGCTCTTCTAAACTGAGCTTTTCATAACGAAGTTTTTCCTCTTCTTCTTCTGCTTTTGCTTTCTTCATGGCTAGACTATCTCTATACGACCATACAAGTGTTTGTGATTGTTTACAATATGTACTTGGACTACGTACCTTAATACATCTCCATTTTACATCATCATAATCTACATATGCAGTCTTACCTTCGTTAATATGCGTACATAAGCTTAATGCTTCCTCGGTTAAACATAGCATTTTGATAAAGATAGTACACTTGTCCTGTATTTCATTTGGAAAAATAGTTACTTTTTGAACGCAGTTTGCTCCATAAAGTTTGTTAAAAGTAGCTTCTACAAAAGACGCATCAACACTATGCGTAAGAGGGATGCAAATCTCAAGCGTGTTCATTGTATACTACTGTTTTATCTTGTTTATATAAAAGGATTCAATTTTTTTTATGAAAAAAAAACACATCATGCCCATATAACCTAACATATAACACTATTCTAGTTTTTAGGCGTAATGCGCGTCATGTTGTGTATACAAGTCGTCATATGAGGAACCTGTTCGCGTGCAGAAGCAAGACAATGGACAATGCTGTTGCTGTGCCATCGCAGACGCTGCAACTGCTCTTCGAAGTGCACAAGCTCTTGGCAACGCTGTGGCGAGCAGTCATGCTGTGTAGTGGCATATGCCTGTGCACGTAGCAGTGCATCATCTACATTACTTCTGCATGCTCGTGCGCACTCTGCCGTTTCACTAATAAGGTGTTCGAGTTTTGTTACACCCGCTGGCACCGGTTGAAGCAGTTGAAGCTTACGCGACCACTCATGATAGTCATCTTCATGTGTTTTATTCCGTGGCCTGTCAAAGATCAACTTCACACACTTCCAAACATGCTTTTTCTCAACCCGTATTCCTTGATTAAAAACATGAAACGGCACTTCCAAAAACACATGGTCTCCATTGTTCAGCTTTGAACGCATGTCCAGCGCTTGTTCCGTTGTGCACACTAGTGTCGCCTCAAGCTTGTAAAACTGCTTTCCGTTTATAATCATCGGAAAGAACCCAATACAGCGAACGCAGTCTTTTCCGTAAGCTGCTTCGAACGCTGCCTCCACGAACTTGTAGTCCATGAACTTGTAGAGCTTGATGCGGGGAACGCAAATGGTAATGGTGTTCATTGCTTTCTTGTAGTCGAGGACATAAAAAATAGATAATATAAAACCAATCAATTTTTTTAAACTCTACAAAAATTTGATTAGCTTAGCGTTTTAAGAAACATAAACTACATTGGGGCTTTTTTCCCATTCCTTATACTCTATTGCTTTTGATGTTGATTTAGGGAGTGCTAATAAGCGCTTAAGTGCTTCCAATCTTTTTTCTGTTGGATTTAGCGAAGGACATTCTTTTTGAATTTGTCGTGATAACTGTTTCCATCTCCATTCAAATTTTAGCGCTTCATTATAAGTTGGAAAATTCTCTACATAACAATAATAACTCCACATTTCGCCTTTAGCTACTTTTAGCGATGTAGCGTGTGCGCCGCCGACAATTAATTTATTATGTTGCCTAATACGTCTGTCTAAATCAACAGTTGCGCCAATATATGTTGAACCATGTGTTGACCTTATAAAATATACATAACTCATAACTAGTATTTAATATATTATATATAATAGTGTTTATTATTATAAATTGTTTATAAAAACGACTTAAACACAATATACTAACTATAGTATATGTAATTTTACATATATGGTGGTTATGTAATTTTACATATATGGTGGTTATGTAATTTTACATATATGGTGGTATGTCCGAGTGGTTAAGGAGACAGACTTGAAATCTGTTGGGCATAGCCCGCGCAGGTTCGAACCCTGCTACCACCGTTTTTTTATGACACTGTGCCCGAGTGGTTAAGGGGATGGATTGCTAATCCATTGAGCATTGCTCGCGCGAGTTCGAACCTCGCCAGTGTCGTTTATTTTTATTTAGTTAGCATTAGCTAAATGAAAATAATTAGTATTAGTTTTTTTATAAGACCAATATACTTAAAAGGTATATAAGCATTATTTTAGACATAAATTTGTTAATGTTGATGGGTCATAAGCCTCTCCCTTTGCTTTTACTTATAATGCTTCTTGTGTTAGTGTATTGTCTTTTACTGGATTGTCTTTTACTGTATTGTCTTGTGCCGCTTCTTTCTTTTGGAGACCTATTCTCATTTCTCATGTCTTTATAAGTTTGTGCCTTGTAAGATGGTTGTATAGTGTTGTCAACAGGAATTCCCTGAATACTAGAATCTAGATTGGTGTTAACGATAGTCACTAATCCATCAATTTCTGGATTATTTTGCCATATACCAGTAACAGAAACTGTTTTAGTATGATTTATTAATAAGTGTTCTAATTTTTCAAGAAGTTTTTTTAACTTCGGTTGTTTGTAATGTCCAAGTTCTGACATAATTTCCTTAATTCTTTTTAATTGTACATAACGATATTTGGTGTATATCATCCCTCCTTTCATAGTGCGATTCAATTTAGTTTTGTTGTTAAAACGCCTAATTTGTGCCTTATTATACTTCTTTAAAGTTCTATTTTTTATTGATGCATTATGTTTTTTTTTAAGTTTTCTTCTTTTTTTTGTTCCACTACCTTTTAGTGTAAACATACTTGTATTCATACTTTTATTTATTGGTTTAGATACGCCTATACTGTTAGGCTTATACTTATAACTGTTATCACTTTTATCACTTTCATCACTTTCATCACTTTCATCACGTTGTTTAAATTCCATACTTAGCCATATATATATATATAATATTATATATATTTGCCTAAAAAATTATTTGCCTAAAAAATTGGATTGGTTTTTTCATATTATTATTAATAATCTAAATAATATAAAATCACGAGACAAAGTATTGGTTCTAAATGTTTATTATAAATTTAGATTAATTTAGCTTCTTTTTACTTTTCTTTGTAATGCGTCGTTTTTTTCTTGGTTTTCTTCGCTTTGACAAACCACCGGCTACAAATGTATCACCATAACGTCTTACATACGCATCAACATTATTATTGTATTTACTACGGTCATTTGTTACTCTGTGTGGTGTATATTGTGCAGTTTCTGAGGAATACGAGGTGCTTGCTAAATCCATAATTTTTTGATAAAGCGGTTTTTTCAACTCTTGAATATATGCTGGTAGCTGCCCATTAACAGTTGCTTTTATTTTGTGTTGAAATATGCTATGTATTATATTCATTATATCATATACCTCTGAAGAAACAGAGCGATCTTTAGTAGTATTAAAAAAATAAACATCAGCATTGGGATATATATTTTTAAGTTTGTTGCTATTAGTATCGACTATATTACTCAATGTGGGAATAATTTCTGCCGCTATATATTCTTTATAGACCGTGTCTAATTTTTGTATTAATGGTGTAAACTTCGTTTCATTAAACAGGTCAGTAAGTGCTATGTTATTAGATTCAGCTAACGATACAGCTGCATTTTTTTTTGTTTTTGCTTCTTCAATCTTGCTCTTCGCTGTTTCGTCCTTTAGCCTGTCTTCTTCGGCCTTGTTCTGTGCTTGTTGTGCATCTACTTTGATCTCTTCGTCTGTTTTAGATGGCGTGTTAGAAGGTTCTAGAGGGAGGGGCTTATTTGTTTGACCAAAAAGTAGTCTTCCAAACATTATATATAAAACGCTATAAAAAAAATTGAATTAGTTTGTTTCATATATTATTAGTATTATTATTAATCTAAATAATATAAAATGAGTGCTAACAAAGTTGCTATTGATTTAAGCAATTCAAAAACTGCTGGTCAAAAGAAGACTGATTATAGAACTGCAAAAGTTCATCCTGCTCCTAACGAAGTTTTTCATCAAGTTTCTATGCATGAACGATGGAAAAATGATTGTCTCGATTATCAAAACAACAAGACTGTGTCTAATGTAGCTGTCGAACAACATAAACAAATTAGTCTTAATACTAGATGGCTTAACGATTGTGTTGGTTAAAAATCTCTACTATTTTTAAGTTGCCTTACTCTCGTCGATTTGTTTTTTTCTTTTTATATATTTTATTCTTCTGGATTTTCTTCCTCCCTTGTTAGCTTCGGATTTACGAGAATGAAAATTAAGACGTTCTCTTTTATCATTATACATCGCAAATAGTATTAAATACACATTTTTCGCAGCAGCCAGATTAATGGCTGCGTTTTTCACATCTTTCCTTAAATTCGTAGCTCTAGTCATAGAATGCCAATCCGTTGCTGCGTCAAATTGTGTGGCCGCATCTATGAGAATTTCCAACGATTGTTTGCATGTTTTCACATCAGATTCTGCTTCGCTCAAAATATCTTTCTATGAAAGATATTGACATAACTTATTTTATTATATTATAATATAATAAGTTTAATTTATGCTAAATAATTAAAAGTAGTTATTTATTGAGTTTACAAATTTTTTTCATACATTCGTAATAGTTCCTTTAAGTAGTTTTGGTTCAACATTATTAATCATAATATAGTCTTTTTTGCGTCTAGAAGAACATACATATAATGAACTCGCACAGCTCATAATAAATAATAACATTATGTTATTGGCATAAATTTTTTCTAAAAGTGCTATAATAATATTTAATGCGTTACTGTCAACAAGAACCATAGTTGTAAGTTCATTGTTTTCTACTAACTCATCATATGAATATTTAAACTCACTAAATGTAGTTAGGTCATTTAATACAAGTATTTCATCAGTCATATTTAATATATTATAGTATTAAATAATATTTAATATTTAATAATTAATATTTATTAATATTTATTAATAATTATTAATATTTTGTTATACTTGAAAAAAATTGAATAGCTTTTTTTCAAGTATACTGTTTGTATTCTAATAAATCAAATAGCAATGTCGTCTACTATTAATGCCGCAATTGTTCAGCGTGTTGAGCTCCTTGAGAAGCAGGTTGCACTTCTTCTTAAGGCCGATGTCCCAGTTGAAGCTGCTCCTGATACTAAAAAGAAGGTTAAGGCTACCAAAAAGGAGATTGTTGTTCCTGATGAGGAAAAGCCTAAGAAGAAGCGCACTAGTGGCTATCTTATTTATAGTGCGCATATGCGTGATTCGGTCAAGACCAAGCTTACAACTGATGGCGCAAAGCTAAAGAATCAAGACATTATGACTGAGCTCGGTGCTATGTGGAAGGCGCTCAGTGAGGATGAACGCACTGAGTGGAATGACAAGGCAAAGGGTTCTGATGTTGAACCGGATCTCTCGGAATAAATAATAAGGGTCTTCGGTCTTAACAGCTAAAATATTCTAAATACACAAAAAAACAGCATGCCGCATATTTTTTTTCGTAGTCTTCTTTTTTATTCTATTTTTAATTATGTTATGTTTACTATTATATTTACGATTATGCTTACTATTATTTGTACTATTATTTATTTATTTTTATTAATATTTTGTTATACTTGAAAAAAATTGAATAGCTTTTTTTCAAGTATACTGTTTGTATTCTAATAAATCAA
>Ga0194123_10005798_pt1 | contig 13045 bp, 10 predicted proteins | sample TA2MahsurfametaG_5_FD_155479 | JGI IMG/M metagenome (GOLD analysis project Ga0194123, IMG submission 155479) | Freshwater microbial communities from Lake Tanganyika, Tanzania - TA2015023 Mahale A surface | ecosystem: Environmental > Aquatic > Freshwater > Lake | place: Tanzania: Lake Tanganyika... | reverse complement strand
TCACACCACTGAGATTTGGATCGTTTGAAGGGGCCACCTCCAGCCTGGCGCACAATGTGCTCCTCGATGTGTACAACGATACAGGTCTTCTGCCTCTCATGTGTCTTCTGGCGGGGATGATCCCACTGGCCTGGAACATGGGAAAAGGCTTGGTAAGCAGAGTGCAGCATGAACGAATCTCTAAGGGGCTTCTGCTGCGGTGGTCGCTGATCAGCACTGTGGTGGTGCAATGGCTGATTCAGCCCTTCCTCTACTCAGATCAGTTGATGTTTACCCTCGCATTTCTGCTTGCGGGGTTTTTGCTAGGAGAATTCCAGCAATCTCAGCATGAGAGCCAATCACCTTTGCTCGAATAATGGCTTGCCCATGCAGAGCCCCCTGCTGTTTACGCCGCGCGTGTTCGGCCACGGCCGGGGCTTTTTTCGAGAGCTGGAATGAGCGGCTGCTCGCTGAGCCGGTGGTGGCCGATGGCCAGCCCAAGCCAGGAGGGGTTGCTCACCGGCGCCGCGGGCCAACTGGGCCAGGCGTTGATTCCCAGCTCGCACAGCCGCTCGATACGATGCCCATGCCTGGGCCTACAGCGCGGTGGATCGCGATGGGCAGGAGCCTGCGTTCCGTTGACCCAAGCGGTGAATGCTCAAGCACCTTGGGAAGCCCGAGGGGGGGGTACAGGTGGGCTACGCCACGGCCGTCCACACCCTGGCGGCGGCCTGCTGGCGACCATCGGCGAGGTGGGGGTATACCTGGGGCTGGAGCCCTTGCCCTGGCAACATGCCTGCCTCAGTAGGCTGCCGTCAGCGCACATCGGCCCTCTCCATGCTCAAGCTGCTGCTGGGTGATCCCAATGCCCGCAAGCTGAAGCGGTACCAGCCGATCGTCTCGGACATCAGTTTGCTGGAGGAGGAGGTGACGCCCCTCTCCGATGCGCAGCTGCGGGGGCTCACGGCGGAGTTCAAGGAAAAGCTCTCCAACCTGCAGGATGAGTGCCAGGGCCGGCGCCTGAGCCTGGAGGCCAGCCTGGAGCGGGAACGTAAACTGCTCGATGAGCTGCTGCCCCAGGCCTTCGCCGTGGTGCGTGAGGCGGGAAAGCGCGTGCTGGGCATGCGCCACTTCGATGTGCAGTTGATCGGCGGCATGGTGCTGCATGAGGGGCAGATCGCCGAAATGAAGACCGGCGAGGGCAAAACCCTTGTGGCCACGCTCCCCGCTTACCTCAATGCCCTTACCGGCCGCGGTGTGCACGTGGTCACGGTGAACGACTACCTGGCTCGGCGCGACGCTGAGTGGATGGGCCAGGTGCACCGCTTCCTGGGGCTGTCGGTGGGCCTGATCCAGCAGGACATGGATCCCGCCACCCGCCGGCTCAATTACGGCTGCGACATCACCTACGCCACCAACTCGGAGCTGGGTTTTGATTACCTGCGCGACAACATGGCGAATGACATCGCCGAAGTCGTGCAACGCGAGTTTCAGTACTGCGTGATCGATGAGGTGGATTCAATCCTGATCGATGAGGCCCGCACACCGTTGATCATTTCGGGCCAGGTGGAGCGCCCCCAGGAAAAGTATCGCCAGGCGGCCGATGTGGCGTCCCAGCTGATCCGTGCTGCCGAAATGGGCAAAGACGGCATTGATCCCGAAGGGGATTACGAGGTGGATGAAAAGCAGCGCAATGTGACCCTCACCGATGAGGGCTATGCCAAGGCCGAACAGCTGCTGGGGGTGCAGGATTTGTTCAACCCTGAGGATCCCTGGGCCCACTACATCAACAATGCCCTTAAGGCCAATGAGCTGTTCACCAAGGATGTGAACTACATCGTGCGCGGAGCCGATGCGGTGATCGTGGATGAATTCACGGGTCGGGTGATGCCCGGGCGCCGTTGGAGTGATGGCCAACACCAGGCGATTGAGGCCAAAGAAAACCTGCCGATCCAGCCCGAAACCCAAACACTGGCTTCGATCACCTACCAAAACTTCTTCTTGCTCTATCCCCGCCTCGCCGGCATGACCGGCACGGCCAAAACGGAAGAGGTGGAGTTCGAGAAGACTTACAAGCTCGAAGTCACAATCGTTCCCACCAACCGGGTGCGCTCACGGGCCGATTGGACCGATCAGGTCTACAAAACCGAGTCCGCCAAGTGGCAGGCAGTGGCCAATGAAACGGCCGCCATCCACAAAGACGGTCGGCCCGTGCTGGTGGGCACCACCAGTGTGGAGAAATCGGAATTGCTATCCGTCTTGCTGGCCGAGCAGCAGATTCCCCACAACCTGCTCAATGCCAAGCCGGAAAACGTGGAGCGGGAAGCCGAAATCGTGGCCCAGGCGGGTCGCTCAGGGGCTGTCACCATCGCCACAAACATGGCGGGCCGGGGTACCGACATCATCCTCGGTGGCAACAGCGACTACATGGCCCGGCTCAAGCTCCGGGAGGTGCTCCTGCCCCAGTTGGTGCGGCTGGAGGAGGGCCACAAGCCACCGATCCCCCTGCAGCGCTCCCAAGATGGGGGCGGTGGCTTCGCCGCCAATGGTTCGGCTCCCCAGGCGTTCAAGGCGCCGAGTGAAGCCCGGGCCATGGGTGCCCTCTACCCCTGTGCCTTGAGTGAGGACGCAGATACAGCCCTGGTCCGCCTTGCCAAGGATCTGGTCAAAGTCTGGGGGGATCGGGCCCTCACGGTGCTCGAGCTGGAAGATCGCATTGCCCAGGCGGCCGAAAAGGCCCCTATCAATGATCCCCAGATCCAGGCCCTGCGCGATTGCATTGCCCTGGTGAAGGCCGAATACAACGTGGTGGTGAAACAGGAAGAGGTGCGCGTGCGGGAAAGCGGCGGTTTGCACGTGATTGGCACCGAACGCCATGAATCTCGCCGAGTTGATAACCAGCTGCGGGGTCGCGCCGGTCGTCAGGGAGATCCCGGCAGTACGCGCTTTTTTCTCTCCTTGGAAGACAACCTGCTGCGCATCTTTGGTGGTGAGCGGGTGGCTGGGCTGATGAATGCCTTCCGGGTGGAAGAAGACATGCCGATCGAATCCGGGATGCTCACTCGCTCACTTGAAGGGGCCCAGAAAAAGGTCGAAACCTATTACTACGACATCCGCAAGCAGGTGTTCGAGTACGACGAGGTAATGAACAACCAGCGCAAAGCCGTGTACGCAGAACGCCGCCGGGTGCTGGAGGGGCGAGAACTCAAGCAACAGGTGATCGGCTATGGCGAGCGCACCATCGACGACATTGTCGAGGCCTATGTGAATCTCGACCTCCCTCCCGAGGAATGGGATCTTGCCAAGCTGCTCGCCAAGGTGAAGGAATTTGTGTACCTCCTGGAAGATCTCGCACCGGAGCAACTGCAGGGTTTGCAGATGGAGGAGCTCAAGGCGTTCCTGCAGGAGCAGCTGCGGAATGCCTACGACATCAAGGAGGGCCAAATTGACCAGCAGCGCCCTGGCCTGATGCGGGAGGCGGAGCGGTTCTTCATCCTTCAGCAGATCGACACCCTGTGGCGGGAGCATCTGCAGGCGATGGAGGCTCTGCGCGAATCCGTGGGGCTTCGGGGGTATGGCCAGAAGGATCCGCTAATCGAATACAAAAACGAGGGTTACGACATGTTCCTCGAGATGATGACCCAGATGCGCAGGAATGTAATTTACTCGATGTTTATGTTCCAGCCAACCCCTACGGCAAGCAGGCCACAATCATGATGGAAGTCAACCACCCCACGCCAATACTGCAGCTGAACGACGTGTGGCTGAGAATCCCAGTGAATACAAGGGAAGCACGAACACTAAAAAAGGCGATTATCAGATCAGTAACTGGCGGGGCACTCAGAAAAACGAGCCATGGCACCGAGATTGAGGCTTTACGCGGTGTGACATGCACCATCAATCACGGTGAGCGAATAGCATTAATTGGGCATAACGGCGCAGGCAAGACAACATTTTTAAGACTAGTTTCGGGAATATACCATGCAACCTCAGGCAGCTTTAGAGCTTCATGCCCAGTATTTCCAATGATCCAAAAAAACTTTATTACAGGAGCCGAACTAAGCGGAGTGCAAGCAGCAAAGGGGCATTATCTTCTGATGCACGGAAATCTGAGAGGCTTTGAACAATACCTCGAAGACATCGTCGATTTTTCCGAACTCGGCGATTACATCCACCTACCAATGAAGGGCTATAGTGAAGGCATGTCAGCCAGGTTACTGTTTGCCTTGCTGACCTCAGGCACACATGACTGCCTGGCCCTGGATGAAGGCTTCGGAGCGGGTGATGCCCGCTTCTTCGAGAGGGCACAAAAAAGACTGGAATACTTTATCCAGTCTGCAGGAACACTAATTCTTGCGAGTCACTCGGATAGTTTGCTTAAGCAATTTTGCAAACGAGGCTTAGTATTCAACCAAGGGCAAATCGTATTTGATGGCCCACTAGAAGATTCTCTGACTTATTACCATGAGCACTGCTGCTAATGCCCTGCGCTACGCATGGTCCACACGCAGGGCATGGTGGTTTACAGCCACATCACGCACTCGAGATCGTTTTGCGCGAACAACTCTCGGCAGCTTTTGGCTGGGTATATCGAATTTACTGTCGGTAGCCGTTCTAGCCGTTGTCTACGGAACAGTATTCAAGGTAGAAGACTTTCGTTCTTACGTTGTATACTTAGGGATAGGATTAGTAGTATGGAACTCAATCGCCGGAGCAGTCCAATCTGCGCCCAGTCTTTTTCGCGTAAATGCAGGTAGTTTAAAGAATACAAATATACATCCAATCTTCTACTCTCTAGAAGAATGGTCGTTTCAAATTCAGTCGTTTTTCCAGTCGTGCGGGCTAGTTTTACTCGTTCTTACCATTTTCCAACCTAGCATACCAGCAAACCTGCTATCAACGGGGATTATACCCTTAATTAATGTGTTGCTGTTTATATACTGGGTACCTCTTCTACTTTGCTTATTAGGCGCACACTTTGAAGATCTCTTTCAGCTGATACCGATTGTATTGCAATTGATGTTTCTGCTGTCACCGATTCTCTACGAAAAAAAAGCCCTTGGCGAACTGAGCTGGACAGCAGACTTAAATCCACTGTACCTTGTAATGAATAGTTTTCGACATGCACTGATTCACGGCAATTTTGAGGTATCACTTTCGATCCGACTACTAATAGTAAATATACTTGGCATTTTCGCATCCATCAAGATTCTAGAGAAGCAACGCAAGAATCTTCCATTTCTAGTTTAGTTGATGCAGACGGAAATGCGTTGTGAAGGAGAGAAGCAAGTCAATTGGATGGGTCGGATTATTCCTACACATAGGAAACTGGGGCCACCAGCCTAAATTGTATGTTGAGCTACGATTAAATATTGGATCAACAGTCCATTGGCAAACTAGGCCTCATGGATGGTAATATACATGAAATACAATCGAATTGACGAAATGAATATCATGTATGCCACTTATCCAATGGCATTTCACACGCCCGGGGGCGGGGAGATACAGCTGATGTCTTATTACAGGTATATTAGCAGTGAAACGACAAAGATCAATCTTTTTGATGCATGGAGCCCCAGGTTCGCAGAGCATAAACTTGTGCATTATTTCTCATGCGTAGGAGGGTCATATCACTTCTGCAACTTTATCAAGGGCTTGGGCCTACCATTAATCGTAAGCTCAAGCCTGTGGATCACATCAGAGACTAAGCATCTATATCCAACTGAAGAAATACAAGCGCAACTCGGCTTGGCGGATAGGATAGTTACAAATTCAGATCTTGAGAGCCACGAATTAAGCAAAACACTGGGAATTTCGATCGATCGGTTTTACACGGTATACAATGGGGTTGATACAATTTTCCTGGAGAGACCATCGCCCAAGATTTTCAAAGAACTACACAACATAGAAACCCCGTTTGTTCTGTGCGTTGGTAACATTGAACCAAGAAAGAACCAGGCTAAACTAGCAGAGGCGATGCATAAGTTTCCCGACCATCGTCTAGTGCTTATTGGTCACGTACGGGATAGAGCGTACTTGGATCAATGCATTAAGGCGGGCATTCCGAATAAGGTTCTTTACATCGGTGCTCTACCACATGATTCAGTTGAACTTCGGTCAGCGTATCAAGCGTGTGACGCATTCTGCCTGCCGAGCACACTCGAAACACCTGGGTTAGCAGCACTAGAAGCGGCTGCACAGAGCAGGCCCATGGCAGTTACCGAAGTGGGTTCAACCAAAGAGTATTTTGGTGATACGGTGGCGTACTTACAACCTGATCAAACAGACAGTATTGCCGACGCCATTCAAAAAGCACTGCAACAGACGCCCAGTCAAATGGAAGAACTAACAAAAATTGGGGCAAGCTTCACATGGCCACAGGTACTGAAAAAACTCCAAGCTCTCTATGACTCATTCTAAAAACAGCAACGTGTCTTGCATTCCAGAATGGATATATGAAAAAGTCACAACGCCATCAGGCATAGAATTACCATACTTCTTAACCCAGCTAAGGACAATGTGGCCAGACATTGTAGATCGACTGGGAATCCACGTCAACCTGGAAGAAGGCGTGCTAAACACCATTGCATTCTGGGAAAATCCACTAAGACATAGTTCACCTGATCTAGATTGGCCAACCCTAAACAAGTTTCCAAGAATCTGCTACGAGCCTGATCCAGATATCACTCAAGATACACCCTTGCCAATCACAAAGGGCATGGTGGCAGCAAAGAGAGTGCGAAGCGACTTAGACCAATTTGTTCTTGCCAATAGAGTGGGGTGCCTCCGATTCTTGCACTGGCGACTGACCTGTGGCTACAAAGAATACCGCTATATGGCCCTGACAAGTACAGAAATAGCAACACTGACATCCCCACTAACAAGATATGGAAAACACCTAGAACACCTACCGCAATTGGCTGAGCTACTTGAAATATACTATGAAGCCGGAAGTAATACTGCAGTCGCATTAAAAGCTGGTGACTTAAAAACATTTGAAGAATGTTGGGACAGCAAACAAGCCGAACTGCGGTTGATGCTTGAAGAAGCGACATCATGGAAAAATGAAAAAGTCGCCACGCCCTTGATGGGGGTCCAAGGGTCTAGTGGTATCAACGTCATTGGTTTGCCAAGCGGCCAGTTCGGCATTGGTGAGGACGCTCGCACCGCCACCCGCTCGCTCCTCAAAGCGGGAATCACACCTGTGGTGTGTGAAGCCCCAATCCCCTTGGCTAGCGCCTCGGTGGAAAAAGAATGGCTAAGCGATCTTATTGGCACAGAGCCCGAGCACCACGTCAACCTCATCACGATGCCAGCGGCAGACACCCTGCGTCTGTTCTTTTTACAATGGGCGGGAGCGTTGCACCAGCGTTACAACATCTGCGCCTGGCAATGGGAGCTACCTCACTGGCCACAGAGCTGGCACAAGCTGCTGAACATACCCGACGAGATCTGGGCTCAGTCACGCTTTGTTCAGCACATGTTCCAGCAGGTAACCGACAAACCGGTGATCTACATGCCCTTGGCGATAGATACCCCCGTGTTTACCCCACTAGGACGCGAATACTTCGACCTGGACGAACGGGCTGTCACCTTTTTGTCAGTATTCGACTGCAACTCTTGGTTTGAGCGCAAAAACCCCATGTGCGCCATTCGCGCCTTCCAGAAGGCATTTCCTAAGGGATGCAACGACGTACAATTGGTGATAAAGATGATGAACTCTCGCGCGGACCTGCCTGAATACCGCGAGCTCATGCGCACCGCCGCACAAGACTTGCGCATCGTGGTGATCGACCAGTTCTTGTCTCGCAACGACATACTGGCCTTGCTCGACTGCGCCGATGTATTCGTTTCGCTGCACCGATCAGAAGGATTTGGCCGTGTATTGGCCGAGTGCATGCTCATGGGCAAGCCCGTAATCTCAACGAACTATTCAGGCAGCGTGGACTTTGCCTATGAGAGCACCGCCTACGTGGTCGACGGGCCTCTGGTGCCACTCGAAAAGGGTGATTACAGCGAATACGAGGGCCAACACTGGATGGACCCCGACATAGGCATGGCCGCCCAAGCCATGAAACGCTGCGTAGAGGACCCAGACGGCACAGCCGAAATGGCCCTGAGAGGGCAAGCGCATGTGCAAAACCACCACAGCATCGAATCGATTGCAAAACGCTACCGAGCCCGCCTGGCACAACTTGGCGTGGTGGGGGAATGAAGATCCACATCGCCGCTCCTGACATCCACGTGGGCGACGCCGTGGGAAACCACTGCTTGGCACTGGCTTTGGACTTTGAAGAGAAAGGAGCACAGTGCGAACTGTTTTCTGAGCGCTCGACATCGCCAAGTCAACACGTTAGCCCCATTCAAGAGTTGATATATGACCAAGATAAACATACCAATAATGATTTACTCATTGTTGGCTACTCGATATACGATCCCAACCTAACCAAGCTACTTAGCCTGCCAGGGAAAAAACTGGTATATTTTCATGGTATTACTCCACCCGAACTGCTTCTAGAGCATGATCCAGCAAGCGCATACTTTTGCGCACGAGGCTACGCACAATTACCTTTGCTGGATCAGTTCGACCACATAGTCGCTAATTCGGAATACAATTTAATAGAACTTATGAAACATATAAAGATGATAGCAGCTACAAAAAGAGTCAGTGTAATTCCACCTATCTCTAGCCGATTCCCATTGTTCTCTCAAAAGCCGCGCATTAAGAGACCATGGCCTACTGATGGAAAAGCTCTAAAACTCCTGGCAATTGGTCGCGTAGTACCACACAAAAGAATTGAGGACCTTGTAGCGGTGGTTAGTTTGCTTGCAAGAAAAGGTGTGGAAGCGTATCTGGACATAGTAGGCGATTGCAGCAATGCTTATTATCGAAAGCACCTAGAGGAATTAGCCGATAGCCAAGGAGTGCTCGGAAAAATTCATATACACGGGGTAGTTGACATGAACAGCTTAGCGCAACACTACAGATCAGCGGACTTATTACTAGTAGCAAGCTTGCATGAAGGCTTCTGTGTTCCAGTCCTGGAGGCAATGCACCTAGGGCTACCGGTTATGGTGCGAAAAGGAACAGCTGCTTGCGAAGTTCTCAACATAATAGAACATGAGCATGACGCACCCAATTCATACGCGGAAGCAATTGTAAGTGCAACGGAAAAGAGCATGAGCCGCGCATTAAAGTTAGGAAAAATGCGAGCACAAAAGCTACTTGAGGCTACAAATCTAGAACGCTGGCCAGTCGAATGCTGGCGCACAATCCAAGAGATATCTCAATAATGAATAACCTTCAATCGGACATAGATGAATGTACAAAAAGCAATAGAATTGGTGTAAGCATAGTTATCCGAGCTCTAAATGAAGCGCAGCATCTCCCGGCATGCCTTAAGCGAATACACGAGCAAATAGTAGACATCCCAATTGAGATTATATTGGTGGATTCAGGATCAAGCGACTGCACGATTCAGATTGGCAGGTCGTTTCAATGCCGTGTATTTGAGATTGAAAAGAAGAATTTTACTTTTGGTCGTGCCTTAAATCTAGGGATATCCCAAGCGAATTGGCCAATCATAATATCCATTAGCGCGCACTGCATACCAATAGGCAAGCAGTGGTTAAGTCACTTGATCAATCCAATTAGGGAAGGCTTAGCAGAAATGGTCTACGGTAGTCATATCGCACCAGAGCACACAAGATCTTCAGAGATAAGCTACTTTCATGAAAAGTATTCACATAAAAGTGGACTACAGCTCCGACCACTAATGAATAACGGCAACTCTGCATTCTTGCGAAGCATTTGGGAGGCTAGGCAGTTCGATGAACGATTACCTGCGCAAGAAGATATGGAGTTTTCGCTATGGCACATGAGGAGGAACTCCTTTAGGTTGTATTATGAGAAGTCAGCTATGGTTGAACATCATCATAATGACAAGAATAAGACTTTATTTAGACGCTTATATCGAGAATACAGGGTCGAGTTTTATCTAGATAAAAAGACTTTACTGAGAATGGCAATTTTTTTAGTCTTTGTTCCTTTTTACATAGTGACAGACCTAATAATAGCCCGCAGAAGAGGCGTGATGATCAGGGCGGCTAAAGGAATACTAGGATTTAGAGCTATTCAAAGCATTGCCTACTTAAGTGCTTTCCTGTCACATAGCCACTTTGTGAATGAAGGGGAACAGACATGCTGAATCTAGGAGCGTATGAAATACTATATACACAGGGGCAAAGACCCTTGCTAGGAAATCCCTTTATATCTCTGAACACAGCAGATTTCAACGAACCTACTTTGCGCGAGCTGGTAGCATTCGAGTTTTTTTGTAGGGAGGAGATATGGACGAGGCACTCTGTTTCCGGCCTACTATCACCAAGGTTTACTAAGAAGACCGGGATCGAGACATGTGACGTCAAACAATTTATCAATAACAATCCAGAACGGGAGATTTACCTATTTCATCCATACCCTAGAGAACTACGAATTCAGAGACATTTCATGGAACTAGCAGAACTTGAGCATCCAGGGATAAGCAATGCATTGAGTCGAGTTTGGACTAAGATATTAGACAAAGAGTTGCCGCGCATTTACCTTCCTAGCCAAAGCAACCTTTGCTGTCACTGTAACTTTATTTTGGCCAAGTCAGCATTCTGGGAAAAGTATTCGGGGTTTGTAATTAGTTTTATGGAGCTGTTACGGAGAGGCGATGGGACATTTCTTCTTCAACCTACACCATATACACTAACAAAGACAGGTGACAAAAAGCTACCGATAGCGGTTTTTGTTTTCGAGAGAGCTCTCAGTCATTTTATTTACGAGGAGTTTGATGCCTCAACTGTACTAAATTACACGTACACAAAGCCTGGATATTACCCGCCTGAACTGTTTACTGGTGAAGATGAATATGTAAACAACTTGATTGGCAAATACCATTCAGCCGATAATAGCAAAAAAAGCTTGCCTGAAAGTCAGGCTTCACGTGCTACATTAGAGTATTATTCTTATCGGAAGATCAGGAGAAAGGGATGAGCGACTTTACTTTTGCGGAACACGGAGAGGATATTTTAATTCATCGCTTACTCCTATGGAAAGAGCACGGTTATTACGTTGATTGTGGGGCATATCATTCTAGGAATTTGAGCCTAACCGCTCGACTCAGAAACTTTGGGTGGACAGGCCTAAATATTGACATCGACGATGAAGTATGTGAACAATTAAAAAATGATACGCCTCAGACAACCACGATCTGCTCCGCTATTGGACTCAGCGAGGGCATTGCCTCATTTTATCGGTATACAGATCCAGTCATTAATACGATAGATCCAAGACAACAGGCACATTTGGATAAAATAGCGCAACGAGGTGAATTGTTTACAGGACTGAAGAGCGTACAAAAAGTGCGAACATCAAGCATCGCCAATCTATTGGCTGAGGTAGGTGTGGAAGATGGATGTATTGACTACCTCAATGTGGATATCGAAGGAGTAGAGCTAACAGCCCTTAGAGGCTTCCCATGGGACCGCCATACTCCTCAGGTAATCACAGTTGAGATTCATCGACTGGATCTCATCACATCTGCCGAGCACCCGATTGTCCAACATATGATGAAAAAAGGATACATTTTACAGTCTTATGTATTTCACACAGCAGTATTTATAAGGGCTGAATTTGATACAGAACAATGTCATCGCATGGCCGCCAAAAAGCTTTAGGCGTTGCTTGACAACTAGTTTCTTTTGGCAAACTGCACCTTAAAGGATCAGCCTTGAGCGACATAATCAATACATGCTAGATTTTAAATTTACTAAAAGTTCTAGCCCTAATAAGTTTTCAATTTCATTTTGTAGCTATGTGAGTATAATTGGCGCAAATTTACATAATATTTATGGCTCTCGCCGTAAACGCGTATTCAAAGCAGCCTTTTGCAGGCTTTGCGACATGGCTGTGCCGAAATAGTTCAATTTTAGCATGGTCTTCAGCGTAACTCATCGAAATTAATCTCTCCGCTATGCAGATGATACAAAAACTTGTTCTCGAACATGTGGTCCTGACATGAGTAGAAGTATTCCGGTTAATGCTGACCACCCAGTGCGACTTCCAGGGCCTCCAAAGGGGACTTCAATTTATGTCATTCGGCTAGGCTACAGCTCCCCAGGATTCAGGAAAGATGTTACTCGTTTGATCAGTAGGCCCGGGGCTTGAGGACATGTTCTATCCGTCGCTAAAGCGAGGCCGTCAAGGCTGATGTAAGGAGGAGTATGAGTCCGCCCATGCGGGAGCGCCTTGCGCAGATCTCTGCAGAACTTCGCAACCACGTGATCATCATCCACAACTGGGGGAAAGCGTGGCGGTTGCAGGGAGAGTTGATAGCAGCATCCGAGAAGGAACCGGAGGGCTGAGGTAGACAACTCCCATTGTTAACCTCTGGGGTGGGGCTCCCACCAATGAGCAAGCGCCGCACCCACAGTCACGAATTCAAGGCCCGATACGCCATGGAGGCGATCAGTGATCGAAAGACGATCCGGATGATCGCGCCATCCACACGATCCAGGTGAGGTAGTCGATGCTGCAGCTTCTAGTTGGCGCCAGCGAGTATTCACCAGAGACAAAAGAAGAAGGACACCGGCGACATCATGGTCAAAGAGGCTGAGCTGTCACAGCAGATGGGCAAGCTGCAGATGGAGCTGGAGTGGCTCAAAAAAATCTCAGCTGCTGTGATGTCCGTGAACTGCGCAAACTGGTCGATCACGACCATCCAAGGCTCAGGGTCCGCAGGCAATGCGCCTTGTTGGGCCTGCCCAGATCCGCCCTCTCTTCCCGGCCGACACCGGTACGGGAATCGATGATGCGGATCATGGGCAGGATCGATGCGCTCTACCTGAAGGATCTCTGCAGCGCCGGCCGTCGTATGGCGGAGTATCTCGCACAAGAAGGGATACCGGTCAGCCGCGACCAGGTGCTAAAGCTCATGAAGCGCATAGGTTTACTGGCGATCTACCAGAAGCCTCGAATCAACGTTCGAGGAAACCCATCGGAGCGATTACCCTGCCTGGT